>Ga0080006_1115364_pt1 | contig 10327 bp, 6 predicted proteins | sample RS3BMetagenome_FD_69209 | JGI IMG/M metagenome (GOLD analysis project Ga0080006, IMG submission 69209) | Ferric oxide microbial mat and aquatic microbial communities from Rainbow Spring, Yellowstone National Park, USA - RS3B (SPADES... ... | reverse complement strand
CACCGGCGGGCTCTCGTCGCGCCTACCGCTGCAAGTGCTTCGCCCCGGTGCATCGTTTCATCGAAGCTCTCGCTTTTAGGCCCCCGAGCTCTCGAGGCGCTCAAGCAATGCTGGCAGCTCAGCCAGCTCCTCCAGTATGAAGTCTGGCTGTTCCTGATCCTTATTAAAGGTAGGGTTTTTGCCGTGAGCGAGCCAGACCACCGGTATCCCGACACGCCGTGCCCCCAGCACATCGTCGTACAGCGTATCGCCGACGAACAAGACCTCGTGGGGGCGAAGTTTAAGCGCGTTTAGCACCAGCGCAAATATCCGAGGGTTTGGCTTTCGCAGCCCAACCTCAGCCGAGATTACCACCACCTCGAAAAGAGGCAATACGCCGGTATCGGCTATGATCCGGCGGCCAGTGCGCGCCTCGTCGAAGTTCGACAGAACCCCTAGTCGATAGCGGGAGGCAAGCTGGCGGACGAGGTCAGCGTGGGCGGGTGGAATGAAGGTGGCCGCGCGAACCGCTTCCATGTGAGTCGCGGTCAGCTCTTCGACGAGCGCCTCAAGCGCCTGGCCGCCGTTCGCCTTAATTCGCTGCAAGGTGCGCAAAAAGCGCTCGTCGCAGGTGACCTCGGTCGCGTCTTCGTGTTCGCGCTGGCGCGCTATCTCGCTGAGCACGCTGTTGTATTGGGTGACAAAGCTATCGAGGTCGAATTTTTCCCCCAGCGCTGCCTGTAGCTTGGGAATCAGCAGCGGGATCGTGCTGGGCCACGTGCGGCCGCCCCATTCGAACGTCGGGAGCCAATGCGGGTTCCATTCTACGAGCGTCCCGAACAGGTCCAGAATAACAGCCTGAAACCGGCGCTCAGGCATGTCGTGTCAGCGCTGCTGCTGTGGCAGCCAAAGCTAATAAATTTAGCACCATCACGGCCCCGTTCAGGCGAACGGACAGTTGATGCAGCTGGTCAAAGCGTGCCTTACCCGCCGGGTCGGGCGCAGGCTGCTCAACCACGGTCCGCAGCGCATCAACCTGCGGTCGAACGACAAGGCCGGCATATAGTGTGAGACCCAATGCCGCCGCGACCAGCAGCGAAACCAGCCCCCACCACCCTCGGCTCACTTGCTGATGAAAGACGAGGTAGAGCGCTAGCAAAAATGCGAGCGCTCCAACCCCGTACGCCATCAGATAGTAGCGCGGGAAAATTCCACTCACTACCTTGCCCGCCTCAGGCAGGGCTAGGCGCCCGAAGATAATTGGAGCAACGATAAGCGCAAAAAACGCCATTCCACCCAGCCAGCAAGACATGCACAACAGAAAAAGCCAGACTGTCAACGCCAACACGAGGATTTTACTCCGAATATGAGAACCACTTTGACACCGGTGCCGACCGGCTTAGTTAAGATAGGACTTGGGTGCGCCTTCAAGCTGGCGCCGCTGTGCAAAACCAGCGTTCAACGGATGCCAGGCGCGAACTCTAGGCTCGCCGAACTGCCAACAGAGATAGACGACTTTACCGTCGATCTCGGCTGGAAAATCGACTAAACCGAGGTCGATGTCTTTGAGAGCTCCGCCGAGGGCCTCGATCTGAGACGCAAACTCAGCCATCGCTTGCGCTATACGCTTCAACTTTGGGCATTGCTCGATGACTTCATCGAAATTGTGAAGCTGAAAATGCCGATTAGGCTTACTTTGCGCGAGCTCGGTAAGTTGTTCGCGAAACAGGCGCGCCTGTGTCTGTAATCCACGCATCAAGAATTCCAGCCGCGGGACCAACTCGTCCACCTCTGCGGGGCTAAATAGCCTTTCAAAATCGACTTTTTTCAAGATCGTTTTGATCTTGGCACAGCCCTCGCTATGCGTCGAGCAGTGCCGCGCGCGGCCGATTCCACCTTGTACGATTCAAGATCCTGTAATAACTTAGTTTTAGTGCCGCTTCGTGTCGAGGGCTAATAAAATCCTCGGTTACCGATTCCGGCCGGACAAGCAAATATTTATTATGAGTGACAAACCAGAAATTAAAGGCGAAAAGCGTTTCGAGCTCGAAGAGGACCTGGGCGATCTCCCGCTGCCCGAAGTGCTGGCGGTTCTGCCGCTGCGGGGCATTGTGGTGTTCCCCAGTCAAATCCTGCCATTTTTAGTATCGCGGCCAGCCTCGCTAAAACTGGTAGAGGAGGTAGCTAACCCCGAGCGTATCATCGGGTTAGTGACGCAAAAGAGCGCCGAGGAAGAAAACCCCGGTATCGACGGTCTTTATCGACGGGGCACCGCGGTGCGCATCCTCAAGATGCTGCGCTACCCGGACCAGAGCGTGCGCGTTTTGGTTCAAGGCTTGGCCAGGATTGAGATCGAGGAATTTGTCAAGCAAGAGCCCTATTTCGTCGCGCGGGTGAAAAAGCTTGTTGACGAGGTCACGCCCGGCAAAGAACTGGAGGCACTGCAAACTCACGTAGTCAGCCAGTTTTCCAAGTTCGTTTCGCTCGTGCCCTACCTGCCGGATGAGCTACAGGTGATGGCGATTAATGTGCGCGGGCCGGGTAGGCTGGCGGACCTGGTTGCCTCGTACCTGAAAATCGCCGTCGAGGAAGCGCAGGATTTGCTAGCGACGCTGGACGTGGGCGAACGGCTGGAGAAGGTGCGCGCGATTTTGAGCCGCGAGATCGAACTGCTCGAGATCGGCCACAAAATTCAGTCTCAGGTTCAGACCGAGCTTAACAAAAACCAGCGCGAATTTTTCTTGCGCCAACAGCTCAAGGCGATTCAAAAAGAGCTTGGCGAAGGCGACTCCCGTACGGTCGAGATCGAGGAGCTGGCGCGTAAGATCGAAGAAGCTAAGATGCCCGAAGAGGCCCGCAAGGCGGCTGAAAAAGAACTCGACCGCCTGCGCATGATTCCGCCCGAGTCTGCCGAGCACACCGTCGTACGTACCTATCTCGACTGGTTGGTCGGTCTGCCTTGGAGCGTGAGCACCGAAGACAACCTGGATATCAAACATGCCCGCGAGGTCTTGGACGAGGATCATTACGATTTGGAAAAGATTAAAGAGCGGATCCTCGAATTTTTGGCGGTGCGCAAGCTCAGCCGCGACACTAAAGGGCCGATTTTATGCTTCGTTGGTCCGCCGGGTACGGGCAAGACCTCGCTTGGGCGCTCAATAGCGCGTGCGCTCGGCCGGAAATTCGTGCGGCTTTCGCTGGGCGGAATTCACGACGAGGCGGAGATCCGCGGCCATCGGCGCACTTATATTGGTTCGTTACCGGGTCGAATCATCCAGGGGATCCGCAACGCCGGCTCGTCTAACCCACTTTTTATCCTTGATGAAGTAGACAAGCTTGGGATGGATTTTCGCGGCGACCCTGCTTCGGCGCTGCTTGAAGTGCTTGACCCCGAACAGAACAACACCTTTGTCGATCACTATCTCGACGTGCCTTTCGATCTGTCAAAGGTGATGTTCTTGACCACGGCCAACCTGCTCGATCCTATACCGGCGCCTTTGCGCGACCGGATGGAGGTGCTGGAGCTGCCGGGGTATACCGAGGAAGAGAAGCTCCAGATAGCGCGTCGCCATTTAATTCCCAAACAGCTGGCAGAGAATGGCCTTTCTGCACACAAGATAGAGTTTGCGCAAGAGGCGATCGCTGAAATTATCCGCAGTTACACGCGCGAGGCGGGCCTGCGCAATCTCGAGCGTGAACTTGCTCGCGTATGCCGGAAGATCGCTCGCGCCGTCACCGAGGGTCAGACGCCACCCGAAAAGATCGAGGTGGCGCAGGTTCCGAGCTATCTCGGACCGCCTAAGTTCTTCCCCGAGGCCGCTGAGCGCACGGCGGAGCCGGGCGTGGCCACCGGACTCGCCTGGACCCCCAATGGGGGTGATATCCTCTTCATCGAGAGCACTCAAATGCCGGGCGAAAAGGGCATCACACTCACTGGCAGTTTGGGTGACGTAATGAAGGAATCGGGCCAGGCTGCGCTCTCTTACCTTCGCGCGCACGCAGGTCGGTTGGGAATTCCCGAGGATTTCTTCAAGAAGTCCGACCTGCATATTCACGTTCCGGCGGGGGCGATACCAAAGGATGGGCCATCGGCCGGAGTCGCGCTCGTGGCCTCGCTGGCTTCGCTGCTTACCGGACGACCAGTGCGTCCGGATGTGGCGATGACCGGGGAGATCACCTTGCGCGGCAAGGTGCTGCCTGTGGGCGGAATCAAGGAGAAAATTCTGGCGGCGCGACGCGCAGGAATTACCACTGTCATCCTTCCTCGACGCAATGAGCGAGACCTCGAAGACATTCCGCCCGAGGTGCGCAACGAGTTGCAGTTCATCTTCGTTGACACGATCGACGAAGTTCTTAACGTGGTGTTGCGCAAAGCAGGTGCTAAACGCGGCGCAAATATCGCCGCCGAGGAGTCCAAGCCCAGCGTACTGAACTGAGGGGCGGTAAATTTCTGACCAGCAAGCTTAGTCGTAAGCCTCTCGATAAGCACATCGGTCCTGCGAACGCAAAGCCGGCGCAAGGCGCGCAGACTGCCGAGTTGCAGGACGGACGTGATGCCACATAGCATGTGAGCGGCACCATGGGCGGGTGTCGCCCCGGGGAGGGTTGGTCTGCTTTGACGCCGCTCAGGTGAACATGCCCATGACCGAGGAACGCAACCGTTGGGATTTTCTGGTGTATACAGACGGCGCGTGTATAGGCAACCCAGGGCCCGGCGGCTGGGGAGTGGTCGTAATCTCACGCGACGGCGCGCAGGTTGAGAAAAGCGGCGGCTGCCGCGCCACCACAAACAACCGAATGGAACTGACCGCGGCTATCGAGGGTCTGCGCGCCACACCTGCCGGAGCGCGAGTTTTGTTGCGCAGCGATAGTCAGTTGCTGGTCAAAACGATCAATGCCGGTTGGAAGCGCAATGCGAATCGCGATCTATGGGACGTATTGGATCAGGAGCGCATCGCTCGTAACGTGCTCTTCGAATGGGTTAAGGGGCACGACGTTGACCCGCACAATGCCAGGGCTGATACGCTGGCGATAGAGGCGGCCAAGTCCGCTTCGCATTGGGATGCCGCGGGCAGCGGATACGGGATGGCGCCAGATTCTCCACGCACTCTTCGACCCGTCGCTACACCACCGTTGTCCCGACCGCATGGTCGTGTCGCCCCTTGCTGGCCGCGCAGCGATGAAGGGCAAAGCGAGGCTCGCCAAAGCGCGCGCGCTATCCTGCGCGACGGAGAGACTATCGCTCGATGCAGCCAATGCGGGCGTGAGTTTGTGCGCCGCAGTTCGGACCACCACGAGCCGGTCTGTTCGTTGGTTGCCTGCCAGATGGCCGCTCGCCAACGGCGCTAGGCCGAAAGCGTTGCCCAGCGCCCGCGCCCGCGGCGCGCTTGGTCTCCCTACAATTACAAGGGTCGATCGCTTCGCCTGCCGCAAGGAATTGCGGCTGTACGTCTTCCGATCGGCTTAAAGCGCTGGCGGTGCATGTTTAAGCGTGCTTAATCCGTCCATGTTTTTGACGAGCCTTCCACGGACACCCGTAGGCGCCAGCGCGATTGAGCGTCTGTTTGGGGGTCTTAGCTAAGCTTCTGCCTTGGACGTTTCCTGAATGCCGAGCCAACTTCGCCTAATGCTCTTGACATTCCAGGCACGTTTTTACTATTTTTCTTAGCCAAATTGAGGAATTAGCTTATGAAATTAGGCGAGCGACAGTGCCAGCTCGACTCAATCGACATTCAGATTCTGAGTCAGCTTCAACAAAACTGCCGCATCTCTTTGGCCAAACTAGGCGAACAAGTGGGTCTCTCTGCGCCCTCGGTCCTGGAGCGCGTAAAGAAGCTTGAGGAGGGCGGTGTTATTACCGGCTATCACGCGCACCTGGCTGCACGCCTTTTGGGCAAGGATGTAACCGCCTTTATCGGCGTGTCAATTAGTCATCCTACCTTGGTTGAGAAGTTCGCTCGTGATGTGGTGCTGCTGGACGACGTGCTCGAATGCCATCACGTGACCGGGCAGCATTCAATGCTGCTCAAAGTGAAAACCGACACCACGGCGACGCTGGAAAAACTTATCACTGCAATCAGGTCGCTCGAGGGCGTGGCGCGCACCGAGACCATGGTGGTGCTCTCGACACGGGTGGAAAGCACTTCGCTTTCACTTGCAACGCTTCAGCCGCTTGAGGCGACGTATTCGGTTAAGGCGCGGCCGCGCGCGGAGACAGGACGCGGTGAACTCAACGGCGGGGATGGACCCAAACATGCATAGCCTGGACGGGATACCGCACAAACAGGGTTTATACGACCCGAAGTTTGAGCATGATGCCTGCGGAATGGGCTTCGTGGTCGATGTCAAAGGGCGGCGCTCGCGTTCGCTCGTGCTCAAAGCGCTGACCGCGCTGCAAAACCTCACTCATCGCGGCGCCTGTGGGTGTGATCCTTTGACTGGGGATGGCTCGGGGGTTTTGCTTCAGTTGCCAGACGAGTTTTTGCGCCGCCGAGCTGCAGCGCTGGGGTTTGAGCTTCCGGGGCCCGGGGATTATGCCCTGGGGATGCTTTTCATGCCGCGCAAGTCCGGGCCTCGCCAACTGTGTGCGCGCGTGGTCGAACGGGTGGTGCGCGAAGAGGGGCAGGAGCTGCTCGGGTGGCGGACTGTGCCGGTCGACGAAAGCGCGACCGGCGCGGTCGCGCGCCGTGCGATGCCTTTCGTGAGCCAGGTCTTCATCAAGCGCGGCTCGAACGCACATGACGTGCGGGCTTTCGAGCGCAAGCTTTACGTGATTCGCCGGCGTCTGGAAAAAGAGACCGCGGCGCTGCTCGCGGCCGAAAGCGGCGCCTTCTACGTGTGCAGTTTGTCAACCGCGACCGTGGTCTACAAAGGCCAGCTCATGCCCGACCAGCTCGTGAGATTTTATGTCGATTTGAACGAGCCGGACCTGACCTCGGCGCTAGCCCTAATTCATCAGCGGTTCTCGACCAACACTTTCCCCAGTTGGGAGCGCGCGCACCCTTACCGGTTTTTGTGCCATAACGGCGAGATCAATACGCTGCGCGGAAACATCAACTGGATGCACGCCAGGGAAAAGATGTCGAGTTCGCCGCTCTTCGGCGATGACCTACAAAAGCTTATCCCAATAGTTCAGGCTTCCGGCAGTGACTCGGCGATCTTCGACAACGTGCTCGAGTTTCTGCTTCATACCGGGCGATCTCTTGCGCACGCGGTTATGATGATGATTCCAGAAGCGTGGCAGAACCACTCGGCGATGAGCGATTCGAAGCGCGCGTTCTACGAATACCATTCGTGCCTGATGGAGCCGTGGGATGGTCCGGCAGCGATCGCTTTTACTGATGGTCGCCAGATTGGTGCGGTGCTTGACCGCAACGGTCTGCGCCCGTCCCGCTACGTGCTTACCAAAGACGGGCTGCTCGTGATGGCCTCTGAGACCGGAGTGCTCGACATCGAGCCCGAGCAGGTCGCGGTTAACGGCCGGCTGCAACCCGGGCGGATGCTGCTGGTGGACACCGAGCAGGGGCGCATTATAGACGACGAGGAACTCAAAGAGTCAATCGCGGCGCGCAAGCCCTATCGTCAGTGGTTGCGGGAGAATCTGGTTGACCTCAGCGACTTGCCGCAGCCCTCGAATTCGCCCTCGCCTGACAGTTACACGCGCGCCGACCTGTGGCTGCGTCAGACAACCTTCGGCTATACCCTGGAAGAATTGAGAATTCTGTTGGCGCCAATGGCGGCGAACGGCCAAGAGCCGGTGGGTTCTATGGGTACTGACACGCCGCTCGCAGTGCTATCGGACCAAAACCCCCTGTTGTTCAACTACTTCAAGCAGGTCTTCGCTCAAGTGACGAATCCGCCGATCGATCCTATTCGCGAAGAGTTGGTGATGTCGCTGCAGACCACTATCGGCGCAGAGCAGAACTTGTTCGACGAAACACCGCTGCACTGCCGCCAACTGCGCCTGCCTACCCCGATCCTCAGCAATAGCGAACTAGAAAAGGTCAAGACGCTTTCTCTGCCGGGGTTAAAGAGCGTCACTCTGCCTATCCTCTACCCTGTGGCCGAGGGCGAGCACGGTCTAAGACGCGCGCTCAACGAACTTTGTCTTCGCGCTGCCGAGGCGATCGCCGCCGGCTTCACGATAATCGTGCTTAGCGATCGCGAGATGGATGCGGCGCATGCCCCGATTCCGAGCCTATTGGCCACAGGCGCGGTTCACCATCACCTGGTGCGCGAAGGTTTGCGCACCAAAGTCGGCTTGGTGGTGGAGTCCGGCGAGCCGCGCGAGGTGATGCACTTTGCGCTCCTAATCGGATACGGCGCCGGAGCAGTCAATCCTTATCTGGCTTACAGCACGCTGGCCTGGATGATCGGCGAGGGAATGCTCAAAGATGTAGATGTCCAGAGCGCGATCAAAAATTACATCAAGGCGATTGGCAAGGGGCTGCTCAAAGTGGCCTCAAAGATGGGGATTTCGACCCTTCAGAGCTATCGTGGAGCGCAGATTTTCGAGGCCATCGGTCTTAACCAGGAATTCGTTGAGCGCTACTTCACCGGAACTGCCTCGCGTATCGGCGGCGTGGGACTCGAAGTAATCGAACGGGAAACCGCCGCTCGCCACGAGCAGGCTTTCTGCGCCGAAGTTGGCGAAGAGCACGCTCTGAATGTTGGGGGCGAGTATCAATGGCGCCGGCGTGGCGAACTTCACGTGTACAATCCGGTGACCATCGCCAAGATGCAGCATGCGGTAGCTGTCCGCAGCTACAAGCTCTTTAAGCAGTACACCCGCGTCGTGGACGAAGAACTGAGTCGTAGAGCCACGCTGCGCGGGCTGCTCAAGCTTAAGCCGACAAGACCGCCTATTCCGCTTAAGGAGGTCGAGCCGGCCAGCGAGATCGTCAAACGTTTCAAGACCGGCGCGATGTCATTTGGCGCGATCAGCAGGGAAGCGCACGAAACACTCGCTATCGCGATGAACCGCATCGGCGCTAAGAGCAATAGCGGCGAAGGTGGCGAAGACCCCGAGCGCTTTAAGCCGGACCCCAACGGCGACTGGCGGCGCAGCGCAATCAAACAGGTCGCTTCTGGACGCTTTGGTGTCACCAGCAATTATCTGGTAAACGCCGAGGAGCTGCAGATAAAAATCGCCCAGGGCGCCAAGCCGGGTGAAGGCGGTCAATTGCCGGGCCATAAGGTCGACGAATACATCGCGAGCATTCGCTACTCCACGCCCGGAGTGGGGTTGATCTCGCCGCCGCCGCATCACGACATCTACTCAATCGAAGACCTCGCGCAGCTCATTCATGACCTCAAAGCGGCGAACGAGCATGCACGGGTCAGCGTCAAACTGGTGGCCGCGGTCGGCGTAGGAACGATCGCCGCGGGCGTCGCGAAGGCCAAAGCGGACTTGATCCTGATCAGCGGTTACGACGGTGGCACCGGGGCGTCGCCCCAGAGCTCGATCAAGCACGCCGGAATTCCCTGGGAGCTCGGCTTAGCCGAGACGCAGCAGGTGCTAGTGCTCAACGACCTGCGGGGCAGGGTGCGACTGGAGACCGACGGCCATCTCAAGACCGGGCGCGACGTCGTGGTCGCTGCCTTGTTAGGCGCCGAAGAGTTCGGTTTCGCGACCGCGGCCTTGGTCGCCATGGGATGCGTGATGATGCGCGTATGCCACTTGAACACCTGTCCGGTCGGAATAGCTACACACGATCCGGTTCTGCGCCAGCGCTTTGCCGGCAAACCCGAACATGTAGAAACTCTGATGATGTTTATCGCCGAAGAAGTGCGCGAGTACATGGCGCAGCTCGGCTTCCATACAGTTGACGAGATGGTTGGCCGCGTTGAGTGCCTTGAGCCCAGCTACGCAACCGATCACTGGAAGGCGAGGCACGTCGACCTCGGTCAGATTCTGCACCGCCCACAGCTGAGCGGCGAGGTTTCGATTCGATGCACTCAATCACAAGACCACCAGCTCGAGAAGGTTGCCGACCGCCGGTTGATTGAGCTTTGCAAGGCCGCCTTAGAGCACAAGCGCGCGGTCAAGCTTCGGATGTCGATTCGCAATGTCGATCGCGCCTTTGGCACCATGTTGTCGGCCGAGATTTCGCGCCGTTTCGGTGAAAGCGGCTTGCCCCAAGGAACGATTCAGATTCACGTCGACGGTTCGGCAGGGCAGAGCTTCGGCGCCTTTCTAGCGCGGGGGGTCGCCTTGCATCTGGAAGGAGATGCCAACGATTACATCGGCAAAGGCCTGTCTGGAGGACTCATCACCGTGCGTCCGCCGCGCCGAGCGACCTTTAAGGCCGAAGATAACATTTTAATCGCAAACGTCGCGCTGTATGGC
>Ga0080006_1113918_pt1 | contig 10328 bp, 3 predicted proteins | sample RS3BMetagenome_FD_69209 | JGI IMG/M metagenome (GOLD analysis project Ga0080006, IMG submission 69209) | Ferric oxide microbial mat and aquatic microbial communities from Rainbow Spring, Yellowstone National Park, USA - RS3B (SPADES... ... | reverse complement strand
ATGATACCTGTTTCTTAATAGTTCTGCAAGGTTGAATGTTGCAAAATAGAATGAGAATATGAGAGCAAGATCGTTAACATAATAGATTATTGGAAATGCCACTAGAAAGAGCTCCTTAGCAAGATATGACCTGTACATGTTTAGGAAAAATGCCATTTCAAATATGTAAAGGAGCATAAGGATTATATTATTAAATGTAAAATAATAGAGAATGAATGATAAATAATATAAAACTAAGAAGATGTATAGTAAAAAATAACTAAGTGTACCTGCCTTCACCTTTGTTGGCAACAAAAGCAATGGTATTAGCGATACTATTAGGCCAAGAACCCCAATTATCTCTCCTATCATTAATAATTATAATGCAAAGGATTTAAAATAATTTTCTTATTGAATATCTTTATTATAAAAATAAAAAATTAAAAATTTTTATTTCCATTCCTTTGGCCCCTTTGGAGTTTTTCTTGAATTAATATAGGCAAGGACTGAGAATGTAAGTGATACTATGAGCAGTACAAGTATAATTATATCAAAGTAGTAGGAGATGTTGATCGTGTTTGCGCTGTTTGAACCTGTCACCTTTATCTGTGATGTAGTTACGTTTAGTTCTCCAATGCTCGTCTGTATTGTTGCTATTCCATTCTGAACAGATGTTATTTGCCCTGTTATCGTGCCAAGGTCTGTCTGTATTGTTGCTGTAGAGCCAACAAGTGAATCAACTGAGCTTGCAGTGCTCTTAACAGTGCCATTTATTGATTTCAATGATGCATAAAGGGATGTGTTCATTCCATTGAGCATACCAACAACCATTATTGTATTGTTCTCAAGGGCCTTTATCTGCATATTTGAGAAGCTCGTAACATTGTAATTTATCTCACCCGCAAGCGTCCCCAATGTAATTATTCCATTGCCCATCTTTATTATCTCAGGGACAAGGTTGTTCAATGTTGTATTAATGTAGCCTGCTGTTGTTCTTAGCATTACTATGTTTCCGTTCACTCCTGCGATTGATGCATTTATGTTCAACAGGGATGTTTTAACGCCTCCGAGGGTGGTATTTATGTAAGCCTCATTGTTTATTACCTTTGAGACTGAGGCATTTATTGCATTAAGTGTTGTCTCCATCGTACCGAATGATGTTGATATGGTCGCACTTGTACCCTGAATTGCTGATACAGCTGCATTCAATTCGCTCAGCGGTACCTGCATTATTGTTGTTAATGTATTGTTTATTGCCACCTCAAGCTGTGCAACCTCATCAGGGGTGATACCTGTCAAAAGTGCACCATTTCCTGAAACAAGGCCTAGGAATGCATAGCTTGACCCAATATAACTGCTCTGGACTGTTGAGCCGTTTGCAGAATGTGTACCTATTGTATAAACAGCCTGCGTCCAGCCAAGGCTTAGTGCCCAGTATGATCCAACAGGCGCATTTGGCATGACAAATGATCCATTGAGATAAACAGTGTCTCCCGATGAGGCATAGTTCGCATTGATAGTTGTATATGCAGAATTGTTTAAATAAACTGTAACATAAATTGGCCCATAATATGTGCCTTGAGAAGGTGATGATGTTGGAGTTGGCTTATTAGGAGCACTTTTTGGTATCCATGAGAACTGAACCAATTGCCCTGGAAATGCATAGCTTAATGTTGAAATATCGCTCGCTGGAACAACAGTGAATGATTTGGATAACAAAGGTGTTGATGAGCCCTGCTTGAAAAGCTGTACATTGTAATTTCCTGGCTGAACAACAGGCACAAGGAAACTGCTGCTTATTGAGCCCGTATTATCGGATTCGTATAAACCTAGATAGACGTTTCCCATGTAGAGTGCATAATAGGAATTTGGCTGCAAGCCTGTTGCACTAAAGCTGATTGAATTAAAAATTGAACCTGAACTCTTTAGGGAAATTGAAGGTGACACTGTATACTGGGAATAAACGTAATAGTTCTGTGATGAATATGTTACCTTTGTAAACACAGAATACGTTCCAGCAGGCTCATTAAGATATGTTGAAATCGAAGAGAGAAAACCACCGTTTGAGAATGATACTGATGTTGAATAAAGATATAGATATGTCATTATGTAAAGTGTTGGTGCTGTATAATAGCCATAGCCAGCAACATAGGCGTTTAGGCCAGAAGAAGTTGAGAATTCCATAACGCTTAAAGATCCTGATGAGTATGAAGTACCTGGGGAAGAAACAACTGAAGGTATGAATGAAATTGCACTTGAAACGCTCTGACCATTATAGACAATAGAAACGTAATAAGCACCATTTGATATGGATAATGGTAAGGAGAAGTATAATGTTATGGATGATGTTGTGCTAGTAATTTGCGTTGATGTTGTTGTTAATGTCGTTGATGTTGAGAATGATAGTTCTGTTAAGCCAATATAAACATTATAGATATAGCTTATTCCAGGATACACATTTGAACCCTTTGGTATTAGCCCTGAAATTGATAAGTAATAAGTTTTACCCTGTGTCATTACCTGGTTTTCAAGAGTTATTGATGGCATACCTATCTCATTATAGCCATACTCTGTAGACTGGGAAATGCTCAATGAAACCTTTTCAAATGTTCCTGTGGAACCGGAATAAACGCTCATGAATGTGAATATCAAGGTGCCGTTCTGCGCTGGCATGAATGTTAGTGGTGATACTTCCTGACCTGATGCTATTGATATTAGTGTTGAACCCTGATAGTTTAAAGATGCTGCACCAGCATCTGTAAACGTATAAATAGTAAATGGCGTCAAACCGTATGCAAAAACGTTATAGGAACTTCCACTTGGCATGTATTCTCCAAAGGTGCTTGTCATCATATTACCGTTCGGATCAACAACGTAGTAGAATGGTGAAACAGTTACCTGTGAACCTGCCTTATAAAGGTTATTCCCTATTGCAACAGGATAATAATACCCTCCTGGCATGGCAGGTATCTTTCCAGAAATTGTTCCATAGCCATTTGCATCAGTGTTTATATTTCCAAGCTCAATGCCTCCTAGAAATATTGTAACAGTAATGGATGCTGGAAAATCATAAACAGTTGCAGTATAGGGGCTAGTTGGATAAACAGTTGATGGAAATATAAAGCCAAGGTCAGTTGGGTTAGGTATTGATACAAAAACTGCATTCTGTTGCGTATACGATGTGCTATTATAGCTCACTGTTATTGAATAAGAGCCTGGGGTTGTTATTGAGCTCTTTAATGCGCCTGAGGTGGAGAAATAGCCATTCGAGCTTGCAGTTGTTGCGGGTATTGTTATGGTAACACCATTAACATTTGCTCCCGTAACCTTCGCACCTGCTGGAAAACCGTAGCCAGTGATTGTTAAAGTTGTTCCTGCTGCACCGTTTATATCGTAAGGTGAAACTGATAGATAAGGCGTTATTGTCATTGTTGAATCAGCAGTAATTCCAGTGTTCGTTCCTGATGTTTCCTCAGCAATAATTGTGTAAGTTCCAGATGCCATGCTCGGTATTGTGAATGTTCCGGTGAAAGAGCCTGAGGAGCCTGATGTAAATGATGAAATGTATGTATTGAACAGTGGAGTTCCATCAATGCCAGTTAAATATAGATTTACTGTTGCATAAGGATCCCAGCCAGAGCCTGTCACAAGAGCGGGCTGTGTAGGCTGTGTTCCTGATATTGAAAAGCTCGGTGAAAGTGATGAAACAGTTATAAGTGCAGGTGAAGTGAACTGTGCTGATGAGCTTGTTGGTGATGATGAATCGCTAGCCAATAAATAATATGATCCAGGCGCAATTGATGATGGTATTGTTATCTTGAAATGGCTGTTTGAAAGTGTTGTTGTTCCACCTGCTAATGTGTAAGAGCCAACATATGAGCCTATTATGCCTGCAGAGCTTGTTGTTGTACTAATATAAAAATAAACAGTTGATCCTGAACCAAATGTGCCACCACTTGCTACCGTTAGTGTTTGTACACCTGCGGAAAATACTGTTGGTGTATAGCTTACAGAACCAGATGCTGTTGCGCTAGATGCTGGCGAAATAACAAGCAAAACTGATACTAGCATTATTAAGGATATCGCTATTGTTAATCCTCTTTTGATGTTCATTTTAAGAACCCTCCAGAACAGATATTAAAAAATAAACATATAAACTTTCTTATTGAAAAGTATGTACCCTTGAAATATTTGAACATACAAAAATTTTAGTAAATGTTTATAATTGATAACATATCAAGCAGGATTTGTAATTGACTTAAAAAAATGTAACAAACAAATAGCAATTCTAAAATAATTAAAAACTCAATAAAAATCTATCAGAATTATTTAGATACTGATCAAAAATTAATCCTTTAAAAGTAAAGGAAAATTCAAAAACAAAAAAATAAAAAAGTTTATGAGGGTTTTACTGGCCCTCTTTCTTTTCTTCAGTCTTTTCCTCTGGTGTCTTCTTCTCTTCCTTTGGCTTGAACTGCTTTGATATCCTGCTTACCTGCATGATCACTATTAGCACTAGAACCAATGTTATGATCACTAGAACGAGAACACCAATCTCCCAGCCGAGCGTGCTCGACACTGAGCTCGCTGTGCTTGATGTTGATGTCTTTATTGATGTAACGTTCGTCTGCAATGTGCCAAGGGATGTCTGTATTGTCGCTACACCATTGCTAACGCTCGTTATAGTTCCTGAGATCGTGCCAAGGGATGTCTGTATTGTTGCTACAGATCCCTGTAATGAGCTTACTGAGCTTGCAGTGCTCGTTACTGTTGAGCTTATTGAGCTCAGGGATGTCTGTACAGAGCCGAGGTTCGTGTTTATGGTCACGACCGTTCCGTTCACGCTTGCAAGAGTTGCATTAAGCGCGCTCAGTGATGCCATGACCTTGCCAGCATTCGTCATAATTGTTGCAACATTACCGTTTATGCTCGATACAGTTGCGTTCAATGCGCTTACTGATGCCATTAATGTTCCTGCATCTGTCTTCAATGTCATTACACCATTGTTAACGCTGAGCAGGGTTGCATTTATAGCATTAAGTGTTGTTTGTACCTGACCAACTGCTGTGTTCAATAGAACGACATTGTTTGATATGCCAAGAACTGTTGCATTAAGGTTAGCAAGTGATGTCTGAACTGTTCCGAGGTCGGTCTTCACAGTTGCCATGCCATTCGCTATGCCTGTTACTGTTGCATTAATTGCCTGAAGTGTTGTTGTCATTTCTCCGAAGGAAGTGGATATCTTGACAACTGTGGCGTTTAATGATGTTATAGCTGCATTAAGCTCGCTCAATGGCACCTGCATGCTCGTACTTACTGCACTATTCACTGCCGCCACGATCGTTGCAACCTGGCTTGATGATATGTTCATCATTAACGCACCGGCACCTCTTATGATCTGGAAGTATGCTGGTGGTGATTGTCCTGAGCTGTAAGAGTATATGCCACTGCTGTTTAGTGATCCTCCAGAGGAAGAATTTGTATAAACTGTCTGGGTGAACGATAGTGTCAATCCCCAGTATGTTCCTTTTGGAGCATTAGGAGCAAGGAATGAGCCATTTAAATATCCTTCTGAATATGTAGCTGGGAATGTTGTGTATGCTGTCCCATTCAGGTATACTGTGACATATATTGAACCATATTCATTTGTTATCCCCTCAACAGTTAATGTTGACCCAGGAACGCTGGGGAATGTTGCCCCCCGTGATGTTTTTGTCGGTTCAACCAACCAACTGAATGATACAATCAGTCCGGGGAATGCTGTCTCTATTGGAATGCCCTGGGCACTGGACAGCGATAAACCTTCTAAATAATCAGGAAGCACGTAAAATAGTGCGCTTGCAGCTACTTTCATTGTACCCGTGTATGTGAGGTTAAAGTAGTACTGGCCGTATGGCACGATTGGAACTGAAAACGTGCCTAATGAATATTCAAGGATACCGCCAACCATTGTCGGACTTGCGAGAAATGTTCCAACATACGTTGTACCAAGATATGCATCATAGTATGTTCCAGAGACTAGACCTGTTGCGGTCAATGTTACTGTATCACCTATGAAGTCATAGAACACACCATTGTATGTTCCAGCATTCGGGTTCAATGTTGTTTGTTGAAACATTAAGCTGGATGTTATTGAGTAGCTTGCATAGAACTCATATGTTGATGTGCCGAACGGCTCTGAGAGCACAAGCTCGTACGTGCCAGCAGACTGTGAGAGAACAGTGTTTAAATTGAGCGTATTAGCATCTGCAAATCCACCATAGTTGTCTGTTGGCTCTTTGCCTACAGAAATAACACCATTACTTCCGTAAACAGTGAGTGTTGGTGATATATCGGGTAGGAAACCGAAACCGGCTACCAAATAGCCATTGAAGTTTCCACCACTCAACATTGGAATAGTTATCATTGTTCCTGATGTTGCGCTCGTTCCTGGTGTTGATACAACAACAAGAGCGCTTGATTCAGGTGGTAGTGCGCTTGATACTGGCTGACCCGCATATGTTACGGATGCATTGTAAACTCCATTTACCATGGATGGGACCGTGAATGTTGCAGTGAATGCGCCTGATGATGATGGCGTGAAAATACTTGTTACAGGTGGAACGGATGATGTGACCTTGCTGCTGCCCAGATAAACATTATAATACCCGGCTGTGCCAGGATAGAATGTTACGGGTGCCTTTGATCCAGAGCTTGGAATAAGGTTGCTGACTGTAACAGTAAATCCGGTAACGCCCGGGGATGTAACGCTCTTGGATGTTATAATAACAGGTGCGCCTATCTCATAATAGCCAATTGAAAGACCTAAAAATCCTCTAACGCCGGGCATTGTTAAGCTTACTAGTGTGCCGGTGGTTATTCCATAATATCCATAATATGGAGAATATGAGAATTCTAGAGTTCCATTTGCTGCTGGAAATATTCCCTCATTGCCATATGGTGTACCAATCTGCACTGCAGTAACATACAATGGGAATACAGGACCGACGGCACTATCAATAACATTGTACGGGGTCATTGGTGTAAGGCCGTATGCTATAACCGTGATTGTACCATTCTGTGGAACATATTCATTTGTATTGAAACTTGCTAAGTTACCAGTGTTACCGGCTATTAAAGCATTGTTTATCGGATCAATTGCCTGGAAGAATGCTGATATCATAATGATTTTCATTCCAATTGTGGGTGATGCTACCAGGTTCATTGCACTATCCACTGCAACAACATTATATGTTCCTGCAGGCATTGCAGGTATTGTTGCTGTTATTGGAAGTGCTCCAAACCCATTTGAATCAGTTGTTATATTGCCAACAAGGTAGTTGCCAATGTACACTGAAACCTGTGCATTTGCTGGGAAATCAAATACTGCTGCTTCAACGGGATTCATTGGATAGTATACGTAACCACTTGATGTTGGATACGGTGTAGGCAAGAAGTAAAATCCAAGCTCCTGCGTATTGGGTGCTGAAACATAAAATGCTGGATAGAACTGGTTTATCACCGGGGTGAACAATGTGTATTTATCATTCATCTGCATGCTTATTCCATATGGTCCTGTTCCATATGGTGTGAGTGAATTTTCAATTGTCAGTGTAACTGTAAATTGCCCTGTGGCTGAAACATTAACCTGTGGATAGAATATTGTAACAGGAAGTGCAGAGCTCAACCCGTTATAGTTGTATGACCATATCTGGATATATGTGTTCGGTGTTATGGATGTGCTTGCTGGTATTAAACCATTGGCCGGGAATCCAGTACCAGTTACAGTGAGCGTTGCACCAGAAGCCATAGATATTGATAATGGCGAAACAGTTATGCTCGGTGCAACATCCATCTCGCTGAAACTTGTTATTCCACCCTGTGGATACGTAACAGGTGTATATGTATTCATTTCCTGCGCCACAACATTATAGGGCACACTAATGCTTGTTGCATGACCAGAGAAACTCATTTCAACAGTGCCTGATAGATTAGGTACGGTGAATGTTGCCATAAAACTTCCAAATGAGTTGGCTGTTGTGGTTGTTAGAAGTATTGAGCTGCCAGGATAGTTAAGGTATATATTTACTGTTGCTCCTGCATCCCAACCAGTACCGTATGCCTCACCAGTACTGCCAACCGTTAAAGCATTTGAACCTGTGGCCTCAGTGGTTGTAAATGGTACGTAAATGTACAAGGCTGCAGTTTGAGGTACAAACTGTACAGGTGAGCTTGGGAATGCAAAGCCAACTGTTCCGGATGCCAGATTATCTTGAACTGAGGAAGGTGAAGAATCGGATGCGAGTATATAATACTGGCCCTCAGGAATGGCTGGCGCTCTTGACCATTTAGATGTAGTACCTAATACATTTCCACCTGGGAAGAACGTAACAGGCTGGTTCAAAGATGTTGGTGAAGAGGATGTGAGATTTGTTTCACCTATGGCGCTATATCCAGTAGGAGAAGTCGAAAGACCGGATGAGCTGTCAGATGTGCTCAAATAGAAATATACTGTAGCGCCTGATGAGAACGTGCCACCAGACACAAACGTTATCGTTGTTACTGGTGTTCCCGCTCCGCTGGAAACGCTTGATAATCCATAAGTTGTTACATTGTATGTCACTGTTCCGCTAGCAGTTGCACTAGCAGACCCTGTTATCACTACAAAAGCTGACAACACCATAAGCATTGCAACTATGGTGCTTATCAGCGCCTTTTTATTGGAGTATTTACTCATAATTTTTGCCTCCAGCGTAAGATATACAAGATACTATATATAAACTTTCTGGAATTTTTTTCCAAAAGCCTTAAATATTAAAACATTAGAAATTGCAAGAAGAATTAGAATTTTCTAAGCTTTTTTTCAAATTATGAACTTTGTATGACATAAATATGATTTTGCACCTAATATTAAATCAATATATACAATATATGAATCAATGAATTGATTGCATTGAAATATTAAATTTAATTTTAATATTAATCCCTAATGAAATTTACTGCATTATCATTTTTAGGAATATTCAAATTGTGCATTTGCTTAAGAATATTGTGATCTATTTAAATTTATTTGCAATTTGTTCCAGAATTCATTTTAATGTATCCATTAGGTGTTTCTTCAAGTTTTGGCATTATTATAGTATAAAGTAATTGCAACTCTAACAAGCTCGGAAAAAGTCATATAATGACTTTTACAGAATTCCTTATAGTCTTTCTCAATGTTAAGCAACTCTAGACCTAAAACAAGCGCATCCTCTATGATCCCGCTTAACCTTGCAATATATGCCTGCTTTGCATCATCTCCAATTTCTTGCTTAGTACCTTCCTTCAAAATCTTATCATAGTCTATGAAATTCTTTTTTATTGAATTTGCCAAAAAATAGATTTCCTCCATTTCTAGTGGCTGTGAAAGTTCATATTTTGCAATGATTCTAGCAATTATCTCACCCTCAGGATCCTGCAAAAAAGTTAGTATAGGTGATATTGGCGACTTCACTGTCATTATTGCAGGTTGCTGTGCCTGTGCTGTTGCAATGCCCTCCCCTTGAAATCTTTGGCCAACTTCCTGTAACTGCCTATTATAATATGCCTTAAGATATTTGCGCACAGTCTTTCTTGTTATGTTCAATGTTAAGGCTATCTGTGATATGTTTGCCCCTTTTTTGTACATTTCTATTATCTGTTCTTTTTGTTGAACTGTTAAAGTCATGGTTGAATGTAAATATCACATATATATAAATTTTTTTATTGAATAAAAAGTGGATATTTTTCAAGGTATAAATGGGTTAAAAGTGTTCAAAAAATGTATAAAAATTGGATAAAAAAGTGGGTAAAAATTGTCTATTTTTTAAAAAAGTATCCACTAAATAAATAGCATCTTATAGCACTCATTTTTAATCAAAAAAATACCCATGCTACGATGAACTTTTAATCGAAAATAATGGTTATTATGAAAAAATTTCCCACTTGATTTTTTTAGAACAAAATACATTTTTAAAAAATACCATTCTTTGATATTCTAACAAAGAATTTCAAGCGATTTAATGCATATTTTACCGTTTGGGATACCCTTTATTCTATTTAAAGAAAAATAATTCTAGGATATCACAAAGATAATTTTACCTGCTTTATCCAGAATATTGATATAGAATGTCTCATATTTTCTCATACCACAAGATCCATAATTTTTTTGGTCTGTCAAGAATTTGATTCATCAAAACTCGAGTTAATCATTAAGATTAAATTAACGCAAAACTAAGGTATGCCTATCTTTAAGTCAATTGCTATTTGTTTGTTATTTTGTCAAATTTCTTAGAGTTAATTATATACGTAATCTTGCGTGATGTAAGTTTCAGGTTGCCCATATCCAA
>Ga0080006_1189956_pt1 | contig 10329 bp, 4 predicted proteins | sample RS3BMetagenome_FD_69209 | JGI IMG/M metagenome (GOLD analysis project Ga0080006, IMG submission 69209) | Ferric oxide microbial mat and aquatic microbial communities from Rainbow Spring, Yellowstone National Park, USA - RS3B (SPADES... ... | reverse complement strand
ATCTCGGATTGGTGATCCGCGGCACCGCCGCACCGGTGGGCAAAACCGTCTTCGTCTTCCCCGGCCAAGGCTCCCAAACGCTGGGCATGGGCATGGGACTGCACGCCGGATACCCGGTGTTCGCCGAGGCGTTCGACGCCGTCGTGGGCGAACTCGACCGGCACCTGCTGCGCCCACTGCGCGAGGTGATTTGGGGCCATGACGAAAACCTGCTGAATACAACCGAGTTCGCCCAGCCCGCCCTGTTCGCGGTGGAAGTGGCGTTGTTCCGGCTGCTCGAATCCTGGAGCTTGCGGCCAGATTTCGTGATGGGCCATTCGGTCGGTGAGCTGTCGGCCGCCCACGTCGCCGGTGTCCTGTCGTTGGAGAACGCCGCAGTGCTGGTGGCCGCCCGCGGCCGGTTCATGCAGGCTCTGCCGTCGGGTGGGGCCATGGTAGCCGTGCAGGCCACCGAAGAGGACGTGCTGCCCTTGCTGAGCGGCGAGGTCGGTATCGCGGCGGTCAACGGGCCGGCGTCGGTAGTGATTTCGGGTGCCGAAGACGGTGTGGCGGCAGTGGCGGACCGGCTTCGTGCCGACGGCCGCCGAGTACACCGTCTAGCCGTTTCCCACGCGTTTCACTCGCCACTGATGAATCCGATGATCGACGAATTCGCAACCATCGCGGCCGGCATTGCCGTCGGGAAACCGACGATCCCGATCGTGTCGAACGTGACCGGGCAGGCGGCGGGAGACGACTTCGCCTCGGCCGCGTACTGGAGGCGGCACATCCGCGAACCGGTGCGGTTCGCGGACAGCATCCACTTCGCGCACTCCGCCGGCGCGAACCGGTTCTTCGAAGTCGGCCCGTTCAGCGGCCTGACGGCCTCGATCGAAGAATTGCTGCCCTCTGAGCCGGGAACGGACCCGGTGATCACCATGTCCGCGCTGCGCAAGGACCGGCCCGAGCCGGTGGCGGTGATCGACGCCGTCGCGCAGGGATTCGTGACCGGCATGGACGTGAACTGGCGTTGCGCACTCGGCACGGCCAACTTCGTGGAGCTGCCCACGTACGCCTTCGAGCGACGGCGGTTCTGGCTTTCGGGAGACGGCGCCCCGGTCGATGCCGCGGGACTCGGGTTGGGCGCGAGCAACCATGCGCTGCTGGGCGCAGTGGTGGAGCTGCCCGCATCCGGCGGTGTGGTGCTGACGGGCCGGTTGTCATCGGGGGCGCAGGGCTGGCTGGCCGATCACGCCGTCGGCGGGGTCGCGTTGTTCCCCGGCGCGGGCTTCGTGGAATTGGCGATCCGCGCCGGCGACGAGGTCGGCTGCGGAGTCGTCGACGAGCTGAATCTGGCGGCACCGCTGGTGCTGCCCACGGCCGGCTCGGTGGCCGTCCGGGTCGTCGTCGGCGGTCCTGTGGGGCCACCCGCCGGACGGGAAGAATCGGGTGCCCGTCCGGTATCGGTGTTCTCGCGTGCCGAGACCGGGTCGGACTGGGTGTTGCACGCCGAAGGTGCGTTGCGCACCGGTTCGGCTGCGCCGGGCGCGGACCTGTCGGTGTGGCCGCCGGCCGGCGCGGTCCCGCTGGATGTCGGCGACGGCTACCAGCGGTTGGCCGAACGCGGCTACCAATACGGGCCGGCGTTTCGCGGCCTGACGTCGGTGTGGCGGCGCGGCGATGAGGTGTTCGCCGAGGTGGCGCTCCCCACGGACGCAGGGGTATCCGTGGCCGGGTTCGGCGTGCACCCCGTGCTGCTGGACGCGGCCCTGCACGCGGTGATGCTGGCCTCGGAGAGCGGCGAATTCGCCGAAGGCTCTATATTGGTTCCGTTCTCCTGGCAACGCGTGTCCCTGCATGCCGCGGGGGCGTCGGCGGTGCGCGCCCGGATCGCACCGACGGGCCCCGCGGGAACTTCTGCGGTCTCCATCGATCTCGCCGACGGGGTGGGCCTGCCCGTGCTCTCGGTGGCGTCGATGGTGGCGCGGCCGGTGAGCGATCAGCAGCTGCTGGCCGCGGTGGCCAACTCGGGTCCCGACCGGCTCTTCGAGGTGGACTGGTCGGCGCAGCCGTCAACCGACGTGCAACCGGTGTCGGGATACCGCTGGGGCACAACGGAACCGGAAGGGACCGACTCACAAGCCCGGGTTTGCCTGTTCGAGTCGGAGCCGTCGCGCGTCGACGTGATTGCGGACGTGTACGCGGCCACCCGTGCGGCGCTGACGGTGCTGCAGGGGTGGCTGGGCCGCGACCGAGCCGAAACACTGGTGGTGGCGACCCGGGGATCGGTCGCGCTGCCGGGAGAGGACATCACCGACCTGGCCGGCGCGGCGGTCTGGGGCCTGGTCCGGTCGGCGCAGACCGAGCACCCCGGCCGCATCGTGCTCGTGGACAGCGACGCACCCCTCGATGACGTCGCGGTGGCGGCGGCTTTGGCGACCGGTGAGCCGCAGGTGGTGCTGCGCGGAGGAACGGTACACACGCCGCGGGTGCACGGCAGCCGCGCGGTGAGCGGTCTTTTGGTGCCACCCGGCGAGGGGGCGTGGCGGCTGGGCATGAGCAGCAGGGGAACCTTCGAGAATCTGCGGTTGGAGCCCATACCGGGCAGCGACGCGCCGTTGGCGTCCGGGCACGTTCGGGTCGCGGTGTCGGCCATCGCCGCCAACTTCCGCGACGTCATGATCGCGCTGGGTCTCTACCCTGACCCGGACGCGGTGATGGGCGTCGAGGCATCCGGCGTCGTTCTGGAAACAGGTTCGGCCGCGGGAAGTTTCGCGGTCGGCGACCGCGTCATGGGTTTGTTCCCCGAGGGCACCGGAACCGTTGCGGTGACCGACCGCCGGCTTCTGGTCAAGGCGCCCGCCGGATGGTCCCACACCGCCGCCGCGACCACGTCGGTGGCGTTCGCGACCGCCTACTACGCACTGCGGGATCTGGCTTGCGCCCGGCCCGGACAGCGGATACTGGTGCACGCGGCCGCCGGTGGCGTGGGCATGGCGGCCGTGCAGCTCGCCCGGCATTGGGGGCTCGAGGTGTTCGGCACCGCCAGCCGCGGTAAATGGGCCACGTTGCGGGCCATGGGGTTCGATGAGGACCACATCTCGGATTCGCGGAGTTGCGAGTTCGAGGACGAATTCCGGTCGGTGACCGGTGGTCGCGGTTTCGATGTGGTGCTGGACTCGCTGGCCGGCGAATTCGTGGACGCCTCACTGCGGCTAGTCGCACCCGGCGGGATCTTCCTGGAGATGGGCAAGACCGACATCCGCGACGCGCACGTCATCGCCCGCGGGTATCCCGGCGTCCGCTATCGCGCATTCGATCTCTTCGAGGCGGGACCGGACCGCATCCAGCACATGCTCGCCGACCTCGCCGCCCTGTTCGGCGACGAGGTGCTGCGGCCGTTGCCGGTGACCACGTTCGACATCCGGCGTGCGCCCGCGGCGCTGCGATATCTGAGTCAGGCCCGGCACGTCGGCAAGGTCGTGATGGTGATGCCGGACGCGTGGGCGGCGGGCACGGTGCTCGTTACCGGTGGCACCGGAATGGCGGGTTCGGCGCTGGCGCGCCACGTGGTGACCCACCACGGTGTTCGCAACCTGATGTTGGTGAGCCGGCGCGGCCCGGACACGCCGGGGGCCGCGGAGCTGGTGGCGCAGCTCGAGGCGGCCGGTGCCCGGGTGCAAGTGGTGGCGTGCGATGCGGCCGATCGGGAGGCGTTGGCCAAGGTGATCGCCGATATCCCGGTTCAGCAACGGCTTTCGGCTGTGATCCATACGGCCGGAGCGCTCGATGACGCGGTGGTGGCGTCGCTGAACCCGGAGCGGTTGGGCGTGGCGCTGCGGGCGAAGGTGGACGCGGCGTGGAACCTGCACGAGTTGACCCGCGATCTGGACTTGTCGGCGTTTGTGATGTTTTCGTCGATGGCCGGCCTGGTGGGCTCGTCCGGGCAGGCCAACTACGCCGCGGCCAACTCCTTTCTGGACGCGCTGGCCGTCCACCGGCGGGCGCGGGGCCTGCCGGCGATCTCGTTGGGTTGGGGCCTGTGGGATCAGGTCAGCGCCATGACGGGCGAGTTGGCTTCCGTCGACTTCGCACGGTTCGCCCGGGACGGCATCGTGGCGATGTCCTCGCAGGAGGCTCTGCAATTGCTGGACACCGCGATGGTCGTTGACGAGCCGTTCCTGTTGCCCGCGCACATCGATCTCGCGGCGCTGCGTGTCAAGTTCGACGGGGGCACCTTGCCCCCGATGTTCGTCGATCTGATCAACGCGCCCACCCGGCGCCAGGTCGACGACACGCTGGCCGCGGCCAAGTCGAAATCCGCTCTGTTGCAACGCCTCGAAGGGCTGCCCGACGACGAGCAACACGCGGTACTGCTGGACCTGGTGCGCTCCAACATCGCCACCGTGCTGGGCAACGCCAGCACCGAGTCCATTGACCCGGACAGGGCGTTCCAGGAACTCGGCTTTGACTCGCTCACCGCGGTCGAGATGCGCAACCGGCTCAAATCCGCGACTGGCCTGGCGCTTTCGCCAACGCTCATCTTCGACTACCCGAACTCCGCGTCGCTGGCTGGCTACATACACCGTGAACTTGTCGGGACATCGGGGCAAATCGCCCCTGCCGCAGCGAGATCCGGGGACGCGGACATCCAGCGTGTCGTCGCGTCGATACCCGTCAAGCGTCTTCGGCAGGCCGGGGTCCTGGAACTGTTGCTCGCATTGGCCAACGAATCCGGCGGTAACGGGCACGCGGCGGCATCCGCCGCGACTTCCGAAAAGGACATCGCGGCCATGGACCTCGACGACCTGGTCAACGCGACGTTGCTGAACGACGAGGAGTAGCGACGCAGATGAGCGAGCGTAGTCAGTGAGGATCGCGGTGACCGGGGCCAGCGGGGTGCTCGGCCGTGGCCTTGCCGCCCGGTTGCTCAGCCAGGGCCACGAGGTCGTCGGGATGGCCCGGCGCCGGCCCGACAGTTGGTCGAGCGCGGCCGATTTCATCTCGGGGGACATCCGGGATGAGGTCGCGGTCAAGCGCTGCCTCGCCGGTACGGACGCGGTGGCGCACTGCGCCTGGGCGAAAAGCCCCGGGCCCGCAAGCCGGATCAGCCACCAGGTCAACGTCGACGGCACGCTCAATGTCCTGGCGGCCATGAGCGCAACCGGCGCCGGGCGGATCGTTTTCCCCTCGTCGGCACACGTCTACGGCGGGGGAGCCGGGGCGCGGGCCGAGAATGACGCCGCCGCTCCGGTATCGGCCGACGGCACGCACCAGGTCCGAGTTGAAGAGATGCTGGCGGCCTCCGACGTGCAGTCGGTGGTGATCCGCAGCGCTCTGGTTGTCGGTCGCGGCGTGGACAACTGGGTGCGCCGACTTCTGGCGCTGCCGGCGTTTCCCGGCGGCGCGGAGGATCGGGTCGTGCAGCTGATCCACCTCGACGACGTGCTGCGGTTGTTGGTGCGTGCGGTCTTGGTTGACGAAGTCGGCAGTGGTCCGGTCAATCTCGCAGCATCCGGCGCCCCGACGTTTCGTCAGATCGCGTCGGTGCTCGGGCGGCCGATTGTCCCGCTCGGCGGCCCGTTCACCGACCTGGTGCACCGTCGTGGCCCGACATGGCTGGCCGAACTGGATCTGCTGCAGAGCGCTCCACTGATGAAAACCGATCGGCTGCGTGACGAGTGGGGGTTTCGGCCGGCATGGCATGCCGACGAGTGCCTCGAGGAGTTGGCATTTGCGGTGCGGGGCCGCGTCACACTGGGCCGGCGGGTGATATCGCTGCCGTGGCGGCTGGCCGCGATCCAGGACATGCCTGCCGTCGACGCCCCGTCCGCCGACGGTGTGGTGCCCCGATTGGCCGGGCCGGAGGGGCTCAACGGCGAATTCGACACCCCGATAGACCCCCGTTTCCCCACCTATCTGGCTACCAATCTGTCGGAGGCGCTGCCGGGCCCGTTTTCGCCGTCATCGGCGTCGGTGACCGTGCGCGGCGTGCGCGCCGGCGGCGTGGCCATCGCCCAACGGCTGCGGCCCGGCGGGATCATCCAGCGTGAGATCGCCATGCGCACCGTTGCGGTGTTCGCCCACCGGCTCTACGGCGGGATCACGTCGGCGCACTTCATGGCCGAGGCGGTGCCATTCGTGAAACCGGCGACGGTCGTCAGTAACAGCGGATACTTCGGACCCAGCATGGCCGCGCTGCCCGTCTTCGGCGACGAGCCGCCACCGGCGGAATCTCACCGCGCCCCAAAACAATTGCGTATCATCCGCAACATCGGGGTATTCGGGGTCAACCTGGTGGGATTGAGCGCCGGCTCGCCCCGGGACACCAACGACTTCATCGCCGACGTCGACCGGCTGGAGCGTCTCGCCGGCGGCGACCTGAGGCGACTCGATGATCGCCGGCTACTCAGCCTGATCCTCTTGGCGCGCGACGACGTCGTGCACGGCTGGGTGCTGGCCTCGGGTTCGTTCATGCTGTGTGCCGCGTTCAACGTGCTGCTGCGTGGCTTGTCTGGAAAAGACACCGCACCGCCGGCCGGACCCGAGCTGGTCAGCGCCCGGTCGGTGGAGGCGGTGCAGCGGCTGGTGCAGGCCGCGCGGCGCAACCCCGATGTCAGTCGCTTGCTGTCCGAACCAGGCCGGCACCTGGACCGATTGGCCGCCGCGGCGCCGGCGTTCCATGCCGCGGTGTGCGACGAGCTGGCGCTGATCGGTCACCGCGGTCCCGCCGAGCTCGAGATGCTGTCGACCAGTTACGCCGATGATCCCGAGTTGCTGGTCCGGATGGTGGCCCGGGCGATGAGCGCACCGCTCCCACCGCAACCTCGGCATCCGCGGATAGCGCTGCGCGCCAAGCCAGTTGCCGCTCTGGCCGCACGGCAGATCCGTGACCGCGAAGTCCGTCGCGACAAGATGGTGCGGGCCAACTGGGTGTTGCGTGGTCTGCTGCGCGAATACGGCCGCCGGCTGGTCGACGCCGGCATCTTTGAGGCCGCCGACGACGTGTTCTTCCTGTTGGTGGACGAACTCCAGGAAATTGAGCTGTTGCCGCCGGACGTGGCGGGGCTGATCGCGCGGCGCCGGGCCGAGCAGCGCAGGCTGGTCGGTGTTGCTCCGCCGGCGATGTTCAGCGGTGGCTGGCAGGCATCGAGCACCTCGGCGCCGGTACTGGTAGGCGGGGATACCCTGCGCGGGGTCGGGGTCTGCGGGGGCCGGGTGCACGGCCGCGTGCGCATCGTGCGCCCCGAGACGATCGACGACCTGCAACCCGGGGAGATCCTCGTCGCGGAGGTCACCGACGTCGGATATACCGCCGCGTTCTGCTACGCCGCGGCGGTGGTGACCGAACTGGGCGGCCCGATGTCACACGCCGCGGTGGTAGCCCGGGAGTTCGGCTTCCCCTGCGTGGTCGACGCCCAGGGCGCCACCCGGAGTCTGCCGCAGGGCGCGCTGGTCGAGGTCGACGGCAGCACGGGCGAGATTCGGGTGCTCGAACTGGCGCCCGGGGAGAAGCCGCCGCTTTCGGTGCATGGCCGCAGACGGTGAAATAGTCTGCGGTACATTAACTTCAAGCCGGATCGGAGGTTGCACGCGCTCGGATCGAGATTCTCGGTGCACAACGAGTGTCGCCGCCACCTCAAGTCGAGCGAAGCGCGACACCGGTTCTCATCGTGGCAATTGGTCGGTCCACGCTTTACCGGCGGTGGCCGTCGAAAGCCGAATTGGTGTTGGCAGCGTTCATCGAGGCGGTCCGCCGGTTGGTGGTGCCACCCAATACCTTGCGCTGCGCGCGATTTGCTGCGACTGGGAGAGTTGGTGTGCCAGGAGGCCGGTGCGCACGCCGGCACCCTGCGTGCGGTGCTTGTCGAGGTGTCGCGCAACCCTGCGCTGAACGACGCGATGAAGCAGTTCCCAGCGCGGCCATGATCGTCCTGGAGGGCGATCAGCGGCTCGGAGACGAGGCGCACCGTCACCGGCGCCGCGCCATTGATCACCGATCAGTTTGAGGTAGGCAGCAAGGGCACTCTGAAGGTCACCCTCATCACCATCGCGGTGATCGCAATCATGCTGTTTTTCGTCTACCGTTCGGTGACGGTGATTCTCGTGCTTTTGACGGTGATGATCGAGCTGACCGCGTCCCGCGGCGTCGTCGCCGTTCTGGCGAACTCGGGAATCATCGGGTTGTCGACGTATTCCACCAATCTGCTGAAGTTACTGGTCATCGCCGCTGGAACGGACTCCGCCATCTTCATCCTCGGCCGTTTTCACGAGGCACGCAATGCCGGGGAGGATCGTAAAACGGCCTTCTACACGATGTACCGGGGCACCGCGCATATCATCCTGGGCTCGGGCCTGACCATTGCCGGCGCGGTATTCTGTCTGAGCTTCACCCGGCTCCCGTATTTTCAGAGCCTCGGCATTCCCGCTGCAATCGGCGTCCTGGTCGCTCTGGTGGCCGCACTCACGCTGGCGCCGGCGGTGCTGACCATCGGCCCCCACTTCGGTCTGTTCGACCCCAAACGTGCGACGCGCACCCGGGGCTGGCGGCGCGTCGGCACGGCCATCGTCCGCTGGCCCGGACCCATTCTGGTGGTCACGATCGCGGTGGCGCTGGTCGGTCTGCTCGCCCTGCCGGGATATAAGACCAGTTACGACGCGCGACCCTTCATGCCTGCCAGCGCCCCGGCCAACATCGGCTACGCGGCCGCAGAGCGGCACTTCCCGCAGGCCCGGTTGAACCCAGAGCTGGTGATGCTCGAGGCGGATCATGATCTGCGCAATCCGGCCGACATGCTGATCTTGGAACGGGTGGCCAAAGCGATCTTCCACGTGCCCGGTATCGCCAAGGTGCAGTCGATCACCAGACCGTTGGGGACGCCTCTCGACCACAGCTCGATACCATTCCAGCTCAGCCAGCAAAGCGTCGGGCAAGTCGGGCTCTTGTGATGTTGTAGTGGGTATTTGACCAGGGCATTTGGGGCGCAAAGCCGAGTCCTGCCGACGTTTTGGACTGTCAAAGGTTCAATCCGCGAGAAGGGTGTACGGCATTGCTCATGTCCAGGGCATTCGCATCCTGGCTTGGGGACCGAAACATGGTGGTCGAAGGCGTCGACCTGCAGGTCGAGACCCGGCGGCAGCGAGGGGAACTGATGTCGGGAGAGGTGCTGGTGATCAGCGTGCGGCCCAAGGCGGCCGGCGCGGGCCCGTCGCTCGTGGTGCAAGGCCCGCCGCCCCGGCTATGGACAGCGGGGATGGGCTGCGCCGGTGGCGGACTCTGGATGTGGACACGACCAAGTGCTACCTGCAAGGCTGTGCACCGCGGGCCGAGTGCCACGAGCATGGGGTGGTGGTCGCCGATGTGGCGTGATCACTTCCGGGCGCCAAACACACCTACCTGTTCGAGGACACCTGCGCGTGGCTGAGTGCGCACGCCGCGATCAGCGTGGTGGCAATGTTTTTGCGGGTCGCCTGGCGCACCATCGCGGCCATCATGGGCCGGGTGGTCGCTGATGGCCGCGACACCAATGACCTGTTGGCAGGGCTTACCCGGATCGGCATCGATGAGATCGCCTACCGCAAAGGCCACCGATATTTGACCCGCGTAATCGACCACACGACAGTCCGGTTGGTGTGGGCTGCTGAGGGCCGCAACAAAGACACCCTGGCCCGGTTCTTCGACGAGCTGGGCGCCGGGCGGGCCGCGGCGTTGACCCACGTCAGCTGCGATGGCGCCGACTGGATCCACGTTCCCGCCGTGACGTAATCACGCGACAGGGTCTTTTGGCCCCGATGCGCTCCCGGCTCGGGCGTTAAACTCGGGATGAGGTTTCCAGCCACCGGGTCGATTCCCGTAAAAGTAGGAGCAAACACCCTGTGAGCGCTGCGGATAAGGCGAAGAACAAGCTCGAAGAGATTGGCGGCAAGGCCAAGGAAGCGGTCGGCAAGATCGCCGGCGACAGGAGCACTGAAAATGAGGGGAAGAACGACCAGGTGAAGTCCAACCTCAAAGACGCCGGCGAGAAGGTTAAGGACGCCTTCAAAAAGAAGTAGGTGCCGCATCACAATGTAAATCGGGTAACGGCGGGGGGGCTCACGCGTGCCCGTGATCGCCAGTGCCACCTCGCCGGACGCTCAAGGACACCATTCAGCATGACACCATTCAGCGAATCGCTCCGCCGTTGAAACACGCTACATCACGCCGGAAATGCGCAAGAGCGCGCGCGGTCGCCGCCGGGGCCATCTAGGAGCGCTCTGAACAACGGGTGATGTGGGGGCGGGAGGAGCGTCGACAAGGCCGTCGTTGCGGCGTGAGTCGTACCTTCAGGGTCGAAAACGTGGTCGTTCCTC
>Ga0080006_1110093_pt1 | contig 10329 bp, 8 predicted proteins | sample RS3BMetagenome_FD_69209 | JGI IMG/M metagenome (GOLD analysis project Ga0080006, IMG submission 69209) | Ferric oxide microbial mat and aquatic microbial communities from Rainbow Spring, Yellowstone National Park, USA - RS3B (SPADES... ... | reverse complement strand
TGGATCGGCGGGATGGTCGCGGCGGCCGACCGGATTCTGTCGATCGTCGACGCCAAGACCCGGATCATCCCCGGCCACGGCCCGATGGCAACCGTCGACGACCTCAAGGCCGCCCGGTCGATGCTCGCCGAGGCCCAGGAGAAGGTCCAGCCTCTGGTCGAATCGGGCAAGACCCTGCAAGAGGCGATCACCGCCAAGCCGCTCGCCGGCCTCGAACCCCGATGGGGCCAGGGGCTCTTCAAGGCCTCGCACTTCACCCAGCTTGTCTACAGCGGGCTGGTGATGCATCGCCAGGCGAAGTGACCTTGGCGATCGGCACAGCGTCTGCTGCGTGTTCCGAATCCCCCGAGGCCCCCTCCCGGAAGGGAAGCCGACGGGGATGATTTCAGGCCGTCGTCGCCGGGTCGGCGGTGAGTCGCTCGAAGTCGGGGTTGCCCCGGAGGGCGTCGAAGTCCGTCTCGTGGGGGATCGCGGCGCGAAGGTCGGGGTCGAGTTCGAGGGCGTCGGCGAGCTTCTGGAGCGACTTGGAGGGGTTGCCCGCCAGGCTCCAGTAGCACGCCAGGTTGTAATGCAGCAGGGCGATGTCAGGGTTGTGGCGGAGGGCCCGGCCGAGGGCGTCGATCGCTTGTGCCAGTCGATGGGTCCGCTTGTAGCACCAGCCCAGGGCCATGGCCACGACGTAATCATAGGGATGGAGCGAGGCGGCCAGTTCGAGCGGCTTGAGAGCATCGCGATCCCGACCAAGAATCCGGAGGGCCTGGCCTGTCAGAGAGGAGGCCTCGAACTGCATCGTCGCCCAGTCCGAGCGAGCTTCGAGGATCTCCAGGGCCTTCGCGGGCATGTTGAGCATCAAGTAGCCCTCGGCCTCGCCGAGTTGCCGCTTGATCCGGTCGTAAGTCGGCCGAACGTCCTCCACTGCCGTCGTCTCCCGAAGGATCGAAGGCCGACGTCCCCCTTGGAATCGCCGGGGCGTCCGCCTCTGATTCCTTCATCCTACTCCAAATTCGGAACCTCGAAAAGGTCGATGGGCGCGGGTCGCTTCCGGCTTCCGGCAAGCGACCCGCTGGAGACTAGACCCGACGGTTGGCGCCGAGGTCGCCGCCGTTGGGGTGGTGGGTGTGGGTCAGGAGGTCGGTCCGGCAGGCGACCTCGCGGGCGCTGAGGGCCTGTTCGGTGGCGACGAGGTCGGGGATGTCGATCCCGTCGGTCGACCGGTGGGCCAGGGCGAGGGCTCGGGCCTCGATCCCCTCGCGGTTCTGGAGTCCTTCGAGCCATCGGGTCGGAATCGAGTCGACGCCGAAGTGGGCGCCGGCGAGGGCTCCGAGGATCGCGCCGGTGGAGTCGGCGTCGCCGCCGAGGTTGACGACCTCGGTCAGGGCTTCCTCGAAGTTGTCCGTCGTCAGCAGGAGGTAGAGACAGGTGGGGATGCAAGCGGGCGGGAACCCCATCGTCGCCCGTCGGCAAACGGGCTCGGCGCCATGGCGGTTGGCCTCCTCGGCGAGCGCGGCCAGGGCCCGCTCGCGGGGGATGTCGAGCAGGGGCTCGGCGTTGGCGATGGCCTGCGAGAGGCTCCGGCCGTGGGCCTGGAGCGAGGCGACCGAGCCTCCGGCTTCCCGGGCGATCCGCTCCTCTCCCTTGGCGACATCGGCGGCGACCCGGAACAGGAAGCTGGGATCGCGACCGGCGCCGGCGATGAGCCGACGGACCGCATGGGCGACGGCCAGAGCGCCCGAAAGGCTCCGGATGTCGCGGTGGGTCATCAAGCTGGCGGCCATGACGGCCTCGTGGAGCGCGTCGGGGTCGTCGGTGAAGTAGAGGGGCAGGGGGGCGATCCGCATCGCCGCGCCGATCCCCGCCGAGGCCTGGCCGGTCCGATCAGGCGAGACCCCTCGCTTGAGGTCGGCCAGGACCTGTCGAAAGCTCCGCCCGACCCCTCGATGCGCTCCGGCATAACCCCCTTCAGGCGTGGCCAGGTCCAAATAAACCTTGGCCACCCGATCCGGGCAGATTCGACCGAGTTCGAGAACAACGTCGCAGAGCACCAGGGCCTGCTGGGTGTCGTCCGAGTACAGGCCCGGAAGCCTCCAGCGATACGGCTTCTTTTTCCAGGCCCGAGCCCCATCGACATAATCCGTCACGAGCTGGTAATGCGCTCGGATTTGCTGCGCGCCGAGCCCTTCCAGGGGAGCCCCCAGCGCGTCTCCGATCGCCATACCGAGCAAGCACCCTCGGACGCGGTCGATTCGGGTCGATAGCGGCATCTTAGCAAGGCTCCTACAGATCTTGGGGCGACCGCTCCAGCGGATCAGTCACACCAACTCGACGGGTCGAGAACGAAACTAACGAGCGCAACCGGCCTCGCCAACGCTTTTTTACCAGCCGAACCCCGGTGAATCCCGATCGCGACGCTGGGGTGGCAGCACGGACACTTGGCCCCTTCTCCACTTAGGTCCCAAGGCGAGGGTCGACGACTTTTTGTATTTTTGGAGAAATTTTGAGATCATTTCGCCTCTGGAAGCGTCCAAGGAATCGAACCATCAGTCCACCCGGCTCAAAATTGTGGACAAAAATTCATCAAGCGGAAACTCGACGTCGAGCTGGGGATCGTCCGCGCAATGATGGCTGAGATGATATCCGATCTCTCCGACGAACTCATCCCATTTCAACTATCGGTTCGATGGCCCGCGCCTTCCTACGAGAAAGAATAACGGTTTTGACTTTATTAAGCCATACTTCGGTGCAACCGCGAGGAACGGCGCCTCCGGAGCTTCGATTACGGACGACTTTCCTGAGGGCCTCGACGATCGTTTTCCGAAACGGAGAGAAGTCCGGATCACGCTTTTCAGGGAGAGTGGATTGGGCGAGGCGACGTCGACCGGGATTTCCCGAAGAAGGGCCGCCGGGCTGGGGCTTCTCTTCGGTCTCCTGGCCTTCTGTCAGGGAATCGCCGAGCCGAGCGATGGACTGATCGCCCAGCCCACCTGGTCGCTGCTGAAGCGGTGGGGTCACGGACCGGGCGATCTCGGGTTCTTCTCGATGGTGGTGGGTTTGGTCTGGGTCTTGAAGCCGGTCTTCGGCCTGCTCACCGACTTCGTCCCCCTGTTCGGCCGGAGGAGACGAAACTACCTGATCCTTGCCGGCGGATTGGCTGCTCTGGCGATGTTCGCTCCGGCCATCCAGACCCCGCCGTCTTCGTCAATCCTCCGATATACCTGGCTTCTCACCTGGTTGGCGATGGCGACGCTGGCCTGGTCGATGGCCGACGTCGTCACCGACGCCTTTCTGATCGACCGGGCGCGTGATTCGGGATTGGTGGGCCGGTTTCAAGCCGTTCAATGGGCCTCGGTCTACCTGGCGGGGATCATCGCCGGTTTTGGGGGAGGCTGGCTCAGCCTGACTTTTCGGGAACGGCTCGGCTTCGGGATCTCGGCCCTCGCTGCGGTCGTGACGATCCTCGTGGCGGCCCTTGCCGTCCGCGAGCCCCGCGTTTCCTCTCCGAGGTCCGGATCCGTCGCGGCCTTTCTGGCCATGCGGAAGGCGATCCGATCGCCGGGACTCCTGGGCGCCGGGGCGTTCTTGTTCGTCTGGAATTTCAACCCGTTCTCGACCGTGGTGTTCTATCTCCACGCGACCCGGACGCTCGGGCTCGACGAGGAGTTTTATGGGACGACTCAATCCTTGATGGCCGTCGGCTCGATCCTGGGATGCCTGGTCTATCCGAGCCTCGACCGATGGTTGGCGACACCTTCACTGATCCGGCTCTCGATCGTCCTGGGGGTGGCGAGCACCCTGGCCTTCGCCGGGGTTTCGGATCGAGCCTCGGCGGTCGCGGCCTCGCTGGTGATCGGCCTGATCTTCATGCTGGCCACCTTGATCCAGCTCGACCTGGCCGCCCGATCCTGTCCGCCCGAAGCGGCGGGCACCTACTTCGCGGTCTTGATGGCGCTCGAAAACCTGGCGGCCTCGCTCGCGACCGGCCTGGGGGGCTGGGCCTACGCGGAAGGCTGCGGGCGATGGGGACCCATGCCCGCGTTCTGGATGCTCGTTCTGATCGGGTCAGCCTTCACGGCGTCGAGCTGGCTGCTCTTGCCCCTCATCTCGCCGATTCCGAAGAGCATTCACGAGAACCCGACCGACCGGTGACCAAAGACCGATCTTCACGAAAGTTTCATAATAAATTCACAAAGCATCCATTATTTTTTCCGGTCCTCCGTCTATCATATAATGTTCTTGCTGGATTTCTTGCTGTTGACAGCTTCTGTCGGCTCGGTCTGCCTGGAGATTGGTTGAGAGCTTCCGGATTTTCACCAGATTTCCGGAGGAACTTCACCAGCCTTTCACCTCTCGAAGTCATGCCTTGACTATCATGTCCTCTCTCATGCGTCGATCAATCACCGGTTTCTCTTGTTGAGTCAATCCGGTTTTTTGGTGTCGATCCCGCCCTTTTTTCCTTGTGACCGAGGTCATCCTGCCCATGATCCACCCCTTTTCCCCTCGCCCGCGTCGCGGGTTTACGTTGATTGAGCTTCTGGTTGTCATTGCGATCATCGCGGTTTTGATCGCTCTGCTGCTTCCGGCCGTCCAGGCCGCCCGTGAAGCCGCCCGACGCGCCCAGTGCGTCAACAACCTGAAGCAGATGGCCCTGGCGGCCAATAACTACGAGTCGACCAACGGCTGTTTCCCCGGTGGTTCGTACTCGGGGCAGAACTACAACCCGCCCAACAAGTATCCCGAGAACTTCAGTGTCTTCGTCCGGATGCTGCCGTACTTCGAGCAGGCGGCAATGTACAACGCGACGAACTTCAGCTTCACTTCGGGAAACAAGGAAAACGCCACGATCTGCGGCGTCCAGGTGAGTTCTCTGGTTTGCCCCAGCGACGCCAACACGGCCAGCATTTTGATCAACACCAACATCAACGGCTCGCTCGGTAATCCTGGCTCGAGCTGGAACAACTACGACATTCCCCCTGGCATTTACATGCAGGCGTTCAGCAGCTACGCCGGCTCCGCCGGGACGTTCGACTTCGGCTACAACAACACGTATCTCAACTCGGCCAGCGGTGCCGCTGAGTATGCCCAGCACAACGGCGTGATCTACAACGACAGCCGCGTCAGGATCGCCGAGATCACCGACGGCACCAGCAACACGATGCTCTTCGGCGAGCACTGCCGAGCCAAGTTGCTTGTCAACGACTGGAAGTATGGCCTCTCGGACAACTCGTGGAACTCGGGCCGGTGGTACGACACCATGTTCGCGACCTACTATCCGCTCAACGTTCCCGTCGCGCCTCCCGGAACCGCTGGCTACACGGGTCTTTTCGGCGACCCAAACAACTACTACTATCCAACCGTGGCGACCAGCCTTCACCCCGGCGGGGCCAACTTCTCGTTCTGCGACGGCTCGGTCAAGTTCCTCAAGAACACGGTCTCGAGCTGGGTGTTCGGAAGCACCACAGGCCCGCACGGTAATCTGCCCGCCGGCGTGACCTACGCCAACTACAGCTATACGATCAACGCGGGCACGGTGCTGGGCGTCTACCAGCAGCTCTCGACCCGTGGCTTCGGCGAGGTCATCAGCTCGGATCAGTACTGATCGTCAGCAATCGCCGACTTGATCCGACGCAACCCGACGCAACGCGAACACCACGTGAGCCAGGATCAAAAGAGGAGGGGCCGTCACCCGCGACGGTCCCTCCATTCCCTTTGCGCCTTGAGAGATCGAAGCACCATGATGACGCAACGCCTTCTTCCCGGCCTCGGCCTGATCCTGATCGTCAGTCTGGGCATCGGCTGCGGCTCCAGCAATAACTCTGGCCCGCCGACGCCTCACAACGGCGCTCTGGTCGAGTTGCCAGATCGCAAGGGATTCCTTGAGATCGTCAAGCAAGCCGCCTCGGGCAAGGCTGGTCGGTCGCAAATCGTCATTCACTTCCTGGACAGGGACCGTAACCCGATGTCGGGTGCTCCCACCGCCGCCACGTTCAAGGGGCAAGCCTCGGGCAACAAGCCGGTGGCCTTGAAGCCCATGGAGGGCGGAGCCGGTGGCTTGATCAGCGAGCCCATTGCCGATCGCGCTGAAATCGAAGGCGAAATGACCGCCACGATCGACGGAAGCCCGGTGACGGTTCCGATCATGATCCGCTAAACCGGGTCTCATTTCACCCGGATCTGGGTGCCGGCAAAGCCAGCGGGGCCTCGAAAAGCGACTGGGTCCGGACGATCGCCCGCTCCGCCGGGAACGAGTGGAAGGCATGGACCAGCAACCCCTTCGCCCGCGACTCGAACGCGAGGTGGCTGATCGCCGGGGGGGCCATCCGGTTGGCGTCGCTCGACCGCTGAAAGAGCCGGTCGCGGTGGGTGTCGACAGTCATCTCGTCGCAGAGGTGGGTAAAGACCTCGGGGTCGACTCGCTCGACCTCGAAGCAGGTCTGGTACTCGATCCCGTCCCGAGGTCGAAGAACCGCCGTCCGTTCGTGGCGGATCGGCGAGTGAAACAGCAAGCCGGGCTCGGGCAGCAAGGTCGAAGGTCCGGCCAGGACCTCGGTCAGGAGGAATCCCCCCGACCGCCAGATCACGACATGGCCGCCGTCGATGATCCGGATATCCGCCTGCCAGCCATCGAGCGCGACCCGTCGATGAGCGCGGACCGCGAACCAGTCGGGATGAAGCCCCCGGTCGAAGACCTGAAACGACAGGTCGGCCACTCGCGACGGACTCAGGCTCGAACCCATCCCCGGACTCCCTTTGGGACCGCGATGATCGCTCTCTCCATTATAAAACAGCCAGGCTCGCGCCGCAAACCCGTCAAAACGTAGGTCAGGGCTCGCCCTGCCGATCAAGCATGACCAGCAGGGCGAGCCCTGCCCGACGAGATTCCGAGTCCCATTGACCGTTCCGCGTCTCCTCTTTACACTTCCCGCCGATCCTCGACCGACCTCGGGTTCAATCCGGGTGGATCGGCGAGGGAGAGATGATGCCCATCCAGGGAAGGGGGCCCGCACCGTGGACCAACCGACCGATCCGCCACCGCCCTTGGTGGTGAGGGCCTGGCGAGCCTGGCGACATCGCGGAAGCAAGTACGCCTGGCACAAGGCGATGCGTCGGGCGCTCGGCCGATGGCCGGGGGTCAAGCGGCGCCTGGTCTATGCCGACCCTCGCGAGTACTGGACCCTTCGCGGCGGGATCGACTACTTCCGCGAGCAGGAGGGGCAGGAAGGGCGGTCGATGCGGGCCGACTGGGTGGCCCGGCGGATCGCCCGATACCGGCCGACCTCGATTCTCGAAGTCGGCTGCGGCTACGGCAAGCTGATCCGAGCGATCCGGGGGCAGACCGACGTCCCGATCGTCGGCGTCGACTTCAGCCCGACGCAACTGGAGATGGCCCGCGACTACCTCGAAGGCGTCGACGGGGTCAACCTGGCGCTGGCCTCGGGCACGCGGCTGCCGTTCGCCGACAACTCGTTCGACCTGATCGTGACCTCGGCGGTGATCCTCCACAACGCCCCGCCGATCGCCGAGGCGATCCGCCGCGAGATCGTCCGGGTCGGCCGCCACTTCGCCGCGCACAACGAGGATATCGACGTCACCTACAACCGCTACGGCTATGACACGGCCGCCTGGTATCATGACCGGGGGATTCCCCTGGCCGAGGTCGGACCGATCCCGAGTGCCCCTTACGAGTCGCAATTTTGCGTCGCTGAACTGTGGCATCGTTGACCCAGGCCATGCCCGTGTCGACCGGACCCACCGAAGGCCGTCGGGCGATCCGCGACAGCCTGATCGTCACCATCGGCGGGCAGGTCGAGCGCGCCCTGGGGACCATCACCGCCCTGATGCTTCGATGGGGTCTCGACCCCGCGCAGCTCGGGGTCTACACGGGCCTGCGGCTTTACCTCGACAACACCAATCGATCGAGCCTGGGCGTCGGCCTGGGAGCGGTCCAGGAAATCCCGATCCTCCGGGCCGCCGGACGAATCGACGAGGCCCGGCACGTCGCCAACGTCGCCCACACCACCAACACTCTCACTTGCCTGGCTTATGCGCTGGGGCTCTTGATCTGGGCCTACATCCGGGCCCCGCTCGTCGCCGACGACCCGAGGGCCGCCGAGTGGACCTGGGGCCTGGTGAGCGTCGCGGTCCTGGCCTTGCTCAAGCGTTATGAAAGCTTCCTGATCGCCGTTCTCCGGGCGCACCAGGAGTTCGAGCTGACGACGAAGCTCGACGTTTTTGAATCTCTCATATCGATCGTCGCCGTGGGTCTGGGCCTGTGGCTGGCGGGGTTCTGGGGCTTGCTGGGATCGGTCGGGGTGATCCTCTCCGCGAAGATCGCCTTTCTGCACGCTCGCCACCCGCTCCGGTTTCAGTGGGATTGGGACACCTCGACGGCTTCCCGACTGATGAAGGTCGGCCTGCCGATCCTGGCGAACACGGCGGCCTTCAGCACGGTGATGAGCCTCGACAGGGCCTTGATCCTCTGGCGAGTTCCCGACGGCGACCGCGCGGCGGGTCTTTACACGATCGCGATCATGGGAACGAGCTGGAGCCTCGACCTGGCCGGTCGGATCGTCACCGTTCTTTACACCTATTTTCAATCAACATTGGGCCGGACGAGCGACCCCGCCGAGGTCGCCCGCCAGGCCCTGAGGGCCACCGAGGGGCAGGCGCCCTTGCTCGCCAGCGGGACCGCCGTGGCGTACCTGGTCGGCCCGGTCTTCCTCGGCGGCTTGATGCCGCACTATGCCGGAGGGCTCCCCGCGCTCCGGCCTTTGCTGCTCGGCACGCTCCTGCTCGGCCTGGCCTGGCCCGCCCGGCAAATGCTGATCACGATCGGCCGCCCCTACACCCTGGCCCTGGCCACGCTCGGCGGCCTGGCCGTCACCGCGACGGCCGGAACGATCGGCGCGGATCGAGCCGGGATCGTCGGAGTCGCCTGGGGAATGACCATCGGCTACGCGGCCGTCGCCTGGCTCACGGGAGCGGTTGCCTGCGTCCCCCGGCTCGGCTGGCTCCCCTGGTGGACCCATCAAGCCCGACTGGCGCGAACCCTGGTCGGATTCGCCGCCGGGACGGTCTTCACGGCTCACGTGCCGATCGATGGGTTGGGCCGATGGTCCGAGTTCGCGACTCGCTGTCTGATCTTGCTCGCCTGGTTGCTGCCGACCTTGTGGTTCTGGGGAAAGCGGCATGGTTGGGGCGGGTTTCTGCCTGCCAGGTTCCGGGCGACAGTCGAGACATCCCGCAGCCGCTGACGAGTCCCTTGCGATTGAGACGAAGGAGCACGGATGCCGCTCGACCTCGGATTCCTGATCCTCCTGGCGATCATCGCGACCGGACTGGGTTTCCGGCTGCTGAGGTGGCTACGCGCGACTCCCGAGCACCCGATCGACGCCTGGGCCCTGGCCTTGCCGCTGGGTCTGGGCGGGATGGCCTTGGCCGTGCTGGGGCTGGCGGAGGTTGGGGCTCTGACTCCCTGGGCGATCGGGGGATTGCTCGCGGTTGGACTCATTGTGGGCGGGAAGGGGGGATTTGCTGGAATCCGTGCGATCCGACCCCAAGGATTGAGCCGGGATGGTCTGAGCCTGGCCTTCGATGGCCTGCTCGGTCTGACACTGCTGGGTACGCTGCTGACCAGTCTGGCCCCGGTGACGGACGGCGACGCGCTTTGCTATCACCTTCAGGTCCCCAAGGTCTTTCTCGCCCAGCATTCGGCGGTGTTCGAGCCGGATCTGCATGAGACAATCTATCCACTGGTGACCGAGGCCCTTTACGCCATCGGCCTGGCCTGGCGAGGCCCGGTGGCTTGCCGCTTGATCCAGTGGCTTCTGGGCCTGGCCTTCGCGGCGAACGTGGCGGCGATCGCCCGGCCGGTTCTGGGGGATCGAGCCCGATGGGCGGGGACGATCGCCTTGCTCGTGCCGGCGGTTTCCAACGGCATGGGGGCACCGCTCAATGACGTGGCCCTGGCCGCTTTTGGCAACGCGGCGATTCATGCCTGGATCTTGTGGAGCGACCGGCCTTCGTGGCGATCGGCGGTTCTGGCGGGAATCTTGATGGGGCTGGCGATCGGCGTGAAATATCCCGCGCTGGTGCTGGGGGGGTTGCTCGGGATCGGGTTCTTGGTGAGGGGTCTGGGATCGGTCTTTCCTCGGGATGCGGTTCTGTCTCCCTCGCGGCTGACATCAGAGAACACGGATGACCGCTTGCGTCTGACTCCCTCCCCCCTTGCGGGGGAGGGTTGGGGGGGGGGGGCCGTGGCACAACCCTCGACGTCCAGACAATCCACTTCCGAGAGCCGGTGGTCAGGCGACACCGCCCCCCCCCCACCCCCCC
>Ga0080006_1125967_pt1 | contig 10330 bp, 7 predicted proteins | sample RS3BMetagenome_FD_69209 | JGI IMG/M metagenome (GOLD analysis project Ga0080006, IMG submission 69209) | Ferric oxide microbial mat and aquatic microbial communities from Rainbow Spring, Yellowstone National Park, USA - RS3B (SPADES... ... | reverse complement strand
TTACCGGATTTACGCTTTACATATGTAAAAGGTTCTGAATCCACACATTCGGGAAGTGCCTTTTTAATTTCCGTATATATATCCTGAAGTTCAGATCCATCCTTTCTAATTATTTCTGGAATTATTTCTCGGAACTTGGAAAAACACTTTTCTGAGGGCATTGTTTAAGATATGCTGGATAAATATAAATTTATCTCTATTAGAACCTGCACGAATACCCGCATTAACATCTGGCCTTTTAATACTTTTTGAGGGGATTGAAACAACAGATTCCCAAGCAGAGACCGCTCAGTTTAGAATAATGTTTAAATCATAGCCGTAATACCTTCAGCTAGCCCCCTGCTGGCCCCTCTAAACTTGCGGGGGGCGGATTCTGAATAATTATTCTAACTTGATTTTTGGTTCAAATTCGGTTGTGTCATTTATATTTGAGGAATATAGATAAGGAAAAATAACCTAGGTCTACTTAAACTAACACTCAATCGAAACTGTGTCGAGCAGTCGCAAACATTATTATCCTTTTTGTCAATCATTTTAAAGAAATCTTGGAGGGTAAATTAAATGGGAAAGGAATTTAACTTATTGAAGAAATATATAAAAATGGGTACAATGAAATACAACATCAAAAATAAGATAAATATTCTTGGTTGGAGGGGTAAAGTTTGGTAGATAATCTAGATCGTGAAAAAATAATCAAAGAGATTGAGCTTCTTCAAAAGAAATATGAAGAATACAAGAATAAATATGGGATTGATGGAATAAAGAAATTAAGCGAGGCAGATATCAAAAAAGACTTTGTAAATCCCTTATTTCAGGCCCTGGGATGGAAAATAGATAATTCATGGGAATACGATGAAGAAACGTACGTAAGAGGCGCTGGTTTCGTTGATATTTCTATATGGATAGAGGATCCTACAGCTCCAGGCAAAAGAGTACCAAAGATCTTTGTTGAGGCTAAAAAGTTTGGCAAGATAGAATCGGTTACAGAAAGGGAAAAACAAATAGATCTTTATAGTAAAAAAATTGTCAGCGACTGGACACCAGAGGAAAGACAGGTACTCAATTATTGTGCTCAGGCTAAGATAAAATGGGCAGTCTTAACAAATTATGAGAAATTCAGGGTCTTCAATGCATATAACGGAATCACCATACTCAATATAGATTCTCCACATCAATACCTAGAGAGATTAGAAGATTTACTCTATTTATCTAAGGAGGCTATCATTTCCAGGCGCATAGAAGAACTTGAGCAAAGGGAAGAAAGACCAGACATAGACGAGGGATTTCTAGCCTTGATGGAAACGTGGAGAAAGGTTCTTGCAGTTAACATATACGAAAAAAACCACAATTTAACCTTAGAACAAATCAAAGATGCGACACAGAGGATACTTGACAGGTTTGTCATTGTTAGATCAGCAGAGGATAGGCTGATCCTCGACAGTCCTGATCTAATGAAGGATACCTATGATTATTGGCTTAAACATTCCCAGTTTGGCTCCCTTTCGGACATGTTCTTTGGGCATAACCAGATATTTTACAACTTTGACAGAATATACAACAGTAGTATCTTCGCAAGGGGGCACATAAGTGAGACGATAACAATAGATGATAAAGTTCTGGGAAATATCATAGCAGGTCTTTACCTAGTGAATTTTAGAAAATTTCCATCGGATGTGCTTGGAAGGACCTATGAATCCTATCTAGGAGGTTCATTTATTATAGAAAATGGAGAGTTAATAGTCAAATCTTCCATAGAAACAAGGAAAAGTGGAGGGGTATACTATACTCCTAGGTACATTGTTGATCATATAGTTAAGAAAGCCCTCATAGATTTATTAGAGCCAATATGGATACAGACTCTTGAACTCATCAAAAAGAAAGATTTTTCAGGAGCAGAAATGAAATTCAGTGAATTTTCTGAAGTTACTGTTCTTGATCCGTCAATGGGGTCCGGTACATTTTTAATATCCGTTTTTTCTGTTTTTAAAGAATACTATGAAAAATACAATCGGGCAATCTCATCGGCTAGGGATGAAATTATCAAGAGTGCGACGAATGGACTACAAGGGTATAGCTATCTCCCATCTGAGATTAAAAAATATGGCCAGAAGATTCTGAAGGAGAACATATATGGAATTGATTTGGATCAGCAGGCCTCGGAAATAGGGGCAGTAAACCTAATGCTTCAGGCGCTCGAACGAGGAGAGAAGCTTCCATTAATTCTTGGAGAAAATATAAAGTCGGGGAATTCGCTTATTCCAGGTAAAGTGGAGAGAGAGTTGTTTATCCCTTATAAAAAGGAAATTGCCACACTAATCCAAATAAGGCACAAGTTGAAGGAATCGGAGGAAGAGAGCTTGAAAAAAAAATTAATGGATGATGAGAAAGAAATCAAGAACTCTCTAGTTCTGCAAATAAACAAAACACTTAACATTGAAGAAAAGTTTCAAGCCTCTAAACCTTTCATTATAGAGATTGAGTTTCCTGAAGTATTCTTCAAAGAAGATGGTTCCCTAAAGGACAATGCAGGGTTCTCAGTTGTCCTGGGGAATCCGCCATATGGTGCTTCTTTTACAAGAGAAGAGAAGAGGTTCATAGAAAGTCGGTTTTTCTGTCGTGGTAGCGATAATAGTGCAGAATACTTCCTTGAACAGGCAATAAATCTTGCAAGAGATGATGGCATCATAGGCATGGTGGTTCCAAAGACTATTGCATTTTACAGTGAATGGAGGGATATTCGGTCACTTATTATCTCGAAAAGTCGAATCTTGGATTTATTGGATTTGGGATTGGGCTTTTCTAACGTGAACTATGAGGAAATCATCATAATCTTCAAAAAAGACGGAGAGAATGTAGGGACAGTAACTATCGAGGAAGCCAGACCACTTAAAATGTACTCTCCTAAGAAGACAATTGTGGACCTTGGTACCATCGATCAGGCTCTTATGAAAGTGGCAACTACAATAATCTTCAAACCTGTAAGTGATGAAGAATCCCAACTAATACTTAAAATGAATTCTCAAAGTTACAAATTTGAAGAAATATTTGATAGAACGTTTAGGGGATTATACATTCCAGATGAGCAGAAAAAGAAGCTCGGTAAAGGGCATTATAAATTCGTGAATAAGGTTCCTGATGTTGGGAGGTATCATATAAAAAAGATTGTTGATATAGATCTTGGATCGAACGAAAAATGGCTCAAAGATGCCAAGAAAATTATGGTTCCGAGAATATTCCTAAAAGTAATGAGAGGGAAGAGGTTGATTGCAAATTTTGATGATGGTAGTCTACTCACAACGGAAAAATTAGTTAATGTCGTATTGAAGAAAGAAACAAAATACAGCCTCCCTTTTCTGACGGCACTTCTTAATTCCCCTTTGCTGTCTTTTTACATTGAGAAGGTAGTTTTTAGTGGAACAACAGAAACCTCAAGGGTTCTGGATAACCCTTATATTAAGGATCTTCCAATTAGGAAAATCATCTTTCAAACCCCCCAAGATAAATTGTCTTCATTCGTTGAAAATTTTAAACAGTTGTACACTAGATTAATAAATGATGAGTTGAAGTTTTCGTATATATTAGGATTCACAAAGGATTTACTAGATAATGATTATTCAGATGTTGTACACGATATTATCTCATTTCTTGCAGAACAGATGGTTATTCTCTTGAAACAGAAAGAGGTCGTCTTCGATACATTTAATGTTATGCTAACGAAATTCAGGCAGGATGCAGAATATAGGCCCCTTAGAGAGTACGTTGATATTAAAATGATTAGGGAAATGAAAGACATTAAAAATCTAGAAAGTTTTAGCAAAGGGCCAGAACAAGCCAACAATTACTATATAGACCTCACAGGGATTAGGGAATTGATAGACTATAAACAGAGAGGCCTTGTTGTTAAGGTAAATGTCAGGGAAACCAAGGGAGCAATCGTGCTCAGCATTCTGACCAATTCAGAAAAAGGATACAAAGATATGTTGGAAATTCCGGTCAACGATGAAATGATCTTGCAATATTTTGTACTTGCAATAAAATTGGACCTTAGAAATAATGCTCGAAGAAAATTTTGGAGTGGATCTAGAATCTATGAAGTACTTGACCGCATTATGATTCCTAGAAGCGTTCCAAATATTGAAAAAGATGTAAAAAATATAAAATTCCTGATGGAATCCTTCAATGATACAATAAAGAAGATTATTGCTTCAAATTTCCGTAGTAGTTTCGTGCAAACTTATAAAATAACGGAAATAGAGAAAACAATTGCAATTACTGACAAACTAATAGATATGATCGTTTATCAGCTTTACGGCCTTACAGAGAGGGAACAAATGATCGTTGAAGCATTTGGATCACAAACGCAGTGGTAAATATTAATTGTCTTTTCATCTCTCATCATTTCTTGCAAATACCTCCGCATTTGCTCATAACACTATTTTGTTCATATTGGGCATTATCAAATACTGAGTGGTCTAGATCTAGAGAAGTCTATACACCTCCAACTCTCGAAGCAGCCGTTTGCTGTAAATAAAACTAAGGGTTTACCGCCGGAGGATAATATTTCGTCGGCCTCATTCAATACTTTCCTTATTGGTTGTCCCACAGCAGGGTAAAGGAAGCCTCTGGCTAGAAATTTGATTCCGATTCTATAATCATGCGTGAGGTCTTCTACGACTATATCACCTTGGCTGAATTTATGCTCAATATTTCCTTTCTCATTGTCGTTAAAATTGAAATCAATTATTTCCGGAAGTTGGGTCGTTAACTGAGGGAATGGCCGCTTTGGGTCAATAGGGAAATTCCTATATTCCGTGAATCTAGTCCTCACTTCAACATTTGTTTCTTGGTTTCCCCTAGTTACGACCAAATCTGCGCCGCCACGACCCAAGCCACCGTTGTATTCGACATCATAATCGCACTGTCTATATCTCAGCGCAGTTCTCAGTTCACTGACCTTGGAGCTGAGTTCGATATTGATTTTTTGGAGTTCCGTTAGTGAAATTTCCCCACTCCTGAGCTTCCTATTAGCGGCACCCAGATCACCTTCATTCCTCTTTGCAATTTTCTTTTTTATTTCTTTTACGAAATTATCGAGCCCGTCAACTCCAGACCTATAACATTCATTATATAAATAAGATAACTCATAAAGTGATACCAATGGATGATTAATTCTCCAAATCAGGGCTTGCCCAACAGATCGCATAGATAATGCCTCGGATACATAAGAAATAGCTAGAGCTTGGCCCAACTCTTCCAAATCCATTCCTTTGAGTTTCATTGCTTGATAGCCTTCTAATGTACTTTTTGTATCACCGCAGAATAGAAGCTTTGGATCAAATACTACGGGACCAGTAATAATAGAACGGAAATCTGCTCCAAGTCTAGGCCCAAGGGAAGTCGAATTGTAAATAAGGGAGCTCTGATTAGAGATAGGACTCGCTAAATCAATATATATAGCAGGTCTGTCATTTATGTAAACCCTGAAACCTCCTATCATACTATTCACAGACCCTTCGACGTAAAAACACGAAAACCTCAAGGGGGCTATTTTGGTCATTAGCTCCCTTCACTCTTAAACACCGATCCACCATAGAGGTGGAACTGGCTATTCCATCACTCTCTATTGCATTTTCTAATGTACCCCTTGTTAGGGGTCCTAAAATATGAAATATGTATTTTCGCTTTATAGATTTCTGAAGTTTATCTTTCATTAGTTACCTGTATAATAAATCACAAATAAATTTATTTCGCTGTGGCGGACTTGAATTATACTGAAGAATATGGAAAGGGATATGCACAAACCGCTCGGTTTCTGTATACCTAATTTGTAAAAGCCTTAATGAATTTCCCTGCTGTGCATCTAATTGCACAAAATCATCCGGCGATTAAAAAAATCCCTCATTTCACCATCTCCATGAAACTTCTCGTGTCAATTCCAGTTATTTCAGTATAGATACTCGTTGTGAAAACGCTTGCATGCCCCAACCATTTCTGGAGAACATTAAGGGGAACACCTGACATTATTGCTTTCACAGCGAACGTATGCCTGAACTTATGTGCATGGATCCTGAAATTCAGTGAAGACTGCATCTTCTTGAAATATTTGTCCACGCCCTGCCTGGTCATCTTGAATACCTTCTCATCGGATCTGGGATCTATATGTGAATTCAGGAAATATTCGAGGATAGCGGATCTCAATTCAGGGTGCATGGGAATCACCCTGTATACTTCCCCCTTCCTTTTCAATGTTTTCAATCTCACTGTGTTATTCTCCAAGGAGAAATCCCTTGCCTTCAGTTGAAGGACCTCATCTATTCTCCCTCCTGTGCGGAGGAGAGTAATGACAAGGGCAAAATATCGTCTGTGGATTTCAGAACGCCTATTATTATTTTTAAATTGCATCTGAATATAATTTTTCATCCCTTCAATCTCCTCATCAGTGAAAAACTCGATTTTCATCTGAGGACCCATGGATTGAATTTTCATGTTCCTTGGAACAGGTATCATTGACATGTTAGGTTGTCATTTCTCGATAGTTTAAATATATTATTGTTACCAGACATGTTGGATCCAAAGATAACTACCATCAGAGTATTTAAATGAAAGACAGAAAGGTTGACAAAATGTCAGATTTGTCCACAAATCAATAAATACCTACTGATCCGATCTGCACATTACCTGAGATTAAATGCCTCCTCAATCCAAAAATTAACTCTCAGAACCAATAATAAAAGCCAAAATAGGGGGGAATTCTGTGAAAAGAGAGGCGGGTAATATGACCGAACATCTAAGTTGTAAAACTGTAAAAATTATGAAAATGTTCAGTAAGAGATGTCCTTTAATTTATTCAGATATGGGGTTTAATTATATCGGTCTCGTCTGCTATTCTTTCTAGTCTAATTGGTTTTCAAGGCTTCCCCTCAGCGAGCATATTAAGGAGCATTTCGAGAGCTGCAGTTGTAGTAACCATTGCAATACGTTGATTTACGTCGTCTCTATCTCTCACATTGTCTGCAAGATCAGATATCCCCCTGATAACAAAAAACTTTTTATTAAATTTTTGACACACACTTGCCAGACCTCCACTTTCCATATCAAACGCCTTAACATGAAATTCTGCTGCGAGTTGACTTGCTAAACCCTCATCATTTACGTTGTGGTCAGAGGACCAAATTGGGGAATCCACCTTTATTTCGGGAAGTCTGTTATCTATTAAATCGAATAGATATTTTTTCTCATCTGGTCCTAGCAGCTCGGAGTGCTTTTTTATCCTCTCACCCCATTTATCTCGATTTGTTCCAACATATTCGTATAGTGTATTTGCTAGATCTTTTAGCTCTTGATGGACTTCGTATACCTGTGTTTTAACTATTATATAAGTGGAATTTGATAATGTTATTAACCGTTTTTCGTTCTTAGGTTGTGATTTAGGTTTCTCAGTGAGAATCTTTTCATAGGTTAATTGAATGATCTGATTTGGGATAACTACATCAAATAGTTGCACTCCCTCCTCGCCCTTAACTCCTCCGGCAACACCAGCGAACCATATTTGATCAATCGTTGGATTTTTATTAATTATTTCGGCTACACTGATGCTGAGAGAGAGCCCGCCATACACTCTATGTGGGAAAAGAATTCCTATTTCATTTTTACCTGACCCTACTACTGTACCATCACAGGCTCTCGTAGGGTCTTTGCAAAGGAGCTTCCGATAAAAAGCGAGTTCATCCTTCATTGCCGAAACTACGGCTATTTCTGGAGATGGGGAGAATAACATAGTTTGATTTTTTGTATTTTCCGAAAACCAATCAGAGAAATCTCTAGACTGAGCTTCCTTTTGAATGTAATTGAGCAACCATTCAACGTCCTCAGGCATTTTTGGGAGCGAAAGTCTGATGAACCATCTTGATCTTTCGCTGTCTAGGGAAAAAAGAGACGCCTGAGTTACCCCTATCCTATGTTCTATTAATAGATCATAAGGGCTCCTAGTCCTCCAAACTCCCGATACCTCCCCAAGAATAAAACTGATCGGTGGCATATAGTCATCGCGTATTATATGCATTTCAAGTGCCTCAGGATTGTTATTTGCGAAGTCTGCTAAATTTTTCCATCTGGATATCGCCTCTTCTCTCTTAGTTACTTTTAAATGAGAAATTTTTTCTAACCCACCCTCCGATATATAAATAATCGTTTTCTTCGGCTTTTTACCGGATTGATTCTTTTTAATATTTTCCGTTATCCTATTATGTATTTTATTGAAGTAATCTCTCTTCAATTGCGACATTGGTACTTCCTCTGGGAGGAGAAACGCAGGGGTATATGAGAGCACCCAGAGCCTTTCATATTCTAATAGGTGATCAACCATGTATCTCTCTGGGTCTTTAAAGGGATCTGAACCTTCGGTGACCATTATGTAAATATCTTCGCCTGTTATTAAATTTTTTTGATTTAAATTATGGAGCTCTTTCAGGATTAGATTTCTGATCGGTTTGTTTAACCCCACCGACATAGCAGGTAACGGTTCCTTGATAATCTTTAATACCACAAATGAATAACTAATTCATGTTAAATTTAATTTCTTATAAACAAAAAATTGACGAAGAGCTAAAAAAATTCTTTGATAGTAAATTAGATGGAAAAGACGGGATTGAAAAGGAAGTTTTGGAGCAATTGAAAGATTTTACTATAAGGGGTGGAAAAAGAATGCGCCCACTTTTCATGATAATGGGATATTTGTTAAATGCTGATATTACAGAAGAAATCATAAAAGCGTCAATACTACTAGAACTGATGCAATCCTACATGCTGATACACGATGACATAATAGATGAAAGTGACCTAAGAAGGGGATTTCCTACCCTTCACAAAGTTTTTAAATTCAATAAAAAGACAAACGAAGGACTCGCTATAATCGCCGCCGATTTAGCTAATGCATACTGCCATGAAATCCTCTTAAGGGCCAATTTTCCATCCGAAAACATAAGGAACGCGCTAGTTGAAATGGAGAAAGCATACGAAGCGACTGCAATCGGTCAAGTTAATGATATGACTCTTCCGTTTACGGGAAAAGTTTCATTAGATTCTGTAACCAAAGTTCATAGAATGAAAACCGCAGAATATACGATTAACGGACCTATGAAAATTGGTGCATCCTTGTCCGGCTACAAAAATATGGATTTGATTGATGAATATGCAATCCCGCTTGGAATTGCTTTTCAGATACAGGACGACATTCTGGGCGTTTTTGGAGATGAGCAGATATTAGGAAAACCTGTAAAATCAGATGTTCAAGAAGGCAAAATAACACATTTGATTATATTTTCAAGACAGAATACATCCAAAATAGAGCAGATGTTCATTAATAGTGTACTGGGAAAAAGAGACGTCACAGATGAAGAATTTAACCAATTCAAAGAATTAATTAGAAGTTCAGGAGCTCTTGACAAAGCAGAAGAATTGAAGAAATCATACTATAATCAAGCAATATCCAGCATTCCTCGCTTGACTGAGGATCCAGAACTGAGAGAAGAACTTAAGTCCCTTGCAGACAAAATGGTTTCGAGGAACACTTAAAAGTCTATCTAATTTTTTATAGAGACCCTATTTACCAGCAGATATATGAATCTTACCTTTTTCATTAGAAAGGAAACTCACAATTAACCTTGCAACTTCTTCGGCTCTCAACGTCTCTAGGTGGACTTCGCAGTATTCTGGATTCTTATTTTCGATCAATCCCTCGATGATTTGATAGCTTTTTTCTCCGATTGAGTCATACTTACCTAGTCGGCACCCATTAGCCTCTAGGTAGTCAACCAATTTCTTTAGTAGTTTTGAGTGTCGTCCTATGTTGACTTCAAAATAGGTTCCGTCGTAAGTGTCTTCGTTTTTTATAAATAACCAAACCCTCCTTCTATTGGAATATTCTTTGTTATTTAAGAATTCAGAATACGGTATACTCGTGATTTTTCTTGAATCAGACCTTATCAAAGGAAGTTCTTTGAATACAAGCAAGAGTGAATTCTGATCTACATCTTCCACAATTAATTATTTCTTAATGACTAATAATCTTTACTCTTGAAGAACTAGTTAAGAATGGTCTCGTGTTATTGCCACAACCAGTTCCAGAAAACCATGAAGAGGATTTCTAATATCTGGCTCCTATGAAAAAAGTTGTTCTGACGATTTTGTGAGCAATCTCTCCCTTATTAATTTTACTGACTGCGCTATGTTATATGATGCCTTAGCATCCATGACCTTCTGATTCATGGATTTCATCTTCCTCTCAGTAAGGGAATCAATCCTATCCATGAATTCTGAATTGTTTTTTAGC
>Ga0080006_1161359_pt1 | contig 10331 bp, 7 predicted proteins | sample RS3BMetagenome_FD_69209 | JGI IMG/M metagenome (GOLD analysis project Ga0080006, IMG submission 69209) | Ferric oxide microbial mat and aquatic microbial communities from Rainbow Spring, Yellowstone National Park, USA - RS3B (SPADES... ... | reverse complement strand
CTCGAAGCCGTCTTCCGCTACCTGGTGAATCCATGAACGAGACCGTGGCTCTCTCACATCGGGTCCCCTTCTCGGCGATCTCCGCCGTGTTGCGGGTCACCGTCGAGCGCCAGATCCGGGGCGCCCGAGCCCTGGCCTTCAGTGTCTTGCACACGATCCCCGTGGCGCTCGCGGTCATCGCCCGTTACAACTCGGGCGGGATCGAGACCGATCAACTCGAGAAGCTGCTCGTCTTCGGCCTCATCCCCCAGGCTCTCATCCCGCTCACCGCGCTCCTCTTCGCCGCCGGGATGGCCAATGACGATGTCGAAGAACGAACAATCACCTACCTGTTCATAAGGCCGATTCCGAAGTGGCTCATTTATCTCGCGAAGCTCGCGGCGACCATAGTCGTGACGTCGCTCCTGGCGTGGTTCGCCATGCTCGCAACGCTTACGGCGATCCACTGGGGCGAGGCCGACCTATTCCGTTCGGCCTTGCCATATCGCGCGGGGGTTCTCTGTGCGACCTCGAGCCTGAGTCTCTGCGTCTACGTCCCGGTCTTCGGGGTGATGAGCCTGGCGGTCAACCGCTCGCTGATTCTGGGAGTGCTCTACATCGTGCTCCTCGAAGGGTTGCTCGCCAACGTCGATTTCGTCGTACGCCGAGGGACCGTCATGTACTGGGTACGGATCATCTGGATCCGTTTCCTGAACGTTGAAGGGGGCCCCTGGTCGATCGACGCGGCAACCGCTCCCTCCGCCACCACCGGCGTGCTCACACTCCTTGGAGTCGGCTGCTTGCTCGCGACCATCGGCGCCTCGATTTTCTCCCGGCGCGAATTCCGGATGAAAACCTCCGAGACCAATTGAAAAGCGGCTCAATGCTTCAATTCGCCGCTGAGGCTACCGTCTCGACGATCCGGCGAACCGCGTCGGGATCGACCGAATTCCACGAAGTGTCGGAATCGTCGCGAGGGCTTGGATCCATCGGGCTGTGCCGGACTCGAGTAGCCGCCGAGCCGAGATGAACTTCGCGCACGCCCGTGAGTTCGATGACTCGCCTCACGTTCTCGAGGCTGAGGCGTCCCCCGGCCAGGATGGCGATCCGACCTTCCGCGCGAGCGACCAGGCCCGCCAGCACGCCGGCGCCTTCGAGTGCTGAGGGCCGAGAGCCCGACGTGAGCACACGGTCGACCCCAAGATCCATGAGGGTTTCGAGCGCCGCGAAGGGGTCGCGGGTCTGGTCGAATGCCTTGTGGAACGTGACGCTCATTGGCCTCGCCAGGGCCACGAAGCGCTCGGTCCGTTCGCGGTCAATCGTCGCGTCCGGATTGAGCATCCCGAAGACGACTCCCGCCGCCCCCAGCGACTTGGCGACCTCGATTTCCAGCCGCATCGCCGCCAGCTCGGCTTCCGAATGGATGAAGTCTCCTCCTCGCGGACGTATAATCACATGAACGGGAATCTTGATCCGCGCGCAGGCCACCGCGATGGTCCCCGGGCCCGGGGTCGTCCCGCCGACCGCCAGGTTGTCGCACAGCTCGACGCGGTCGGCCCCGCCCGCTTCCGCCGCCAGGGCCGATTCCAGGTCTCCCACGCAAATCTCAACCTTGATGATCGGTTCCATGAACATACCCTGGAATATTAACGATTATTACGTCAAGTGCCACTCAACGTCACCGCAGCTTCACGAATCGCATCGTTGTGTAATAAAGATCGTGAAACAGCTTCCCCGCGAACTCGATCCCCCGAGATTTCACTTGTTCAATCATCCACGACTCGGGCTCGGGGAAATCGCACCCTCGCACATGCTCGACGACCGAGACTCGCTCCTCGGGCGTGAGGTCCAGCCAGTTCGAGCCGATCTCGGTTCGCAAGCGGTCGATATAGGAATCGCGAGATTCCCCTTCGCCGCGAATGATATCGGTCCAGAGAAACCAACCGCCCCGATCGAGCACGCGAGCAATCTCATCGAGCACGGGGAGCTTGGCTTTCGCCTGATAATGGTGAAGCGAATAGCCGGCGTAAACGAGGTCGAAGGCACTGGATGGCAGGGCCCGCAACTCGGCCTCGATGTCTCCTTGACGGAGGGTCCGTTTCCCATCTCCCGAGCCTGCACCCGGTGCTGCTCGCCGTTCGAGTCGCTCGAGACCCGACGCGGAAAGATCGATCCCGACGAACTCCGAAACCTTCGCATTCTCGAGAATCGCGTAAGACATCCGGCCGTCTTCGCATCCCAGGTCGAGCACGCGCAGGGGCTCGGAACGGGTTTCGAGGGCAAGCCGGACGGCTGCTGAAACCTCCCTCTGCTTCATGTAGTTGGCGAGGCCGATCCGGTCGTAGAGGTCCCACTCGCGGAAGAGATCATCATCGGTTGTCATGGACGCTGATTACCTGAGCTGGGTTTGAAATCGAGCCGACTGATCGATCGATGCCGTGGCTTCCAGGATATTGTGAGTTCTCAGGATACGAAGCTTATCCTTCCGATCACAATTCGTAATCCTGGTTGCCGGGCCTTTCCGTCTGGTCTCACAGCGGAGGCTCGATCCCTCAATCAAGATTGTTAACGATTTGGATGGCGGATCGAGAGCCGCTGGATTATGTTTAACGGATATCCAACAAGAGAATGCACGAGTCGACTCGGCGGATAGGGGGTCACCGTTACCATGCCCGGGCTGGATCTGCGATCGATTGGAGGGGTCCCGGAGCATCCGAGAGTCTCGCGCCGCGAGGCCCTTCGGGCCGGAGGCATCAGCCTTCTGGGACTGGGGATGAACCACCTGAAGCCGCTTCGCGCGATGGCCTCGGGAACAATCCCGACGGCGACGAAGGCGAAGTCGGTCATTTACATCTTTTTGTCGGGTGGACTGTCGCAGATCGACAGCTTCGACATGAAGCCCGATGCCCCTTCGGGCATCCGGAGCGAGTTCCAGCCGATCGCGACGTCGACCCCCGGCCTTTCGATCTGTGAGCATCTGCCAAGACTCGCCGAGCGGAGCCACCTCTGGTCGGTCCTCCGGTCGTTGACTCATCCTTCGAATGACCATTCGCTCGGCCACCTGATCATGCTGACCGGCCGCTCGACCTCGCCTCCCGGCTTCGACCCGACCAAGCCCAAGCCCAGCGACTGGCCGTCGATCGCCTCGATCGCGGGCGCCCTGACGAGGACGGCCAACAACCTGCCGCCAGCAGTGGTACTTCCCGAGAAGCTGATCCACAACACGGGCCGTGTCATTCCCGGCCAGTTCGGCGGCGAGATGGGGCCGAGGCACGATCCCTGGTTTATCGACGCCTCCCCGTTCGACCCAAATGCCTACGGGGCTTACCCTTTGTATGAATTCGACCACCAGCAGCGCCAACGGGCGGCCAACCCCAATAAGCGGTTCCAGGCCCCCAGCCTGGCCGTTCCGGAAGGGTTCTCGGCTGACCGGTTTCGTGGTCGGCTCGACCTGCTCGCCTCGATCGACCACCAGCGAAAAGTCCTCGAAGACATGGCCTCGAACGAGGCGTTCGATCACCATCGCCAGGGGGCGGTCTCGCTCCTGACCGACGCCAAGATCAAGGCGGCCTTCGACGTGGTCGACGCCGAACCCAGCACCCTCGACCGCTACGGGCGCCATGCCTTCGGCTGGTCGCTCTTGATGGCGCGACGGCTGGTTGAGGCGGGTGTCAATCTGATTCAGGTGAACCTCGGCAATAATGAAACCTGGGACACGCACGGAAATATCTTCCCCCACCTCAAGGACAAGCTACTGCCGCCGACCGACCAGGCCCTGTCGGCCTTGCTGGACGACCTCAACGCGACCGGCCTGCTCGACGAGACCTTGGTGGTGATGGCCGGCGAGTTCGGCCGGACGCCTCGAATTTCGCATTTGAAGCGGTTCTACCAGTTGCCCGGCCGCGACCACTGGGGAGCCGCGCAGAGTGTCTTGTTCGCGGGCGGGGGTGTCCAGGGGGGCAGAATCATCGGCTCGACCGACAAGAACGGCGGCTTCCCCCGATCCGACCCGCATACTCCCGAGGATTTCGCGGCAACCATCTACCACGCCCTCGGCCTTCCTCCCACCGTCGCCTGGCACGACCCGCAGGACCGCCCCCACTACGTCTACCACGGCGAACCGATCTCGGCTTTGTCGTGAATCAAGCCGGCACGACCCTATTGGCTTTGTTCGGCGCAACGGATCGGCGGCAAAATGGCTTCGTTCGGCGCCAGGGATCGGCGGCAAAATGGCTTCGTTCGGCGCGGGGGATCGGTAGCAAATCGCTTTGTCCGTGAATTTGGCTTTGTTCGGCGCGGATGATTTGGCTTCGTTTGCGAAAAAATCGCCAACGACTTTCGGATTCCGATCGATCTGCCAAAAAACGGGTGCACCGTCCGACTCACGGATCGCTGAAACCACCTGAACTCGGAAATCACGCACGCTCGCATGCATTTTGAAAGAATCCCTGCCGGAGCGAGTTTCGGATCTGGTGCTTCGGTTCGTATTGCTTCGATTCACTTCACCGTGTTTTTCCGCCTCCATGACCGGACACCATTTTTGGAATACGGACCAAATCAAGGGCGTCTCCTTGAATTATGATATGGAAAGCCCTTGTTAAGCAGAGGACTTGGAAATCCGGGCAATTTGTACTGATAAATCCAAACAGCCCCAAACGATGAGAGGAGCCGATGGCCATCGATTGCTGATCCCTTGCGGCAAGGGTCAATTCGCGGGATAGTTTCGAGACGATCAAGCGAGCTCTGGCGACGAGTTGCCCCGATTCGCGGAGTTTGCCCGGCCCGAAATCACGGAGATGCCAATGCCGACGATCTTCGAAAAATTGAATTTGAAGGATCAGCGCGGCATTGTCATCATTAACGCTCCGGATTCATTCGAACCCGAGCTAGCGAATCTCCGGAATGTATCGATTTGTCGCGATCTGAAGAATTTGACGACATTTCAATTCGGGCTCGCGTTCGCCACGACCCAGGCCGAGGTCGACCGCCTGCTTGCGGAGATGCCCGACCAGCCGTCGCGCTCGGTCCGCAAACTTCTCCGATCGCCCGAGGGGATCGACGCCCTGATCGAATCCTGGGAAGGGCTTCGCGAGGATCTGAGCCGGACCGACCTCCGCCACTGGACTTCGCTCCACAATGACCGGGCCCACCAGTTGACCGGCCGTCGGGCCGTCGAGATCCCGATCTCGCGAATCCAGGAACTTTCCCAGGCCATCTGGGGCGACTTCTCGCTGATCGGCGACCAGGAAGGGGCAGGTCTGGCCGTCGACGCTCGACGAAGCTGGGCCAGGGATCGCCTGATCGAGGGGATCGACGAGGAGGTCGCGGCCCTCCGATCCTGCCGCGAAGCACTCGACCTCGAAAGCTTCGAGCAAGACCGGGCCGAGGCCGGCCGCCGCGCCCTCTTCGACATGTCGAAGCCCGCCATCCTCGCCCGACGCTACGAGGCCGCCGCCGAGCGCGGAATGTTCCGAGCCCTCAAAGAACTCCGCCAGGTCGAAACCGAAGCGGCCAATAACCCCCCAGCTTCCCCAAGTAACCTGGTCGTGCCGTTGGGTTCGTTTGGCGAGGTCGCCGAGGCCCCGGTCGAGCCGGTCGAGGAACCGGATTCGGAGTGGGAATCCGATCTGGAGAAGGTGGTTCCCACGATCTCCCGACCCACTCGGGTGGAACGGGTCGAGGAACGGGCTCCTGTTCTCGATCGAGGCGGGGAGGTCTCTCGCTTTCCCTCGCGGAATTAAAAGGGGGGCCTCGTGGGTCTGGCGGTCTTTTCTTCGTAAGGTGGGTCGAGCCTCGGTCGAGCCCCACCAGGGTTTTCATCGAGCCGATGGTGGGGCTCGCCCGAGGTTCGACCCACCCTACAAAGACAAAACGAACCCAACTGCCAGATTGGCAGTTGGGTTCGTTTTTTTTTCGGGTTGGCCTCGGACCCGATCAGCGCGAGCCGACCAGTTCCTTGTCGATGTGCTTGGTCTCAACGGCCTTGCGGTCCCAGTCGATCAGGATCGGGCTGGCGATGTAGATCGTGCTGTAGGTGCCGCTGAGGAACCCGACGACCAGCGAGAAGGCGAAGCCGTGCAGCCCCTCGCCGCCCACCAGGTAAAGGATCACGACAACGAGCCAGGCGGTCAACGAGGTCAAGATTGTCCGGCTGAGGGTCTGGTTGACCGCCGCGTTGATCATCGTGCTGGTCAGGACCGGGGTCTTCCCCTTCAGCTCGCGAATCCGGTCGAAGATCACAATCGTGTCGTTGACCGAGAAGCCGATCAGGGTCAGGAACGCCGCGATCATCGGCAGGTCGATCTTGAACGGTTCAAGGAGCAGAACCTGGCTCAGACCGGGGATCATCGAGAGCCAGTACGTGACGGCCACGGCGCCCAGGGTGATCAGGACGTCGTGAACGACCGCGATGATCGCCGCCAGCCCATAGACCAGCGACTTGAACCGGAACCAGAGGTAGAGGGCGATGATCAGCCAGCTCGCGATGGTGGCGACGATCGCCAGGTTCCGGGTCTCGCTGGCGACCGTGCTGCCGAACGACTCGGAGCGTTCGAAGAGCAGGTTCCGGTCATTCTGGAGCGAGGTGCTCAGCTTGGCGAGCTGGGCCTGGACCACGTCGGGCTCGAGGTTCGTCCGGAGGTTGAGGACGTTCGAGTCGTTGACCGAGGCCATCCCCGGGATCGCCTTGGGGTTGAGGATCTCGAACCGGGTCTCGGAGTTGTTGATCCCCGACTGATTCAGGACGTTCCGGAACGAGTTGGTGATGAACGCGGCCGACTGCGGCAGGTTGAAGTCCAGCTCATACTGCCGACCTCCGGCGACCCGGTCGGTGGTCGTCGGCTCGTCCTTGGCCTTCTCCTTGGCGTCGGCCTTGGCGGGGGTCTCGGCCGGGGTCGAGGCCGCGACGATCGGGGTTGGCGCTCCGACCTTCATCTCGACAACCTTGAGGGCCGACCCGAACGATTCGAGGACGGCCTTCTTGACCTTCTCCATGGTCTTCTCGGTCGTCCGGATGTTGAACCGTTCGCCCGCCTTCTCGCCGCCGACGCTGAGACTCTCGATGGTCACGTCGGGCAGTTCGGGGACGGTGGCCTTCTCACGGACGAAGGCGGTCCGCTGGGCCTCGTCGAGATCCTTGACCTTGGGGTCGTTCTCGTTGAGCCGGATCGTCACCATCGTGCCGCCGGTGAAGTCGATGTTGTACATCCCGACGCCTCGGGCATAGACCGCGCCCAGGCCGAGGAGGATCAAGAACACCGAGCCGGCCATGCAGAGCTTGCGAGGACCGATGAAGTCGATGTTGGTCTTGTCCATCATCTTCAGCATCGTGACCTTCTTCAGCCAGCCCTTCGAGTACCAGTACTCGAAGATCACCCGCGAGACGAACACGGCGGTGAACAGGTTCCAGACCATCCCGATGATCAGGGTGACCGCGAAGCCCTTGACCTCGTCGGTCGCCACGAAGAAGAGGACCAGGCCCGAGAGGAAGAGGGTGACGTGCGAGTCGAAGATCGTCACCCAGGCCCGGTCGAAGCCGTTGCGGATCTGCTGGGCCATGTTGGCCCCGCGATCCGCCTCCTCTCTCATCCGCTCGAAGATCAAGACGTTGACGTCGACCGCCATACCGATCGTCAGGGCCAGGCCCGCCAGACCAGGCAAGGTGAAGCTGACCTGGAAGATGCTCATCGAGGCGACGAGGAGCAAGATGTTGAGCACCAGGGCGACCACGGCCACGACACCGGCGAACCGGTAGTAGAAGATCATGAAGAGGGGGACGACGATCATCGAGATCACGATGGCCCGGATTCCCTTGGCGATCGTGTCGCCGCCGAGGGTCGGGCCGACGTTCTCTTCCTGGAGCGGCTCGGGGTTGAGGCTCGCCGGCAGGCTTCCCGATCGGAGAACGGTGATCAGAAGGTCAAGTTCCTTGGGCGAGAACCCCTGGGGGCCGCCCTCGATGATCCCCGAGGCGCCGATTTCCTGGTTGATCGATGGGGCCGACTGGACCACGTTGTCCAGGAGGATCGCCAGTTGATACTTGAACGATCCCTGTTCCTCGGGCAGGTGAGCCCGGGTCAGTTCGGCGAACTTGCGACCGCCGGTCCGGTTGAAGACGAAGCCGACGGCCGGCTGATAGTGGTCGTCGGTCTGGGCCTCGGCCTTGGCCAGGAGCTTGCCGGTGACGTCCTGCTTGTCGACCTTGTAAAGAACGTAGCGTTCGACGTGGCCGGTCGTCTTGACCTCGCGGATGATCGGGTCGGTCGGGGCCGGGTTGATCGGGTTCCCGCCGGTGATCCGGCTCGGGTTGAACTCGATCCGGTACGAGCTGATCGTCGCCAGCTTGTGCGGCTTCGAGAGCTTGACCGTGTTGGTCGAGTTCCCCTCGACCGTCAGCGCTTTTTCTTCCTCGAGCCCGGCGGAGTTCTTTCCGGTCAGCAAGATCGATCGACCGGTCAGGACGTTCTTGAGCCATCGCTGGGCGGGATCGGTGATCGAGGTGCCCGACTCGTCCGTGGTCGGGTTATTGCCCGTGTAAGTCTCGCCGAGCTTGGCCCATCGGTATTTCGAGGACGGGTTCGTCAGATCCTTCGACTTCAGGGCTCTTTGCTCGATATCCGAGTCGTGCTTGTGGTTGGCGAGGATCCGGAATTCGAGCGAGCCGACGTTGGTGATCTTCCGCTTGACGTCCTCGACCTCCTCGGCCGTGGCCTTGGGGTAGACGATCTCGATCCGGCTGGTGCCGATGCTCCGGATCTGCATGTCGAGCACGCCGTCGGGATTGATTCGCCGCTTCAAGGCGGTGATCAATTCCTCGATCTTGACGGTCCCGGCGGCGGCGCCGGTCCGGTTGACCTCGTACTGGAGGATCGTGCCACCCGAGAGGTCGATCCCGGTCTTGAGCCGATCCTTGGGAGGCCAGATGGCGTAGATGCCGGCTAGCGTCAGAAGGGCGATGAGCGCGAACTTGCCACCGAACTTTTTCATGGTCATTTCCCGCGGCCCGGCGGTCGCGATCCTCGAATAAAAGCGGTCCCTTGACGCCGAGGCCGGCCCGATCCCTTAACGAGGGCGATCTTCCCCGTCGTCCTTCGGGGTGGTCCGGCCGGCGCCCGTCATTTTCCTTCCGGTGACTTCGCGGGCGAGTCGTTGAGCACCCTCACGATGCTCGCCTTGGTGAACGTGATCTTGACCTTGCCGTCGTCGTCCAGGCGAAGCTGGACCTTGTCATTGGCCTCGTCGACCGAGATCACTGTGCCGTACATCCCGGCCGCCGTGACGACCTTGTCATTCTTCTTGAGCTGGTTGATCATCTCCCGACGCTTCTTCTCCTGCTGCTGCTGCGGGCGGATCAGCATGAAGTAGAAGATGAACGGAATCGGCAGGAGCGGGAGATACTGCATCAAGGGGTTGGCCGGCTCCGGCTTACCGGCGGCACCGGCCGGAGCGGCCTGCGCAAAGAGCGTCAAGGCGTCGAACAGCAAACCAGGCATGAGGATCGGTCCGGTTTCAATCCGCCCCCGGCGGTGTGCTGGGGGACTCGGTCATCGACAACAATGGAAAACGCACTCTACTCGCTAAGGCCCCAGCGCTTCAAGCACTTCCGCCCTGAACTGGACGAATCGACCGCCCCGGATCGCTTCGCGGGCCCGATTCGTCAGAACCTGGAGGTAAGTCAGGTTGTGGATCGAGGCCAGAATCGGCCCGAGCATCTCGTTGGCGATGAACAGGTGACGCAGGTAAGACCGGCTGAAGCGTCGACAGGCCAGACACGGGCAACCCTCCTCGATCGGCCGAGGGTCGAGCCGATGCACGGCATTCCGAAGCTTGACGTTACCATTTGAAGTCAGACAGGTTGCGTTCCGGCCATTGCGCGTCGGCAGGACACAATCAAACAGGTCGATCCCGACCGCGATGGCGTCGAGAATGTCCTGCGGCCGACCGACCCCCATCAAATAGCGCGGCCGATCCTCGGGGAGGTAAGGCGCCGTCACCTCCAGGGCCAGGCGGACCTGATCGCGACCCTCGCCGACACTGACCCCGCCGATCGCGTAGCCCTCGAAATCCATCTCGATCAAAGCCCCGGCGCAACCCTGACGGAGATCGGCGTGGCTTCCCCCTTGTACGATCCCGAACAGAGCCTGATCGGCCCGGGTGTGGGCCTCCTTGCATCGTCGAGCCCAGCGGATCGTGCGATCGACGGCCGCCGCGATGGTGGCTTTCTCGGCGGGCAAGGCCGGGCAGACGTCGAGGCACATGGCCACGTCGGCCCCGAGGTTTTCCTGGATCGAGATGGCGCGGTCCGGGGTCAAATCGAGCAACCGGCCGTCGAGGGGCGACCGGGACGAAGCCCC
>Ga0080006_1146243_pt1 | contig 10335 bp, 8 predicted proteins | sample RS3BMetagenome_FD_69209 | JGI IMG/M metagenome (GOLD analysis project Ga0080006, IMG submission 69209) | Ferric oxide microbial mat and aquatic microbial communities from Rainbow Spring, Yellowstone National Park, USA - RS3B (SPADES... ... | reverse complement strand
GATGTCTAAACAAGTAAAGGATGATGTCCGAATAGGGGTTGAGCACAAGCGAAAATTGCTGAGCATTTCGAGCGTAACATTTGCTTCACCATTTTGAACGAGTGACCAAAGTTCGGTTCATCTACTATAAGCACGTCCACACGTGTCCGAATAAGGCTTAAAGTGAGCGAAACTATAAGTGACAGTAACGCTTGCCGCATTATCCAGATGGTGTCCGGATTAGGGGTTGGTGGGCGTGGCCTCCAAGCGTGGTGAACGCTTATCCGGACAGGGGTGAGGGCGAATAGTGTCCGGATATCATGTGAGAGGTTTATGAACACAGCGCACCCCCCCGACCACATTCCCTAGACTCAACACCTGTGTGGAGACACGTAGAGGAAGGCTGAAATAATGAAAGGGTGTATACCAGTTACCGATCCACATCGTGGCGCTCACCACGTTTAAGCCTTGTTCACACACTGTCTTTTTTTCTGCAGAAAAATTTAAATTCTTACGAGTGTTAAATGATCTAATTTTTTATAACTTTCGTTATTATACAAAATACTGATTCTTATTATAATCAGATGCGATCACTTTTTAAGAAAAGCTTGTAGTCTATGATGATATATATCATCAAGCTTCTTTATCTGTGAGCACCTATACGGAACTCCTTTATTACATTTTTGCATTTTCAACGCAAAAATGTCTAAAGTTTAATCAAAAAGTTTATCATGATATATGCACTTATTTATTGTGTCCCTCGAACCAGGAACTCTCTTTGAGTCGCTAAGGGTAATCGGAGAGAAATACCGCTGGCACTTAAGATACGCGAAATTCAACAAAGAGCTACATCAATCACTTCTAGCGCACAGTATAAACGTAGCCTCGATCGCTTACACACTGCTCAAGTACGTAGCCGAATTTGGCGAAATCAAGGCTAGTGACGATCTGACACTCAAAGTGGTATTGACGGGATTTCTGCATGATGTGGGTAAGGAGAGTGAACAATACCAAGCGGCGGTCGATCTATTTTTGGAGGGCGGCCGACCGAATCCCTTGGACTTTACCCATCAAGACCGTATTAAGACAAGGCCACTCATCGATGCTTTCCTAACCGAGCTCCAAACACATGCTGCGAAAAAGGGTCTAAACATAGATAGGCAGAGATTAGTAGACGAAATTGTATGGGCAATAGAGATGCTGGGACGCAGGGAGGATGCGGGCGCTGTCTCACACAGCTATAAAAAGCCCCCCACAAGAGACGCTTTGCTTTGTAAAGAACTAGCCCATTTGGCTGATGTCATAGCTTCCGCACACACACCCGAAGAATGCGTTAGCTCCGCCTCTAAGGCGGCACGAGAGGGCATTATCATAAATCAGCTAAAGTTTGATTATAGCAAGGTCTCAACTATTCGTGGCCTACTAACCCAATTGCTACACAGGGCGGTCGAAGAATTACACCTAAAGAGTGGGTACCGAGCGGTCTACTGGTTCCCCGAAGGAACACTGTATGTCTATACGGATGAACATCACCCGCAGACCTTTGACGGTGTATCTCTCAACCAGGAGATCAGAAAGTCCATTGAGGAATTCTTAAAAGGCGTACCTCCCCCTGCGTTGGCTCGAGCATCATTCGGGAAGCTCAATGAGACGGTAATATCTGCCCCTGAACTACTTATGACCGATGAAAGAACGATTAGGTCGTTCTGGAACTATATCTTTAATATGGAATTCGCTCAGCCGAACATGAGGGAACCTGTAAAGAGTGAAGCGGACAGAGAACTATACCAGCTACTAGAGCCCAAACTGAAGGAAATAATGCACCTCGACGAAGAAACACTCCGCATCCAGTTCGGAAGATTCAAGGCTGACTATAACATCCTAGTGGTATTATACGGTATAAGGAAGCAGGTAATAGAAACCTCGAACAAAGATGTTTCACAGCAGGCCACACTAGTGCTTCTAAACACCCTAGCCGACGGATTAGCTCTAAGCCGTGATTCCCTAGCAGAGTGGCCTGAAATCGCTCTACAGACGCCCCAACCACAAAAGGTACGCGTGGCCCTAGACTTAATAACCAACCAATATTATAGCGATCCCTCTAACTGGAGGATCCTGCTCAAGGAAACGATGATCAAAGCCACCCTTAACCTAAGACAGCTCTGGATTCAAAATGGATCTGATAAGATTTCAGAGGTGGCCGAACTACTAGTCGGCGACCTTGTCCGCCCCGTCGACCCCGCGCTACTAGGAACATATTTGGAACGATACTACCAAGACGTCTTAAAAAAGGGTAAAACGAAGGGCACACCCATATGTCCACAGTGCGGAGGGGTTGCCGACGTCGAAGCCCAATCAAAACTTTTCGGAGCCTCCCAGACATATCACGACTTAATGGTTGCGGGTAAGCGGATCGATACAAACAATAAGATAAGGGTGTGCAAACTATGCGACTTCGAGGCCAAGTTACGCAACCTATTACTCGAAGGCATGGACACCGTGCTCATACTACCCCACATCGGATTATCACGCAGGCTTATGGAAGAATGGCAGCTTACAGCAGAGAGGCTTACTAGCGGTAAAACCACTCTTCCAAACATACTACAGCTAGCTCAATGGGCGGATAAGATACTCAGGGAGGGGGATCAGGCCTTCCAACAAGAAAGACCAGCAATAACCGAGACCCAGCCCGGTAAATTCAGCAAAAAAATACTCCAAGAAATAGCTGAGGAATACTCGCTGCCAGACGACCTCTCAAATCTAATAGATACACCTGACATACCTGTGACGAGTGTGGACCATTTAATCAAGCTACTTGAACAAAAACAATGCAAACTTCTTCCAGAATTCCAGGAAAAGTACAATGAGAAACTCGTCAAGCTAAGACCCGCCTACTACTCACCCAACTATATTCTCATGATCATTGGAGGAGCTGTGAGCCCAAAAGAGGAACCCCGCAGTGCAACCGAGATAAGGTTGCTTTTCCTGAGATGTATAATAGCGAGACTCTTCAATGCGACAGTACTTCCTGAGGGTGAACACACCGGCCTCGAGCGTAGAAAGGGGTACACCACGCTCCCAACAAATCTCGCTATCAAGTCCTTAGTTGAGAGACTCGGATCAGACGAAGGATGGGTCACAATAGTGGGCTTAGAAAAGGCTTTGTACACGCTGTCAGCTCTCATCGCGCTTGACGAATATCTGGAGAAACCAGAGCAGACATATGGACGCGATTCGCTCATAAAGCTCCTAAAGGAGCCTCCTGGTAGGGTGGTCGCAAAAGTTATGCAGCCACGCAAACGAAGCTTGCCCAAAATAGTGGGATACTTGGATGCCTGGGTCGAGGGACAGAGGTTGAGGTGAGACTAAAAATGAGGAAACCTATAATTATGGAGGTTAGAGAAAATGAGGAAAAGTGGCCGACGGAGAAAATCGAAGAAATCCAGCAAAATCTCTTCGAGTACCTTAAAGACTATCGTGCTGAGAACCCAGGCTACACCAAACATTCGGTTATGGGGCCAGCTGGAAAACTGCTCACCATATTAAGCGCATCAATGTTTGGAGAAAACGTTGACTCATACGTTGGCTATATAGAGAACATTCATGAATCACAAAAACATCCTTTAAGCCCAGAGGGAAGAGAAAGGCTGAGATCTGCGACCCAAGCCCTTATTGAACTCAAGCAGAATGCAAGCGAAAGGTACTTTCTCAAAATAGTGCGGGCAGTGGATTACGGGGTATACTACTTGAAAATGAAGGAGATCGCAAAGGCTGTAGAGGAAAAGAAGGCGCGAGAAAAAGAAAAAAATGCTGAGAGTGAACAAAAATGACCGCAAACCTAATTGAAGAGTTAAAACAGCACACGGTTCCCGAGATACCCTTACTCAGAACGCCCAAAACAGTTCAAATACTCATGATACGACAAACACACGACTACACGATCTTCAGAACCGAGGAGACACGAGAGATAAACGTTGCCGTCACGCCTAAATCAATTGAAGACCATAGCCAAGTTACACGCGCAGTCTTCCTCGCATCGAAGCAAAAAGCTCCAGAGACAAGGGAGTTTGCCGCTACAGTTAAAGAGTACTACCGAAAATATCGTGGACAAACACCCTTTACCACCCAGTACGATTCGCTAGTAGACCAGCTAAGCAAAACACTCAAAAAGAAGGATCTAAAAACACTGCTCGAACAGGAAATCTTAGAATGCGAAATAAAGGACTCGCTGTGTAGGACCTGCCCACGTTGCACGCTCTTTGGAGCAGTTGTCACAGAGCGGGAAGCCAAGATATGGAGCAGATGGAATATCAAGCATCGAATCGAGTATAGCAGCGCCTTCTCGCTTGAGTCCTATGACTTGGTGACAGAGAACATGACATTCAACGCTGTTACCGAGTCAACACAACTAACGGGTCAGGCGCTGGGTACAACCGAAAACATAGCCCCCCTCGTAAACTTCCCATCAATAGTGTCGATCAACTCGCCTACATGGGAAGAGCTCATACTAGTTATCAAAAACCTGATAAAGACAAAAAGCTACGGCGCCGAAGGAAGAACTAAGGGTGACACGGTGAATTATATAACGGGGATAGTGTTCGCCAACGAAGAGGTGCTCACCCCCCTCGAATACCTGCTCGAGTTGTCTCAGAGCTCTCTTCAAAACGTCTGCGAAACAACATATCAAATAGAGAAAAAATACGCTGACCTAGCCGCGTTTAAGGACGCCATCAGACTTCTCACACCGCAAGAAGTGGAAGAATTCACAAACTATGCAAGTGGCCTACAACTCACTGCGGAGTTTGTCGCCAAAGCTTTCACAGACTCCCTCAGATTCGCGGGCCAGGTCGACAAGAGAGCGAGACAAACCTCGACGTGAGGCGTAAACACTTGTCAGCCTCAGGAAAAACAGTGGGCGAAGTGCACATATATAAATGCACACTCGTCGCCCACGACTACCTCTTTTTTACCACCAAAGGATTCAGGGAGACATCACCGAGCACATACATCGGTAACTACGCATTAATCTATGCCATAAACAGACACATACAAACGATCCAGAGAAATGCGTCGGGTAACAAGCCGTTCTACGAGGAGGACATGGGGAAGGTAACTTTATATGCCACACCAGCCACCCCATCCAAAACCAACATCGTCAGACTTGGAGCTGAGACCATACGCTGGACAAATCAGGCACTCATCTACTTTACATATAACAGCGTCAACACGCTAAGCCAGACAACAGAAGTAACAGCGGAGAACCTCCCTCAAATCGGTAAGAAAGCCAAACATCCGCCACTTAACTCCTTCGAGTTCTTCGTCATAGGAGGTGAGCCATCAGGGATAGTACGCCTAGGCAAAAAACAGGTTCCCTGCAGAATATACTCGAAAAGGCTCAGCCTAGAAAGCATAGGTGATGGGGTCTTCAAGCCAAGCCATCCAGTCAACCCATTAGACCTAGAATCCTTTAAGCCGGCCAACATACAAAGCGGGGAAATAGTTTTACAAACGCCCCCCCTCCTCGTTAACAGCGCCATTCGTGGAAAACACTATATATGTAGAGACGGTTATACGGAGTACTTTATAGCCAAACCAGACGCGAGGAAATATGCATCGGTCAACCTGCCATGAGCGCAATCATTAAGCCCCTCATGCTGCCCTTAAGTGACGACCCAGATGACGCCTTCGGAGGCGTCAGATTACGAAGGTATCAAGCCATGGTACGCAAGTGCACTGCTCCGAGAATTCTGGTCTCCGCGCCCACTGGGAGCGGTAAGACGCTCGCCTACCTCTCGCGTGCCTTAAAACCCAGTGAAGGAGAACCGTACCACACCCTGATAATTGTCTACCCCACTAACGCGCTGATATGGGATCAAACACAAGCCCTGAAGAAGCTCCTGACCTCGGTATTTAACCTGAAGGTGACCACAGTTAGCGCAGATAATCTTACCGACCTTGAAGAACAACCAAGCGAAGGTGACGTTATGCTCTTAGTGGCTAACGGTGAGACGCTTGCCGCTCTGGCGCAGGAAGCTAAGAGTAGTGAGGGTTCAGCATTCTTCCGTGCCCTGAGAAGAGAATTTGACACCAGAATAATACTCACCAACCCCGACATCCTGTTCTATCTTTTCCTCTATAGATTCGCGCGTCAGGAGTCACTCATCCAAGCACTTCTCCACGAGAAGCCCCCGAACATGCTCGTGCTAGACGAGTTTCACCTGTACTTTGGCTACTCGCTCGCAAACCTAGTCTATATGCTCACATACATAAGGGATTCATTCGACCAGATAATATTTGGCAGCGCGACACCCATACCAATAGATGAGTTAATCCACGAAAAGTTCGAAACCATAGTAGCCCACCCCTCCGATAAAGGCCAAGTGGCCGTTCACGGCTACACTATAGGAACCCAACCCATCCCAGGATTGATCGGTCAAGACGAGATAGACAGAGTAGTCCAAGCAGTTGAAAAGATGTATAATAAACATATTTCAAACCCCCAGAAAGTCAAGGTACTCGTCATACTTAATAGTGTGCTCTCTTGTGTGGACCTTCAACACAAACTTGATGAAAAATATCCCGGACACGTCACACCCATACACGGATTGGTTCCACTCACAGCTAGACCCCACACACAAGAAGAGTTTGGCGACATAGTGGTGGGCACAAGCGCCATAGAGGTGGGAGTAGACTTCGACACAGCCTCCCTGATATTCGAGGCCACCGACTCAAGCACCTTTATGCAGAGGCTGGGTAGGGGCGCGAGACACTCTGAATGCGACGTCCAAGCATATATCCCAGCATTATACTATCCAAGGCTAACCCAATTCCTTACAGGAACGATGACACAATCCCAGCTAACCGAAGCAATCTGGGAAGCGCTACCAAAACCCGAAACATACCTCCACTTCCCATATTCTAAGCAAGCGGCTCCACTACTACAGGCGTTATACCTCAACTGGGTCTATAAAAGGCCAGCCGGTCAGAGAACCCTCAGCATAGGACAGGCTGAAAGGGAAATGTGTGAACTATACCAACGCGGCTCATTTAACATACCCACAGAACTAGTTCCGCTTGCACAGCACGCGTTCACCACGACCCCCGACGCCTGCGTCCATAAGATGAGTCACGAAGAGTCACTGAGAAGCACCCTAAACTCGATTCCCGCCATATTCAGCAGCTACGATCCACCGATATTCGACTACGTCTCACTTCCAGAGCTTCCGAAACTGGTATTCCGGGTGAAGTCTGCTGAAGAAGTGACGGCTAGTTCACTTAAAATACCCCGCAAAATGAGATTTGAGAGTGTATTCCTAGACGTTTCAGGAATACGCAGGAATCCCCCACGGCTATGCGTATCCGTGAACATCAATAAATATTCAGATAAACCAAGACCACTTTATGGCGCAATAGTTACCCATGACCCCGTAGACAAGGAGCTAGAGCAGGAGGTCTGGAAACTCGTAAAAGGTCAGCCGGCCATAAGGCTCGAATCAGCGCGAGATTGGAGGCTCACAGGTCTACAGATATGCCGTGGGGGCGGGTACCTAGTGATCGGGGGAGACGCTTACCTGGCATGGTACATAAATGAAAACCTTGCCTAAATAGTGCTCTGACCACTCACCGACTAACTCTGAGCTTCAAGAAACCAAAAACCTCACATAGAGGATCCCATAGGAAGATATGCATGAAGACATTCGTTTTCACTCTGGGTTTTGACGTCACCGGAGTTGTCACGAGGCTATCAGAGGCAGGGTTAGAGGGATCGGAAGACCTAGTGTTCATAACAATCAAAAATGACTCCCCCCGTGCAGCCACAAGCAAGGCTTCCCTCATAGGTCACATACAAATACTCAATTCAAGGGGCATGCGACTCACACACGAATTCGTAGAGGTTGAGGCCCGCGACTCAGGGGAAGACCTCGAAGCAATCTATGATTCGCTAAGCAAAAAACAGAACATAGTAATCGAGCTAACGGGCGGAATGCGATACATCGTTCTACTCACGTACATGGTAGCACAGATGCTAGGCGAAAAAGTCATTGAAGTCTCCACTAGACTTGAAACCGACGGCTCAAGGATGAATCTACCACTCTTACGCCTAGCAAAACTCACAAACAAAGACGCCAAAATCCTCGAAGACACCATCACACCCAAGACACAGAAAGAACTAGCACAGATTCATGGCAAAAAGCTTTCAAACATAAGCAGATCACTCAAGTCCTTAGAACAGCGGGGACTTTTAAGCAGAATAAGTAAGCACAAACCAATATTATATAAGACCACGCATTTAGGAGACATATACCTCAAAGGGTTTAACAGTAGCAGAATAGGCAACGCCCCACAACAAAAGAACACTTTTTAACCACCTGAGTAGTTCACACCTCCAAATACGCAACTCACCAAATCCCTTAATACCTCAAAAATAGAATAATTCTTGTGACACCGACTTTCCGAAGCATATAGGAGAACTCCCTCATAGAGAGCTAATCTTACACCGGGAAGCCCCTTACTTATAACGCGAGTTCGGCACCCACGCACTAAACACGCTTTTATGAAAGGTCAGACAAGTACGCGCTAGTCTGACTATCCCCACCACAAAAGCTACTAACACTCTATAATCCAAAGAGATATCCGTGGAATAGAGATCAAACGGAAGTGCAGACACCACTAACCCAAACAAGGCTCCCAATGGGAAATCAAATGTGGGTTTACAGTCAAAATAAATTTAACAACCCAACAAACTCCTAACACTACAAAAAGCTCAACGGTGTATTTACCGATCATCATACTGAATAAGCATGAGTTATCGCAAGCATAAAAGAACACCATGGCCAGTAGAACCATCTCCAAGTTAGCGCAAACACCATGAACCCCTAAGGCCTAATTCACCTCCCCCTACATTTCACGTCCACCTCGAGAAATCCGAAACCACCACCTCGAGGTGAGCAGTCCACGCTATGATAAACTTTCGCTGGGACAAATAGTCACCCGGCAGCCTAAACCCTACCTTAGAGTCATCGTGCACGCAGCCGTGAAAAGGTGGGAAGCATGCGGGTATCAGGTCGCAAAGCAGGCGTAGTTCCACACTAACTATCGTGAATACTAAGCCAAAACTGCACAAGCCTAAAGAAACACTACGTGAAATACATGGTGCTGAAGTCCGCTTATGGATGGCGCCGATGACGAGCTCCTCAGCGTGACAGCTGTCAGACAATACTTCTACTGTAAGCGTGAACCCTACTATATCTACGTAGTCCACACCGCCGAGCCCCCCAGCGAGACCATGGAGACAGGTAAACAAATCCATATTCAAGACCCATTCCAAGCCTTTCTAAGAAAGCTGCAACCGAAATACATGTTCCGCTCGCCACGTCTGAGGTCCCAAAGGCTAGGCCTAATCGGCTCACCCGACTACGTGTTCGTCACAAAATTCGGAGAAATCGTCCCAGCCGAGATAAAACACTCAGAACACACTCAAGGCAACATCGGTCTACAATTCAGGGCTCAGATTGTCGCATATGCACTAATCCTAGAGGACAATTACACAGTTGAAGGAGGCCAACTCATCGAGTCCGGGAGTAGCCGACCACCTACTGGAACAGTGGTTAAAAGGGGAGCCATATACAGCGTGCCCAAAAAGAAGGTCGAAATAATCCAGCTAACCGATGAGCTGAAGCGTGCTGTGATAAGGGGGATAGCGGACCTCAGAGAGATAATCACCACAGGTGAGCTACCACACGTCAGGCAGCCTTGGTCGAAGTGCACCAACTGCTGGTACAGGCGTTTTTGCTATCCTTAAGCGATCAGCCTGTCCTGATCGTCGTACCTTAATTCAACGCCTAACACAACCCTCTGCGAGTAGCTCGCGGGTGTAAGGGGATAAATCTGCACGTTGGCCTTCTTACCGTATATGAGTTTAGAGACCCCGTTCTCAACATCCTTCCTAGCGGACACCGTGAGGCTCCCAATGAACGCGCTCTTCTGAATCCTTGTAAGCCCCTTCGCCCTCAGGAACCTGGCCACCCGTAGCCGCACATCATCCTCAGTTATATCGTAGATCACGAGTGTGATTAGGCCCTCGGACACATCTAATATATAGTTGGTAAACATATCTTTATTATGCCTAAGGTTGCGCTCATAGTGGATTATGGAGCAACACTCAAGGTTAAGGATGGGCGCTTCCAGCTCCATGTGCCGGAGAAGAGGGAGGGGGGCAGAGAGTACGTTGTGAGGTGGGACCTCTCACCGCCAGAGGTGGAGGCCATAGTGGTCGCGGTGAAGGGGGTGTCGGTGAGCGCCGCCGCCATAGACCTGGCTGCGAGGAGCGGAATCCACATCTTCTTCTTCTCTGGC
>Ga0080006_1143086_pt1 | contig 10345 bp, 9 predicted proteins | sample RS3BMetagenome_FD_69209 | JGI IMG/M metagenome (GOLD analysis project Ga0080006, IMG submission 69209) | Ferric oxide microbial mat and aquatic microbial communities from Rainbow Spring, Yellowstone National Park, USA - RS3B (SPADES... ... | reverse complement strand
CGATCGCGGACGTGGCGCTTCTCGTCGTGCGCGGCGACGCGGCCTCGTCGGTCCAGGTGCGGGACCGGATCGACTCCCTGGCCGACCTGTGCCGGGGGCGCCTCGGGGCCGTCGTCGTCGGCGGGAGCTACTCGGTCGGGGACCTGGAGAACTTCACCGGGGTCCGGCCGGTCGGAGACATCCCCTTCGATGTACCGGCAGCCGACGTGGCGAGCGGTGGTCTTGGTCCCACCCGGCGACTCCAGCGCTCGCCGCTGTGGTCGGCGGTCGTCCGGATGGCAGCGGCCCTCGACACCCAACTCGACACCCGGATCGCCTCCCAGCTCGATGCCCCGATCGACGCCCAGTGCGATGCCCCGATCGACGGCGGACCGGTCCGCGACGAACACCGCGAGCGACGTGACTTCCCGGGCGCGGATCCGGACGGGGCGGCGGCGACAGGTCCCGTTCCACCCGGTCGCCGACCGTTCGGCGGCCTCCGTCGACGGGGGGACGCGGATGCACGCCGCCGCCACCGCGCTCCGGACCCGACGGACGACGACGACCGGCGGGTGGACGTATGACGTCCGCAGATGCGTCCCGCATTCGTCAGCGAGTGGCCGAGGACCTGGGTGGGCCCGACGCGGCCGGGCTCAAGGGCGACGATCGCAAGGAGTTCGCCCGGCAGCGCATCTTCTTCCACCTGGATGCGCTCGCCAGCTCGATCGACGGGGCCGACCTTGCGGAACTGACCCCCGCCGACGAGCAGGCGCTCGCGCAGACGGTCCTCGACGCCCTCTTCGGCCTCGGGCGCCTCCAGGCACTCGTCGACGACCCCGAGATCGAGAACATCGACGTGAACGGTTGCGACCGGGTCTGGGTGACCTACGCCGACGGAACCAAGCGCCTGGTGCCCCCGGTGGCCGACTCCGACGACGAGCTGGTGGACCTGGTGCGGTCGGCAGCAGGACGGTTCGGCCTGTCTGAGCGCCGATTCGACACGGCGCGTCCCGAGCTCGACCTGCAGCTTCCCGGCGGCGCACGCCTGTCCGCGCTCATGGCGGTGGCGGCCCGACCGGCCATCTCCATTCGACGCCACCGGTTCGCCGACCTCTCCCTCGACGACCTGTGCGCCATGGGGGCGATGGATCCCGGGCTCCGGTCCCTGCTGGCCGCTGCGGTCCGGGCCCGGAAGAACATCGTGGTGTCGGGGGCGATGAACTCCGGAAAGACGACACTCCTGCGGGCATTGGCGGCGGAGATCGACCCGCGGGAGCGGCTCGTGACCATCGAGCAGTCCTTCGAACTCGGTCTCGACACCGGCTCCACGCGCCATCCGGACATCGTGGCCCTCGAGGCCCGGCCCGCGAACACCGAGGGCGAAGGGAGGATCCCCGTCGCCGATCTCGTGCGGCGGTCCCTGCGGATGAACGCCGACCGCGTGATCGTGGGCGAGGTCCTCGGTGACGAGGTGCTCCCGATGCTCAATGCCATGAGCCAGGGCCGGTCGGGATCGATGTGCACCTTGCACGCCGAGTCGTCGGCCGGTGTGTTCCGTCGCATCGCGTCCTACGCCGTGCAGGCACCCGAGCGCCTTCCGCTCGAGGCCACCAACCTCTTGATCTCGGGGGCGCTCCACTTCGTCGTGCATCTCGATTCGGCCATGCACGACGACGGTATGGACGACCCACGGTCCGAACCCGTCGGCCGCAGCGGGACACCGGACGGGGGCACCGGTCCGTGGCCACCGCCGTACGGCGCTCTCGACCAGCCACTGGACTGGTTCCCGCCCCGTGGCTCCCGCTCCCGGTTCGTCTCGTCGGTGCGCGAGGTGATCGATGCGGAGGGGGTCCAGGTGGTCTCGAACGAGGTCTACCGCCCGGGACCCGACCGCCGGGCATCACCGGCCTCCCCGCTCCGTGCGGAGACTGTCGAGGAACTCCGCCGATTCGGCCTCGAACTGGGGAACCGCGAACGGGTGGCCGGGGCATGGTGAGTCTGCTCGGACGGATCGGGCCGACGGCCACGGTCGTCGGACTCGGCCTCCTCCTCTGCCTCGGTGTGATCGGACTGGTGATGCCCCTGGTGGAGCGGGAGCGGGTAGCCGGACGCCCGGAGGCGGGTGCACTGCAGGCCCCGTCGCAATCGGGCCGTCGGACCACGGCCGTGACGGGTCTGCATCCGCGGTCCCTTGCACTGGCGTTGGGGGTCGGTGCGCTGGCCATCGTGGTGACCGGATGGCCGGTCGCCGGACTGATCGGAGCGGCCGCCGCCTCCGGTCTGCCGCGGCTGCTGCGCCAGATGTCGTCCGCCGCTTCGATCGCCACGCTCGAAGGCATCGCCACTTGGACGGAGCTGCTCCAGGGGACCCTCGCCGCATCCGCCGGACTCGGGCAGGCGATCGTCGCCACCGCCGAGCTGAGCCCGGCGCCTATCCGGGTGGCCACCTGCCGGCTCGCGTCGCAGATCCAGGCGGGCGTGGAGCCGCGCGCTGCACTGCTGGAGTTCGCCGACGCGGTGGGTGACCCGTGTGCCGACCGGGTGGTGTGCTCGCTCATCCTGGCGTTCACCGAACGGGCCCAGCGGCTCGGTGAGCTCCTCGGCGCACTGGCCGAGTCGACCCGCGAGGAGGTGGCCCTCCGCCTCCGGGTTGAGACCAGCCGGGCATCGGTGCGCAGCGGTGTGCGCACCGTCGTCGTGTTCTCGGTGTTGTTCGCCGCCGGGCTCGCATTGCTCGCCCGCAGCTATCTGTCCCCGTACGGTTCGCCCACAGGTCAGATGGTGCTCGCCGTGGTCGGCGGTCTGTATGCCGCCGGACTGACGCTCCTGGTGACGTTGGCACGCCCTCCTGCGACCATCCGTCTCCTCGGAGCGGAGGTGGTGGAGCGGTGACCGGCGTGGTGATCCTGGCCTCCCTCGCCGGGTGCGGACTCCTGGGGGTTGCCTACGGGCTCCGGTCGTCGCGTCCGTCGCTCGACACAGTGTGGGCGAGCTGGCAGCGTCCGGCGGATGTCCTGCGTCCGGGGGACGCCGGACGCAGGACGGATCTCGGACGCACGGCGGGCCTCCGGCGATGGGTGGCCACCGGCCCAGCCGGTACGCAGCGACTGGCCACCGACGCCGCCCGTGAACTCACGGACGGGAGGTGGGCCGGGCACCAGTCGGCCCGCTCGCTGCGAGGTGCATTGTCGGTGTGCGAGGTGGATCCCGAGCGGTTCGCCTCGCGATTGTTCGTCATCGCCGGTGCGGCCGCCCTCGGACCGGTCGTCCTGTGGCTCGCCTTGTCGGTACTGGGTGCCTCCCTCCCGTTCGTGCCCATGGTGGTGGTCGTCTGTGCCGGCCCACCGGCGTCGGTCGCGGTGGCCACCGCGGACCTGTTCTCCAAGGCCCAGGAGCGACGCCGGCACGTCCGGGTCGTCCTGGGGTCGTTCGTGGACCTTGTCGTCCTCGGCCTCGCGGGCGGAGTCGGGATCGACGGTGCACTCCACGCCGCGGCACAGGTCACGCCCGATTGGGCCGCACAGCGCATGGCGACGGCACTCCGTACGGCACGGGACGGCGGCAACCCTCCTTGGGTCGCCCTCACGACCCTCGGGTCCGAACTGGGCGTGCCCGAGTTGGAGGAGCTGTCGACGACTGTCCAACTGGCCGGGACTGAAGGGACCCGCATCCGACAGGCACTCGTGGCCCGGGGCGCTTCGCTCCGGCGGCACGAACAGGCTGAGGCGGAGTCGGCGGCGAACGCCATGACCGAACGGCTCTTCCTCCCGGGCGCCCTGCTCCTCCTGGGATTCCTGGTCTTCATCGGCTATCCCGCCGTCCACCGGATCCTCGGTGGGTTCTGACCGGGTCGAACGTGCAGTCGTCCCGTGGGGCACCCGCGGCTGACTCCGCCCGGATCCCCGCTCGACCGACACCGACAACGTACCGACACCGACAAGGCACCGACACCGACAAGGCACCGACACCGACAAGGCACCGACACCGACAAGGCACCGACACCGACAAGGCACCGACACCCGAACACCCTCCAGGGGCACCTCCCATGAACACCGATACCCGAGCAAAGGAGCACCTACCATGACCACCCACGTCGCCGTCATCTGGGCGTATCTCCGGGCCCGCTTCGACGCGGCCGACGGCTGGAGCGACGCCGGAACCGTCGTCGAGAAGGTCATCCTCACGGCCATCTTCGCCGCGCTCGCCATCGCGGTCGGAGCGATCATCGTCGCCAAGGTCACCGCCAAGGCGAACTCGATCAACCTCAATTGACCCCCCTCCCGTGGTGCCGCGCACATCGAGCACTGTCGGACCGGGGATCGTCCGTCGTCGAGGCCGTGATCGTCGTTCCAGTCGTGATGATCCTCCTACTGGTGGGGGTCCAATTCGCGCTGTGGATGCACGCGTCCCAGGTCGTGCAGCTGGCTGCGTCGGAGGGCGATCGCAGCGCCCGTTCGATCGGTGGCGGACCGGCCGTCGGGATCGCCCGGGCACAGCAGGTAGTGGCGGGCCCGGGCTCGGACGTGACGTCGCCGTCGATCTCGACGGCGGTGCTCCCCGGGGATGCCGAGCTGTTGCGCGTGTCGGGCACGGCGCTCTCGGTCCTTCCGGGACTCTCGTTCGGCGTGAGTGCCAGCGCCGTCGGGCCCGTCCAACGGTTCCGGGCATCCGAATGAGGGCGTCCGGTGATCGGTATCGCAGGCACGACCTGCACAACCGGCACGACCGGCACGACCGGCACGACCGGCACGACCGTGGGAGCTTGACGGTCGAACTCGTCGTGCTCACGCCGGTCCTGTTCGCGGTGGTGCTCGTGTCGCTGGTCTTCGGACGTGTGGTCGAAGCTCGGCAGCAGGTCGTGGAGGCGGCCCGTGCGGGGGCGGAGGCGGCCGCGGTCCTGCCAACCGTCGGGACCGCGCAGTGGGTGGGGTCGATCAATTCGGTCATCGATCTCATCGGCAGGTCGCACACGTGCGCCCATGCATCGATCTCCGTGGACACGAGCCACTTCGTCCCGGGAGGCTACGTGACGGCACACGTCACGTGTCTCGTGCTCCTTGCCGACATCGGGTTCCCCGGGATGCCGGGGTCGACCACCGTGACGGCGTCGGCCACCGCACCGCTCGATCCCTATCGGTCGGTCGGGTGATCGTGTGAGCCCGTCGGGTGTGACGTGCGGGAGGTCGAGATCTGCCCGAGCGGGATATGGAACGATCGGACGATCCTCGCGGCGGGGTGGATACCCGGGTGACAGCGGCGCCCTCGTCGCCTTCGTCCTCCTTCTCATGATCGGGCTGATGGCGCTCCTCGGACTCGTTGTCGACGGCGGTGCTGCACTCACCGCCCACCAGGCTGCGGAGTTGGAGGCGGAGCAGGCGGCGCGGTCGGGAGAGGGCGCGATCAGTGTCGATGCGCTGCGGGCGGGCACGGTCCAACTCGACCCGGCTGCAGCGGTCGCGGCCGCCGAGCAGTTCACGGTCGCCGACGGGCATCCCGGAACGGCGACGGTCTCGGGCGGTGTGGTCACGGTGACGGTCCGATACCAGGTCCCGACGACGGTGCTCGGCATCATCGGCATCCGTGCCCTGTCCGTCTCCGCCGTGGCCGCGGCGGTGGACCTCCATGGCGTGACCGCGGGTGTGTCGTGAGCCGCATGAGTCGACGGAACCACACGAGCCCCCTGGGCCGCGGGTCCCGACGCGGCCTTGGTGTCTTTCCACCCCTCGCGGCACGGGCGTCGGCGGCGGCCGCACTCCTGTTGGTCTGCCTCGGCGTGCCGATCTGGCTGGTCGAGGTGGGGGGTCTGCCGTTCGCACACGTCGATCCGATTGCACCGTTCCACGCGGCGTTCGGCGGGGTCGGGGACACCCGGACGGTGGCGTCCTGGTTGGGTCAGGTCGCACTCGTCGTCGCCTGGTTCGCGTGGTCATGGACAGCGACGTGCATCGTCCTGGAAGCCAGGTACTGGCGTTCCGGTCGGCCGCCGGCGCAGGTGCCAGGGAGCCGGACCGTGCACTGGGTGGTGGCCGGACTGGTGGGCACGGTCTTCGCATTCGGGGCCGTGGCCCGGTCGTCCCACGGGTTGCGCCCGGTCGGATCGCCGGCGGCAGCCCGTAGCGTCGCCGTGGCGGCGGGCCCGAGGTCTCCGACAGGATCATCGCTGTCCGTGACATCCGGGGGTCGGCTGGAGCTTCTCCGGTCCACAGCTGCACCCGCGCCGGTCGGTCGAGCGGTGGCATCTGCGACGGGTACCGGCGAGCGGATCGTCCATGTCGTCGCGGGCCGGGAGACCCTCTGGTCGGTGGCGGACGTGCGCCTGGGCTCGTCCCGGCGCTGGCGGGAGATCGCCCTCCTGAACTACGACCGGCCACAGCCGGACGGCGGCCGACTGTCGGGAGATCACTGGATTCGCCCGGGCTGGGAACTGCTCCTGCCGTCTCCAGCACGCGACCTGGCGACAACCTCCTGCTCGGAGACCGCCCTGGCTCGGGGGGAGTCCGTGCAGCCGACATCGACACCGACACCGACACCGACGTCGAGCCGACCATCGACGCCACCCTCACCCCAGGGCCGTTCCGTGCCCCTCGGACCCCCGACCAACGATCGCAACGGTCCATCGAGCCCGACTGCGCCCACGGAGCCGGTCGGTCCCGCGGCGGACGGGGGAGTATCACGGGGCGCTGCGCCAGTCGCGGCAGGGCTCCCGCCAGGGCGAGAAGTTCCCGGGGCACCGGTGATCCCGGTCGGTGCCGGAATCGTCGGCGTCGGTGTCTCCGAGCTCGTCGACCGTCTCCGTCGGGTGCAGCAGCGCCATCGCGAGCCGGGTTCACGGATCCGGCTGCCGGATCCCATGCTTCGACAGTTCGAGCAACGGCTGCGTGTCGGTGACGGAGCCGAGGTGCTTCGCTCGGTCGAGGAGGCTGTGTACCGGTACGTCGGCCATGACGGCAGGTTCCCCGCGGGGGTCGTTCTCGGTGTCAAGGTGTCCGAGTCCGACGTGGAACTGGTCCTCGACGAGGGCGTTCCTGTGTCCGACGCTCCTCCCGGCTTCCGGCCGGTGGTCGGTAGGTCGTCGGTCGTGGTCAGCCGTAGGCTGCTCGCCGGACCGGACGAGTCGGACGAGTCGGACGAGTCGGACGAGTCGGACGGCACTCGTCGGTTGCACCCGATACGGCCGGGCCGACGGGCTCGACCGTTTCCGCTCCCGACGCTCGTGACCATCGGCCGCTCCGACGAACACGTCGTCCTGGTGAACCTCGAGTGTCTCGGATCTCTGATCGTGGGTGGTGACCAGCGGGATGCCGAGGGAATCGTCCGGGCGCTCTCCCTGGAGCTCGCCACTTCACGATGGGCATCGCAATTCGACCTGGTCCTGGTCGGCTTCGGTGTGGACCTCGAGCGACTCGACCGGGTGGCCGTGACCAGCGCGGTCGGACCGCTGGTCGCCGACCTGTCCTGGCGGAGCCTGCGCGACGCCGTCCGGCTCGACGATCTGGGATTCCCGTCGGTGGTCGAGGCGCGGTGCCGCGAACGGGCGGCAGCGTGGGATCCCGTCGTCGTCATCTGCGGGCCTGGTGTCCCGGCGGCCGACATCGAGGCACTGCTGGCCATCAGCGGCGACGGGGCCGGGGGAATCGCCGTCCTCGCCGTTTCCGATCCGACGGCGGTCGACGGTTCGGTCCGGAGTATCGTCGCCCGACCGGATCGGTCAATGCCGTCGCTCGAGATCCTGGGCGAGCTCCTGGATCCCCAACGGGTGTCGGCCGCGGAGGAGGCGGCGGTGGCCCGACTCCTGGAAGTGGCCGGTCATGCCGAGACGGGCGACCCGGACCCGGACCTCCTATCGTGGCCCGAGTCCCAACTCGGTCCGGTCCCCGGACCGGTCGCCGCCGAACGCGCGGTCGACCTCACGAGGTCTGCGTCCGGCGGCCCGACGGAACAGAATCCCGAGGGCCGAGCCACAGATCGCACGCCCGCGCTGCCCATGCGGACCGTGACCGCGTACGCCGGCAGGGGTGACGGCACGTCGGCTCGGATCGGAATCACCGCCGACCGGGGGAGCCGTGGGGTCGACTCCGATCCGGACGCGTCCGCCACCGAGCAGGACACGACTTCCTCCGGACAGGAGGACGCGCTGGTCCGGTCACACCGGGGTGGTCCCGGCGTGTGGTCAGCGTACGAACCGGGGGTGCCCGAGGTGGAGGTGGCCGTGCTCGGTCCGGTGGAGATCAGGGGGGCAGCGCGGGAATTCACCCGGGCCTGGGCACGCGAGCTGGTCGTCTACCTGGCACTGCACCCCGGGGGAGCGGCCAACGACGTCTGGGCCACGGCGCTGTGGCCCGAGCGGATGATGGCGCCCTCGAGTCTCCATTCGACGGCATCCGTCGCCCGTCGGTCCCTCGGGAAGGCACGGGATGGCAGCGACCACCTCCCGCGTGCGCACGGTCGCCTGGCACTCGGGCCCTCGGTGGGCACCGACTGGGCCCGGTTCACCGCCCTGGCGGGCCAAGACGATCCGGTCGCCTGGGCCGAGGCACTCGGTCTGGTCCGGGGCCGCCCGTTCGACGGATTGCGGTCGACGGACTGGTCGGTGCTGGACGGGACGGCACCTTCCATCGAGTCCGCCGTCGTGGACCTGAGCGGCCGACTCGCCGGCGCCTGCCTGCGGTCCGGCGATCCGCGGGGAGCGGAGTGGGCAGCCCGCCGTGGGTTGGTGGTGAGCCCATACGACGAGCGCCTCTACCGCATGCTCCTGCGATCGGCCGACGCGGCCGGGAACCCCGGCGGGGTCGAGTCGGTGATGGCGGAGCTGGTGCGCGTCGTCGCGGACGAGATCGAACCGCTCGAGTCCGTCCACCCGAGCACGCTGGCGCTCTACCGCTCACTGAGCCGGCGTCGGACCGGGGCGATCTGACCGGAACCTACCGATACCAGCCCCGACACCCCGACACCCCGACACCGGGAATCTGCACCGCCACTACGCGCAGGGTTTGCGCACCCCGGTCAGATCGAGGTTGAACTCCGCCCCGTTGATCCCGAGTGCGAGATCGCTCGGGCAGAACTTCTTCGGGCGCACGCGGTACTCGGCATTGAACACGGCCTTGTGTCCGAGGTAGGCACTGAGCGCCGTGCACGTCGAGTACTGATTGCACTGCTCGGTCAGTACGGCGTCGGCCAGGGGTGCCATGTCGGTGGCGTAGCTGTCGCCGGTGTCGTCCGGATTCTTGATCCACCAGCCGAGACCGAGGCCGTGCATGTACCCGGCCAGCGTGGTCATGAAGCGCTCCTCGTCCGCCTTGGTCAGGCCGAATCCGTTCGCGCTGTTGTACGACTCGTCGATGTCGGTCTCGACGGCGTCGAATCCCTTCGCCGAGCACTGCCGGGCGATCATCGACTCGACGATCGAGAGCGTCGCCGAGGAGCGGATGTCGAGGTAGCGCTCGGGCCAGCCCCGGACGGCCGCGCCGCCCACGCCGGCCGCCACGAACTGGTCGTAGTAGGTCGTCGCCACGCCCTCTTCGGCGGCTGTGTAGTAGTTGCCGACGGCGCCCACCTCGACGTAGCAGACCACATGCTTGCCCAGGGCATGCAACGCGGCGACGGTCGAGGCCGGATTGATGATCCCGTCGATGTCGTAGATGACGGGTGCCGGGGCGGGACGTCCGTTGGGGAGCTTGTCGCGCGTCCCCATCTCCTTGGCATTGGCCAGGTTCAGCGGACTGGTCAGCTCCCACTGCCACGGCTGCGACCCCAGCGACGGCACCCACCAGCCGGCCGACCCGGTGGCGGGTGCGACCGGTGTCACTGGTGCCACCGGCAACGCGGGTGCGACCGGTGGGCGCTTCGTGCCGGCGGCAGCCTGTGCCGGTCCGACGGCCGTCGTGACCATCGAGGCCCCGGCCATCGTCGTGGTCAGGACCAGTCCGACGGCCATGGCCACCATCGTGCGTGTCGCTCCACGTGCCCTCGTCCGCAGCATTCGCCCTCCTGCACCTGTCACCGCGTCCAGTCCACCGCGCTCCACACGTTACCCAGAACGACCCGCGCGCGCCCCGGTCCCGTTACCCGGGTGGGGTCACGAGACCCGGCCCGCACCCGACCCGGCCCCTCCGGTACCCGGCGCGGGACCTACAGCGCCAACTCGGCGATGGTCCGGAGTGTGTGGACGTCGCCCGACACCAGCAGGCTGGTGGCCATCGACTCGCGCCACCGCTCGATGTCGTCACGGATCTTCTCCTTCGGTCCGATGAGGGCGGTGTCCTCGATCAGCTTGGTGGGGACGGCGGCGGCGGCCTCGTCCTTGCGGCCCTCGAGGTAGAGCTCCTGGATCTTGGTCGCCTCGGCCTCGTAGCCCATCCGGGAGAAG
>Ga0080006_1157425_pt1 | contig 10346 bp, 10 predicted proteins | sample RS3BMetagenome_FD_69209 | JGI IMG/M metagenome (GOLD analysis project Ga0080006, IMG submission 69209) | Ferric oxide microbial mat and aquatic microbial communities from Rainbow Spring, Yellowstone National Park, USA - RS3B (SPADES... ... | reverse complement strand
TCAGAAGCACCTGGATATGGCCGTTGTGGGCGCGGGTGGGATGGTTCCGGCGTCGTTCGACACCCGGCTGCCGGGGAGGACCCGCGACGGCGGTCTTGGAACCCTTCCCCTTTTCACCGCTGGACTTCGCTTGTGCGGACGACTTGCTCGCGGCGCCTGAGCCGGCCTTCTTGGTGGACTTTTTCTCGGTCGTTTTCGCCATGATTCGCTCGCTGTTTCAATCTCCGGAGGTGGGAGCGTTCCCGCCTCACGATCACCGGACTACGGACTTTGATTCGTTCGGTCTCGACTTTCAGACTCACCACGCCAGATCCATCGCCCGGACTCGACAGCTCAACCGTGGATTCGCGGCGAACCACCTGTTGTAACGACCGGAACGTCGGAATCCAAGCGGTGCATTTGTGCGCCACTGGTTGAACCGGCATCAGCATCAAGCGATTTTCAGGTTGTGAGCCCGAGTTCAGAACGGGATATCTTCCTCGTCACCCATGTCTTCGACGGCTGGAGGATTCGAGACGGCTCCCTTGCCGGCCTGCGGGGCATGGGAGGGGCGGCCACCCGGATTCGAGCCGCCGAATCCGGTCCCGTTGTTCCGCCGAGCGGGGCCACTTTCCCGCGAGGACGATCCGCCGAATTCGTCGTCCGTGCCGCCGGCCTCGCCTCGACGGGAGTCGAGGAACTGGACCCGTTCCGCCTGGACTCGAATCTTCGATCGCTTCTCACCGGTCGTCTTATCGTCCCACGACTCCATCTTGAGGTAACCCTCAACATGGATGGAACTTCCCTTCTTGAGATACTGGCAGCACGTCTCGGCCTGGCGATCCCAGACCGTGACATCGATATAGAGGGTTTCTTCGCGACGTTCGCCGTCGCGGCCCGACCAGCTTCGGCTGGTCGCGAGGCGAAGCTCGGCGACGGCCGTTCCACTCGGAATGCGTCGCAGCTCGGGGTCGAACGTGAGACGGCCCATCAGGAAGACTTTGTTCAAATCGGCCATCGCCTGGTCCCTCAACGGCTGAACCGCAAGATGCCTCGGGTGCCGTTCGTACTACTAAACGGTTGTCACCTAAGAGAAAATATCACATTCCCCAGATCTCCTCAAGACCCAAATATGAAAACCAGCACCGTTTCATTCTCGGGACCCATGTTTGAGATCGATTCAAGATTCCAAATTCCAGATTCAAGAAAGGGCCCAGGGTGGCGAGTTTCTTGAATTGTGAATTCTTGAATTTGGAATCCTCGGTCTCGACGATTGGACATCGGCCAGAATGAAACAGCCCTGATGAAAACCGTTGGGAATGGTCTCGAGTGAGATCTCGGAGGCAAATCGCGGGAGTCCGGAAGGGGACTCAGTCGTCACGGCGGCGGCGGCGCGGCCGATCGTCCATGTCGTCGTCGGAGCCGCTTTCGGCGTCGACGTTCGGGGTCGAGGTCATCGCCTGGTTGACCAGGTGGTCGACCAGCTTCGGCTCAACCTTCAGGATCAGCTCGCGAAGGATGACGTCGCTGAGGTGACAATCGCTGTTGATTTCCTTGAGCTTCGAGCTGTCGGTCTTGAAGTAGGTGAGGAGGTAAGTCCCCTTCTTGTGACCCCCGACCGGGTAGGCCAGGCGTCGCTCGTCCCACTGACGGCTCGCGATGATCTCGGACTCGTGCTTGGTGAGGATGTCGTGGACGTGCTTGACCGAGTCATCCCAGGATGCGGCGGTCTTGGTGCTGTCCAGCAGGAACATGGCCTCGTAGGTATTGGTGGGCAAGGGCGAAATCCTCCGTTCTCGGGTCGCGGCATTCGTGTTGAGAAAATGAGATCGTGACTGACCGGCCGGCTTAACCGGCCCCATTGAATCGGTTCATCGCGGTGTCGATTCCGCGGTTGACCCAGACGGCCACGGCTTGGGTGGCCAGGATCAGACTGTCATTGATCTGGGGTCGTTCGACGTTCTTGAACCTGCCTAGGACGAAATCGGCGGCATCCATCTCGCCTCGATCGCCGAGGCCGATCCTTAGCCGCGGATACTGGTCGGTTCCGAGGTGGGCGGCGATATCCCGAAGGCCCTTCTGACCGCCATCCGAGCCCCCCGGCTTGATCCTCAGTTTCCCGAGGGGGAGGCTCAAATCGTCGCAGACCACCAGAATGTCGGCGGGATCAAGCTTGTAGAATCGAACCACCTGAGAAACGGCCCGGCCACTCAAATTCATGAAGGTTTCGGGCTTCAAGAGCAAGACCCGCCGAAAGTCGATCTCGACCTCCGCGACCTGCCCGTCGAACTTCCGACTGAACGAGGCCCCCGAGCCCCCTTTCGCCAGGAGATCGACGACCTCGAAGCCGATGTTGTGCCGGGTCGCTTCGTATTTGGCGCCGGGATTCCCCAGGCCAACCACCAGCTTCAACGTCGCCAAGGCCCATGCTCCCGGACTCCCGTCGCCATGAACCAGCCCGACCGATCGCACCCGGCGAACGAGGTCGGGCCGGCGGGCGACCGGGATCAGTCGTCCTTATCTTTATCCTTACGCTCCGGCTTGATGACCTCCGGCTGCGACGGCACCTCGCCACCGGCCGGGACCGGTTCGACCTCGGCACCCTTCTGAACAATATGCACGACAAGCTGTTCGGGATCGGCCGTGGCGACCACGCCCGGCGGCAAGGTCAGCTCTCGGACGTGAATCCCCTGCTCGAGCTGAAGATTGCTGATATCCACCTTGATCGAGTCCGGGATCGCACCGGCGGGGCAGCTCACCCCCAGCTCGTGAAGCACTTGCTCAAGGACACCGCCGCCGGCGACGCCAGGGGCAACACCCTTGAGTTCCAGCTTCACTTCGGTCTCGATCGATTCCTCGGCGCTCACCCGAGCGAAATCGAGATGGAGGATCTCCTTGCCCAGGTGATCCCACTGCACGTCGCGAATCAGGACGGTCTCGGTCGACCCGCCGAGATCGAGCTCGGCAAGATGCCCGGCCGTCTTGATCATCCCCCAGACATCTTCCCGCAAGAGCGAGATCGGCAGGACCGCCTGCTTGTGCCCGTAGATGACGGCGGGGATCCGCCCATTTGTCCGGAGACGGCGCGCCACGCGGGTGCCCGTCCCGTTATTCTTCTCCGCGTCGCGCGGCTCGACCTTTATCTTCAGTGTTTCCGACATCGATCACCCGTCGTGTCCGATACGACCCCGCAACCCTAATCGGGGTCAGCGAGACCCGTTCCGTGAAGCGTTTTACACGCACGATCTAGATTTGAATCGAGCCCCCCCGAGAGCATCTTGGTCGCCCCCGGCGGCTCAAAAATCAAAAATGCGGCCCATCGGGACCGCGCAGCCGGTTATTATGGTAAATGGCCCCGGAACTTGCAAGACCCGGCACGAGCCATCATCGGGTGATCCTCCCCAAACCTTCCCCTTCCACCGCGCGCGGGATGAGCCTCGGGGTCGTGACGACCCGCGTCGTCGGCTCTGTTCGTGGTCTGATTCATCCAGCTCAGCGGCCGATCTTGGCCCGGCGAGCCTGCTCGAACCGCCGTTTCATCTCCTTGCGGCGCCTCCGCTGACTCCGGTTGGCTTCGTTCGGCGCGTCCGTCGCGGCCGATTCCGCCGCTCGAAGGTCACCCGTTGCGAACAAAACCTGAACGGTGGCTTCGTTCGGCGCACTCACAGTATCCGGTAACCTTCGGTCGTCGGTTTCGGCGGGGTCGGGAGACCCGCGCCGAGCTTCGGTGTCCGGCGGCTCAGGCTCCGGGTTCACGTCTTCGACCGTTTCGGAATGCTCCGGCTGGATGGGTAATTCGTGTTCCTCGTTCAAATCCACGCAGTCAAGCACGCAATTTGACTCGGCTTTTATGAGCTTGTCCTGCTCGCGACGGAGTTGGGCGATGGCGCCGATGGTCCGCCGCAGCTCGCGGTGGAGCGACAACTGGTAGCGTCGAAGCCGTTCCCCATCGTCGCTGACGTCGAAGCTGGCGAGCACACCGGCCCGTTCGGCGGCCTCGGCGTTGCCGTCGGTCGGGTCTTCGGACTGGCGTCGGGCTCGCAGTCCCTCGAGACGGGCGATCGCGCGGTCGGCGGCGGCCAGCAGCAGCGCGAAGGCGTCGGCCGGGGTGGCCGGCTGGCGTGAGAAGCCCTCCTCCAGCAGGTCCCACTTGAAGTAGATCTCCATCGTCCCGTCGCAGAAGCTGTAACGGTCGATGCGGCCCCGCGGGTAGAGCAGCGAGCGGTTGGCGACGAGCAGGTCGAGCGTCTCGGTGTCGCCGATCATGTTCGGCCCGAATCCCATCGTCCGGACCGCCTGGAGCTCCTGCTCGTGGGACCACGGGGTGCCGGAGGCGGCCGCGTCCCGCAGCTCCCGCCAGATCGCCAGCAGCCGCTGGCAGCCCTCGGCCGAGGCCTCCACCTGGTCGCGCAGCCAGGCGGCCGACTCGCGAGGCAGCCTGCGCCGTTCCTTGACCTCCTCGGCGATCGGCAGCAGCTTCTGCAGGGCGTCCTCGAAGCGGTCGCGCCTGGCCCTCGAGGCCTTGCCCATGGCCTCCTCGACACGGCCTGAAAGCGAGAGACGCTCGTACCGGCGTGCCCGCTCCAGCTTCCACGAGAGGTCGGCCGCCTGCAGGACCAGGTCGGCCTCAACCGACAACCTGGGACGGAAGTCGGCCAGATACGCGTCAACCCGCGCGCGGTAAGCCTCGGGATCCTCGTGGGGCAGGACGTCCATCGTCTCGGCGCGGAGGCCGTGGATCAAGGCGTTGAGCTTGGACTTTTCCTTCCCCTCGTCGGTGCGAGGGCCCGTGCTCTTCTTGGAATTGTTTCGATTCGCTTCGAGCTTCTTGGTGGAAACCATGACACGAGACTCCAGGCTACGGATGTGAGATCACACACCTCCACACCTGGATATGCCATATTAAGCTGTGTAACGATGGCGAAATCTGGGGGATTCAATGGGGAGTTTTCGGGGGATAGGAATAAACAGAATTGTAGGGTGGCGTCGAGCTTGCGATGAGCCACCGACATCCTTGGAATCGGTGCGACGAAATGGTTTGTGGCACGGGTCAATTACGACCGCGTGGCACCCAAACCGGCCACCCGCCGTCTCGCCAGCATCAAGCCGGGAGCGGGCGAGACGCCCGCACCACAAAATTAGCCAGGTCATTTTTGCCCAACTCCTCCCGTCGACGACGCCGCTCGATCGCTCCCCGGCTCGTGCCGGTGCTGGATTTATCCAGGCCGCCGGATTCTAATGAGGTGGTCGGATATTTGTCAGACCCTCCGCCGGTCGACCCGGCGACGGCACCAGCGACACGAGAGGAGATTTTCATGCCTGGTTTTCGTTCAAAGGCACAATCCGGATTGTGGATGGGGCTGATCGCGGTAATCGCCGTGGGAGTCACGACGCTCCGCGTCGGTCATGGCGGGGTCCGAGCCGATGACGATGCCCCCGATCAAGCGAAAACGAAGGCGGAGATTGAGGACGCCAAGAAGGAAGTCGAGAGGCTCGAATCTCATTTTCGGGCCGCCGAGACGAGCCTCGCGAAAGCCAGGGCGCGGCTCGCGTCTCTATCGGCTGCCGCAAGGGTCGCGGTTCCGGAACTGCTCGATGCTTTCGGCAATCCTCCCGACAAGAAGCTGGAGGGTGTGTGGCGAATCGTGGGGATCAACGGTCACAACCAGGGCGAATTCCAGAAGCCACCCTACGACGAGTACAAGATCATGTCGGGCGGCCATTATCTCTGGTTGTCGTTCCGCCCAGGGACCGGCGAAGTCCTTCGCTCGGGCGGCGGTGTCTACACACTCAAGGACGGAGCCTACACGGCCCGGATCGAGTGCTCCAACAGCCCCGACCTCCTCTCGATCATGGGCAAGGAATATTCCGGGCGATGCATGATCGACGGCGACAAGTATTACCACAACGGCCACGTCCCGAACGGTGCGTCCTTCGACGAGGTCTGGCAACGAGTCCATTGACCCAGGACCGTCTCGGGAGAGGGTTCATCCATGAGGCTTTCAACGATGCGGCGCGGTTTCCTGGCGGCCTTGCTAGTCGTAAACATTCATGCCCACGCGGGCCAGGATCCGAAAAGCAAGACGGCCACCTACGACAGCCCGTCCGTCGGCCGGACGCTGTCGTACCGGATCGACTTCCCCGACGACTACGCGACGTCGGGCCGTCGCTACCCGGTCATTTATCTGCTTCACGGACTGGGCGGCGACGAAAGCTCCTGGGATTCCGTCCGCCCGACCGGAGCGGGGCGAATTCCCTGGATCGTCGTGATGCCCGACGCCGGGAATTCCTGGTACGTCAACTGGGCGAAGAGCGAACCTGGGCGCAAGAACGCCTGGGAAGACGCCGTCATCAAGGATCTGATCGGCCACATCGATTCAACCTATCGCACGATCGCCCGGCGCGAAGGGAGGGCGATCGACGGCATGTCGATGGGTGGCTACGGCTCGTTGATGTTGGGGCTGAAACATCCCGACATGTTCGTGTCGGTATCGAGCCATGGCGGGGCGATCGCCCAGGCTCAACTGTCGAGCAACTCGATCCGCAAATCGGGAGGGTCCGCCTACCAACCGGGAGCGGCCCCGAGGACGGTCGACGCCAACTCGTCCACCGAGGATTTTCACTCGCCGGTTGAACGCACCCCGAGGGGGACGATGTGGGCCACCGCCGAGGATTGCGACTCCTACGATCCATTCCAGCTCGTGTTGAAAACCCAGCGCGAAAAGTTGCCCCACATTTATCTCGATTGCGGGTCGGATGACCGGCAATACATCCGGGCCAGCCAAGATTTCGCGAAACTCCTGATGGAGAAGAGAATTTCGTTCATGTACGCGGAATCGCCGGGAGGTCACGACGGAGGCTTCTGGAGTCGCGCCACCCTTCGCTCGATGCCCATTCAATATGAAGTCATCCGGCAAGCTTTGAAGAACAATGAACATGCTGAAACGAAAGCCGCCGCGAATCGTTGACTGCCCCGGTGGAAGCCAGGGGGAACTCCACTTTGGAGCGTCGTCCTCGGTAGTCGGCGGGGTTCCAGGCTCGATACCCGGCCGATCTCCCAGGCCTTCCGCGACGAACACTCGGCCCCCACCGAACGACGGTTGGCACAGGGTCGTACTCGACGACCCGTGCCTCGCATGCCTGTCGAAGGGGGGTCGCGAGCTTGCCCCCTCCCTTCCGGGGACGGGAGCAACCCATGTTTATGCTTTGGTCCGGCCTTGCGGACTGCCTCGCCTTCGCCAGGCAAGCCCCAGCCCAAATGTGCCGGCGATCAGGGAGGAGATCAGCGTTGAGGGTTCGGGAACCGACGAGGGACCAATGGGCACCACATGACCGTTGGAATCGAACTTCAAGCCGCCACTGAGCGTTCCTTCATTCGGGGCGGGGGAATAAATCGAGACCGTGTTGGATTGCATCGTCACGGCTCCGGTCTGCGCCAGGGCCCTACCGTTGTCAATGGTGGCGCCGGTATCGAGGGTGATACTCGCCTTCGCGAGAATGTTACCCTCGAAGGCCGTAGTTGATTCGAGAGTTGCTGAGCTTCCAACCTGCCAGAACAAGCCGTCGTCGGTACCGCCGTTGGAACCGACGTTGATGATACGCACCTCCGACGCGCTTGCGGTTGTCAGGGTACTCCCGATCTGGAACACCCAATAGGCATTGTTGAGCCCCTGCGCGTCGAGAGTGAGAACTCCCGTCAACTGCGCCGAGCTCGCGAAGTTATAAACGCCGGACGTGAGCGTAAGCCCGCCCACATCTTGTCCGGTCAAACTGGCCGTGGGCGCCATGGCCGCGAGGCCGAGATATGCCGTCGTCGTGTCGGCTTGAGCCTGCTGGGCGACAGCGTCGCCCGCATGCACCGTTCCTGTGAGCGTGACTGTCCCCAGGCCGGTGATGGCGCTGCCCGGGTACACTCCGAGATTACCGACGACCGTGCTCGTTCCCGTGTTTGTCACGGTTGAGCCGCCGAGCACAGCGAAGCTCCCCGCCGTGGAGAGAATTCCAGCCTCCACGCGAGGGGAATAGCCGACGAAACCGGCGACCGCCGCCACGAATATCCCTTTCAACCACATCTCATCCTCCTATATGCCAGAACGGACTTGAAGCGTTCAGACGTTAAGTCAAACAGAGCAGTCGAACTTGAATTGTCCCGACCTAGGACAACGCCAATCAGTTTAGAATTGGAACGTCAACAATATTCGATGCATAGGAATCCTTGCAATCATTCAGTTAAAAATTAATTTAATGAATCATTTTTGCATCAAATAGAGGTTGAGTTGGGGGCACCATCCGCAAACCGTCGAGCTGGCCGACGAAGTGGCCGAGAAGTGGCACGCTCGGAACTCGCCTGACTCTAACGGATTGCAGAGATGATGTGCCGGAATTGCGGCCTCGAATCTCATCACCGCTTCATCGCACGCGGGATCGGGCGATCTCGTCGCGGATCGGGCCCATCCCTTCCCATTCCCGAATCGCTCGTCGCGACGCGCCGCCATGTCCCCGCACTCTCCGCACTCCCGATGACTACTCCGTCATCCCCGCGCAGTCGAGGTGAATCAACTCCATACCTGCAATCCGGTAGTGGGGTCAGGAACTTTCATGAACCGACCTCACGATCAGCCTGCTTGGATCGACCAATCCATCAACTGGCGGACCTCAATCGACTGCCAACCGGCCTTGGCAAACTTTACCGCGTACCATTTGTCTCACAGACTCGGATTGCTCGACGCACTCATCGCGGCGCGCGCCGTGGGGCTATCGGCGGAGGTATGTACATTTAACCAAAAGCATTATCAGTCCATGCCTGGACTCTCGACTGATCCGGCCTTATCGACCATATCAACGACCTGGCCCCATCTGCCGGAATGCCTCATACGCGGCGATGGAAACCGCGTTGGCCAGGTTCAGGCTGCGGGCCTCGGGACGGATCGGAATCCGCAAAGCGCGGTCGGGCCGTTCTTCGAGCCAACGAACCGGCAAGCCCCGGCTCTCGGGACCGAACACAAGTGCGTCGCCGACGCCATAAATAACGTCCGTGTAGACGACCTTCGCCTTGGTGCTGAAGAACCAGAGTCGGTCGGGGCCGACCACCTGGGCGACTTCGTCCAGGTGATCGACGACTCGCACGTCGAGGTGTTCCCAGTAGTCGAGGCCCGCGCGACGGATTCGCCGGTCATCGAGGATGAAACCAAGGGGCCGGATCAACCAGAGGGTCGCCCCGATCGCCACGCAGGTCCGACCGACCGCCCCCGTATTCCCGGCGATCTCGGGCTCGACCAGGACGATGTTCAGCCGAGGTCGAGGGCTCTGTTCGTCCATCTCCGCTCGATCCCCCCTGAATCCCGCCCACGTGCTTTGCCGGGGTCAGGTTGCCGAACCAGGCCACGATGCCTACAGAGAGAAGATTAACACATGCAACCCGATGGAGGCCCGCGATGAAATGGGATGTCTCGCTGAAATCCTGGCTCAGCCGATTGGTGTCGTGCCTGGCCCTCGCCGGAGGAATCGAAACGGCCCTCGGTGGCGAGGAGAAAGAAACAAGAGCCGCTGCGAAGCCGTCTCAAGCCGATTACCCGAAAGGATTTATCGTCGAGGGGCCGCTCCCGGACGGGTTCCCGGTTCCGAGCGAGGCGGGGAAGATCGTCGAGAAGTCGTATCCCCTTTGCCGGACTTTCTCGGCCCAAGGGAACCGCGCTTTTTCCAAGTGCTTCGTTTATCTGGTTCTGCACAAGCATGAGATGACGGCCCCGGTCATCATGGATTACAAGCATCGAGAGTCGGAGAAAAAGTCGCGATCCAGGAACGATCTCGACTTTTTGGACGTCCAGCGGATGCACTTCGTTCTCGGAAATCCGACGCTCGACAAGCCGAAGCAGGAAGGGTTCGTCCAGGTGGCGGATCTCCCCCGGCTTCGCGTGCTGAGCCTGGCCCGGCAAGGCGAACTATCGCCCGATGAATTGAAACGCTGTGAGGAACGACTCAACGCCGAACTCGCTCGCCGAGGCGATGTCATTGCGACCGGCCCTCCGCGTATCCTGGGTTACAACTCGCCGATGGTCCCCAAGGATCGAAGCTACTGGGAAGTTCAAATTCCCATCGAAGCGAAACAACCGAAGGGCACCGAATCACCCAAGTCCTGACCTCTTTTGATGTTCGATCAATGAGGGTCCGTCGTTGCCGTGGCTCCCAGCGGCTCGACGCCGAGGTCCCGGATCGTGAGCAGCGACCGGAATTCCAGACCTCGCGACGCGAACGCCTCGGCGGCCCCTTCGAGCCGGTCGAGGACGACCACCACGAGCGCGACCTGGCAGCCCATGGCCACGACGGCGTCAACGGCTTTAAGCGGCGGGCCACCCGCGGGTGGGCAC
>Ga0080006_1098479_pt1 | contig 10346 bp, 5 predicted proteins | sample RS3BMetagenome_FD_69209 | JGI IMG/M metagenome (GOLD analysis project Ga0080006, IMG submission 69209) | Ferric oxide microbial mat and aquatic microbial communities from Rainbow Spring, Yellowstone National Park, USA - RS3B (SPADES... ... | reverse complement strand
GCTCTCCCGTTTCTTGCCTTTCCAGCCGCACCCGCACACCCAGAGCTTCATTGTTTTGTTGTACTCCGTCCTGTGCGTGCTTCTGTGGTTCCTTCCGTCCGGGCGGTGGTGCCGCAACGAGAGCAGAGTGATACCGTCTTAAAAGAAAGAACGCCGTGATGCAGCAGTGATGCGTCCGAGAAGAAGGGCAATCTCCAGTTTCTTCGGCGCGCTCGTGCTTGTGAGCCTGGCAGTAGTAGTCGTCGCCTTCCCCCTCGCGGTCGGGGCTTCGTCAGCAGGCGGCCCGCCGGACCCGTGCGATGCGTATGGGAACTGCCTCTCCTCGAGCCTCACATACCTGAGGTCGAACCCGGGCGGGACGCTGTACCCGGGCGACAGTTTCGCCGTCCAGCTTTTCATCATCAGCGGACAGAACACCACTGGCCGCTCCGTCTACTGGTCTTACGACGCGGCTGTCTTCACCAGAAGCGGAGACACTTTCACAGTGACAGGCAACACGACAGGGTCTTTCACCATCGGTATTACGGCCGTGTTCACCGTGTCAATGAAGTCGGGGAACACAACTACGAAGTTCACGTCCGCACTGCACACGTCCCAGACAGTCGTTGTGATACCGCTCCGCCTGACAGTGTCTCCAATCCAGGTGGTCAACATGACAGACAGGTACGGAAATGTGCTGCGGAACCCGGACGGCTCCTTCTACAGGAACGATTCCTTCTGTGTCAGGTGGTCTGTTTCATTCCCGTATTCTGACTACAGAAGCGACATCAGGGTGAACGCTTCGCTGTCCTCATCAGTCCTGCGGCTGCTCAACGCGTCTTCGACGACCGCGACAGGCCGGGCCGGTCTCTCGTGCTACTCCGTCAGGCCGGGGGCCAGCTACGGACCAGCCGGCCTTGTTGTCAATTTCAACGCGATCAACTGGATGGGAGTCTCGATTGCCCACTCGGTCAGGCTTGTGCCCTTTGCGGTTGTGAAGTACGACCCGCATTTCACGTATTTCGTCTATATGCTCTACAACAGCAGGCCCCCCTCAACGTACCAGAGGCCGTTCGTCATCCTTGTCAGGTACGATTACAACTCCCCAGGATTCTCATACGGCGGCGATAACAACACGGCACAGATTCTGCTGCCTGTCGACAAACGCGAGCGCGCTGTCCTGAATAATTTCACGTTCACAACTGAGGGCTGGAAGGTGACTGTCTCGCTGAATGCCCCGCAGGTCGCTTCCGCCTTCAGGTTTATCGACGTCGGGCGCGTGAACGCTGTGTACAGGCCGCTCAACAGGAGCTCCGCGGCGGTGTTCACAACAGGGCTCAACAGGGTGCAGAAGTATTATTTCATCGGAAACCTGTCCGGCTCCTCCTCCTCCTCCTTCTACCCATACTACAACGTCACAATATCGGCATATTCGAACGATTTCGCCGGTTCGTACAGGACTGCTCTCTTCAACGCCTCTTACCTGTACGAACCTGTGAAGTATGACGGCGTTCTCGCGTTCAGGTTCTACAACAACCAGCTCGGCGGCCCCCCCGATACGACGGCCAACGTCACAATCACGGCGCACAATCCGAGCCCCATTAACGTCTACCTTGTCGGTGTGGTGAAGGCCAGGTTTGGAAACGACCCGGCTGTGTTGAGGGCGTTCAGCAGGGACCTGTATCCGTCGAATTACACGCAGGAACTGAAGCAGGAGGTGCGGAACACCAACGGGACGATCGTCTATCTTGTCAACCAGACAAACTATGCCCTCCTCCCGCCATCGCCCGGTGCGGCCCTTCCGTGGTTCGCTGTAACAATAAGCAGCCAGAACCTGGGCCTTTCGTTCTCCTATTCGCCGAACCCGCCTTTTCTCACGAATGAGCAGGTGCTCTCGTGCCTTCCGCCATCCTACATCTTCTGGAATGTGATCCCGAACGTCGCCTCCTGCAACAGCATCTCCTACATTGTTTCTAACCACTTCGGTCTGGCCCTGGTCAACAGAACAGCCATCCCGTCGCTTCCGTTCGGCAACGTGTCATCCTACTTCACAGTGCGGACCAACGACGTCCTGGCCCTGCCGCTGAACAGCACGGTTGATGGTTACTACGTCAACTGGGTGTCGGCCCCTCCCCCGAATGTCGGTACCCCGGTTCTTGACCCGATTGACCCGCTCACACAGGAGCCGGGCGGGCTCATGCACGAGTACCAGATGATATACGGGGGGACTGCGAATGTCTTTGTCAACACAGACGGCGGCGGCATAGCCGTCACAGGCAGGCCTCAGCCGCTACAGGGAGGCTCCTACTACTACACGCTCTCATTCACGGTGTATCCTCAAAGCGGCGGCATCGTGCACCTGACGATAACGAGCGACCAGGGGGAGAACCTCCTGGATTTGAGGTTTGACCAGGGTGGCGGAAACTCGTCATTCACACCGCAGGGCTTTGTAGGCCCGTTGCAGGTGACCATCGGCACGGGCGGCGTCAGGAACAGCGTGACGGCGACGTTCACCAACGCCTGGGGAGCGCGGACGGTCATCAGCGGCATACAGGTCCAGCCGCCGCCGGCGCAGCCGCTGGAGTTCCCCTGGGGGCTGGTGTCAATCGTCCTTCTGACGCTCTTCGGGCTGTATTTCCTTCAGCTCGCCATTAGGAAAAGAAATCGCGCGGTTCAACCTTAAATGTCGTGATTCTTGTTTGTTTTTAATTCTACCTTGTTGCCCATCGACACCCCGAATGAGAGCGTTTTTAATTCTACCTTGTTTCCCCTTAACCTCTCCTCCCTTCGCAGGGTGGTCCACGCGCACCTTCTTGTTTTAATTCTACCTTGTTGCCCGCAGCAGTCAGCGAGACGTTCTGTTTTTTAATCCTACCCTGTTACCATAAAACCAGTAACAGCGCATCCTTTTAAGGCATCTGCCATTTCTGGTGCTGGCACCTCGGCTTGAGCATTCCTTTCCTGACCTCAATTGTCATGTGGAAAGGATGAGCCAGTTCTTTTAAGCAGAATAATCCCGTATTCTCGTGTCTGCCGACTACAACGACGACAGCTCAATCTGGTGGAGGATAGAGTCCAGGATGGAGAGGAAGTCCATCTTCCTCTACGGGTTCATCCTGTCGCCGAGGCAGGTTTTCATAACGCTGTTCTCGCTGGCTGCTGGGTACCTGTTCTCGCTGCCCGTGCCGTTGTTTGCTGTGGCGGGCATCCCTTTCCTCGGGAAGGGGCTTGCAATACTCGCATTCCTGTCAGCCGGCTTCATCATATCGGCGAGGCGGGTCAAGATGGCAGCCCCCGAGCTCGTGCTGCTGTACAGCCTCACGGGGCGCAAAGCGCAGCGCGCCTCCGGGAAGGGAAAGAGGGCCGAGGCCGAACAGCCCCTGCCTGGTGGAGAGAGGACGAAGAAGGGGGAGGAGGAGGCGGAGGCGGAAAAACTGCCGATAGGCGATTTCACAAAGCCGACGCCTTACAACATAGGCGGGAAGCTGTCCGTCGCGAAGAAGACAAAGCTCGTTCTCCTCATGGACGGCCAGGTCGTCGGCGAGAGGTACGTCGGTCCTTCGTCCCCTCACTACTGGTTCACCTATCTTGCCAGACCGGAGCACATAGGAACGCATGAATTTGAAATAAGGGTGGAAGGCGAGAAGGCTCCAATCTGGCGGCGCACCATCTCGATATTCCCGCAGGGCAGGGAGGACATGATGCTCGAGGTGAAGAAGAAGTAGATGACAGCGGTGGGGCAGCCGAAATTCATATACGAGCTCAGGTCTGTCAATTTCTGGACGCTCACCCCGGACGAGCAGAAGGCTGTCAGGCGGAAGTTCACAAGCTTCCTGCTCTCTCTGCCTGAACCAGTATCATTCAGGATAATCAGGGATTCGCGGGAGGTGGATGTCGGCGGCGACATCTGGGAGACGCCTTACACGAGATTCTTTGTGACGTCCGAGGTGCCGATAGATTCGTCCCTGGTGCTTCTGGGCACCAAATACGTCCGTGTCTCCTCACTGCCTTCACTCGCGGCCGCATCAGTTCTTCCCAGGATGTTCATCGACCCGGAGTCCAATTTCGTGCAGGTCTACAACGTGTGCAACCTGAGCGGGTCGCTCTACACGGGGTTCCTGAACAGCCTCTATCCGATAGCGCACGAGGTCCGCGTCGACATTGAGCCGGTGGACCCGTATGAAGCCGCGTCGATAGCGAAGAAGCACTCGCTCTCCGTCGGGGACAGGATAATCTCGAGGGAGGTCGAAGGGCGCGCAAGGAACGAACTCGACGACCTGGAGTACAGGCGCGCCCTGCTCGCGTCACAGCTGATAGCCGCCGGCCGCGACAGGCTGTTCGCGTTGAGGTTGAACGTCGTCCTCAGGGACGGGTCTCTGGACGGGCTCAGGGAGAAGAGGCGGATGCTCAGGCAGGTGCTTGTGGGACAGCTCGGGTGCGAAATAGACAATCCACGCTACATGTCTCTGCCGCTGTACACTGGCAGCGGCCCGGGCTACGCCACCGGGAGGTGGTTCTATGCGACGTCTTCCACGCTCATGAACTTCTTCCCGTTCGCGGGGCTGGACATAATCGACCCGGACGGCGTCACGATCGGGGACAACCGGCAGACAGGCAACAAGATAGTCTACGACTTCTACTCCAAGGACAACTACAATGTTGCGATAATGGGCAGCACGGGCAGCGGCAAATCCACCTTCATCAAGTCGGTGATGTCAAGGCTCGTTTATCAGGACGACGGAATGCTGCTGTACGTCTTCGATGCGATCGTGCGCCCGGAGTACTCGAGGGGGCCCGACGGAACAGAGGAGAACTCATTCGCCGGTCTGACGAAGTCGTACGTCCACCACTACAGGAAGGATGAAGGAGCGGGCCTGGACCCGTATTCAGTCCTGCCGGAGAAGAGGATGGCGACCGACTTCATCGCTTCGCTGGCAAAAATAGACAGCGAACCAGAGCTTTACTCGGAGCTCGCCCAATATGAAGATAAGGTGAGCAGCGTTGACGAGCTCCTGAACGCCACCAGAGGCCAGCTGCAGACAAGGCTGTCCGCCAACCTGAAGCCGTACCTTTTCCTGTTCAGGGGGAAGATGGACATCTACAACAGGATGGTCTTTGTCCTGTACGACATACCCGACCCCAAAACGCGCGACGCGGCGGCCTTCCTGACGCTCTCAGCCGTATGGCAGAAGATGAGAGCGATGCCCGCCTCAGTCAGAAAGGCGCTTGTCGTGGATGAAGGGTGGGCGTTCATGGAGCGCGACCCGGACACAGGAAAGATGTACTTCCCTCTCGCGGTCAAGTATGTCCCCGAGATCGCCAGAACGGCAAGGAGGCACAACGTCCTCTTCCTGGTGGCGACGCAGATGGTCTCCGACTTCTTCGGAGTCGGCGACAATATAGGGCCTGGGAGGGTGCTTGTCGACAACTGCGCCACCAGGATACTGCTGAGGCAGGACCACAGGGAGGCGGCGGAGACGCTGAAGGAGAAGTTTGCGCTGAGCGAGGATGAGACAGAGTTCATCATTGGGGCGTCGCCGGGGGACGGGCTCCTCCTTGCGAACGAGGGAAGGGTGCCGTTCCACAACAGTCTCGGGTCGGCCGAGAAGGCGGTGTTCACGACGGCGCCGAAGGAAGTGTCCGTCTGATTCAGCTTCTCCCACCTGAAGGTTGGGAGATTGCGACTGCCTTAACAACCATTGGTTGCTCCATCGGTGTCACAATAGGCAGGCTGAAAGCTGCCCCGTTGCGGATATTCACAGCACCGACAAAGTCCGCTGGTGCCGTGTACCCACACCTGATATATTGGAACATGACTCGGGCCTGCCTTCCCCGTCTTCACGTCCAGGAGCACAATATCTATCGGGTCGTCAGATTCGTCCCACTTGCTCATGTTCCTGAAGACGAGGTAACCAGTCGGCGAGCCTATCAGGTTCGATTGACCCAACTGAATCTCCCCTAGGAGTGCTTATCTACGAGCAACCATCTGATCTTGATGCAAAGGGAAGCTACCTTGAAGAATGGATTAGCCGGGAGTGATGTCTTGAGAAAAGCCATTCTCATGTTGAGGTACTCTTCTGAAGACTTAACAGGTTGGCGAGTAAACCGTTTGCGTTATTTGCTAACTCTTCGAGAAGGTCATACAGGAGAGTTAAGTGAAATGGGGACAATTCAAGGTCCTGAAGGCCATCCAGGGGTTCTTCTCCAGTGCCAAGACCGATCAGAGACGCGTGAGGACAACTCTCGGGGTCGAAGGGGAGGAATTCAACCGCATGTTTGACACATTTCAAAGGTATGGTCTCGTATTCCACAAGCAAACCGCATCGCAGAAAAGCTGGAAGGTTTAGAGGAATTTGGAAACCGGTTCTCGTGACGGGTCAAAGCACATCCAGGAACATATAGGGAAAACCCCTTTAATAGATTCGTATTTCCCTGAAGCCGCAGCAAGTCGTCTTTCCCAACACGAATCGTTCAATAAGCATCTTTACAGGCCCAATAGCTATCTGCACAAATGGTGGGCGAGGAGATCTGGAACGGTCTTCAGATTCATTCTGAAACAACTCGTCGACTCCCCTGAATTGTCGAACTTCTACTCTTCTGGCGGCCTGGAAGGAAAGAAATTATTGGATCCGATGATGGGGGGCGGAACTACAATACATGAAGCAATAAGACTGGGCGCGAATGTTGCCGGTATCGATATCGATCCAATTCCGGTCATGCTAACAAAGACATCTCTTGAGAGTCGTTCGCCGAGTGAAACGGACAAGATCTTCATGCAACTTCTTGCGAGAATGCGTTCCGACTTGGAAGGGCTCTTCGCTACGCCCTGCCCCACTTGCGGAACCACGACGGAAACAAAATTCGTCCTTTACGGGCTTCTCAAGAAGTGTAAATGCAGCCAAGTTGTCGTCGTTGATAGCCTAACGCTTAGGAAAGAGAAGAACAAGACCATCCTATTGTGCGCGGTGTGCAAGGAGATCTATTCAAGCGGGACAAATCACATTCACAGCAAGCAAAGCGATATCGAATTGATTACAAAGGACATCAAGACTTGCCAAAGATGTCATGGTCAGTATCGTCATCTTTCTGAGCTCCCCTTCAATGAACGCTATCGGCCTCTAGTTGTCGTGGGACATTGCGAAAGAGATGGTCAGTTCTACAAGGTTCCGGGTACGCAAGATCTCGATAACATCAAAAGCGCTCGGCGGAGGGCGTTGAATCTCTCTTTTGCAGGGGATTTCTCGATTAAAGAAGGACCGAAGTCAGATGATTTGCTTCGGCTTGGTATCAAGTCGTATCTGGAGTTGTTCACACCAAGGCAGCTCCTCTACCTCGACTCGGCCATTACACATATCTCCGAAATGGGTACGAACAGGGACTTGTTTGGCTTGCTAATATCCACATCTCTTGAGTTCAATTCACTCCTCTGTGGATACAAGGGCTCTGACATCAGGCGCCCTGGTGCCATACGGCATGTGTTTTCCCTCCACGCATACTCGATTCCTGCTACTTCCGTCGAAAACAACCCCATCCAATCCGGTGCTTCCTCTGGATCTTTGACACAACTTTACAGGAGCCGGGTTGTAAGAGCTGCGGAGTGGGCCTCCAATCCTTCGGAAATTTCCATCGACGGAGAAGCTGGTCGTGTGAAAATCGCAAACGAAATAGACACTGGTCGCGCTGTGAATAATTGGACTGAACTGGAAAAAGGAACGCACAGATTCCTGCTGAGGCAAGCTGACGCCGCGAAAGTCGAGCTGCCACGGCACTTCTTCGATTATGTAGTGACAGATCCGCCTTACTACGACAATGTGCAATATAGTGACCTTTCTGCGTTCTTTAGGGTGTGGCTGGCGTTGCTGCTGCCAGGAGAAGCTAACTGGTTGTATGACAGGTCATATTCTGCCGTGAACACCGGGAGCAACCATGAAGACGGGAAGTACCGTTCTTTGATGTCAGCAATATGGAAGAACTGCGTCGATTCTATGACAGAAAATGGAAGGCTCGTGTTCACTTTTCATCATTGGAAACCAGAAGCATGGTCCGAATTGGCTTTGTCGCTTAAGGATGCTCGCCTTCGGCTCGTAAACAGGTATGTGGTCCACTCTGAGAATCCGAGCTCAGTTCACATCAAGAACCTCAAATCCCTCAAACATGACGCGATTCTCGTCCTGAGTGCAAATCCGAACGTGCAAACGAAGGATTGGGTTCGTCCTGATGAACTCGACACATCAGAAAGTGACAGGTTCGTGAGGGACTGTGGCTCTCTATTGGGTTGGACATTGGCTTCAAACCTTAGTGATTCCGATGTCCGGGAAGTGTGGAAGGAGGCCATTCGAGCGTAATTGGCCAAGAAGAAAACTAAGCCGAAGCGTCCCTCGGAGATATTTGGAGTCATCCCGACTCCCAAGCCGCCTCAGCTTGGAGAGCCCTATTCCTGTCCGTTTATGAGCAATCCCGACAAGAGTGTTCGGTGCACCAAACAGAGTCGTCTGATTTCATATCCGATGGGTGTCTGCTCTGTGGATTACGGCGGGGAGGCAATTGCCCTTTGCCCGAAGCGATTCCTTGAAGGCTACAAACCATTTACCAGAATCGCCCAATTCAACTTCGGGACCACTAACAACATTATCCGGTTCGATGAAGTAGGTGTCCCCAAGGTGGGGAACTTCGACTTCGTGCTGGTCAAACACAAACCGATGAGCGACGAAATCGAAGATTTCGCTGCTGTCGAATTCCAGACCGGTGAGACTACAGGGACGGGCAAGCTAGTCGGAGCGCTGAAGGAGTATGCAAATGGCATGAACATCACTGAGAACACGTACAAGTTCGGGATGAATTACGCTGATATTTGGAAAAGAACCTTCACGCAGATCTTGAACAAGGGAATATTGATGGAGCGATGGAAGCACAAAATCTATTGGGTGATTCAGGAGCCAGTATACAACTACTTCCTGAAGCGGTATAATCTCTCGCTAAAGTTCGACCCCGATGATAATACGATATTCGACATCTACGATCTGCAGATTAGCGGTGGAAAATATGAGTTTGTCTTCAAGAAGCGCGAATCGGCTACCGTTGACGGTCTTTTCAACGTGTTCAGGAACAACCCTGCTCTGCCGTCTAAGGAAGCATTTGTGAAACGGCTTCGGAACAGAGTGGCTGCTCAGTTGCAACTCAGCCTCAAACTAACGTAGGAGAACGGTCGCTCGTATTCCTCTCCGTCCTAAAGAACGGAGTTTCCTGCTCGGTCTTTTATGAAATGCCGTTTTAAGGCGTCTGGGGCTCGCATTCACTGACAGGATGTTCGGTATGATAAGGAAGGCCTTCGTAAATGTGAGCCTGACCTACGTCAAGGTCGCCAGGGCATTCTTTTTCATACTTCTGTTCATGACGCCGTTCATAGCAGCCTATGCTCAATCGAACGGGCAACAGCAGCAACAGCTCACTCTGACCATATCCAACATCAAGATCAGCACTGTTCCGTCCAGTGGAGGAAGGGGATACAACCCCGGCGGAACAACAGTTTCAGGGACTGTTACGGTGCACGGCCCGTGGAATGACGGTCCGCTTCACTTCAGCGGATGGGTGGTAGTCTACGGCTACATCGTACAAGGTCATGTGTTTCCAATCAACATCACGATCACTTCGGGCGACTTTAACCCCTCGAACCTCAATTACCCGCCGCAGACCAGCTCCAACTTCTCCGCCACCGCCCTGGGAGGCTTCAGCCAGTGGGTTACATACAACATCCTGATAAATGCGTACGACCCAAACGGCAACCTGGTCGGGACTTCGAGCCAGCGGGGAACAGGAGCCCCGGAATCCTCCGACTCGATGTACATACTTATCGTGCAGCTCCCGCTCATCAACGACTCGATGCTCGGCGCGACGGTGCAGCCTGGTTCGCCCACAATCGGCCCGCTCGGAGGGATGTACAACTTCATACTCGCGATCGGCCTCATCCTTGTGATCATAGGCGCGCTCCTTGCGGTGTTCCTGTACAGGGAGAAGATGGGAATGGGCACAATAATCATGAGCGCCGTCACGTCCACCGCCGCCATACTCCTCTTTCCTCTCATCTACAACGAGGTTGCGACCCTTGTCAACGCGATGGACGTCGCTCTGATCACTTTCCCCAACTTCATGCCGACTCCGGACACCGCGATAAGCGCGATATGGAACGCCGCCGCGTTTGGAGGGTTCAGCTCCCTCTGGAGCATAATATGGACCACCCTTCCCCAGATCGCCGTCTGGATAATGGCGCTCATAGCGTGGCTGATGATGAACTTCCTCGGCATCATACGCCTGTTCCTGATATCCGTCCTGCTTGTCGTGTTCCCCCTGTCCATGGGGATGAGGCTGAT
>Ga0080006_1146315_pt1 | contig 10348 bp, 13 predicted proteins | sample RS3BMetagenome_FD_69209 | JGI IMG/M metagenome (GOLD analysis project Ga0080006, IMG submission 69209) | Ferric oxide microbial mat and aquatic microbial communities from Rainbow Spring, Yellowstone National Park, USA - RS3B (SPADES... ... | reverse complement strand
CTGTTGCCGTTGTGCTCTGAGATTGCCAAACGAGATGTGGTCCCTATTCTGGCGCGTCAGGCAGCACTACTTGCAGAGGATGTCGATCTATTGAACAGCTTGGTCGAAGGGGTGGACGCAACTTACGTCAAGGAGTTGCAAGTACTATCAGATGCCCTGTCCAAACGAGCTTTGCGCATGTGGATAAGACGAGAGGTTGGCTATCCACCATCGTCATCAGCAGTTGAAAGGGTGTTGGATGTGGTGCGAGGTAAGGCAAAGGGGACCGATCTAGAGGGGTCTTTGCACGTTTCTCGTTCTAACGGGAGACTTAGATTGGAGAAGAAAGAGAACCTGTCGTGAAGGCAGAATGCCGTTGTGCAGTTGTCCTCCAAGAGGACTGCAGTAGCAGTTGTGAAGGCAACGCAGTTCAGCCTACCAGACGAGCATTGGTCAAAAGACATCCTCTCAACCTAGTAGTGTCTATATTCGTTGGAGCGCTATGAGGGCTCCCTGTAAAAATAAATGCGGAGGGTGTGGATGAGCGTAAAGGAAAGCGCACCTATGCTGGGCCAAGAACAGATGTCTATTGGTGGGGATCCTTACCTCGGCGAGGTAGTGGTAACCGAGGAGATGCTGTCAAGGCGAGTCAAAGAGCTTGGGCAGCAGATATCGAGAGACTATGCAGATAAGGTGCCACTGCTCGTAGGAGTGCTGAAAGGTGCTTTTGTATTCTTGGCCGATCTGTCCCGCTCGATCGACATACCCTTCGAGATAGACTTCATGGCTGTCTCCTCTTATGGTACCGCTACCAAGAGCAGCGGAGTTGTGCGTATAGCGAAAGATCTTGATCAAGATTTGACCGGTCGTCATGTAGTGGTAGTGGAAGATGTAGTGGACAGTGGGCTCACCTTAGCCTATCTGAGGCGTAGCTTGATGGCTCGCAATCCTGCCAGCTTGGAGGTCTGTTCGCTGTTGGTTAAAGAGGGGCAGCAAAAGGATGGGCCGAATCTGGCTTATGTTGGATTCAATATTCCTCCTGGATTCGTAGTTGGTTATGGACTGGACGCTGGGGAGCGTTACAGAGGGCTGAAGAACATCCAGCTCTACATGGACTACCTGTAAAAACGGTGAGCGTCGATCTCGATCGGGCAGAAAAAGCGGTTAGAGAGTTGCTCTTGGCTGTTGGAGAGGATCCAACTCGAGATGGTCTGCTCTCTACCCCGGCCCGAGTAGCCTCGATGTTTGCTGAGTTGCTGGAGGGGATAGGCGATGATCCGGGTAGGCACCTAACCGTCACCTTTGCCGCTGACCATGATGAGATGGTCATGGTAAAGGACATACCATTTGCTTCCCTGTGCGAGCATCACCTGGTTCCATTTATCGGTAAAGCTCACCTTGCCTACATCCCGAGTGCAGATGGTCGTATCACTGGCCTCTCCAAGCTAGCTAGATTAGTAGAGGGTTATGCTCGTAGGCTTCAAGTTCAGGAGCGTCTGACCACTCAGATCGCCGATGCCATCGAGAGAGTGCTGGAGCCAAGAGGCGTACTGTGTGTGTTGGAGGCGGAACACCTGTGTATGTCTATGAGGGGAGTGAAGAAGCCAGGAGCAGTAACGGTTACCTCTGCTGTACGCGGTTTGTTTCGAAGCGATTCACGAACTCGTTTCGAGGCCATGCAGTTTATCCATGGTCGTTCTCCGGCATTGTAGGCAACCTTGAGATAATTTTCGATGTCTTTTGCAATGTCTTCTTTTGGTCGGTATAGATCGCAGCATCGTATTTATTCTGATAATTCTTATGATATAGTCCTTACGTTGCCATGACTGCAGTTTTCATTCCTATTTTTATCCAACGCATATGAGTTTTGACGCTATGCTCATGTCTGTGGAACCGCTGGTGATGGGGATCTTGAATGTTACTCCGGACTCGTTCTCCGATGGCGGGAAGTTCTTCGATCATGACAAGGCCATAGCCCGTGGGCTGGAGATGATCGAGGAAGGGGTTGACATAGTCGACATAGGGGGTGAATCGAGCAGGCCTGGAGCGACCAGAGTCCCTGAAGAAGAGGAACTTCGTAGGGTCCTCCCGGTTGTCAAAGAGCTGTCCTCCTTGGTCAGGGTTTCGATAGATACAGTAAAGCCTGCAGTAGCTAGAGCAGCAATCGATGCAGGAGCTACTGTGCTCAATGACATCTCTGCTTCTTTAGAGGGGATAGCGGCGGCAAATGGTGTTGGTTGGGTAGCTGTGCATATGCAAGGTGAGCCAGCCTCCATGCAAAAGGATCCGCACTACGAAGACGTGGTTGAAGATGTACGCACATTTCTCGAGGCAAGGGCAGAGGCAGGGGAACGAGCGGGTGTGCGAGAGATTTGGATAGATCCGGGCATTGGCTTCGGGAAGACCGTAGCTCACAACCTTCAACTTCTGGCTCATTTAGATGTGCTGGTGGACACGGGTCTCCCAGTTTTGGTAGGAACTTCCAGGAAAAGTTTTCTCGGCGCTGTTCTAGCTGACCCATCCGGCAATGCAGTCCCTCCCTCCGAGCGTTTCGAGGGCTCTTTGGCTACCGCTGTGTGGTCTATCGCAGCTGGGGCAGCTATGGTGCGAGTCCATGATGTAAAGGCTACTGTTCAGGCGGCAATTCTCTACAAGAGCATGGTAAAGACTCAAGTTTAGTTGTAGCTGTTCTCCAGATGATAGTTGTAGCTGTTCTCCAGATGAACTGAGCGGAGTTGGACATGGTTGAGCTTCAGTTACTTAAAATAATACTTCAACTAATATTATAACTACGATGAACTGAGCGGAGTTGGACATGGTTGAGCTTCAGGGCAAGGGAGGTTGCCGGTCAGTGAGCACCTGGGTGGTCTCATGCTCTCCAAGGGTAGCCAGCAAGAGTAGAGGCGAGGGAAGACAGTGAAAAGCAAATGGGCTGCTGGAATACAACCCCGTAATTTCATATGGGTGATCAAGGGCTCTCTGGCTGTGAGCGAGCGGCCGGGAGGAACGGTTATGAGCCATAGACGGGTACGTCGAACGGAAGAGATTTTGTGGTTGAAGGGGCAAGGGTTCAATAGGGTGATCTCATTGATGGATTCACCGCACAATCTCCACGCCTACGATGAGCACGATCTCGCCTGGCTGCATTTTCCCTTGAATTCACTGCGAGCTACGAGGGGCAGCCTGGATGAGGTCTACAAGAGTCTTGACGATGCCATAAAAAGCAAGGAGAAAGTCCTGATGCATGAGGATTCATTGTCCGACCAGCTAATGGGAGTGGTAGGAGCTTATCTCATGTGGTCTGGACGGCTTATGAACACTGCTCAAGCCATTGTAGTGGTCGAACAACTGCTCAGGCATCAGCTTGGTCCATCCGGACGTGAGATCATCACAACAGCCGCAGAGGAGTTCAAATAAGTCATGGGCGATTTGATCGAGCTCCGTGGCTTGGTTGCCATGGGTCGTCATGGTTGTCTTCCCTTTGAAAGGGAGAATTTACAGCCTTTCAAGGTGGATTTGGATGTAGAGCTAGATCTTCATGCTGCTGCTAGTGCTGATGACCTTGGACTGACCGTAGACTATGGAGCTGTGGCCAAAGTGGTGGAGCATGTTATCTCTTCAACCAATTATTCCTTGCTGGAGAGCTTGGCAGAGGTTGTAGCAGAGGAGGTTCTTCAACTGGGGCGGATACAATCGGTCACGGTCTCGTTGCACAAGCTCCGTCCTCTAGTTGAGACACCTCTGGTCTCTGCAGGGGTCCGCATAACCCGTCGAGCATCTTTGCAGTAGAGCCGATGAAGGAAACCAGAGCTTTTCTTGGGATCGGATCGAACCAAGGAGATAGGCTCTCTTATCTATTGGACGCTATCGCGGCTATTCCCGACCTCGAGATGGTCTCTCCTATCTATGAGACAGAGCCATTGGACTGTCCCTTTGACCAACAGCCTTATTTGAATGCGGTAGCTGAACTCTGGACTTGTTTGAGTCCTAGAGCCCTCTTGGAGCTGGGCCGATCTATAGAGGAGCGCGCTATGCGCATCCGTACGGTGCGCAATGGGCCACGTACTATAGATGTCGATGTATTGCTGGTAGGAGACCAGGTCGTCTCTGAAGCCGATTTGATCATTCCTCATCCACGCATGTGGGAGAGAAGATTTGTACTAGAGCCCATGTCGGTTATCGCTCCCGATCTAGTCGATTCCGATCTCTTGAACTGTTCCAGAGGATCGGTAAGGGTTGTTGGTGTTTTGAGTAGGAACCTGTTCCGCTCCAGAGAACCTAGGCAGGCGTCCGGTTGCTCTCAACCATATGGTCACTGAATCCGCATAGAGGTCTTTTCGAGGAACGTGCAGGGTTGTGGACTGCTGCATATAGTGCAAGTTGGATGTAAACTTCGAAGTAAGAGCAACGACGGCACCTCTTAGTGGGGGCTGGAACGTGAGGAGCAGGAGCCGATGGCAGCTACAGTACGACTCGTAGGTGCGGGTCGTGCAGGATCATCATTAGCAGGGGCACTATCCCAGGCAGGGTGGGAGGTGCAGCCGATATTGAGGAGGGGGGATGATCTTCGTAAAGCCGCGGTCGCCGTTGACGTGCTTTTCATAGCTACTGATGATCTGAGCATCCCGATTGTTGCGGCGGAGATAGAGCCGGTTCCTTCTACTTTGGTGGTTCATTTGTCTGGTGCATTGGGGCTGGATGTGCTGCATCCGCACCCTCGTCGTGCATCGATGCATCCTTTGGTTCCCCTTCCCGACCCGGCCACAGGTGCAGCCAGACTTCTTGGCGGGGCGAACTTTGCTGTAAGCGGCGACGAGTCGATCGATGCAGTGGTCAATTCGCTGAATGGCCGCATCGTGCGAGTGGATCCAGATAGCCGGGTTCTTTATCATGCAGCGGCGTGCATTGCTGCCAATCATGTGGTCGCCCTCCTTGGACAGGTTGAGCGGGTAGCCAAACTTGCTGGCTTGAGGCTCGAAGACTTCTTGGATCTTTCCAGGATGGCCATTGAGGACGTAGCGAGAGTTGGTCCAGCAGCTGCATTGACTGGTCCAGCTGCTCGTCGGGACTGGGATACCATAAACAAGCATCGTAAAGCCCTTCCCTCTGCGGAGCTGCCATTCTACGATGCCCTCGTGAATTTAGCTGTAGGGTTGACCCCCTCTTATGACGAGGAAGTTCGATGACGCCAGAGGTCGTCTACAGGGTAACCGAGATGTCCAACTTAATGAGCTCGGTTCGTGCTTCCGGCAAGTCTGTGGGGTTTGTGCCTACTATGGGTAGTTTGCATGCAGGACATCTGTCGCTCATATCCAGGGCACGACAAGAGTGCGACTTGGCGGCAGTGAGCGTGTTCGTGAATCCGTTGCAATTCGATTCTCCATCCGATCTGGCTACCTACCCGCGAGATCCTCATGGGGACATAGAAGCTGCTGGTAGTGCTGGAGCTCAGGTAGTATTCATGCCTAGCGAAGAGGAGATGTATCCGATCGAACCACTTACCTCGGTACGGGTTGCTGGTATCTCTGAACGGTTCGAAGGATCTTTTCGTCCAGGCCATTTCGAGGGAGTAGCCACAGTGGTCACCAAATTGCTAGCCATCATAGGCTCCTGTAAAGCCTACTTTGGCGAGAAGGACTTCCAACAGCTAGTTCTGGTGAAGCGGCTGGTCGAAGACCTTTCTTTTCCTGTGGAGGTAATCGGGTGCGAGACCGTACGGGAGGCGGATGGCTTAGCGCTATCTAGCCGCAATGCCTTGCTGGACCCTCGGGATCGTCAGGCTGCCCCAGTCCTGTACAGGGCTTTGAGTGCTGGGGTTGAGGAGGTTGCTAGGGGAAACAGATCTCCTGCAGGAGTACGAGAGGTCATGACGGCGGTAGTAAGCAAAGAAGAAAGAGCTCTGCTCGACTATGCAGATGTCGTAGACCCGACCACGTTTCTTGTCCCAGAGGTCATATCAGGTCGAGAACGGCTTATCATTGCAGCTCGTTTTGGGGGCGTGCGTTTGATCGACAATATGTCTGTTAGTAAAAGCCTGCGTCCCGCCATTCCATCGCCTCTTCAGGCTCGGGCGTGCGTTTGATCGACAATATGTCTGTTAGTAAAGGAATTGGAGGAGGATTTAGATAAGGTGAGACGGCGAATGATGAAGTCCAAGATTCATAGAGCCACTGTTACAGGTGCAGATCTCAACTACGTCGGTTCTATCAGTATAGATGCTGAATTGATGAGACTGGCTGATATCAGAGAGTACGAGCAGATAGCCGTATTGGACATAGACAACGGAGCACGGTTCGAGACCTATGCTATTACCGGGGCTGATGGTGAGATATGTCTTATTGGTGCCGCAGCAAGACTAGTTCATACAGGAGACAAGGTTATTTTGTTGACCTACGCAGACTACGAGGAAAGCGAACTGGATGGATTTGTGCCCACTATTATCCATGTAGACGAGGCTAATAGGTGGATAGGGCACATGGCTGGTGTCAACAAGACTAAGTAGGCTGTTTCTTACCTCTGTTCCAGTTGGTTTTGTTCCAGTTGGTTTCCCTGAATGGAGGGGTGTTGATCTATGCTGTTGGCCATCGATGTGGGCAACACTCAAACCGTGGTTGGATTGTTGGAGAGTAATATTGGTGGAGCCTACGGTAGTAGCTCTAGTGCAATAGGTGCCAACGGCGAAGGACGGGTGAAAGGGGTCATAAGGCACTGGCGAGTTGCTACGGTAGCGGATAGAACCGCGGACGAATATGGCTTGCTTCTATCCGAATTGCTCAAATTGGCCCATTTGGGCATGGATGTGATCGAAGGTTTGGCAGTTGCCTCTTCAGTGCCACAAGCTAGTGCAGCGTTGAAGGAAGCGGCTAGGCGTTACTTCGTCAAGCTTCCTTTTGTCATTATCCAACCAGGTGTGCGAAGCGGAATCCCTATACTCTATGACAACCCTAAAGAGGTAGGTGCGGATAGGGTTGCAAATGCAGTAGCAGCTTACGACTTGTACGGGGGGCCGGCTATTGTTGTCGACTTGGGAACGGCAACTACTTTTGATGCCATTTCTGTTAAAGGAGAGTATCTAGGAGGTGCAATAACGCCTGGCGTAGATATCAGCTTGGATGCTTTGTTCGAGCATGCTGCCGCTCTACGTCGAGTTGAACTGGTTCTCCCGCGTAATGTGGTTGGCAAGTCGACAGTGGAGTCCATACAGTCTGGAGTACTATTTGGCTTTGCTGGGTTGGTAGATGCTATCTGTCGTCGGATGGAACAGGAGATAGGACAAGCTACCGTGGTGGCAACCGGAGGCCTCTCCGAACTGCTGGTTCCTTTGTCGGAGCGTATACAGTACCGTGAGCCTTGGCTCACTCTCCACGGATTACGCCTGGTGTTTGAACGTAATGTAGATCGATAACTGGAAGGGTGAGTAGTTTCTTGGTCGATGCTCTGGATACGGGATCCATACCTTATAGATACGAACGTACGCACACAGCGCTAGAGGTAAGCCAGCTGTTCGGAATGGTACAAGCAGGAGAGAGCAGCGGACATGTGGTATCAGTTGCAGGCCGAGTTATGCTGCTCAGGGTGCAGGGGAAGGTGGCCTTCGCTAAGCTGGTCGATTCGTCCGGATCCATCCAGCTATTCGCTCAGCATGGGACAACCGTCGGATTCGAGCGCTTCTGCAAACTGTCTTTGGGCGATTGGATCGGTGCTCGAGGAGAGGTTATGCGCACTCGTCGCGGCGAACTCTCTGTAAGGGTAACCGATTTCATGATATTGGCTAGGGCAGAAGCATCTTTCGGAGACAAGTGGAAGGGGATATCCGATCCGGATATCCGTTGGAGGCAGCGTGAAGTAGATCTCTGGTCCAACGAGACCTCCAGGAAAACCCTCTTCAAAAGATTTGAGATGGAGAGATTGACCAGACAGTGGTTGGGCGATCGTGGTTTCATAGAGGTAGAGACCCCCATACTGCACCAAGTAGCCGGTGGTGCTCTCGCCAAGCCTTTTGTAACTCATCACAATGCCTTGGGAGAAGACCTGTATTTGAGGATCGCTCCAGAACTGTATCTCAAGAGGCTGGTAGTGGGTGGCTTCGAAAAGGTGTTCGAGATAGGTAGAGTATTTCGTAACGAAGGATTATCGCCCAGGCATAACCCAGAGTTCACCATGCTCGAGCTGTACGAGGCCTATGCGGACTATACGGACATGATGGTGCTCACTGAGGAACTCGTGGCCTATTTGGCCACTCGGTTATCGGATGGTCCGACTCTCTGCTACCAAGGGAGATCACTTGATCTCACCCCTCCTTGGCGACGCGTAACTCTCCTGGAGCTAGTAGAGGAAAGGGTAGGTTCTCCTGTTGACCTGTCCATGCCGCTCGAGAAGTTGCGATCATTGGCCAGGGAGGCAGAGGTCAGAGTGGAGGAGTGGTGGGGGCCGGGAAAGATCATTTTGGAGATATATGAACAACTGGTCGAGTCCGAACTATGGGGACCGGTATTCGTCTGTGACTATCCTGAAGAGGTGTCACCACTTGCTCGGACTCATAGGGCCAAGTCGGGGTTTACTGAACGTTTTGAAGCTATTGTAGCCGGTAGAGAACTTGCCAATGCCTTTTCGGAACTCGGTGATCCCTTTGAGCAGCGCAAGCGGTTCGAACTGCAACTCTCAATGCGCGTCAGAGGGGATGAAGAGGCCATGGACATGGACGAGGGCTATATACACGCTCTCGAACACGGTCTTCCTCCCACGGCTGGACTAGGCATAGGGATGGACCGTCTAGCCATGTTGCTCACTGACACTGCTAACATACGTGAGGTCATAGCCTTCCCAACCTTGCGTAGATCCTCTGGTTGACCATTGAATCTTGGACATACGCGCTGCTCGTGGTATCAGACCGTCACCCAGTGGATCTGAGCCAGTCGCTGTTCCAAGGGAAGAAGGAGTAAGTGCCATACCCCAGTTGTGAATGCCAGGCCGATGAGTATCATCAGCAGACCGGACAATACCTCTATGCTATGGCTATGGCGACGGAGCCATGTAAGTGAGCTTCGAGCACGGGCGAACCCAAGCGATATTACCAAGAATGGAATGCCCATCCCCAAGGCGTATATGGCAAGTAGTAGTGCACCTAATACCACTGTTCGTGAGGCAGCAGCAATGGTTAGTACCGTAGCCAGAACTGGACCAATGCACGGTACCCACCCGAAGGCAAAGGCCATGCCCAAGAGGATCCCTCCCTTTGGTCCCGAGGGAATCTTGGCCAAATCGAATCTGGCCTCCTTCGAGATGATAGGTAGGCGAAGGAGGCCGGTCATAGCTATCCCCATTATGATGATGGCTACCCCTGCTACTCTGAGTAGTTCAGGCAGATAGCGTAGTATTTCATATCCAACTGCAGCAGAGGTGAGACCCATCAAGGTGAACACCACGGCGAATCCAGTCACGAATAATGCCCCTGCCTGAAAGGCTTTTTTACGGGCCTCCGCTCTACCCAGTTCTCCTACGGGAAGAGCTGCTACGTAACATATGTACCCTGGTATTAAGGGGAGGGTGCACGGCGTGGTGAATGATATGATCCCAGCAAGGAGAGTCGCCAAGGGAAGGACTAGGATGTTCACGGTCTTCCCCCGGGATGGAATTCCTGATTGGTAGTAGAGATGAGCTGCTTCTCTGCAAGAAGGCGGTGCATAACCGTAGCCATCGTACTAGGCCCTACTGCCCCTATGAGATGAGCCAACACCGTCCCGTTGGAGGAGATCACGAAGGTTTCTGGTACTCCGGATACCCCATAGGAGATTGCTGTTCGCTCTCCTGGGTCGGTAACGTTGGGATAAGTGACGTTGTGTGCTTTTATGTATGCTCGAGTTGCCATAGCAGTGTCTGCATAGACTATTCCTACCATTCTCACTCCCTTGGGAGACCACTGACGGTAGAAGTTCTCCAAATACCCCGTCTCTATCTGGCAGTCCACGCACCAAGGTGCCCAAAAGTTGATTACTTCGAGGTGGCCTTCGTTAGAGGCCGAGGATACGGTACCTCCGTATACGTCAGGTAGGTTGAAAGCAGGAGCTTTCTTGCCCAACAAGGCAGAGTAACTCACCGCTGATGGATTACGACCCAGTCGATGTGCAAAGCTGAAGGTGAGAATAGCTAACAAGGTAGTGACGATAGCTATTGTCGTCCAACGGATCGGGTGACTGCTATGCGTAGGTCTGACCATTTGTTCCGTGGTCACTTCGACTGCAGTAGCCGATCGTTATCTGTTGATAGTTGCGGATCCAGAGTGAAAATGGCGGCATGCATTCTCCGAGAACTCCTCGAACAGCAATTACGTTACTCCTGATGGCTAAAGTGTAGTTCAGTTCCTCGGTAT
>Ga0080006_1084749_pt1 | contig 10348 bp, 7 predicted proteins | sample RS3BMetagenome_FD_69209 | JGI IMG/M metagenome (GOLD analysis project Ga0080006, IMG submission 69209) | Ferric oxide microbial mat and aquatic microbial communities from Rainbow Spring, Yellowstone National Park, USA - RS3B (SPADES... ... | reverse complement strand
CCGAGGGGCCGAGAACCCGCGATCCGCCCTGACTCGGCTTCGAGGGCACGAAGCCGACCTTGACTACCTGGCCGCCCGGAGGATCGCCGAGGTCACCGCCTGGGCTGATGTCTACCTCCACAGCGCCCTGGAATCGGAGATCGTGGAAGATCTGGCGATGATCCCCGTCGATCGACCCGAGGAAGCTCGCAAGCTCGCCTCGGCCTCGCCAAGCTGCATCCTCATCAGCCAGGCCGACCGGACCCGGGCTCTCCTGTCCGACGACGATGAAAGCCTTTAGCCGGTCGCAGACAGATTCCTCACCCTCTGAAGATCGAGACGGAAAAGATGGTCCCCGCGATGGCTCTCCCTGATCCCCGAGCGTATCAAGCCGTGCAAGATGGCGCGGCCTTGTTTGACCGATCGACACGCAAAAGGCTGGAAATCGTCGGGCCGGACCGCGCCCGGTTTCTCCACAACCTGACCACCAACGACGTCAAGCGGCTGCCCGAAGGGTCGGGACAGGAGTCGTTCGTCACCAACCCGCAAGGCAAGGTTCTCGCTTATGTGAGCTTGCTCTCGGCCGAGAACGCGACCATCCTGATCCGGACCGACCCCGGATCACTCGAGGCTCTTTTACCTCACCTCAACAAGTACGGCGTCTTTGATGACGTGACGATCGAGGATGTCTCGTGCCGGACGTTCGAGTGTCATCTCGCCGGTCGGTCGAGCGCCGCGATTCTCGAACAGGTCGGGATCGAGCCCCCGGTCGAGGGATCGCTTCGGCATCAGTCAGGAGTCATCGCGGGAATCGCGGTGCGAGTCATCCGCGAGTCATCCACCGGTCGGCCGGGGTTCACTCTGATCGGGCCTTCCGAAGCTTCTGACCTCGTGAAGTCCGCCTTGATCGAGGCCGGAGCGGTCGAGGGCGACGAATCGACCTTCGAGATGCTTCGGATCGAGGCGGGAACGCCGGACTCGGGGCGAGATGTGACGCTCGGGAATCTGCCACAAGAGGTCGGGCGTGATTCCTTGACGATCAACTTTGTGAAAGGCTGTTACCTCGGCCAGGAGACCGTCGCCCGACTCGACGCGCTCGGGCACGTGAATCGGATTTTCAAGGGATTGCAGTTCGAGGGCTCGGGCGTCCCTCCCGTCGGGACGTCGCTGAGCTTTGCGGGCAAAGTCGTGGGAGCGGTCACGTCGACCAGCTTCTCGACGGGCTGGAAAGCTCCGATCGGGCTGGCTTACGTCCGAGTGGCTCAGGCCGTCGCGGGCACGAAACTGGTCGCGACCATCGAGGGAGCGGGCGAGGTGGAAGCGACGGTTGCAGATCTGCCGATGCTTCCACCCGGTTCGTGATCACCCGAGCGCCAGCGGCTCGCGACCGGATGGCATGCCCGCGGTTCTCGCGAGCCGCCACCCTTGCCGAGGCGTCAGGCCGGCAGACCGGCGATCCCATCGGGCGGGATGTCGGCGATCTGGAGAATCGTCTCGGGACCTCGGGCCAGGCCCAGGTTCTCCAGGACGAGCACGCCAAAAGGCGACTTCTCGGCCCTCCGAGATTCCGGGTCGCTATCGGTTCGAGTCAGACGCCCCTGATAGATCCTCCCGTTGTAGGCGACCCGGACCGCCGGGCATCGCGTGCCCTGACGCCGACGGATCGTCATCAAGTTCGCGTGGCACTGCTCGAACGTCATCGGTTTTCCTCCTGAACACCGAATCCCCATGACCGACGGTTGATGCAACCGCCCGACTATCCCGCTTTGGTCCCGACGGGTCAACCCGAGACCCGACCGCGTCAGGCTTTGATCCGCCCTCAAGTCAGGGGCGGGTCGCAGACCAGAGCGGCGCCAGTCTCTGGCAATCCGTCGCCGAGACCTCGTAAACATAGATCGAATGGCCGACCCGGGCCACTGGCCTTAATTTCTGAAAATAGCCAAAAGCGCCTCCCACCCGATCATTCCATGACGGCATCCAGCCGATCAGCGAATTCTTGAGCGTCGAATGGTCGTAAAACCGCCAGGGCAACCCTTTGACAATCGAGGCGCTGACCGCGTAGACCCCGGGCGTGAGCCGAGGCGCCGGACCCGCGACGTAGCCCGGCTCGATCCCCGGCATCGGTTCGAGCATCCCGGGCAAGGGGGGCGGCAAGAACCAGTCGAAGCCTCGGCCCGACGAAGCCAGCAGAGTCGGGTTGACCTGCCCAAAATACGCCAGGCCGACCCGCTCGCCGGGATGGTTCTTCCGAAGCCAACGGTCCAGGGTGACCAGATCCTGACCCCAGTCGAGATTACTGTCGATCAAGTGCTCGGCCCCCCGGTCGGGGCCACCCGAAGTCCAGTTGAAATAAGCAAGATAGGAAGGGTGAATGGAAGCCGTCGCGGTCAGGGTCGCCAGGATCGAGGCAAGAACCAGCCCCCTGGCCGGCCATTTCCCGGGTCCGGCCATCCCGATCGCCCAGGGGACGACCTTTCCGGTCGCGATGAACACGTAAGGAAAGATCGGCAAGATGTAGCGAAGTCCTAGACAGATGACCGTCAGGAAGCTCATCGCGGCCAGGACCGAAACCGGGACCGCCAGAAGGGTCAGTTCGTCGGTCCAGGAGCTTCGGGAACGCTTCGAGAAGACCAGGACGACCCCCGAGAGAACAACCAGGAACCAGGTCCCTTCGGGAACCTTGTAAACCAGGGTCGCCAGGTAGTAATACCACCAGCCGCCTCGACGGAGTTCGCCGTTGAGGTAAACCGGGTAACCTCCCCTTTTTGCGTCGTCCTGAGGCAGATTGGGATTCAGGTCCTCGGCCGGACCGCCTTCGGTCTCGAGCTTTTGCTCGTCGAATCCGAGCAGGTAATGGCGAGGCAAGGGAGACGGGATCATCCCCAGAACGGTTCCCCGGAAGCGGTTGACCCGAGATTGCCAGGCCTGCGCCAGCAAGAAGTTGGGCGAGGTCGGCCGGGCCATTCCGGGAGGGACCGGGACCGTCAACGATCGACTGGCGAATTCGAACTTGCCCAGCGGCGTGCCGACTCCCTCGAAGGCGTAGCCGAGGTCGATCACCAGGACGCTGAAAGCGACGATCGCCAGCCCTTGTCCGAATCCAATGGCCAGGCGCTTCGGCCAGGCCGCCCATCGCTTTTCGGACACGAGCTTGAGGAAAGCCAGGGCCGGCCAGAGACCGTAAAGCAGGATCAGGCTGAACTTGGTCAACTGGGCCAACCCGAGCACCAAGCCGGCGAGAACGGCCCGGTTCCAGGTCGGCTGATTTTGATATCGCCAGAACAGGTAAGTGGCCCAGGCGCCGATCGCCGCCGCCGCCGAGTCGCTCGTGATCAACCTTCCATGGGCCAGGATGTTGGGACAGAGGCACCAGAGCCCCAGGCTGAGCAGACCCCCGCCCGTCCCGTAAAGCCGGCTCGACCAGGCGAAGACGACCAGCCCGCCGATGACCGAAAACAAGGGCATCGCCAGCCGGGCCCTGTCGAAGATCTCGAAAAATCGGGTCCGGTTCTTCAAGGCGAAATAGAGGCCGAAGTTGATGTGGGCTTCGTTCTCCCAGGCCTTCATCGTGTAAAGCTCGGCCGATTGCGGGTCGAGACCTGCCGCGACGACAGGCAAGGCCGCCACCAGCTTCACCAGGGGAGGGTTGTGGTGATAGAGCTTGAACGTCCCGGTCTGCCAGTAGCTGACCCCGGCCGGGAGGTGGAGGACCTCGTCGACCGTCGCGTTCTCTTGCAGCAGGCTATGGACCGCCAGGCCCGCGTGGATCGTGAGCAGTCCGACGACCGCCAGTGCAATCCCTAGTCGAGACCCGACGGTCCGCGGAGCGATCGCCGACCCGGTTTCGGGCCGGGTCGACGTCATCGGCGGTTGAACGACTCGTCGAGAGGCCAAAGCGTCGCTCCACGATCGAGGAGAGGGTCAGCCCCGGACGAGGTCGCTGATCATCGCGAACGACTCGCGAAGATCCTGGTAGAGCTTCTTGTAAAGGACGTAAGCCCGGTCGTGGAACGCCTGGATTTCGGGCTCGACCTCGGTGCGCTCGACCAGTCGGATCGTGGCGTCGCAGGCTTCAGGAACGCTCGAAAACACACCCGCGCCGACCATCGCCAGCAGGGCCACCCCGAAGGCCGGCCCCTCGGTGGCGTTGACGGTCTGGACATCGACCCCGTAAATGTTGGCCTGGATCTGCCGCCAGAACGAACTCCGGGCACCGCCGCCGGAGACCCGGATCTGCTCGATGTTCACGCCCATCTCACGGATCAGTTCGAGGCTGTCCCGCATCGCGTACGAGGCCCCTTCGAGAATACTTCGGACCAGGTGCGGCCGACCGTGGCGGACCGTCAGGCCGACCCAGGCCCCCTTCGCGTCCGAGTCGTAATAAGGCGCCCGCTCGCCCGTCAGATAGGGTAGGAAGAACAGGCCCTCCGCTCCCGGACCCGCCAGCGCGGCCTGGTCGTTGAGTAGCTCGTAAGGGTCGATCCCCAGAGATTTTGCGGCGTCGACCTGGGCCTGGGCGAGCTGGTTCCGGTACCACTGGAACGACCCGCCCGCCGAGAGCACGACACCCATCACACACCAGGCGCCCGGGACCGCGTGGCAACCGCGCTGAAGGCGGCCAAGCGGGTCGAAGCCAGGCTCGGGAGCATGCGCGAAGACGACGCCCGAGGTTCCCATCGTGGCCGAGACCACCCCAGCCCGGACAATCCCATTGCCCACGGCGCCCGCCGGCTGATCGCCGCCGCCGCCGACGATCTTCGTTCCCGCCTTCAAGCCCGTCGCCGATGCCCCCGACTCGCTGACCACCGAGGAAACCTCGAAGCTCTCGAAGCACTCGGGCAGCAAGGCCGGGTCGAGGTCGAGCAGGCCGAGCAGCTCCCGACTCCACTTGCGGTTGGTAACATCGAGAAACAAGGTCCCCGAGGCGTCGCTGACCTCGGTCGCGTACGTCCCCGAGAGCTTGAAGCGGATGTAATCCTTGGGCAAGAGGATCTGGCGGACCTTGTCGAAGTTGGCGGGCTCCTGATTCCGGAGCCAGAGCACCTTGGGAGCCGTGAACCCGACGAGCGCGCGGTTGGCGACCAGTCGGACCAGACCTTCGCGGCCACCTGCCTTCGCCTCGATCTCGGCGGCCTCGGCCACGGTTCGCTGATCGTTCCAGAGCAACGCCGGGCGAACGACCTGGCCGTTGGCGTCGAGGAAAACCGACCCGTGCATCTGGCCGCTCAGACCGATGGCCGCGACGTCGGCAGGCTGGAGGTTGGCTTTTTCGAGAACCTGGCGGACCGTGGTGGCCGTTGCCGACCACCAGAGGTTCGGGTCTTGCTCGGACCAGCCCGGCTTCGGGTGGTCGCACGGATACTCGGCCGAGGCCGAGGCGAGGATTGTCCCCGACTCGTCGATGGCGATGGTCTTGGTTCCCGACGTGCCGATGTCGATGCCCAGTGTGACGCTCACGGAAAACGCTCCCTATTGGATTTTCAGCAATGGGTCGACGGATTCGACGGCGATCGGGTGATAAAACGGCCGGGCCTTCTGGTAGATCGATCGGGCCCGCGCCAGCCCTTCCGGAGTCCTGATCAACTCGCGATAAAGGGGCATCAGAAACTTCCGACGACCGATCGAGGTCAGGAAAATTTCGAGCCGGGTGTCAGCCGGGTGATAACCGCTACGGACCGCCATCAGGAGCCACTGAGCGGCGATCTCGGCATTCTCGCGGTTGGTCAGGCCAAAAGCCGCGTCGAGTTCCGCCATCTTCTCGACCGAGAGCTGGGTCGGCACTCCTCGAAGAAAACGAAGCCACTCCTGGGTCGACCACCCGGAGGTCGCCAGTTGGTTCGCGGCAATTTTGCCCGAAGTCCAATCAGCAACGGCTTTTTCGACCGCTTCGAGGCGGGCCGAGGTCGGCTCGACGAACGAGGCCTTCAGACCCGGAGACTCGACCCATTCTTCCAGGTCGATCTTCACCGACGCCGCCCGATCGAGCGGGAAGAGGCGGGTCTTGAGGTCTCCGAGGAAGTCGCTGGTAGTGATACTTTGAAAGGCGTGTCGGTTGAAGTAATCGAGGAGGAAGGCGTCGAATCGAGCACGGCCGAAAACTCGCTCCAGCTCGGTCAGGAAGAGGGCCCCCTTTTCATAAGGCACCTGGGTCATCCCGTCGTCGGGGTCGCGACCGGCGAGGTTGATGTGCAGGACCTGGTCGGAACTCGGGAGTCGGCTCAAATCGTCGCGAAGCTCCTGGATGCCCAGCACGGCCTCGATCCGGGCGCGGTCGACTCCATAGACGTCCTCGACGATCCGCCGTTCGAGATAAACCGTGAATCCCTCATTGAGCCAGAAATCTCGCCAGGTGGCGTTGGTCACCAGGTTGCCCGACCACGAATGCGCCAGCTCATGCGCCACCAGAGCCACGAGCGAGCGGTCGCCGGCCAGGATCGTGGGCGTGGCAAAGGTGAGCCGGGGATTCTCCATCCCGCCGAACGGGAAGCTCGGCGGCAGGACCAACAGATCATAACGTCCCCAGCGATAGGGTCCGAATCGCTTCTCGGTCGCCTCAACCATCTTCTCGGTATCAGCGAACTCGTAGGCGGCCCTGGCGAGCATCGACGGCTCGGCCCAGACGCCGGTCCTCGGCCCGAGCGGCTGAAAGGCGAGGTCGCCGACCGCCAGCGCAATAAGATAGGAGGGGATCGGCTGTTCCATCCGGAATCGGGTGATCTTCCGATCCGCCGGGTCGGGCGTCCGATCGGCGGACATGACCGCCGGAAGCCCTTCCGGGACGCGAATGGCGGCCTCATACGTCACCCGGACGCCCGGTGAGTCCTGGGTTGGAATCCAGGTCCGACCCTGGATCGCCTGCGACTGCGTGAAGAGGAAGGGATCGCGCTTTCCGGCCGTCCGTGAGGGTTCGAGCCACTGCAAGGCTCCGGCTCTGGGGGACGTTTCATAACGAATCTCGATCTGATCCACCCCTGAACCGAGCGTGATCGCCAAGGCTCGGCCGAGAATCGGGTCGTCCTTGGGTGCCAGTTTGAACCGGGCGGGGCCGACCCTTTTCGGACCCGACCAGCCGGTCACCTCCTCGATGACAAGCCCTTTGGTGTCAACGATCAGAGGAGCGTCGGCGGCATTTCGGACAAGGTCGAGCGTGGCGGTTCCTCGAAGAACCTTCCGGGAGAAATCGACGGTCAGGTCCAGACGGATGTGCTTGACCCGGACCTCGTTCGGGTTGCCGAACGAATGCAGGTCACGACGCGACGGTTCCAGGTCCGCTCCGCTCGCCATGCTCACCATCCCGATCGACATCATCCCCAACACCCAACCCAAATACCCCATCTTCATCACGCCCCCCTGCTCGATCCGATCGCTTGCCCGCCCGACCGAATTTATCCCACCCTGGCTCCGATCACCAGCAGCTACTGACTGGCGAAGCATTTGGCTGGAAGGCATGACTCGATGCCCAAGACGTTAACACAGAGCCCGGCACAATTTACATCAGATCAAAGACGCAATGATGCATTGAGAATCGAGAAATCCGAAGAAAAAGCGCAAACGTACCGGGCACGGGTCGCGTAGACTGGTTTACGATGATCCGGTTTGTTGAACAATTGACATACCCTGAGTGAGGGTGTGACCGATCTTTTCAACATCCTTGACCCAGGTTCGTCCCTGCCCCGCCTTCCTCGCCGATTTTGAGACGTTTTCCGGCCGAGCCGATTCATCGCCAAGGCCGGCGAGCCCACCCGGTCGTTGCGTTGCCGTGGGACCTTCCGCTTTCTTATCCAACGGGGGAGATGATCGATGAATGGAACGATGGCCGGGCGACTGTTCAGCCGCCGGGGATTCTTGACTGTGGGCGCCGCCGGATTCGGCCTGACCCTGAGCGAATTCTTCCGGATGAAGGCTCAGGCGGACCTCAAGACCTACGCCCCGATCACGGCCAAGGCCGACTCGATCATCCACATCTTCCTGCCCGGCGGGATCGCCCACCAGGAAACCTTCGATCCCAAGCCGTTCGCCCCGGTCGAGTATCGCGGTGAACTCTCGCACATTCCGACCAAGATCGACGGCGAATTCTTCAGCGAGACCCTGCCCAAGACCGCGCAGATCGCCGACAAGATCACCGTCATCCGGTCGATGACCCACGGCGAGGCCGCCCACGAGCGCGGTACGCACAACATGTTCACCGGGTACCGGCCCAGCCCGGCCCTCCAGTATCCCAGCATGGGAAGCGTCGTCTCGCACGAGTTCGGCCCCAAGAATGACCTGCCGCCCTACGTTTGCGTGCCGACCCTGCCCAATACTTATGCCGGAACCGGCTATCTCAGCTCGTCGTTCTCCCCCTTCAGCCTGGGCAGCGACCCGGCCAGCGGCGGCTTCAAGGTGCAGGACCTGAACCTCCCGGGCGGGATCGACGACTCGCGGTTCGCCACCCGTCGCCACGTCCTCGACGCGGTCAACGATCACTTCGCCAAGAAGGAAAAAGCCGACGGCCTGGCCGCGATGGACACCTTCTACGAGCGAGCCTACAGCCTGATCAGCTCGCCCAAGGCCCGAGAGGCATTCAACATCGGCGCCGAGCCCGCCGCGATCCGCGACGAGTACGGCCGGAACACCGCCGGTCAGCGGATGCTGATGGCCCGTCGACTGGTCGCCGCCGGCGTCCGGTTCGTCTCGCTCCAGTACGGCGGCTGGGACCTCCACGCCGGGATCGCCGGCGGGATGCGGCGGCAGATGCCCGCCTTCGACCAGGCTTATTCGACCCTGATCCGCGACCTCGACCGCACGGGACTGCTCGACCGGACGATCGTGATGGTCTCGAGCGAGTTCGGCCGGACCCCGAAGATCAACAAGGACGGCGGCCGCGACCACTGGCCGAAGGTCTTCAGCGTCGTACTCGCCGGTGGCGGGATCAAGAAGGGCTTCGTCTACGGAGCCTCGAACTCGACGGCCACCGAGCCCGAGCGCGACCCGCTCGGCCCCGAAGACCTGGCGACCACGCTTTACCACCAGATCGGGATCGTCGCCGACAAGGAACTGATGGCTCCCGGTGGTCGACCCATCGAGATCGTCGACGGCGGCAAGGTCCGCAACGAATTGCTGGCCTGATTGGCCAGGGGTTACGATCAGTGATGAGGCCCGCCAACCCCGGGCCAGTCACGCCACTCGTCGCGAGGAGGGTCTCGGATGGCTGTTATCGTCCTTGGCCGCGCCGCCGGTAAAGCCTTGATCCGTGATCGTCGCGAAAGGGGTGCGGATCGTCACGACGAGGTCTGGAACGGCGTTTATATGATGTCACCCGACCCAGACAATGACCACCAGTCGATCGGTCTTTACTTTTCGATCGCCTGCATCTCGGCGACCGAAAAGATTGTCGGCCGGCAGGTCTTCCACGGTTGCAACGTCACCGACCGATCCGACCATTGGAGCAAAAACTTTCGATGTCCCGACGATGCGGTCTTTCTCCCTGGAAATCCAGCCGTTGACATGAAAACTCGCTGGTTCGGTGGCCCTGACTTCGCTGTCGAGGTGATCAGTCCTGGTGATCGTTCCCGAAAAAAATTCGGATTCTATGCCAAGGTTGGCGTCAGGGAACTCCTGCTGATCGGACGCAAACCGTGGTTGCTCGAACTCTATCGACTGGATGATGGGGAGTTGAAACTCGTCGGTAAGTCCTCGCCGGATTCCAGGGAAGCGTTCGTTAGCCAGGTCTTGCCGATCTCCCTTCGCTTGCTCCCCGGCGACCCTCGACCGACCATCGAAGTGACCCAGACCGAAGACGCCCGGCAGTGGCTCATTTGAGAATGAGCCCGGACTCTGCCTCTCTCCTTTTGGCCAGTCGAACTGAAAGGAAACATCATGGCTTCTCTTCTTCTTGATCGAGACCTGGAAAAGAAAATCATCCGAGAGAGGCGTGCAACTGGAGAGGATCGATATGATGAAGTTTGGGATGGAGTGTATGTGATGTCGCCACTGGCTAATCTTGAACATCAGTTCTTTGGATATAAGCTGACATCGGCGTTCGAACAGTCTCTCAACGGGCTGGTGGGAGTTTGGGCGTTCCCAGGGGTGAACGTCAGCGATCGTCTTATCGACTGGAAAAAAAATTTTCGATGTCCTGATGTCGCCATCTATCTGCCAGGCAATCCTGCGCAACCTCAAACGGCGCACTGGTTCGGCGGACCCGATTTCGCGGTCGAAGTCATCAGCCCTCGAGACCGCTCCCGTAAGAAGCTCGATTTCTACGCCAAGGTTGGCGTTCGTGAACTGCTCCTGGTTGATCGTAAGCCCTGGATGCTCGAACTCTATCGGCTGACCGACGGCCAGCTGGAACAGGTCGGGAAGATCACGCCCGACCTTGCCCAATCGA
>Ga0080006_1092507_pt1 | contig 10349 bp, 6 predicted proteins | sample RS3BMetagenome_FD_69209 | JGI IMG/M metagenome (GOLD analysis project Ga0080006, IMG submission 69209) | Ferric oxide microbial mat and aquatic microbial communities from Rainbow Spring, Yellowstone National Park, USA - RS3B (SPADES... ... | reverse complement strand
ACCAGGGCGAGGAGACTCACCAGGCCCATCAGCCTCCGCATTTTCCAAAGGAAGACCCCTGGTGGATTCTAGTATCCCGCCGCCTGACCATCTTTACGAGGGTCGGACCCGCCGATCAGGACACCGTTTTCGAGGTCGATCCGGATCGCCTGGTAGCCTCCAAAACTGCCGGGGGCCTCGACAATCTTGTGCCCTTTGGCTTTGAGGGTCCGGCGGACCTCCGGGCCGATCCCGGATTCGAGGGCGACCGTACCACCATCCCGGGCCTGGACCCCGGTGGGTCGTGAGGAGCCCATGTGGTAGAAGCGCGGAGCGTCTCCGGCGGATTGAACGTCCATCCCGTGGTCGATCATGTTCACCAGGGCCTGCGCGTGTCCCTGGGCCTGCATGTCTCCGCCCATCAGGCCGAACGAGAGCCAGGGCAGGCCGTTCCTGGTGACGAAGCCGGGGATGATCGTGTGAAACGGCCGCTTCCGGGGTTCGAGCCGGTTGGCGTGGTTCGGGTCGAGGGCGAAGAGGCAGCCGCGATTCTGGATCGGGAAGCCGAGGTTTCCCGCGGTATGCCCCGACCCGAACCCCTCGAAGTTGCTCTCGATCAGGCTGACGGCGTTCCCCAGCCCATCGACGACCGTCAGATAGATCGTATCCGCCGCCTTCGGCTCGCCGGCCGTCGGGTGGGTATTGGCCCGGTTCGGGTCGATCAGCTTGCCTCGCTGCCTGGCGTAGGCTTTCGAGACCAGTTCCTTCACGGGAACCCTGGCGAAGTCGGGGTCGGTGTAATATTTGGCCCGATCTTCATAGGCCAGCTTCTTGGCCTCGATCATCAGGTGCAGGGCCTCGGCCGACTGCGGACCCATGCTCTTGAGGTCGTAAGGTTCGAGCAGGTTGAGCATCTGGAGAACCGCGATCCCTTGACCGCTGGGAGGAAGCTCCCAGACGTCGTAACCTCGGTAATTGGTCGAGACCGGATCGACCCAGGTGCTGGTGTGTTGATCGAAGTCCTGAGACTCGAACAGACCGCCGACCGACTTCGAGTAGGCGACGATCGACCGGGCGAGGTCTCCCTTGTAAAAGGCATCCCGACCGCCTGCGGCAATCGCCCGCATGGTCCGGGCCAGATCGGGGTTCTTGAAGACCGTGCCGACCTTCGGCTCGCGGCCGTCGGGCAGGAAGCAGGCGAGCGAGGTCGGGACCTTCGACAACTTCGGCTCGGCCCCTTTCCAGGAGGCGCCGATGATCTCGGTGACCGGGAAGCCGTCCTCGGCGTAGCCGATCGCCGGTGCCAGGATTTCCCCCCAGGGCTTCGAGCCGAACCGGGTCCGGAGCTGATCCCAACCATCGACACAGCCCGGAACCGACCAGCTCAAGGGGCCGGATTCGGGGATCGAGGTCAGACCTTTGCCTCGAAAGAATTCAATCGAGGCCGCCCCGGGCGCCCGGCCGCTGGCGTTGAGCCCGTAGAGCCGCTTCGTCTTGGCGTCCCAGACGATCGCGAAGAGGTCGCCGCCGATCCCGCACGACATCGGCTCGACCACGCCGAGCACGGCGTTGGCCGCGATCGCCGCGTCGACCGCATTGCCTCCCGATTGAAGCACCCGGACAGCGGCGCTCGTCGCCAGCGGCTGACTCGTCGCGGCCATTCCGCCGCGGGCCATCACGGCGGATCGAGTCTTGTGCAGCGGCCCTGCCGGTCGGTCGGTCGCCAGGGTCTGGCCGACCGAGAAGAGGAGGTCGAGCAGGGCCAGAATGGGCGGGATCGCTCGGGAGATCATGGTGAGGGCTTCCGGGTTGGATTCAAGGCGAGGCTGGATCGCGGCTGGCTACCATTCGATCAATCTCCTCGCGTGACGGCAAGGCCCCTTGCGCGCCCGGCCTGGTGACGGCGATCGCACCGGCGGCGACGGCGCGAGTGGCGGCCTGGACCAGATCGAGACCCTCGGCGATCGCGGCCGCCAGGGCCCCGTTGAAGGCATCACCCGCGCCGACGGTGTCGACCGGATCGACGGGATGGGCGGCGATCGACGTTTCTCGATCTCCCTCCACGACCAGACAGCCTTTCGACCCCAGTGTCAGCACGAACCGGCTCAGGCCCAGACCTCGCAAAGCTTCCACGGATCGACCGGAGATGTCCGGGCCGGCGAGGGTCTCTGCCTCGGACTGGTTCGGAGTGAGGATGTCGATCTTCGCCAGTATCACATTCACCCCGAGGAGCGACGCCGCCGGCGCGGGGTTGAGCACGATGGTCATCCCGCCTGCCTTCGCCCGATCGATCGCCCGGTCGACGGTCTCGATCGGGACTTCCAGGCTGGCGAGGAAGACGCCCGGAGCCTCGAAGATCTCGGCGGGCAGGTTGTCGATATAATTGGGGGTGAGCCGAGCGTTTGGTCCCATCGCCACGCCGATCAGATTTTCGCCGTCGTCGCCGACGAGAATCAGGGCCACGCCCGATTCTTCGGATTCCACGAAATGGACATGGCGGAGGTCGATCCCCTCGGCGAAGTAGCGGTCACGCATGGCCCGGCCAAAAGCGTCACCACCAAAGGCCGACAGAAAGACGACCTCGGCCCCGGCTCGACGAGCGGCGACCGCCTGATTCGCCCCCTTGCCACCCGTGGCCGTGAAGAAAGACGAACCGAGCCGGGTCTCGCCCGGCACAGGCAGCCGGTCGAGCCGCAGGTTCATGTCCATCAAGCTGGCACCCAGGACCACGACGCGACCCATGCGAATGCCCCAATGTAGGGTGGGTCGAGTGCAACGAGGCCCACCATCAATCCGGTCGGAATCAGCGGTAATCTTCGCGAACCGGGTGGAAGACGTCGAGAGCCACGGCCGGACCTTCGTCGAGGGTCCGGACCTGGTGCGGGACGTGGCCGGGGATTCGCCAGATGTCGCCGGGTCCGAGAATCCGGGTCACTCCGCCGATGGTGAACTCGGCCCGACCGGAGATCATCATCCCCATCTGTTCGTGAGGGCGCGAATGCTCGGGAACCACCGAGCCAGCCGCGAGGTCGACGAGCGAGAGCATCAAGCCTTCGCCCGAGGTCGCGTGGATCTCGACGCCCGGGAAGAGTGCTCGATGGGTCCCGCCGCCGCTCGGGATGAAGTAGCGGTCTCCATCGTTGGGGACCGCTTTCGATTCGTCGGTCATCAGGGTTGCCCGTATTTTTCGCTGAGCCAGAGTTCGGAGTTCTGGAGGAATTCCTGGCGAGACCCGCCCAGGCACTGGGCGATGGCATCGTCGGTCTTCCCCTGGCCGTCGAGCATCACCTGGACGAAGTTGGCGAGGGTCACGGTCGGGACGTTGGCCGACATCCACTCGAAGAGCGAGAAGCCGATGGCCCGGATGGTCTCGGTCTTCTCCTCGCCGCCCATCGCCGCGTTGGCCTTGGCCTGCCAGCCGATCCGGAGACTCTCGGCGGCTTCCTTGCGGAGCCCTCGATAATAAGGGCTACCCGGTTCGAGGTGCGACGCCATGAAGGCCCCGAGGCCAAGCGAGACCCATCTCGGCGGCTTGCCCGCCTTGCTCGCCGCACCGGCGACGAGCTGCTCGGTCAGAAGTCCCGCCAGGGTCCGGTCGGGACCACCCGAAGCTTCCTCGACGACTTTCTTCCTGCTCCGGCCCCCTTTGCGGACCGGGGCGGCGGTCGCTTCCTCGCCACCGGCGGCGGGGTCGACGGCGACGAGATAGGGAGACTCGACCGTGAGCTTGGCCCGGGCTTTCTCGCCCGCCTCGACGTCGGCGTTCTCGACCCCCCGGACGAACTCGACGAACTGGGCCTGATCCTTGAAGACGTAGAGGCCGATCTTCTCGCCAGGGGTCAAGACCGGGGTCTTGCCGGTCGAGAGCAATTTATTCGTCAAGTCATACTGCTTGTCCATCGCCGCGAGGAGCCTGGTCGCCCGGTCTTTCGGCAGGGTGCTGAGCAGGAGGAAGCGGCTGGTCTTGGTCGTGGTCACTTCGGGGTCGAGCTTGCTGGCCTTCTTCCATCGCTCGCGGCCGGCCTGTTCGGCGACCTTGTCGCGTTCCTCGGTCGAGAGCTTGGAAAGCTCGGCCCTGCGGAGGTCTTCCAGGGTCGCGGCGTACTTGGTGATCGGGTCGGTCGAGACAATTCCGGCGTCGAGCCGGGCGCCTTGCTTGACCCATTCCTCGACCTTGGCGGCCGCCTCCTCGGAGAACCCGCGCTGGCCGCCGGGCGGAGGCATCTTGGGGGTTTCCTCACCCTTGATCATCTTGACGAGCATGCTTCCTTCAACATCACCGCCCACGATGTCCTTGCCGCGGTTGCCGCCGGCCATGAGCTTGTCAAAGGTCGACATGTCGAGCTTGCTGCGGCGGATTCCCTGGCCAGTGCCGCTGTGGCAGCCCAGACAGTTAGCGACCAGGATCGGCGCGATGTCCCGCTTGAACGAGAGTGAACCCTCGGCCGGGGCCGGCGCGGCTTCCTTGGCGGCCGCCTTGGGCTCGGCCTCCTTGGTCATCGCGTCATCGACCTTCTTGACCGTGGTCTTCTTCTTCTGAGTTTTTTGTGCCGCCATGATCAGTCGACCACGGCCGTCATCCGCCGAGAGAACCCCAGCGGCGACAAAACAGGCCGTCAGGCCCAGCACGACGCCCCAGCGACCGAGTCCCGCGATTCGTCCGGACATGGCCCATCCCGTTTTGAGTTGACATAGCACGGTTGGATGCGCTCGATTGTCCGATATCATCATCCCCATCGCAAGGGAGATCAGCGGCGATTGAGCGGGGGCGCCGAAAGTGTCAATCCTTGGCAACGGCGAAGCTGACCTCGCGGGTGGCCGAGTGGTCGCCGTTGAGGTCCCTGGTCGTCAGTCGGATTCGGTAGTCGCCTGGCTCGAGCGGTTTGGGCAGGATGAACTTGTAGGCGACGAAGTAGTCGCGGCGTCGCCGTCGGCAGGTTTCCTCGGCGGTGCTGAGCGACCGCGAGTGGATGGCGGGACCACCACCTTCGGGGAGGATTTCGAGCTGGGCGGCGATCCGGGTCCGGAATCCGGCGGTCGTCTGCTCGAAGCGAAGGCCGTCGACCTCGCAATAAAGAATGACCGGCTGCCCCGCCTTGCGGACCGGAGGTTCGAAGGCCTCGAAGTCGCCGAAGCCGTCCACCTTGGAGCAGATCCGGAGGTCGGTGATCTCGAGCGGGGCCTTGTCCTCGAGGACCAGGACGGCCGAGCGAACCTCGTCGCCTCGACGGACGGACTCTCCCGACGCGTCGTCGAGGGCCCGGAGCACGGCCCGGACGCCGTCGGCCTCGCGATGGCCGAGGTCGGGGTCGAGGTCGGGTTCGGCCAGCCAGGCGAGGACCCGAGACCGGAGGGTCCACGACCGGGTCGAGTTCGAGTCCGGGCCATCGATCGAAGGTTGCTCGAGCCGGGCACGGGCGAGGCCAACGAGCCGCCGGACGCCCTCACGCCAGAGGTCCTCGGGCCGGGCCGGTTCGGCCTCCTTGACGGGCTCGGGGGTCGGCATCGGTCCCGGAACCGGGGTCGGCATCGGTGATGGAGTCGGAATTGTCGAGGTGACCGGAACCACCAAAGGGGCAGGGGATTCGGTCGCGGGGATCGGGCCGATCGGGATCGGCGTGGGATCGGTCGGAGGTGACGGCCGGTCGGGCCGGTCCCGGGCTTCCTCCAACCCCTTGGCCCGGATCAAGGCCGCGTCGAGGAGCGGAGTCGGCGCCGGCTTTTCCGGCTCCGGCCGGGTTTCCGAGGGGGTCAGCGACGAGGCCGGTGGAGCCGTCGGCTCGATCGACGACATCTCGGAAGGAGGATCCATCGCGACCGTCGCCGGAAAAAGCGCCGCCCGGGTCGTCGCGGTCAGCGTCGATTGCGGCCGGTTCGGCAAAGGCGCGAGTCGGCCGACCGGCATCTGACAACCCGCCAGACCGGCGAGGACTCCGATGGCGACGAAACCCGTCGAGAGACGCCGCGATCGACTGCCGAACGACATGGCGGTCTCGCTCCTGTGCTCAAAGAAAATGCCCCGACCGCCGCGACGAGATACCGCATTTCGCCCGATCAGGCAACCCCGCTCCATTCCTTCGAAGGGTCAGGGTATCACCGCAGAATCTTGGGGTTCTTGCCGATCCGGCAGTACTCTGGGTGGCCGGGGACGTACTCGACCCCGGAGCATCGCCTCACCCGACAGCCACGAACCGGGGTCGAGTCCGTCGCCGGCCACCCCAAATTCGCCCATCTTCACCAGAAAACTCGGGTACACCCAAGAGCCAGGGTGTGTCCGGATTTACCGGTGGCCCGATGAGATCCCCTCCACCCTGCTCGACGGCCAACACCAAAATGTTGGGCAACTTCCGGCCACCCGTCGATCAAGATGTGTCCATCCACCAGGAGAATTCGTCGGGATCGGCCCGGCTCATCGACCGGGCGACCTCAGCGCGACCACCGACAGTGGCGGGAGGGTCAGGTTGATCGACTGATCGTGCCCGTGAGAGCGGACCGGCGTGGTCGAGACCCCGCCGATGTTGCCCATGCCACTGCCGCCGTAGATCGGGGCGTCGGAGTTGAGGATCTCCTTCCACTGGCCGTCCTTCGGCACGCCGACCCGGTAGTTGTGCCGGGGGATCGGCGTGAAGTTGGCGACGAAGAGGATTTCATCGGCGGTCGAGTGCCCCTTGCGGAGCCAACTCAGGACACTCTGTTCGGCGTCGTCGGCGTGAATCCACTGGAATCCTTCGGGCCGGCTGTCGAGTTCGTGGAGTTCCGGGCAGCCTCGATAAAGGGTGTTGAGGTCGCGGACCCACCGCTTGAGCCCGGCATGGGCAAGCTCGTGAAGGAGATGCCAGTCGAGCGACGTGTCGTGGTTCCACTCCTTCCACTGGCCGAACTCGTCCCCCATGAACATCATCTTCTTGCCGGGCAAGGCGAACTGATAACCGAGCAAGAGCCGGACGTTGGCGAACTTCTGCCAGGCGTCGCCGGGCATCTTGTTCAGGAGCGACCCCTTGCCGTAGACCACCTCGTCGTGCGAGAGCGGCAGAACGAAGTTCTCGGAGTAGGCATAAAGCCCGCGGAATGTGAGATGGTTGTGCTCGTACTTGCGATAGATCGAGTCTTTCGCAAAATAGAACAAGGTGTCATGCATCCAGCCCATGTCCCACTTGTAGTCGAAGCCGAGACCGCCGTCGTAGGTGGGTCGCGAGACCAGGGGCCAAGAGGTCGATTCCTCGGCGATGGTCAAGACGCCGGGGAACTCGGCGTGGACCCTCTCGTTGACTCGCTTGAGGAGGGCGATCGCTTCGAGGTTCTCGCGGCCTCCGTGGATGTTGGGCACCCACTCGCCCGGTTTGCGGGAATAGTCGCGGTAGAGCATCGAGGCGACCGCGTCGACCCGGAGGCCGTCGATGTGATATTTGTCGACCCAGAAGAGGGCGTTGGCGACCAGGAAGTTGGCGACCTCGGGTCGACCGAAGTTGAAGATGAAGGTGTCCCAGTCGGGATGGAACCCCTGTCGCGGGTCGGAATGCTCGTAGAGGTGCGTCCCGTCGAAATAGCCGAGCGCGTGGCCATCGGTCGGGAAGTGCGCGGGCACCCAGTCGAGAATCACGCCGATTCCCTTCTGGTGGAGCATGTCGACCAGGGCCATGAAGTCCTGGGGCGAGCCGAACCGGCTCGTCGGCGCGAAGTAGCCGGTGACCTGATATCCCCAGCTTCCGTCAAACGGATGCTCGGCGATCGGCATGAATTCGATGTGGGTAAAGCCCATCTCATGGACATAATCCGCCAGGATCGGAGCGACCTCGGCGTAGGTCAGCCAGCGGTTATCTTCGCCTCGCATCCAAGAGCCGAGATGAACCTCATAGATCGAGATCGGCGCCCCGAGCGAGTTCGTCCCCGCTCGATGAGCCAGCCATTCGGAGTCGCCCCAGGTGTAATCGGCCAGATCGGCGACGACCGACGCGGTCAACGGTCTGGGCTCGGTGGCGAAGGCGTAGGGATCAGCCTTGTCGACGTGGTAGTCGCCATAGCGTGAGTCGATCGCGTACTTGTAGGCCATCCCGGGTTTGACACCCGGAACGAACGCCTCCCAGTAGCCCGACTCCTGGCGAGGGTGCATTGGATGGACGCCGGGCTTCCAGCCGTTGAAATCACCGATTACCGAGACCTTCAGGGCATTGGGAGCCCAGACCGCGAACCGGCAGCCTGCCCGGCCGTCCTCGGTGGTCGGATGGGCTCCGAGCTTGTCGTAGGATCGGTCGTGCGTGCCTTCGCCAAGCAGGTAGATGTCGAGATCGCCGAGGTGGGTGGTTGCTCCCCCCGCCTCCTGCGGAGAGGGCTCGATCAGCGCGCTGATTCCTTGAAGCGGAATCCGGACCCAGTCGGGCCGGTTATTCAGCTCGTATTGCAGCTCGTAAAGCGCCTTGTCGAGGGTCAGGGCGTCGAACATCCGGTCGAGATTGGCTCGATCGGCGGGGAGAAACGGTGCCCCCTCAGCCGTCTTGAGGTAGGCATCGAGAAACCGCGAAGAGACCTCGATTCGCCAGGTTCTGGCCCAGGGGACCAGGCGATCGAACACCTCGGCCCGATCCCCCGCAAAGGCGAAGAGACCGGCGAACGCCGCGTAGTCGAACGACCGGAGCATCCCCACCACGTCCTTCAGGGGCGTGATCTTCTTGACCCGTTCGGCCAGTGGCTTGGCGGGCTCCCCCTCGAAGTCGAGCAAGACGAAGTCGTCGCCGGTCCGGAGGACCTGACCGAGGTGGTAGTCGCCATGGACCCGGATCCTGGCGGCCTGAAGGTCAAGACCTGGAAGAATCTCGACCGATCGGAGCAACTCCGGCGCCCGCTCCAGCACCCTCCTCGCCAGCGACCGGGTCGATCCGGGAAGTTTTTCGAGAGTCGAGCGGAGCAACTCCAGCGCCGATTCGACCTGCTCGCGAACCTCGCCCGCCAGTTGTTCGAGGTCGTTCGACGTGATCGGTTCGGGGGCGAAGGCCGGGTCTTTCGGGTCGCTGGCCAGGGCCCGATGCAACTCGGCGGTCCTTCGACCCAGAATGGCGGCGGCCTCGCGATAGGAACCGATCTGATCGGGATCAGGCTCACCGGTTCGCGACTCGGCATGTTGATAATAGGTCTTCAACTCGCGGAGGGCGTGGTCCCAGCCGCTCCCCTCGTTCTTGACCAGCCCTTGCAAGATGCCGAGCATCAAGGGCTCGGAACCGGGCCGCTCGTAGAGCAAGGCCCCGGCGGTCTTGGGGATGCGGTCGAACCTGGTTTTTTCCGAGAGAAACCGGCCGATCTCGAAGTCGGGGTTGATCCCGGGGTCGAGGCGTCGAAAGATCTTCAGGATCAGGCGATCGCCGAAGATAACCGCCGAGTTGCTCTGCTCGAACGACCCCCTGCTCACGGGCAGAGGGGTCGAGGCCGGGCCTCGGGCGGCGGCAAAGGCCGAGGTCGGCTGACCCTGGATCGTTCCCGATCCGGCGGGGATCGAGCGACCGCGACCGATCGCGTCGAGCAAGGCCGAGCAGACCGCCGGCTCGGCCAGCGCGTCGTGAAACAGAGTTCCTCCCGCGACCCGGGCGATGACCCGGCCCGGTTCCTCGCGGGCGATCCGGTCGGCCTCGGCACCGACCGCGACGCCCATCGGCAGAAGATAGATGTCGGGTCGGCCCGAGGCGTAGGTGACCTCGATGATCGTCAAGAGGGCCTGGTTGGCGAGTTCGCCCGGCCTGGTGGTGTCGAGGAACCGGACGGAGGCGATGCGTCGCGACTTGCCGGCGAACCAGCGCTGGCGAGGCAGGAACGCGGGCAAGGCGTCGCGTTCGAGGGTCCGGCGGGTTTCCCCGTCGGCAAATGCGGCCGTCTCGCGCTGGGAAGTCTCGACCGACATCGTTCCCGGACTCCTTGGACTCGGCTTTGGATCACTCGAAATAATCAAAATCCCGTTCGGTCTTCATTTTTCGACGGATGCGGAAGATATGCGCCGGGCAGACCTGGGGATCGAGGTGGACAAAGTTGGACTGGCCGGTCCAGAGATATCGGGCGTCGCTGATCAGGTCGTGGACCTGATACTGTTCGCCCGGCTCGATCCCCAGGTCGGCGACCGGCACGTGAACCCAGCTCGAATGCGACTGGTGCGGGTTGAGGTTGACCACGACGAGGATCAGGTTGGACAGGTCGGGCGTGGTCTTGTGATAGGCGATGATCTGGTCATTGTCGGTCGGGACGAACTTCAGGCGACGGTCGGAATGGAGCGCCGGGTTTTCCTTGCGGATCGCGTTGACCCGGGTGATGAACGCGACGAGATTACCCGGCGCGTCGAGGTTCCAGTGCCGGACCTGGTACTTTTCCGAGTCGAGGTATTCTTCCGATCC
>Ga0080006_1157404_pt1 | contig 10353 bp, 8 predicted proteins | sample RS3BMetagenome_FD_69209 | JGI IMG/M metagenome (GOLD analysis project Ga0080006, IMG submission 69209) | Ferric oxide microbial mat and aquatic microbial communities from Rainbow Spring, Yellowstone National Park, USA - RS3B (SPADES... ... | reverse complement strand
CAAATTCGTTCGTCAAGGTCGTGAGCGTGCTGCCGAGGTGACCCGGCATGGCCTCGTAAAACGTGATCGTCACCGGAGCGGCAGCGTGCCTGGTGTTGGCCAGCGCAGCGCCGCTGAGTGCGGAGGTCATGACGATGGCGGCGGTGACAGACAGGGTCCAGCGTTTCATTGGATGATTCCTCCTATGTCTTGGCTAGAGTCGGTGAAGCGGTCGGTCGACGGCGTACCACTCTCTTCTCGATCTGAAGATGTCTGTCGGTCTGATCGTCGATTCTGGAGTCGGTCCGCTCACCTCCTTGTCGTCATGTGCCTTCATCACTTGATTCCCGCTCTCGCAATGCCTTCCACAAAGTAGCGCTGGCCGACTGCGAACAAAATGACAAGGGGAATCACGGTGAACGTCGCGGCCGCCATCAACTGGTTATAGACGGTGCCTTCGTTCGAAGAAAAATTGATGAGTCCGACGGGCAGCGTGTAGAGGCTCGGCGAGTTGGCGACGACGAGCACCCACAAAAAAGAATTCCAGGCGCCGACAAACTTGATCAGGGCAGCGGTAATCCAGATGGGCTTGGACACCGGCAACACGATCCGAAACAGCGTCCGCAGCGGTCCACAGCCATCCATCTCGGCCGCATCAAAGAGCTCCTGCGGTAGACTGAGGAAGTACTGACGCATCAGGAAAATGGTAAATACGCTGACGAGCCACGGGACGATCAGTCCCTGGTAGGAGTTGACCCAGCCGAGATTGGTAATCGTGATATAGTTCGGGATCAGGAGCACCTCGCCGGGCACCATGATCGTCGCCAGCAATACCAGGAACAGGGCGCGCTTGCCTATGAAGTCAATGCGCGCGAACGCGTACGCGGCCATCGCGCCGATCGTCAGGTCCACGGCCGTCTCCACGAAGGAAATGAAAAAACTGTTCCAGAAATACAGCAGAAATGGCGATGAGGCAAAGGCTTTGGCATAGTTGTCAAACTCCCAGCGCCTCGGAATCAGGTGCGGGATCACAGACAGCACCTCGCCATTGGGTTTCACAGAGGTGGAGAGCATCCAAATGAACGGCCCGAGCACAAACAGGGCGATGATCACGAGCGGGATGTAAATGAACAGGTTGCGCACAGTAGCCCTACCCTTCATAGTGCACACGACGAGACAGCGTCATCTGAGCGAGTGTAAAGATGAAGATGATCATAAACAAGACATAGGCGGATGCCGTGGCGTAACCCATGTGATAATCGTTGAAGCCCTTGTCGAACATGTAATAAAGCAACGTCATGCCACTGTTGTTTGGACCTGGTGATTCGCCGTACAGGACGTATACCTGCAAAAACACCTTGAACGCGTCGATCGTCGTGAGAATTAGCACAAAGTATGTGGTCGGCGAGAGCAAGGGGAAGGTGATCATGCGAAACTTGTGCCACCAGGCGGCGCCATCGACAGCGGCGGCTTCATAGTACTCGCGGCTGATGCCTTGTAGCCCGGCGAGGAAGATCACGGTGACGTAACCGAGGTTTTGCCAGACCCCCATGACCACCATGTTAAACAGGGTCCACTGTGGGTCGTTCAGCCAGTTTTGCGCGCTGACGCCGAAGAGGCCAAGAAAGTAGTTGAGCAGTCCGAACTGGTCGTTGAAGATCCACTGCCAGATGATGCCGGTGGCGGCCAGTGACGTCACGTAGGGAATGAACATGGCCGAGCGAAAAAACGTGAGGAAGCGAATCTTTTGGTTCAGTAGCAGCGCCGTGATGAGACCGAGTGCGATGACGCAGGGTACGAATGACACCACGTACAACACGGTGTTACTCAGAGCCTGCAGGAACAAAGGGTCCTGAAAAATGTAGATATAATTGGTGATGCCGACAAACGGCTTGCTCACGCTCAGCATGTCCCACTTGTAGAAGCTGATGAGAAACGAGTCGACGATCGGATACATGACAAAGACCGCCGTGAGGCTAAACGCCGGGAGGATCATGAAGTAGGCTGCGATGGTTCTTCTGGCGCGGTAACTCAAACGCACTGGTCTCCTTCATGAGGCTGTCTGGATTACAGAGTCTCATCGACGACGGGTCGTGTCCACCACGATAAAAGTATAACAGGAAAGGAATCGAGTGAGATACGGGGGTTGACAAGTTTTTTGCAAGGGTTTTGCTAAGATCGTGTATAGAAACAGTGGGAGCGATTCGCCTGAGGCGAATCGCTCCATGATGTCAAACACTGACTGCGCCAAGCAGCACCTTTGGGCCGAGCGGGGTCTTGTCGATCGCCTTCGGCTCCAATGTGACAGCCACCAACGAGTAGTGTGACCGCGGCAACTGGAAGGCGAAAAGGGCACGCCCCTCATGGTTCGGAGTAAAGACGCCAGCCGAGTAGACTTGCAACTGGCTGTTCACCTTTCGCACCAGCCAGACCTGGTAAACCTGAGACCCTTTTACGGGAGCGAGTCCGGCGAACTGCAACAGCATGTTCTTGGCTGAGCCGGATTGGCTGACCCACACCTTGGCGCTCGCGTTCGCCATCACGCTTTGGGCAGCCAGCGAAGTGGTCAGCAAGACCGATCCTACGGGTGTGGCCGCTTCCGGTTGAACGGGAACTGGCGTCGTGTGCGTCACTTGCGAGGTGATCGCCCAAGCCAGGGAGGCGGCTGTTACGATCCCTGCCGCTACGGACCACCAAGGCCGTCTGCGACGACTGCGCGAGCGACTCGTGGTGGACCACGGCGACCCCGCGGTCGAATCCTGATCAGCTGCACTTCGCCTCGGTGAAGCTGAACGTTGTGGCAAAGGGACTATCGGGTCTGCCGTGTAGCGCTGAGTCGGTTCGACTCGGGGTGACGTGTCCACAGGCGCTTCCACAAACAGGTGATCCAGTACACGCGCACGCAGACCTTCGGGTGGATCGACTTGGTCAAAATCGTACAACAGCAAATCTGTGACGCGTTTATAGTCGGCAAGTTCTGCCTGACACTCGGCGCAATCCGCCAAGTGCTGTTCAAATTCCGCACGCTCGTCTGTAGTCAGTCCATCGAGCGCGTACAACTCGCGAAGCGCGCACAGATCCGCTTTGGCCGTCATGGCACATCCCTCAATCCTGTGGCAAGCAACTGCTCTTTCAGTCGTGACAGGCCAAGTCGGATCCGTCCCTTGACTGTGCCGAGCGGTACGTCCATCGCTTCGGCGATCTCGCGTTGCGTGTACCCTTGATAGTACATACGTTCAATCGTGGCACGTTGATCATCAGGGAGGCGGGCAAGTGCCTCATGTAGGATATCGCGTACGGCATGTGCCTCGACGATGGCCTCTGGTCCGGCGTCATCGTCGTGCACCTGGGCTAACTGCTCGTCCTCCATAAGTTCGGGGACCAGTCGTCGTTGCGTCTTTCTGTGCATGTCAATCGCGGTGCGTCGCGCGATCGTCAGCAGCCAGGTGCTGAGCTTGCCCTGACTCGCGTCGTAGCGCTCGGCGGATCGCCACACTTTGACGAAGACGTCCTGGACAATCTCTTCAGCAGCACTTCGGTCTCGTACTGCGCGCACGGCAAAGCTGTACACGAGCCGCTCGTAGCGGTCGTACAGTGCGGTCATCGCGGCCCGGTCCTGCTGCGCGATGCCGTCGAGCAGTTCGTCATCAGACACGGCCTCAATCATCATAAACCTCACCGTCTGGGCGCCTGTTCACGCGGAAAATGTACCCACTGTCATTCTACTATAGACAGGCTGGTAGCGTCGATAGCCGGTAAGTTGGTCGTCTGCACTGGGCATCAGCGTGCTGCCAGCGCCTGCTCGATGCGAGTCAGCCCGTCGCTGAGCGTACTGTGCGGGCAACCGAAATTCAACCGCATGAAGCCGTCGCCACCTTTGCCAAAGACATGGCCGTTGTTGAGCCCGACCTTGGCCTGTTTCTGGAAAAATGCACCGAGATCCTCGTGACTCAGTTCCAACTGGCGGCAATCGAGCCATCCGAGATACGTTCCTTCCGGCTGGATCCAAGTCAGTTGCGGGGCCGCTTGGCGCAAGAAGGCGTCGATCTGCTGCGCTCCCTGACCAAGGTAGACGAGTAGCGCGTCCAACCACGCGTCGCCTTGCTCAAACACCGTTTGCGCCGCGACCAGACCGAAGACGTTCGGCGTGTTGGACCCGTACCGGTCGGAACATCGCTGGTAGGCGGCTCGTGCTTTCGCGTCGGCAATGATCGTAAAGGCGGTTTGGAGACCTGCCAGGTTAAATGTCTTGCTCGGCGCCACGCAGGTCGCACTCACGGCGGCAAAATCCGGGTTAATCGCCGCAAACGGGGTGTGCTGGAAGCCGGGAAGGATGAGGTCGGCGTGGATCTCGTCAGATACCACGAACACGCCATGTCGCAGGCAGATCTCACCGAGTGCGGTCAACTCCGCGCGCGTCCAGACGCGGCCCACGGGGTTGTGAGGACTGCACAGGATGAACAGGCGAATCCCCTCCTCCACGACTTTGCGTTCAAAGTCGACGAGGTCCATCTGGTAACCGCCATCGCGGACGACAAGAGGGTTTTCGACCACGCGTCGGCCATTGCGCCCAATCATCGCGGCAAATGGGGGATAGACGGGCGGTTGGATGAGTACGGGATCCCCGGGCTCTGAAAGAGCTTGGATCAGCAGGCTGAGGGCCGGAACGACACCCGAGCAGTAGACGATCGCGTCGCGCTCCACAACGTAGTCATGTCGCCGCTCGAGCCAGCCTCGCAGGGCATCCCGGTAGCTGTCGCGAGGGCTGGCATAGCCGTACACGCCATGAGCGACCCGATCGGACAAGGCCTTCTGGACACACGGCGGTGCGCTGAAATCCATATCGGCTACCCACATGGGCAAGACGTCGGGCGCGCCGAACAGCTTCTCGACATCGTCCCATTTGTTCGACGAGGTGTTTTTGCGTTCGATCGTGGTGTCAAAATCAAATTCTGAGTTCAATGACATGGATTGCCCTCCTGTGCTACGCTTGAGATCGACCTTTGGGCCGTCATGATCGGGTCAGTTGGTGCGTGGGCACCAACACGACAAAATAAGAAGAATCATCGGCTCCGCCGTTATTCTGGTGAGAAAGGGCGAGGGCGTTGCGTGTTTTTTTGGATCTAATGTGGTTTTTCAAGATGCACAAGCTGCGGTACCTCACCGGGGTCAGCTTGTTGATGCTGGTCGCGGTGCTCAGTTTGATCCCACCACACGTGGTTGGCGTGCTTGTGACGGCGATTCAACACCATACACTGACCCGCGCGGAACTTCTTTACTGGGTCGTGGTGCTTGCGGGGACGGCGACCGTCGTCTATGTCCTGCGGTATGCGTGGCGCATCCTTCTCTTTGGCGCGGCGATGCAACTGTCGGCCCTGCTGCGCGAGAAACTGTACCGGCATTTTACACGGCTATCCCCGCAATTCTACCACAGGAATCGCATCGGTGACCTCATGGCCCATTCGACCAATGATGTCCAGGCGATCGAGGCCACCGCAACGGACGGGGTGCTCACGCTCGTGGACTCGATCACCACGGGCACGGTCGTGATTACGACGATGGTGGCAACCATTAGTTGGCAACTGACGCTGATCGCCTTGATCCCGATGCCCGTGATGGCGTTTGCCACGTCCTACTACGGGAAACTCATGCATGTTCGCTTTCACAAGGCCCAGGCTGCCTTTGCCGACATCACGGAAAAGACCCAAGAATCGATTGCCGGTGTCAGGGTGATCAAGGCCTTTGGCCAGGAAGACGTGGAGACGGAATCGTTTGCCTCCCTATCGGCCGATGTGGTCCAGAAAAATGTCGCGGTGGCGCGCATCGACGCCCTTTTTGATCCGACGATCTCGATGGTCGTCGGCGTGTCGTATCTGCTCTCTGTTGGTTTTGGAGGACTTTATGTGACGCGTGGCACCATCACGCTCGGGGAACTGACCACCTTCGTTCTCTATCTGGGTCAGTTGATCTGGCCGATGTTGGCGTTTGGCTGGCTGTTCAACATCGTCGAGCGGGGGCGAGCCTCTAACGATCGGGTGCGCACCTTGTTGGCGGTGCAGGAGGACATCGTCAATCGCCCGGGCGCGCGGGATGTCGTTCCGAGCGGGGATGTGGAGTTCAAGGTCTCGTCCTTTTTTTATCCGGAGACGACGGAGGCTGCACTCGAGGACATTTTCTTTACCTTAAAAAAGGGGCAGATACTCGGCGTCGTGGGGCGCACCGGCAGCGGCAAGACTACGCTCCTCAAGTTACTACTACGCGAGTTTGATGTGCAAGACGGGGACATCGCGATCGGAGGGCAGTCGATTTACGGAGTGACACTGGAGGGGTTGCGCGGAGCGATCGCTTACGTGCCTCAGGATCATTACCTCTTCTCGGCGAGTGTGGCGGACAACATCGCCTTTGCGCGAGCGACGGCGACTCAAGATGAGATTCATCAAGCCGCGCGCTTGGCCGCTGTTCACGAGGACATCTTGCGCTTTACAGACGGGTACGCGACGTTGGTCGGCGAGCGGGGCGTCACACTCTCCGGCGGACAGAAGCAACGGTTGTCGATTGCACGCGCGCTCTTGATGGATGCCGAGATTCTGATTTTAGATGACTCGTTGTCCGCTGTGGATGCGCGAACCGAGGCTCAGGTTCTCGAGTCGCTTCGTCTGGCACGAAAGCAACGAACGACGCTGATCGCCACGCACCGGCTCAGCGCCGTCGAGGGGGCCGACTTGATCCTGGTCATGGACGATGGATGCGTCGTCGAGCGCGGTTCACACGTTCAACTGCTTCGCCAAGACGGCGTCTATGCCGCCATGTATGAGCGTCAGCAGTTGGAGGAAATGGTCGAGAAAGGCGGGGTATCTGCGTGAGTGAGTATGAATCAGGAGAGCGAATGCGCACGGACAAAGGTGTTCTGCTGCGGCTCCTTCGATATCTCGGCCCCCACAAACGGCCACTGACCGGCGCTCTCGTAATGCTTGGCGTCGCGACCGGCACGGACGTGCTTGGTCCGATTCTCATCATGCTGTTCATCGACAACTATCTGACGAAACGATATTTTCCGCATGGCCCGTTGGTCCTGCTCGCTGGATCGTACGTGGGGCTCTTGTGCCTGACCGCCTTGTTCAACTACTTGCAGGTCGTGCTGTTTCAAACGATCGCGTTGCGAATTATCCAGCGGTTGCGGGTGCAGGTGTTTGCCAAGGTCCAATCGCTGGGCTTGTCCTTCTTTGATCGCACGCCGGCAGGATCACTCGTGTCGCGCATCACGAACGACACCGAGGCCATCAAGGACTTGTTTATGAGTGTTCTGTCGACATTCGTGCAAAATGGATTCTTGCTGATCGGGATCTATATCTCGATGTTTTTTCTCAGCGCGCGATTGGCCGCGCTGTGTCTCTTGTTGGCGCCGATCATCGCCCTCGTGATGCACATCTATCGTCTGCTCAGCACGCGAGTCTATTATCTGACGCGCCAAAAGCTCAGTCTGTTGAACGCCAAGCTCAGTGAGTCGTTGCAAGGGATGTACGTGATTCAGGCGATGCGCCAAGAGCGACGGCTGCAGCGGGAATTCGGGGAGATCAACGAGGGCTACCGACAGACGCGTCAACGAAACATTCAGATCAATGCCTTGTTGCTTCGCCCTCTCGTCGACGTCCTCTACATGCTGACGCTCATGGTTGTGTTGACCTTCTTTGGGCTTCAGTCCCTTCATGCGCCGGTTGCCATCGGCGTTTTATATGCTTTTGTCAACTATCTGGAGCGGTTTTTTGAGCCGATCAACAACATGATGATGAGGTTGAACCTCTTTCAACAGGCAACCGTGGCGGCACAACGTGTGTTTGAGTTAATGGATGAACAGCTCCTGGCACCCGTTGCCACACCTGTTTCTGAGGCGCATGCCCTTCCCGTGTTGAGCGCGGGTCGGGTCGAGTTTCGCGACGTGACTTTCTCCTATGACGGACAGACGGATGTGCTGCGCAATATCTCGTTCGTCGCCGAACCCGGGCAGACTGTCGCCCTCGTTGGGCATACGGGCAGTGGCAAGAGCACGGTGATCAACTTGCTGCTACGCTTTTATCCCGTGCTTCAAGGCGCTATCACCATCGACGGACAACCGCTCATGGCCTATCCAGATCACGAGTTGCGAAGCAAGATCGGGCTCGTTTTGCAAGATCCGTTTCTTTTCGTAGGGGATGTCCGGCAAAACATTCGACTGGGCAATACCGGCATCACCGACGCGCAAATCGAACAAGCTGCGGAATTCGTTCAGGCTGACGGGTTCATCCGCAAGTTGCCGCGCGGGTATGAGGATCACATCGGCGAGCGCGGGGCGACGTTCTCATCGGGTCAGCGACAGCTGCTGTCGTTCGCGCGCACGATTGCGTGGGGACCGAAAATTCTTGTGCTCGACGAGGCCACTGCGAGTATCGATACGGAGACCGAGGAAGCCATCCAGTCCTCGCTCCAAAAGATGCGCAAGGGGCGGACCACGATCGCCATAGCCCATCGGTTGTCGACCATCCAGGATGCGGATCTGATTCTGGTTCTGCATCACGGGGAAATCGTTGAACGTGGAAACCATCAGGAACTCTTGTCTCGCCGGGGCCTGTATCACAAGATGTACCTTCTCCAACAAGGGGGAGCCAGAGACTCCTTGCTCGGTGGAGCTTGAGGAGGGGTAGCGGGGTGTAGCGGGCGACACGTGGTTCGGTAGGGGGCGAGCAGCGGGTGTGGGCTCGAGACGTGAGTGTGCGCACCTGACCTGAGCAGGGTGATTGTGCCCTGTGATGGCGGCGGGTTGCTACTGGAAGCCCGGTTACTGTATCATGAAGTATTATTTTCCGATGGACAAAGGATGGGTGTGTATGGCGGTAACGATGGAGCAATTGGTTTCGCTGGCCAAACAGCGGGGTTTCGTGTTTCCCGGTTCCGAGATCTACGGCGGACTCGCCAACACCTGGGATTACGGTCCACTTGGCGTGCTGCTTAAAAACAATGTCAAGCGTGCCTGGTGGAAGACGTTCATCCAAGAATCGCCTTACAACGTGGGACAGGACGCGGCGATTCTGATGAATCGTCAGGTCTGGGTTGCATCCGGTCATGTGGGCAACTTCAACGATCCGATGATTGACTGTCGAACCTGCAAGAGTCGGCATCGCGCTGACAAGCTGATCGAGGCGGCGCTGGTGCAACGGGGCGATGATCGTGACGTTGATGGTCTCCCGTTCGAGCAGATGGAGGCGCTTATCAAGGAGTTTGTCATCGTCTGTCCCGAGTGTGGGGAGGCCAACTTCACGGCTGTACGGCAATTCAACATGATGTTTCGAACCCACCAAGGGGTTACGGATGAAGCATCCAACGAGGTGTTTTTGCGCCCCGAGACTGCACAAGGGATTTTTGTGAACTTCAAAAACGTACAGCGGACCATGCGCAAGAAGCTCCCCTTTGGCATCGGACAGATCGGCAAGAGCTTTCGCAACGAGATTACTCCCGGAAACTTTACGTTTCGGACGCGCGAGTTTGAGCAGATGGAGATGGAGTTCTTCTGTGAGCCGGGTACGGATGAACAATGGTTTAGCTACTGGCGCGAGTTTTGCTACGACTGGGTTCGTTCGCTTGGCGTGCGCGAGGAAAACTTGCGGTTGCGGGATCACGCGAAAGAACAACTCTCCCATTACAGTAAAGCCACCACGGATGTCGAGTATCAGTTTCCCTTTGGCTGGGGGGAACTTTTGGGTGTGGCCAACCGGACAGACTTCGATCTGCGGCAGCATCAGACGTTCTCGGGGGTAGACCTTACCGTGACGGAAGAAGGGAAAGAGCCTTATCTTCCGTTTTGTATCGAACCCGCGATGGGAGCCGACCGCCTGACTTTAGCGATTCTCGCTGATGCATACGATGAGCAGACCTTGGACGACGGGGAAACGAGGACCGTGCTGCATCTGCATCCCATTCTCGCCCCCTATACAGTTGCCGTGCTGCCGCTGTCCAAGAAGCTTGGGGACGGGGCTAAGGGCGTCTATGGTGAACTCGTCAAGGATTACTCTGCTGATTACGATGAGTCAGGCTCGATCGGAAAGCGGTACCGACGTCAGGATGAGATCGGTACGCCCTACTGCGTTACCTACGACTTTCAGTCTGAGCAAGACCAATGCGTGACGGTTCGGGACCGCGATACGATGGCGCAAGATCGCGTGAGCATCTCCGAACTCACGGCGTGGCTGCGAGACAAGGTGCGTTAAGAGGATGGAGTTGGCGACTGAGTCACGACTGAGTCACGCTGTAGGGCCAACCGACCAGATGGTTAGGCCGCAACTGGGGCAGGCCGTGGTTGTGGCTAGGCCGTGTTCCTCCGAGAATGACGCCGGATGTGAATGG
>Ga0080006_1157397_pt1 | contig 10357 bp, 10 predicted proteins | sample RS3BMetagenome_FD_69209 | JGI IMG/M metagenome (GOLD analysis project Ga0080006, IMG submission 69209) | Ferric oxide microbial mat and aquatic microbial communities from Rainbow Spring, Yellowstone National Park, USA - RS3B (SPADES... ... | reverse complement strand
TCGCGGGCGCCGTTCAAGGTGCCGAGCCGGATCGCCTTCCCCGACGAGCAGCTGCCCCGCAACGCCTCGGGCAAGATCCTGAAGCGGACGCTACGCGACGCCTACTTCGGGGACGGGTCCGCCTAGGACGGTCCACGGGTCGCCGCCGTGCCAGGCTGTGCCCGTGAAGCGCCCCGTCCTCGTCCGGCCAGGGTCGTCGCATGCCGAGGTCGGCGGGAGCCACGGCGGTGTCCTCGTGGTCCGGGTCCGCGAGCCGGCCACCGACGGCCGGGCCAACCGGGCCGTGGTCGAGGCGGTGGCCGCCGCCCTCGGGGTCGGACGGGGAGGGGTCCGGATCGCCGGGGGCTCCTCCTCGCGGCGCAAGCTCGTCGAGGTGGTGGGGAACGACGCGGCGCTGGCTGCGGCGTGGGAGCGACTGGCCGACGGGTGACCGTGGCGCCGTCCGCGGTGGACGGACCGGTCACAGGCGGGCGTACCGTGCCGCCTCCTCGGTGAACCGCTCGGCGGACGAGGCGCCGACCGATGGCCGGGTCAGCGTCACCGCCCGCAGGACGTCGTCAGCGGTGATCTCCGGGATCTCGCCGTCGAGGGCCCGGTCGAAGGCCAGCTGGGCGGCCCGCTGGGCGACGAGGGCGAAGTCGGCCGGGGTGAATCCCGGGGTGCGGGCGGCGACGTCGGTGGGGTCGCCCGCAGCGAGGAACTCGTCGGCCAGCTCGGCGCGCTCGGCCTCGTCCGGTGCGCCCACCGGGATGATCAGGTCGAACCGGCCCGGACGCAGGAGCGCCGGGTCGATGGAGGCGATCGAGTTGGTGGCCATCACCACCAGTCGGTCGGGCCGGGACTTGAACATCGGGACCGCCTTCAGGAGCTCGTTGACCAGCGGCTGGCTGTCGGGACGCTCGGCCCGGTCGGAGGCGATCTCGTCGGCCTCGTCGATGAAGCAGACCAATCGGTCCACGCGACCGAGCTCGGCCAGCGCGTCGCGCAGCGCGCGCGCCCCCTCGACCCCCTGGCCGAGGAGCGACGGGTGGAGCTCGACGAAGGCCCACGACAGGCGCGAGGCGATGGCACGGGCGAAGGAGGTCTTGCCGGTGCCCGGGGGCCCGAACAGGAGTACCGCCGCCGGGGGGCGGAGTCCGAGTCGGTCGGCGAGCTCGGTATGCGCGAGCGGGGCCACCACCCGGCGGTCGAGGATCTCCTTGGCCGCCGAGAAGCCCTTCATCGACTCCCACAGCCCCTCGGTCGGCAGGTACCCGCCGAAGCGTTCCAGGAGGGCGAGCTCCTCGGGGACCATGGATGCGTCCCGGGCGTAGAGGTGGAGGCCCTCCAGAAGGGTGAAGCCCTGGTTGACGAAGGCGTCCTCGCCGACCTGGCCCGCCTGGACCACGGCCAGCAGCCGGGAGGCGCCGCGGTGGATGACCTCCTGGTCGAGCTGCTTCAGCAACGCCGAGCCGATGCCCTGGCGTCGCCACGAGGGGTGGAGCGCGAACGCCAGCACCTGGGCGTCGGGACCACTGACCCGGGCGACCACGGCGCCGACCAGTTCACCGGCCGGCGACAGGGCGACGACTGCGGGCTGGTGCTCGTGGAGGGCCTCGACGACATCGCTGCGGCCGTAGGCGGCACCGGTGGACGTGCCGGCCAGGTCGATGAGGCGGACGACGTCCTCGACCGGGGCGACCGGGTCACGGTCGCCGAGGGTGTGGACCTTCCAGGCGGCGCTCATGGTCGTGCCCTCCTCGTACTCCGTGTCACCCGCATGGTAGGTGAGCGGCGCCCGGTGCGCGGTGGTGGGTGGTCCGGCGGCGGGGCCGCAGGTGCGTTGACCGCGGGTGCCCCCCGGGCCCACACTGTGGTCGAGGCCCGCCGGGCCGGTCAGGAGACGTCGTGGGACAGTGGTCGAGGCACGAGATCGAGACGGCGTTCGACGAGTACCAGCGTCGGGCGGCCGAGTCGGGGGCGAGCGGTGACTGGCGACCCTGGGCGGACCTGTTCACCGAGGATGCCGAGTACATCGAGCACGTCTACGGGAGGATGCACGGGCGCGAGGCCATCTTCGAGTGGATCCAGGCGACCATGTCCGAGTACCCGGGGAGTGACATGCCGGAATTCCCCATCGAGTGGCACGTCGTCGACGAGGACCGGGGCTGGGTGCTGTGCCAGGTGTGGAATCGGATGCGGGACCCCGGGGACGGGAGCGTCCACCAGGAGTACAACATCACCATCTTGAAGTACGCCGGTGACGGGTTGTGGGCGTCCGAGGAGGACGTCTACAACCCGATGCACTTCGGCACCATGATCCAGGGGTGGGAGGCGGCCCGCGACGCGGTCGCGGCCGGCTGAGGGCCCCGCCGGTCCGGGCGCGGCCGCACTAGCGTGACCGTCGTGGAGAGACGAAGGCTCGGACGCACCGGACACCTGTCGTCGGTCGCCGTGCTCGGGGGTGCCGCGTTCTGGGGGGGTGATCCGGCCGAGACGTCCGCGGGGTTCGCGCTGGCCCGTGCCGCCGGGGTGAACCATCTGGACGTGGCCCCCCAGTACGGTGCGGCCCAGCGGGTGCTCGGCCCCCACATCCCCGGCGTGCGGGACGACCTGTTCGTGGCGTGCAAGACCCTGCGCCACGACCCGGACGGTGTCCGGGCCCAGCTCGAGGAGTCGCTGACCCTGCTCCAGTGCGACACCTTCGACCTCTACCAGCTCTACGCCGTGACCGACCTCGCCGAGCTGGACGCACGGGACCGGGCGGTCCGGGCCATCCTGGCCGCCCGCGACGAGGGCCTCACCCGGTGGGTGGGGATCACCGGTCACGAGCACACGGCACCGGCGGCGCACCTCGAGGCGCTCCGACGCTACGACCTCGACACCGTCATGTTCCCGGTGAATCCTCGCCTCTGGGCGGACCCCGACTCCCGGCGGGACGCCGAGGCCCTCCTCGAGCACGCGGCGGCCCACGACGTCGGGGTCATGGCGATCAAGGCGGTCGCGGCACGCCCGTGGGGCGCCAGGACACACACGGCGACCACGTGGTACGAGCCCTACTCGGGGGTCGGCGATGTGGGGCGCGGCGTCCGGTTCGCACTCTCCACCCCCGGGGTCCACGCGTTCTGCACCCCGGGCGACACCGGGGTGCTGCCCACCGCACTGGACGCGGCAGCGGGGGACACGTCGATGGGAGTTGCCGAACGCCAGTCGGCGATGGCCGCGGTCGGCGACGAGCCGTCCATCTTCCCGATGCCCACGTCGTGACGCGGGCCGATCGGGTGGGGGGCCCCGGGGACGACGACACGGCCGGTGGGCGGGCACCGGCGCCAGGGACCGACGTCGTCCTCGGCGCGCCGTTGCAGGGGACCGTGGTCCTCCTGCCGTGCGCGCCGGGCGACCCGGTGCGGGCCGGTGCCGTCGTCGTCGTGCTCGAATCCATGAAGATGGAGCACGTCGTGCGCACACCCGTCGCCGGCACCGTCCGCAGCGTCGGCGTCGTCGTGGGCGGACTGGTGGCCGAGGGCGACCCGCTGGCCGTGGTGGTAACCGGGGTACACGACGACGGGCCGGACGCGACCGAGGACGTCGTCGACCTCGACCACCTGCGTGGCGACCTGGCCGAACTGTTCGCCCGACGGGGACTGCTGGCCGACGCCGGTCGCCCGGATGCGGTGGCCCGCCGCCATGGACGCGGTCGTCGCACGGCGCGGGAGAACCTCGCCGACCTGTGCGACCCGGGGAGCTTCACCGAGTACGGCGGATTCGCCATCGCCGCCCAGCGCCGACGCCGGCCGCTGGACGAATTGCTCGAGCGGACCCCTGCCGACGGACTGGTGGGCGGGACGGCCCGGATCAACGGGGACCGGTTCGCGGACGACCGGGCGAGATGCGCCGTCGTCTCCTACGACTACACCGTGCTCGCCGGCACGCAGGGTCAGCAGAATCACCGCAAGAAGGACCGGCTGTTCGAGTTGGTGGAGCGACTGCGGCTTCCCCTCGTGCTCTTCGCCGAAGGTGGCGGTGGGCGACCGGGGGACACCGACTACGCCGTGGTGACCGGCCTCGACACCCGGGCGTTCGAGCTCTTCGGGCGGCTCAGCGGTCTGGTGCCGCTGGTGGGCATCGCTTCGGGTCGGTGCTTCGCCGGGAACGCCGCCCTGCTCGGGTGCTGCGACGTGATCATCGCCACCGAGGGGGCGTCGATCGGCATGGGTGGTCCGGCCATGATCGAAGGTGGGGGGCTCGGCAGCTACCTGCCCGAGGAGGTGGGACCGTTGGCGGTCCAGGTGCCGAACGGCGTGGTCGACCTGGTGGCGGCGGACGACGCCGAGGCGGTGGCACTGGCGAAGCGGTACCTGTCGTACTTCCAGGGGCCGGAGCACGACTGGACCTGTGCCGACCAGCGGCTGCTGCGATCCGCCGTACCCGAGCAGCGGCTCCGCGCCTACGACATCCGGGCGCTCCTCGACGTGCTGGCCGACCGTGACTCGGTGCTGGAGCTCCGGCGGGGTTTCGGTGGCGGCATGGTCACCGCGCTCGCCCGTATCGAAGGTCGTCCGGTCGGGGTCGTGGCGAACGACCCGACCCATCTGGGAGGTGCGATCGACGCCGACGGCGCCGACAAGGCCGCACGGTTCCTCCAGTTGTGCGACGCCCACGACCTCCCGGTCGTCTCCCTGTGCGACACACCCGGATTCATGGTGGGTCCTGACGCCGAGCGGACGGCACAGGTCCGCCACGTGAGCCGCATGTTCGTCATCGGGGCGAGTCTGACGGTGCCGCTCTGCACCATCGTGCTGCGCAAGGGGTACGGGCTCGGTGCCCAGGCCATGGCGGGCGGCAGCTTCCGGGCACCGCTGTCCCTGGTGGCATGGCCGAGCGGCGAGCTGGGCGGAATGGGACTGGAGGGTGCCGTCCGCCTGGGATTCCGCCGGGAGCTCGAGGCCGTCGAGGACCCGGTCGAGCGCGACGCGCTGTTCGCGTCGATGGTCGATCTCGCCTATGCGCACGGCAAGGCGCTCAACGTGGCGACCGCCTACGAGATCGACGACGTCATCGACCCCGCAGAGTCGCGTGACCGGATCCTCGCCGCGCTGCGCTCGTGCCCGCCGAGCCCGGTCCGTACGGGCAAGAAGCGGAACTGCGTCGACACCTGGTGAGCGCGGGCCGGTGACCGGGACGGGGGCACCGGAGGGTGTCCCGATGCCGCTCAGGCCCCGAGCACCCCGTCGACGAAGTGGGCGACGGACGACCACGCGGCGACGGCCTCGGGGACGCCCAGGTTGACCAGTCCCTGGACCCCGTGGATGCCGTCGGCCACGACATCGACCCGGACGTCGGCACCGACGTCGTCGCCGATCCGACCGAGGGACTCGGCATCGAGTCGGGTGACGTCGACCTCGCCGACCTGCAGCAGGATCGGCGGCAACCCTGCCAGCGACCCACGCCCCGGTGAAGCACGGGGGTCCCGGACGTCGCCGTCCGGGCCCAGGTAGTCGCGGGCCCGTGCCCGCAGGAACTCCTCGCTGATGAAGGGATCCGCCCCGGCCGGACCCCCCGGGCCGTACCCCCGGGTGTCGAGGTCGGTCCAACCCGAGAGGGAGACGACGCCGACCGGCAGTCGGATGTTCGAGTCGCGGGCCGACTGCGCGGTGGCGATGGCCAGTCCGCCGCCGCACGAATCACCCACGAACACGGTGCGGTCCGACCCGGTTCCGTCATCGACCAGCCCCGTGTAGGCGGTCACGCAGTCGTCGAGGGCGGCGGGGAACCGGTGCTCGGGGGCGAGTCGGTAGTCGATGGTCGCCACGGGTACTCCGAGGTGGTCAGCTACGAATTCCGCGTAGAACAGGTAGGCCTCGAGGTCACAGGAGACGAACGCCCCTCCGTGGAAGAAGACCGCCGTCCCCCGTTCCGGCCGGGATGCCGGGGTGGAGAGCCATCCGCAGCGCACGCCGTCGATCGTGGTGACGCGGACCTCGGTGTCCCGCCCCAGCGGATGCCCGTGGAGCGGGGCCATGCGGGCACGGGTGGCGGTGGCGTCGTCGGGACGGGCGAAGTCGGCCGGCATGCCGCGGATCACCGCGGCCAGCGGGTCGCTCGCCATCAGGTCGTCGGACCGGGCTCCCGGAAGATCACGACGGGGCAGGCCGCGTGCGTCGCGCAGTGCTGGCTGACCGATCCCAGGAGGACGCCGGCCAGCGCCCGGTGGCCCCTGCTGGCCACGACGAGGAGCGCCCCGTGCCTCGAGGCCTCTGTCAGGACGTCGCCCGGGTTCCCCTCCACCACGTGGGCACGGACCTCCAGGTCCGGGTACTCGACGTGGAGGCGCTCGATGACCGGGTCGAGCATGTTCCGGGCGTCCTGGGCCGGGTCGTACCCCGACGGGAGGGGGATGGTGCTGCCCCACGAGGTCGGGTACTCCCACGCCGTCACCAGGTCGAGGCGTCCATCCGTGCGCACCGCCTGCCCGGCAGCCCATTCGACGGCGCCGTCGGCCGCCGCCGATCCGTCGTAGCCGACCACGACACCGGTCGGGTGGTCCTGCGCGTCCGTCGCCATGGTCATCCTCCAGGAGGGCTCGTCCGTCGTGCGGGTGCTTCGGTGGCGAGCGTAGTGGTCGTGGGACATGGGTCCGTGCCCGGTCGGTGTCATCGGTCCCGCTCCACCGGTGCCGTGTCCCCGGGTCGCGCCCCGTGGCTGCGACCCCCCTCCACCGCGTCGTGGTACCGGGTGGCCGCGGTCCGCACCTGCGCCGATCCGGGGCCGCCCGAGGTCGGCGCCTCCCCACCCGGATCGGCCCCGACCAGGCGACCGAGCGAAGCTGCCACCGAGGACCGCAGGGCGTCGAGGTCGTAGCCGCCCTCGAGGAACAGGACCAGGCGACCGGGCTCGGGGGCGTAGTCGGCCACGATCCCGGTCAGCGCGGCGAAGTCACCGGCCGAGAGGGCCAGGTCGGCCAACGGGTCGGCCCGGTGGGCGTCGAATCCGGCGGACACCAGCACCCAGGTGGGTGCGAACGCCTCCACCGCCGGAGTCACGATCTGGTCGAATGCCTGGCGGAGGACGTCGCCGGTGGCACCCGGCGGCAGGGGGACGTTGAGCGTGGTCCCGCGCGCGGTGGGACCGCCGACGTCTTCGGCCCGCCCCGTCCCGGGGTAGGCGGGCCACTGGTGGGTCGAGACGTAGAGCACGTCGGGGTCGTCCCAGAACGCGTCCTGAGTGCCGTTTCCGTGATGGACGTCCCAGTCGACGACCAGCACTCGCTCGCCGACCTCGCGGAGGGCCCCCGCGGTGACGGCGACATTGTTGAGCAGACAGAATCCCATCGCCCGGTCGGCGACGGCATGATGGCCCGGCGGCCGGGCGGGGACGAAGACCGGGGCACCGTGCACGGCCGCCTCCTCGACGGCCACCAGTCCGGCGCCGGCCGCCATGCGTGCGTCGTCCCAGGACGAGCGACGGGCGTAGGTGTCCTGGTCGATGGCGCCACCACCAGCCGCGCTCAGCCGCTCGAGGCGGTCGAGATGGCCGGCCGTGTGGACCCGCACCAGGTGCTCCACCGGAGCGGGACGGGCCGGCACGATGAGCAGGTCCGTGCCGAGGTGGAGGTCGTGGACCCCGCGCATGGCGGCCCCGACCCGCGCCGGGCGCTCGGGATGGCCGGGGTCGTCGTGCGTCCCGGCCTCGAGCGGTTCGACGACGATCAGCACCCGGCCCGACCGCCGACGGCATCGGCGCTCACGGCGTCGGCTTCTGGACCGACAACCAGTCCCGGGCATCGAGATACGGACGGAAGGCGGTGGCGATCGCGTCGATGTCGGCGGGTCCCTTCGGACGCTGGACCTCGTAGACGTGGGGGAATTCGAGCCAGCCCAGGGTCAGGTCCCACAGGCGCACGGCCGCCCCACCCGTCGGCGGGTCGACCAGGACGGGTCCGAACAGGGCCTGCCCGTCCTCGAAGAGCAGTGTCGGCACCCCGAAACCCCCGGTGGCGACGACCCGCTCGTGCTCGGCGAGGACCTCGTCACCGGTGGTGGGATCGTCGATGGCGGCACGGACGGTACCGGGATCGAGGCCCATCCCGGAGAGGATCTCCTCGGCGACCTCGGGGCGATGGGGTTTCCGGCCTTCCACGTGCAGCGCCCTGCCCGCCTCCGCGTACCAGCGGTCCAGGAAGGCCATGTCCTGACGCCGCAGGAGGGCCCCGATCCGCATCATCGACCAGCCGTAGGACCAGTCCCGCTCCCACGGGTGCTTCTTGCCCTCGGCGCGGTTGACCTCCTCGAGGCTGAAGAATCGCCAGCGGATGTCGAGACCGGTCTCGTCACGGACGTTCCGGATCCACAGGGAGGTCTGATAGGCGTAGGGGCACATGATGTCGAAGTGGAAGTCGACCGATCCTGGTCGGACCGTGCGGGCGTCGTCCATGGCTGCACTCCTGCTCCGTGCCGGGGTCACACCCCCTGCACTACCCGGCACCGTACACTCGCCCCCCCGGTCGGTGCCCGGGCGGTCACCCGTCCCCGCCGCGGCGTGTGCTCGGCGGACGGCACCGCTCAGAAGTGGCCCAGCACCGGGTGGGGAGCGTAGGGCGCCTCGAGGCGCTCGACCTCGGACCCTTCGAGGACCAGCTGTTCGGCGGCGAGGGCGTCGGCGAGGTGCTCGACCTTGGTGGCGCCGACGATCGGCGCGGACACGCCCGGTCGCTGCAGCAGCCAGGCGAGTGCGACCCGTGCGGCCGGCACACCCCGCTCCGCCGCGACCTCGGCCACGCGCTCCACGACGTCGAAGTCGGTCGGCTGGCTGTAGAGGTAGTTGGTGAAGTCGTCGGTCTCCGAGCGGGTGGTACGCCGCTCACCGCCACGGGTGCGGGTGCCGGCCAGTACGCCACGGGCGAGCGGGCTCCACGGGATCACCCCGACGCCCATGTCGACGCACTGCGGGATCATCTCCCGTTCCTCCTCGCGGTAGATCAGGTTGTAGTGGTTCTGCATCGACACGAACCGGGTCCACCCGTGCTCGTCGGCCGTGTACTGGGCCTTGGCGAACTGCCAGGAGAACATGCTCGAGGCGCCGATGTAGCGGGCCTTGCCGGCCCGGACCACGTCGTGGAGTGCCTCCATCGTCTCCTCGATGGGCGTCCGGTTGTCCCACCGGTGGATCTGGTAGAGGTCCACGTAGTCCATGCCCAACCGGGTGAGGGAGGCATCGATGCCGGCCAGGATGTGCTTGCGCGACAGGCCGCCACCGTTCTCGCCGGGGGTCATGGGCATGTAGACCTTGGTCGCCACCACCATCTCGTCGCGTCCCAGGAACCGGGGGAGGAGTCGTCCGGTCGCCACCTCACTGGCTCCGGCCGAGTAGGTGTCCGCGGTGTCGAAGAAGGTGATGCCGCCTTCCACCGCCGCCCGCACGATCGGCTCCGCCCCGTCCTCGTCCAGCACCCAGGGGCGATCGGAGTCGTTGCCGAAGCTCATCATGCCCAGGCACACGCGCGAGACGCGCAGTCCGGTGCGTCCGAGGTTGACGTACTGCATGAGAGCCTCCGGGGGGATCGTAGGTGGGCGACACCAGCCTAAGCAGGCACGGGACGGCGTGCCGACCTGGCCTCCTCCGACCGCCGTGTCACTCAGCGTTCACTCAGGGGACTCACAGCCGACCCTTATCCTCGGCTGCTTGAGTCTCCCACCGACCACCCGCGACGACCAACTGGTCGACCGCGACGGGTGACGGTGAGTGGCCTCGGCCACGTGGACGTCGGTGAGGAATACGTGGCCAAGGGTCCGGGACCGGTCAGGTCGAACAGGGCGAGGTGGGGGATCCCCGCTGCCGTCGTGAGGCCGGGGCCCGCCGGGGTCGGGCCCTGGTTCGCCACCCGCCCCTCCAGCGCCGCGGCGAGCGGGGTGGTCTCCACCACGACGCTGCAGACGGTCTCCACCGGCACGATCAGCCAGACGGTCTCCGCCACCGGCACCATCGAACCGGCAACCACCGCCGACGTGGACTTCGCCGTGTCGGGGAAGGTGACCGCCGTCGACGTGTCGCCCGGCCAGACCGTGACAGCCGGCCAGGCACTCGCAGCGGTCGACCCGACGACGCTGAACGCCTCGTTGGCCCAGGCCCAGGCCACCCTGGCGAACGACCAGGCCCAGCTGGCCACCGACCAGGCCGCGTCGGCCAGCGCCACGCAGCTCGCCCTCGACGCGGCCAACATCGCCTCGGCACAGAACCAGGTCACCAGTGCACAGACGGCCGTGTCCGACGCCACCCTGGTCTCGCCCACGGCGGGGACGGTCGCCACGGTCGATCTCGTCGTCGGCCAGCAGGTGTCCGGCTCCTCCTCCGGTTCGGCCTCGGGCGCGAACTCCGGGTC
>Ga0080006_1188466_pt1 | contig 10360 bp, 9 predicted proteins | sample RS3BMetagenome_FD_69209 | JGI IMG/M metagenome (GOLD analysis project Ga0080006, IMG submission 69209) | Ferric oxide microbial mat and aquatic microbial communities from Rainbow Spring, Yellowstone National Park, USA - RS3B (SPADES... ... | reverse complement strand
TCTAGGCCCTAACAACTTTATCGGTCCATCTGGACCCGACGGGCGGACCGGACACGCCACGTATAATTGGCTTGGCACCACCTCTCTGATTCCGTATCCCAGTGAAAAAGAGATGGAAAAATATACGGCGGAAGTCGTACACGACAATGGTTGGGATCATCAAAAGATCGACAACGCAGTTAGCAATCATGGACATGACCAGCCCAAACCTGTTCCGTTGCACGTCGGTGATCCGTCCACAATCAAGCATGTGTTTTATATCATCAAAGAAAATCGAACCTATGACCAGGTGATGGGTGACATGCCCCAGGGCAACGGAGATCCGAGTCTCACCGTCTTTGGTCAGAAGGCGACACCCAACCAGCATGCTTTGTCCCAACAGTTTTCTCTGTTCGACAACTTTTATGGGAGTGGATCGCTTTCGGCCGATGGGCATCAGTGGACGGACCAGGCACTGGCACCGGATTATCTGGAGCGGGAATTCGGTAGTTTCTTTCCGCGCAGCTATCCCTCCCTTGGAGGCGACAGCTTAGCCTATCTACCGAGCGGGTTCATCTGGGAAAATGCCGTAAACCACGGAAAGACGGTACGCAACTACGGGGAGTACGTGGCGAACTTCAATGGACCGCAAAACGAGTTTGGAACGTGGCTAGATTGGTATCGTGACTCGCAGATCCTGGAGGGGAAACAATCTGGGAATTTGCACGTTCCAGTCGGGACTTTCCAGACTTCCTCGGATATTCACTCCAACGATGTGTTGCTCAACCGTGATTTTCCCCCATTCGATCTGCAAATTCCAGACCAGTACCGGGCCGACATTTTTCAAAAGGAGTTTCAGCAGTATGTGAAAAACGGGAATCTACCCAACCTGATCATGATGTCGTTGCCAAACGATCATACGTCAGGCACCTCACCAGGATATCCGACACCGGAAGCCATGGTGGCGGATAATGACTTGGCCTTGGGACGAATGGTCGATGCCATCAGTCACAGCACCTACTGGAAAGACTCGGCCATCTTGGTGGTTGAAGACGACTCCCAAAACGGGGTGGACCATGTGGATGGTCACCGCATGCCGGCGTTTGTCATCAGTCCGTATGCAAAACATAACAGTGTGAATCACACATACTACACACAAGTTGATGTGGTGCGCACAATTGAACAAATTCTCGGGTTGCCTCCGATGAACCAAATGGATGCCGCAGCAACTCCGATGTGGGGGGCCTTCACCGACAAGCCGGATCTCACGCCGTTCACTGTGGTTCCGAATCAAATCCCACTCAATGTCATGAACCCGGCGGTCACTGCGATTCCCAGCACGACGGACGCTGGCGTCAAGCAAAAGAAGTGGGCCCAGGCAGAAGCCAACGCGTTTACTGGAACCCCTGGCGACCAGGACAAACAGAACCCGCTACTTCTCAATCGGGATATTTGGTACGCCGTCAAGGGATTTGATACCCCTTATCCGGGCGACAAGAAGGTTCTATTTCCAAGTGATATCAGCGGGAAATTGACAGCTCAGCCAGATCAGTAAGCAATCCTTCTCTTGCGAATAAGGCGCGTGCGTAGATGTCTGTTCGAACACAAGTCAAGAAACTCCCGAATAATCTTAATCCCTGAAATCCCCACATCCTGACCCATATGGATATCGAGGTGGGTGTTAGCAGGATAGAACTCTACCGGAGTGTTTTTTGGACTGAAAAGGTGATACAGTTCGATACCACAACACAGGCTGGAAAATAAGAACACGCACGCACACGAAGGATGCTTCGTGTGCGTGCGTGTTTCATTTTCCGGGAGAGGTTCCTCCGCCGAGAGGGGACTCTTTATAGACAAGCATGGACATGGTACACTATCCAGAGCGGATATAACAACGTAAGGGGGACCATTGACGGCACGATGGTGGTCAATGGTAAAAAGGTGAGCGAACTTGATGCGAAGAGTGTCGCCCATACACTTACCTTCCCATCCCTTACCTTGAATGTTCCCGTTCCTGCGTCTGCAATCGTGACCTTTTCGATTAAAACGCCCAACAACGCACATCGTGTCGCGTGCGTACCTGCTGGACCCTGTTTTCAAATCCGAGCAATTCCATACTTTTTAACATACCGTCAAGCCATCGCGTTGCAGCTTCTTCTCTGCGAATAGGCAGAAATTGTGGAAAGATGTGCGGACTTCTCCACAATTATTTGACATAGTCTCCACCTACCCTTGCCATCTATCTTGTAGTATAAGATTAGCGACATTCGAGTTCGAAGAGACCGGTGAAAAATCGCGTTGAATAGCCAAAGGGTCCAGTTTACAAAAGAGATAATCATATGGCGGGTAAGATAAGTTATGAGCGCCCGAGTCCTAAGAGAGAAAATACGCATCACATTGTTGATCCGTTGTTAAGAACTTTCGGGCACAATGCGCATATTCATTGAGGCCATGACGTTCAGCATCATTCCTGCGGATCTACTGTATACCCAAGGCAAGTGAAGGCAAATTGGATTCGATCCGCCATATGCAGGGCCCTTTACATGCTTCGGCGACTGCTCCAAGAGGGGGAGAGGAAGTGAAGGTCTTTCGCATGGGGCGTTATACAAGATTTTTGATTGTAGGTGCGAGTAATGCCCTCGTTGACTTATTGGTGCTTAATATCTTGCTGTTTATATGGCCAACAAAGTCTCCGCTCACGCTAGTGACATACAACAGCATTGCAGTCGTCTTGTCCATCTCGAATAGCTATGTATGGAATCGACTGTGGACATTTTCAGACGTATCAAGCGGGGACTTCCGGGAGAAATGTATTTTTATGTTACAGGCATTGGTCAATATCACTGTTAACGATACAATCCTGGTTTGGTTATCCATGTTTTTACGGTCGTACGGTCTGCTTTCCACATTTGTTCAAAGTAATGCGGCAAAAGGAATTGCAATGTTCGTCTCTTCGTCGATCAGTTATCTACTGATGCGTTTCCTGATCTTTCGTGTCGCAGCCAGCTCTGGAACGTCATCAACGCCTAGTGCTGAAAATCAGTCGTAATAAAGGGGATCGTTTGTTATGAGAATAATTGTAGCTGGCGGAGATGGCTTTTGCGGATGGCCCACCGCACTCTATTTATCCAAGAAGGGTCATGACGTAACGATAGTTGATAATTTCAGCCGGCGCCGATGGGATGAAGAACTAAAGTCGAACTCCTTGACTCCTATTGTGTCTCTAGAGAGTCGCATCCATTGTTGGAACGAATGTACTAATAAACAGATTGCCATCCATAAAGGCGATCTGACTGAGTATGGTTTTTTGTGTGATGTGTTGAATGAGACGAAGCCCGAGGCTTTTGTCCATTTTGCAGAACAACGGTCTGCGCCTTACTCCATGATCGATCGAGACCACGCTGTATTTACGCAATATAACAACGTCATTGGTACACTCAACCTTATTTATGCAATCAAAGACATTGTTCCGGACTGCCATATCATCAAATTAGGAACTATGGGCGAGTATGGAACGCCGAACATTGATATTGAGGAAGGTTATATCAAGATTCGCCATAAAGGTCGCGATGATGTGCTTCCATATCCCAAGCAACCGGGATCGATATATCATCTCTCCAAAGTACACGATAGCCACAATCTGATGTTTGCTTGCAGGGCATGGAATATGCGCGTTACTGACCTAAATCAGGGAATCGTATATGGACTGCACACAGAAGAAACTCGAATGGCTCCAGACTTAATCAACCGCTTGGATTATGACGCAGTATTTGGCACTGCTCTCAATCGATTTCTCATTCAGGCTTCCATCGGTCACGACCTCACGGTTTATGGTGCCGGGGGGCAAACGCGTGGCTTCTTGAATGTCTCAGACACAGTGCGGTGTATCGAAATCGCCGCTGAGAATCCAGCCGATCGAGGCGAATTCCGCGTTTTCAACCAGTTTACCGAAGAGTTTTCCATTTTGGATCTCGCCCGTAAAGTGCAAAGAGTCGCAAGAAATGAAGGAATTGAAGTCGGAATTACACACATCGACAATCCCCGTGTGGAAAAAGAGAAACATTATTACCGGGCCACGCATACGAAATTGATCGATTTAGGGCTTTCACCGCATTTTCTCACGTACGATGTTTTACGCGACATTTTACACACCGTAGTTGAATATCAGGGACGCATTATTCAGCAAAATTTGTTACCGAAAGTCAAATGGTAGGGAGAGTAGACGGGCCTATGCGGATCGCGATTATAACCGAGACCTTTCTGCCATCAACCGACGGTATTGTAACACGCCTCTGTCATACGATTGAATGGCTGACCAAGGAAGGCCATCAGGTTCTTGTCGTGGCACCCGATTTGGGAGTCACGTACTTTGGGAGTGCAAAAGTTGTAGGCATACCGGCGCATTCATTCTTCTTATATCCCGATAAGAAGCTGGCCATGCCCAGCCGAAAAGTAGGGTACTATCTACGCCAATTCCAACCGGATCTGGTTCACGTCGTTAATCCAGCAGTGTTAGGGATAGCGGGAGTCTATTATGGTTGGCGAGAACAGTGGCCGATAGTGGCCTCTTACCATACACAAATTCCTTACTATGCAGATTATTATCGGGTTCCCTTTTTGAAACCGGTGTTATGGTGGTTTTTTCGGACGTTACATAACAGAGCTGTTATGAACCTCTGTACCTCCGCATCCGTCCAAAGGGATCTCGAGCAACATCGTTTTCGCAACGTCCATGTTTGGCGGCGCGGCGTAGATTTACAAGGTTTCGGCCCACAATACAGAGATTGGACAATGCGAGAGCGGCTGACCAATGGCAAGCCATCAAATACGTTGTTATTGTTTGTTGGTCGGTTAGCTGTGGAAAAAGAAATCGAAACAATCCGTAGCGTGTTATTGGCGAAACCGGACGTATGCCTTGCTATCGTCGGTGACGGACCCAATCGTTCGTTTTTGCAGGAGTATTTTAAAGGTACCAACACTGTGTTTACAGGATTTATGCATGGCCCTGAACTTGCGAAGGCGTACTCGTCGGCGGACATATTTGTTTTCCCTTCAACAACTGAAACGTTAGGGCTAGTCCTCATTGAAGCAATGGCCTCTGGATTGCCGGTGGTCGCGGCGCGAAGCGGTCCAACTGAAGAGCAACTCAAACATCGTGTCACTGGTATGTTGTATGATCCTAGTGATACGCAGAGTCTTGTAGGGTCCATAACGGAACTCCAGAATGAAGAATTACGGAGAAACATTGCAAGGCTATCACGGGATTCCGTGCAAAATCTGAGCTGGGCGTCGGCATCAAGCCAATTGTTTAGCTTCTATACTCAAGTAATGGAATGCCTTATACAAAAACAGTCCGTGGTACAAAACATATGAATGATGGGAACGATTATTTCTGAGTGACCACGTTTCGGGGGGCGTGGGTTTTACCGCTGCTGTGCGGGGGAAAGTTCTGAATGGTTGAACGATAACGCTGTTCCTCTCCCAAGAGGGGAATAAAGGAGCCATTTCAGAACCAGGAACCGGAGGTTCACTTCCGTAGATTTAGGTTGGAGTAGCTTGAGGAAGTAGCATGATGGTCCGCACCCATAAAAAAAGGCAAACCGCCAATTGATGCGATTCCCCCGTACAACTTTATTGTTGATCTTCAGGCAACGGAATTACGGGCGTGGATGTAGGCGAATCATCCTCCAGGATAATTGTTGCTGAATCTTTTGGGTGGGTCATCGAGGATGGGGGGCTTCCAGCACTTGGTTACTTACATCGATGTGTTGCGCCATCAGTTGGTGCAATGTTTGCAAATCCACGTTGACTGCGATATCAGGTTGCCTATAGCCCCTTTGTACATGTTCGGGATACCAATGATCTTGCCAAGAAGGTTGATACCAAGACCAAGTCAATCCTCATACCTCCTCCTCTGATATATGTCACAAAGTACGTGAGAAAGACCCATCCCGTTCGCCCAACTCGTTGTTACTTGTCAAGCAGGTCCTTCATGCAACGAGGAAATGCACTTATATTGTGGAGAGAAACCAATGTAACGACAAAGATACACGATGGAGTTTAAGCAGCAAGTGATCAGGAAGCCCACGACAGTTGGCAACGCCAGTTAGGTGGCTCGTCGGTATAACCTCAACCCCAAATTGCTCTATCGCTGGATGGACATTCTTCATCATCGGAAACACCCACTTTGTCAAAGGATTCGCTTTGTAGGATTCCTTTGAAATGGAATTAATAAGGTGTCATCTACAGAGACAGGAAAGGATTTGAATTGGTATCAGATTCCACGACGTTGGGAATACTTAAAGGAGGTCCTTCCTGCCAAGAGCTTAAAGGCACGCGCTTACGGGGGACAACTTATATCACAGGAGGAATAAGAATGCCGCAACGAATTCAACAGGCAGCTCAGCAAGCCCAACAGGCCGTTCAGCAGATTCAGCAAATTGCACAACAGTTGCAACAGCAAGAGCAAATGAACGCCCAGCAGGCTCAGCAGTTAAATAGTGGAGCCACTGGACAAGCCGGAAATCAACAAATGAGCAATCAGCTTCAAAACTTTGCCCAAAAAGAGCAAAACGCCGCGCAGCAATTGCAGCAAATCCAGCAGTTGGCTCAACAACTACAGCAACAGATGCAGCAGCAGCAGCTTCAATAATTGTACTGACGGAGCCTCTCTAAGAACAATTGGGGAGGCTCCTTATTCATTTCATTGCTTGGCGGACGGCTTGCGCCCAATGCCATGTTTGCGTCGCCGTGGCAGGCGGCTTGCTAACAATCACGTTATAACCGGCTCTAATCAATTGTGGGAGACCGATATTAAGTAGAGATTGCTCCATTGCCTCTCCCTCAGCGCATGGGAGAGGCTGTCTGTCGTGCAATACTTAACCGAATCTCGCCCCTCAACGGCAGAGCGATGGGCTGTGGACAAATCCGCGGCACAGTGCGCCGTGCATACGCGCGAGCAGGTCTATCCTCGACCGTTACTACAATTCATGCCCTGCGTCATACCAAGGCGGCAGCCCTATATAAACAGGGGGCGAGTCTCAAGATGATCGCTGACGTTCGTAAGCGACAAATCATGCGTTCGTCACTAAAATGTCCGTAACGATGGAGCTATATAGCAGAATAAGATAACTTTTTCGTGATATAGAGAATGGACATGTCTGTGTCCAGAAGTTAGGATGAAAGCGTAACCTGACAAGCGGCGAATAGTAGGATGTAGCGAAGATGGAGCAACTCCACTATGCGGTGGCGGCAGATATGTCAGGCAAGTATGAGGGCAAAGGAGTGGGTGTTAGTTGGCAAATCTCAGGATTGGGTTTATTGGATGCGGAGGTATTGCAAACCAGAAGCATTTCACAGGAATGGTCCAGCAGAAGGGTGTAGACCTCGTAGCATTCTGTGACATCGTTATTGAGAAAGCACAACAGGCCGCAAAAAAATATGGGACACCTGATGCGAAAGTATTCACGGACTACCGTGAACTTCTTTCGGATAAGTCCATTGATGCTGTTCATGTCCTGACCCCAAACGTGTCTCACAGTGAAATAACTGTCGCGGCGTTAAACGAAGGCAAGCATGTTCTGTGTGAGAAGCCTATGGCGATAAACGCTGAGGAAGCTCAGAAAATGTTGGATGCTAGAGATCGGTCGGGCAAATTGCTTACCATTGGCTACCAATATCGTCATTTCCACGAAAACGCCCTTGCGAAGAAGGTTGTAGACGATGATTGGCTAGGTGATATCTACTACGCTGAAGCAACCTACATACGTCGCCGCGGTGTTCCAACTTGGGGTGTTTTCACGGACAAGTCAAAACAAGGTGGCGGTCCGCTGATTGATATCGGAACCCACGCTTTGGACCTCACCCTCTGGTTGATGAACAACTATGACGTTGACTATGTTGTTGGTAGTTCCTTTGAGAAGTTAGGCCGATTGCTAGATCCAGTGCATCAGGGTCAGAATGACTGGCGGGGCCGTCCAGATACTTGGAACAATAAGACCTTTGAAGTAGAAGATTCCGCTATGGGCTTCATCAAAATGAAAAACGGAGCGACCATCAACCTCAGGGCTTCTTGGGCGCTGAACATGGTAACCAAACCTGGAATGGTATTGCTTTGCGGTACCAAGGGTGGTCTTGATACCTATGACGGTGTAAGACTGAACCATGTTGTTGCCGGCCAATCTTCCGTTACGATGGTGGGTGAAAAGGTTCGTCCATTTATTCCGGGATTTGGCGGTGGTGAGGCGCCTCCGTCTAGGGAACATGAAATATGGGTTGCAGCGTTGAAAGGTGAAGGGGAGCTATTTGTCCTTCCTGAACAGGCTTTCGTAGTATCCAAAGTTCTGGGTGCGATTTACGAGTCTTCTGAGACGGGCAAACCAGTTTATTTCTGAGTGGGCGCTTTGCAGATTGCAAAGCTTTGTGGGGCACAAACTCTCTTGATTCGGGTACAAGTTCACCTTGCCGTTGACACCCCAGTGAACTACCAGTCACCTTGGACGTCACGTCAGCTCATGTAAATGACGGTGAGATGGCAATGCTGCTCATGAACGAGGTCTTTGGAACTAGCAAATATAGTGGGAGGGAAGTGAAGCGATGGATAAGATTTGTCTTCAGTTGTACTCCTTTGGCCATGATTCTAAGCTCTCTATGGAAGATAAGCTTCGGACCGCAGCTGAAATTGGATACGCGGGTGTTGAATTTGCCGGAGGTTATGACAACATCAGTGCAGCGGAGATGAAAGAGTGTCTTGGCAAATATAATATTGAGGTCGTTTCGGCGCATGTATCCATGAATGCCATTGTTGATACCCTGCCGTATATGGCAGGGCTTGGAGCAAAGATGATTATCGTTCCGGGTCACCCCTTTGCCAACAAAGCTGAGGCGCTTGAAGTTGCCGAACTCCTCAACAAAAACGGTAAGGAAGCTACAAAGTACGGAATGATAGTGGGTTATCACAACCATACCAGTGAATTCTATTTAGATGAGGGGAAGCCGCTTCTCGACTATGTGATTGAGAACACTGACCCGGCGAATGTAAGCTTCGAGATTGACTGCGGATGGGCATCTGCTGCGGGGATCGACCCTGTTGAATACATCAACAAGTACGCTGGACGATTCATTGCAGTACATATTAAGGAAAACAGCGAGGTTCTTGGTCCTGATAAACCAAGAAGTGCCCATGAACAAGTGCAAAGGCCAAGGTTTGAGTTGGATGAAAACGGCAAACCGATTATTCCGGAAGAAATAAAGAAGCAGTTTGAAGCGCGTATGAAGATTAACGTTGCAGCTGGCACAGGAATTGTGGACTGGAAGGCTGTAAAGGAGGCTGCGGACGCTCAGGGCTGCATTGCCTATATTGTGGAACGCGAGTGGAGCTACAATGTACCACCGGATCGAATTCAGTGCCTCAAAGAGGACTTCGAGTACCTGAAAAACAACCTCTAGTTCTCAGGTTTGACCTCATTGAGCTGTACCATGTAACAAGATAAGGCCAGCGGACTGCTTGAAGCAGCGCGCTGGCCTTATCGCATGTATTAAATGTCTAATCCGGGTATACCGTCACTGAAGTGTCATCTGTACATTTCCGAGTGCCAACCAATGGTGTATGTGTTGTGTGCGTGCGCTAATGGGGCTTTGCTTGATACCGCGTTTGCGACGTTCCAATGCAGACAATCGAATATGAATGGTTCGCCAATTCTTCTTCGTCTTTCATGCGGTGCTCTGTTCGCTTCAACCAATCATTTTCCTCGAAATGGTCGAAACAAAGTAACACATCCCTAAAAATTCCCGATAGAGCGGACGATATCAACCCGAGAGAAATCTACCTGTAACGGTCGGTTACAAGCATTTGACGGTTGAAACCGTGGAAGGGGACGACATCCGTCTGAAATGCACCCGCGCCACGCCAAAAAATCCTTATGGAGTGCGGATTCTCGAGATATCGAGGATCACGCACTTTCTTGTTTTAGAGACATTGCCCATATTATGGAGGTGCTTGCGGGCATGGCGGGAGCAGTCAAAATGAGTTCAACTTACTCTGCCGCCTCGTCCTGCATCGATTCCAATACGTGGCTGTAGATTTCGAGCGTAATGGTGATACTCTCGTGTCCAAAAGATCTTTTGCACATTGATTTGCATTGTTTACCAACTAACATCCCGCCACTGTAATCCATGCTCTTCTCCCAGACGCATACCAACTTTAGGATTGGAATCGTAAACTTTGATAATAGATGATGAGATTCGCTATATTTGCAGTGGCCGATGGCATAACGAAACTTTGAGCAATTCAAAGACAGGACGGAACGGAGTAAATCGTGAACGGTAACTTACACTGTCGCCGCAGTCCTCACTATGTTCGTTCTTGAAAGCCACCAGGTGG
>Ga0080006_1143619_pt1 | contig 10362 bp, 8 predicted proteins | sample RS3BMetagenome_FD_69209 | JGI IMG/M metagenome (GOLD analysis project Ga0080006, IMG submission 69209) | Ferric oxide microbial mat and aquatic microbial communities from Rainbow Spring, Yellowstone National Park, USA - RS3B (SPADES... ... | reverse complement strand
TGGGCCACCGCCAATCGTGTCACCACCCTTGCCAGAACCAAAACTGCTGATCCATCCCAAACCTTGGGCTTCGATGGGGGCGGCTTCCGGTTCGGGGCCGACGTGCGTGGCGGGTCCTGCGCCGTGGCTCTTGCCGAAGGTGTGGCCACCGGCGACCAAGGCCACAGTCTCTTCGTCGTCCATCGCCATGCGCGCAAACGTGTCGCGGATATCCTTGGCCGCCGCGAGGGGGTCGGGGTTCCCGTTCGGCCCCTCGGGGTTCACATAAATGAGCCCCATCTGCACCGCAGCGAGGGGGTTTTCCAAGTCCCGGTTGTCACTGTATCGCTTGTCCTCGAGCCATTCGCCTTCGGATCCCCAGTAGACAGTCTCGTCCGCTTCCCAGACGTCGGCCCGTCCACCGGCAAAGCCAAAGGTTTTGAATCCCATCGATTCGAGCGCAACGTTTCCGGTGAGGACGATCAAGTCAGCCCATGAAATCTTGCAGCCGTACTTTTGCTTGATGGGCCAGAGCAATCGGCGTGCCTTGTCAAGGTTTACATTGTCTGGCCAACTGTTAATGGGTGCGAAACGCTGTTGGCCGGCCCCAGCGCCGCCGCGGCCATCCCCGACCCGGTAGGTGCCGGCGCTGTGCCAGGCCATCCGGATGAAAAATGGCCCGTAGTGACCGAAGTCCGCTGGCCACCAGTCTTGTGAATCGGTCATCAAGGCTGTGAGGTCTCGCTTTACAGCAGCGAGATCGAGGCTTTCGAATGCCTGGGCATAGTCAAAATCGGCACCCATGGGGTCCGACTTGGGCGAGTTTTGGCGGAGTGCGTCCAATTGCAATCGGTTGGGCCACCAATCCCGGACGGTCTTTTTGCTACTAGGTGTCTGATGATATGGGCAACTGCTCTCAGTCATTCAAACGCTCCCTTTCTACTTTCGAGATTTCACCGTCTAAGATCCTATGCTACGGATTTAGACTTATTCTTAATTTAATTCGTAGACTGCCAGAAAGTCAAGCATACCGATGCCACTTTGATGTGGTAGACTCATCTGAAAGCATCCGGGTAAAAGGGGAACGCGAGATTGAATTATCGAATGTCATCCGTCGCCATGAGTGTCACTGCATCAGCGGTTCGGGAGATTTTGAAGCTGACGCAAGGAGGATCTGTGATTTCCTTGGCGGGCGGACTGCCGGCAGAGGAGTTGTTCCCGCTTGAAGACCTGGCGCAAGCGTACGCTCGCGTGTTTGCACGGGGTGCGCACGCCCTGCAGTACGGATTGACCGAAGGGTACATGCCGCTGCGCGAGGTCATTGCCTCGCGGATGGCCAACAAAGGCATGCCTGTAGATAACGAAGATTTATTGTTGACGACGGGCTCACAGCAGGCGATCGACCTCGTCGCCCGTGTGCTGATTGAACCCGGCGATCGGATCTTTGTGGAGGACCCGACGTACTTGGCGGCGCTGCAGATATTCAAGTTTCATTCGGCTCAAATTGTGCCGATCGCGACGGACCGTGACGGGATAGAGATGGACGCGCTGAGGCGGGAAATGGCCTTTGGCCGTCCGAAATTTGTGTACGTCACGCCGACGTTCTCCAACCCGACGGGGCGTGTCTGGACCCGCGAACGGCGTGAACAGTTGCTGTCTTTGTGCCGCGAGTTCGATGTGTTGGTGCTGGAAGATGATCCCTACGGAGACATCGCCTTCGATGTCGGTACGCTGCCTCCGACGCTGTACGCGATCGATGCGCAACTCGGTGGAGACAAGCAGGTCATTTATACGAGCACCTTCTCCAAAACCGTAGTCCCCGCCGTGCGATCGGGGTGGGTATTGGCCCCGAAACCGGTTGCCGCCGCCCTTGTCCGAGCGAAGCAGGCCGCCGATTTGCACTCGAGTTCGATCGATCAACAGGCATTGTATGAACTCCTCACACACTTCGACATCGATGCGCATATCGCGACCGTTCGCGATGAATACAGACACAGGATGTTGATCCTGCACGGACTACTGAGCGATCAACAGTGGTCCAGCGTCAGATGGGAACGGCCTTCCGGGGGCATGTTTTTGTGGCTGGAGTTGCCGGAGCACGTCGACACAGTCGAACTTCTCCCCGCCGCTGTACGCGAGGGCGTGGCCTATGTTCCAGGCTACGAATTCTATGCGGGAGTGCCTCGCAGGAACACGTTGCGTCTGAATTTCTCGCACTCAGGCCCGGACTCTCTGCAGGAGGGTGTGCGTCGATTGGCCAGCGCACTGCAGCCCGTTCTCAATGAGGCATAAGGCATGGGCATGGATAGGATAACCTATGATGGGTTGCTGTTGGTGTAGATCAATAAAAAGGGGACAGGCATATGGCTACAGTGGAGCTGCTTGGCACAGACATCGGCGAACCGCGCAGACAGGGAAGCACGGCTGCAACGAAAACCGGGTACGACTTGGTCGCCGGTGGACGAGACATGTGGGACGTAGAGGACCAAGGTCATTTTGCATCCCTTAAGGTGGAGGGCGATTTTGACATCCAGACGCGGATGGCGTCCTTAGGCAAGCCGCATTTGTACACGAAGGCCGGGATCATGGCGCGAACGTCGCTTGACCCGGACAGTGCGCATGTCTTTTTGTTCGCGTTTCCTGACAACAGTGCGCGTAACCATAACAATGGCGGCGTTGAGTTCCAGTACCGACCTGCAAAGGGTGCCGACTGTGTGGCTGTTTATCCGGTTGACTTCACGAGTGATCCAGCTCTCTTTCCAGCGCGCTTTCCGCAAGCTTGGCTACGCGTGAAGCGGATGGGTGACCGCTTCGAGATGTTCTGTAGTGGGGATGGGCGGTCGTGGGACCTCTACACGTGCCTTGAACTGGCGATTGGCCGGACTGTGTACGTCGGGCTGGCCGTCACCTCGCATGAAGAAGATGTGACCGTTCGTGCGGAGTTTTGCGATCTGGCGTTGTCCACCGTGTTCTGAAGGAAACAACATCCCGCAGACCCAAATAAAAAGCCTATCCCATGCGACCTTTCTCTGATAACGTATAAGAGGTTCATGAGAGAGGTGGCTTGTTATGAAACGGATGTCGAAAGGTTTTGCGGCCTCAGGGCTGCTTTCACTGTGTGCCATCGCGTCCGTGGTGGCACCCGGCGCGGCGTATGCAAAAGCGCAGTCGCAGGCGCACTCCTCACGAGCCGTCACGCATGCCACTTCCGTTTTCTGTGAGGTGGACGGGCAGCGTTTTGATGCGGTGTTGGTAGGCGGGGTGACGTACGTCAATTGGGGCGCCCTGCAAGCCATGCACACGCCGTTTGCCTACGAGGGCAATGGGCTCTTTGACGTCACGGGCGGTACGCTGACGGGTGTCGTGTACGATGGGGTTACGTATCTGCCGTGGAATCAGCTGGCGCCCAAGGTGAAAGCCGAGAAGCGTCCGCGTGGCGGATTCAATTTTACAGCTGTTCCTGTGGAGCACGCGTACCAGATCTATCTTGAGGCAAACAATGCACCGGCCATGTCGTCGGCTGCGCAAACCGGTCGGCCGGCCCCTTTGCTAGTGGTGCTGTTGGACGGCAACAATGCCGTACCCAATCAGCCTGTCACCATCCAATTGAGCGGCGACGGGACGTTCTCTGATTATCAGAACAAGAGTGACATCCATGTCTATAGTTCGGCAAACGGCTACGATGTATACGGGGTCAACGACATGGATGCGCAGACCGTTCAGGCGACCGTGACGTGGACGGATCCGTCAGGGAACACAGAGACTGCCACGCAAGGCATTGTATTTTCAGCCGCCTCTGCCACCGCTTCTCCTTCGTCGTCGGTGGTCCCCGCTAAATCGTCTCTACCGTCTGGCCCGACGACTCCACCGTCTGATACGACGAGCGCGTCTTCTGCGGGGACCGCTGGGTCAGCGTCCGGCGGGTCTTCCGGATCGGGCGGGACAACATCGGCATCCCCAGCGTCTGATCCCGGGTCATCGTCATCGTCAGCTACCGCGTCATCGGCGTCCACATCATCCACGGCGTCAACCGCTTTCGGAGAGAGGGTTGTCACGTCAGTGCCGATCACTGTGTATCAGGACATGATCCTGTTCAACGTGGCCAGTGGTGGCTACCGGGAGATGTTTCAGCTCGACACGGGCGCTCAGGAACCCCTGATCAATGCGCAGATGGCGCGCGAATTGGGCCTCCCTCACCTGGGGAGCACGGCGGTCGAGGGCGTTACCGGTCAAAACGCGGCCTATGACAGTCAGATCACCTTGACCATGGGTGGTCACACGTTTGTGGATGTCCCCTGTGTCGTGGATCCCGGCTACTCAGGGACGAGCTTGCTCGGCTACAATTTCTTCGTTAGCCGCGGATACGACCTCCTTGTGTCGCAAAGTCAGGGGAGCCTGACACTGCTTTCGCCGCAATCCGGTGTCGTCAACTGACACCGGATTGGAGGGCAGGCGAGCCGCGCGTGTCGTCATGCTAATGGAGCACGGGCGGTCACGTGTGGTCAGATCCACTGGACGTCACAGTATCGCGGTACGCCATGGTGAGTCGTTGACGGCCGCGCCGTGCCTGAATAATGTTCGGATAACGAAGATCTCGTAGCCAGAGCAACACCACCTGTTCACACAATAGCAGTCCGATACAAAGGCCTCGCACAGCATTACTTTTTGCTGTGATCTGCGCACTGATTGCGACTTCATGAGCTTGCCAAACGCGAATGACATTGAGCCCACTGAACGCAGACCCGACGATCAGGATGGCGATGAACACGGCTAGCAACAAACGGTAGAGGCGCACGTCGACCTTACGCTGGCTGTAGACGTTCCAGTCTCCCGCAAATGGGCCAGCGTCGACTTGGCAGGTGGCACCGTCGAGAGAGGCGCTAACTAGCGAGGCAGCAACAAGCGATTTGCGACGATAGTGTAGCAGGAAGCGAACCAACGGCATCAGTCCCACCACCGTCAGGGCAATCCAGCCGCGATCAGGGATTAGGCCTCTCTGTATCCTGGACAACCGCATGTCTCCGTATGATAATGGGACCAAGAGCAATCAGCTCGGGCGGAGAGGATTGAAGCGACTTATGAAAGCGTTATTGATTGGCGGGACGGGCACGATCAGTGCGGATATTGCACGACAGTTGTTGGATAAAGGATGCGACCTGTACCTCCTGAATCGCGGGAATCGAAGCGATTCCGCCCTGGCGGGTGCCAACGTCCTGACCGCGGACATTCACGATGAAAAAGCCGTAGCGGATCTGATCAGCGACATGCAGTTTGATGTGGTCGCGGACTTCATTGCGTATGAGACCCATCATGTTGAGAGAGATTATCGGTTATTTCAGGGGAGAACCAAACAGTTTATCTTTATCAGTTCGGCGTCCGCCTATCAGACGCCGACGTCCGATTACAGAATTACCGAAGGCACGCCGCTGTCTAACCCTTACTGGCAGTATTCGCGCAACAAGATTGCCTGCGAGGACTATCTGATGAAACAGTATCGCGAACACGGATTTCCCATCACGATTGTGCGGCCGAGTCATACATATGATGATCGATCGATTCCGCTTGGCGTGCACGGCAGGCACGGCTCTTGGCAGGTGGCGAAGCGGATGCTGCAAGGCAAATCAGTCATCATCCACGGAGACGGGACGTCGCTGTGGACGATGACACACAGTAGCGACGTTGCCAAAGGATTCATCGGACTCATGGGCAACATCCACGCGATCGGTGAGTCTGTTCACATCACATCCGATGAAACCGTAACGTGGAACCAAATCTACGAGGTCATCGCCGACGCGCTCGGTGTGACACTGCGCGCGGTGCATGTCGCGTCCGACTTCTTGGCGTCTTGCTGCCCGTGGGATCTGGGCAGTGGACTGCTGGGCGACAAGGCCAATTCCGTGGTCTTTGACAATGCCAAGATCAAGCGACTGGTCCCCGACTTTGTCGCCTCGACTCGTCTTGATCAAGGGATCAAGAAAACGGTGGCCAACATTCTCGGGAATCCTCAGTACCAAATCGAGGACTCTGAGTTTGACGCATGGTGTGATCAGGTGATTCAGAGCCTGGATGATGCAGGCTTGTCGTTAAGACGTAATCTGCCTGAATGAAAACAGGGAGGTGTGCCTTGTCGATTGATCATCAAAAACGGCGATGCGAATTCGGCAAGGCATTACCCAGGGCGTTGCAACACGACGGACTGAAAATCCAGGTCAGTGGTATGTGGCAGGGTTCGAAATGAGCGCACGAGAAAGTGGGGCTCCAGAAACGTCAGTAAAGTCTCATCCCGGAAGAAGGAGAAGAATCGCTTGGGTTCATAGTGATCGCCCTCCCACACCCCTTCGGAGTCCTCGCGACCGTAAACCCCCATGTAAAAGAGTCCCCCCGGCTTAAGAACACGGCGAATCTCCTGCAGGACGTTGGGAAGTTCTGCTTTGGGAACGTGCAAGAGACAGTTGAGCGCCCAGATGGCATCGAACGATTCGTCGGCAAACCTCATCCGGGCAAAGTCCATCGCATCCGCGTCAAGTCCTTTCTCTACACAGAGTGCAACATGCCTGGGCGAGAGATCGATGCAGCGCACGCGTAGGCCATGATCCTGAAAAAACTTGGCGTCATGTCCGGGCCCTGCGCCGATCTCGAGCAAGCTTTGACCGTGCTGCGCCTTCACTCTCTGCAGAAAATCTGCCCGTTCCTCCAGTTTCCACGGCGCCTTGACCGTGGCATCGCGAGTGCCGGCCTGATGGTCATAGGCGATGACCAACTGCTCTTTGATCTTGTCCACGCGACTGCCGCCTCCTCGCCAGTACCTTGTTGGATGATCTGTTTGTCACTACGCAGGTGCCTTCGGGTCAGGCTTCTCGGCGCTTGCTCTTACTCCACAGTCGCCACCTGAGCAGAAACCAGCCGTTCGTCTCAATCTGCGTGTAGTATACAATGGCTCGGTGGAAGATTCCAGAGCGGTTCGTCCAGTGTCCTTGGACAGTATGGCGACCAGTCCCGCGGGCGGGCGCCTGAGGAAAGATCGATGTGAGACTCTTTCGTCAAGATTGAGGCGGGCTGTTTCGGCGCGCAGGCGTATAATGGACGAGGAGCCTTTGGCAACCGATATAATGAGGAGCGGACAGATCATCGAGAAGAGTTTTCGGACGTATTCGCTGCAAGAAGAGATCATGCAGGCCCTGAATGCCCTTGGCTATCACGTGCCCACTGCGGTACAAGATCGCGTGATTCCCGTGGCGTTGGCGGGTAAGGACATGGCTGTAAAGTCGCGCACAGGAAGTGGAAAAACGGCGGCATTCGGCATTCCAATTTGCGAGACGGTGGATTGGCTGGAGAACAGGCCTCAGGCGCTGGTGCTTGTACCCACGAGGGAGCTTGCCCAGCAGGTCAAAGAGGATATCACCAACATCGGCCGTCTGAAGCGGATCAAAGTGTCAGCCGTGTATGGGAAGGAGCCGTTTGCGCCGCAAAAAACGGAGTTAAGCCAGAAGTGTCATGTCGTCGTGGGTACGCCCGGTCGGGTTTTGGACCATATCGTGCGAGGGACATTGGCTCTTGATCGATTGCACTATCTTGTGATCGATGAAGCCGACGAGATGCTTGGTATGGGGTTCTTGAAGCAAGTTGAAACCATTCTCGAGGCCCTGCCCAGAGAGCGGATTACCCTTTTGTTCTCGGCGACATTGCCCCGTGACGTGCAGAAACTTTGTTTTCGATACATGTTGGATCCTGTTTCGATTGATATCGAAGAAGCCGCGAGTTCCGGCAGTCGACACCTGTACTACGTGGTGGATGAAGAGGAGAAGTTTGCTCTCTTGACGGCTGTCACGGTGACTCAAAACCCGGATCATTGTCTGGTCTTTTGTAGGACCAAGGAGCGGGTGGACAGTGTCTATGACGGCTTGCGCCAGCTGACCTATCCCTGCGGAAAAATCCACGGGGGAATGGAGCAGGAGGATCGAACTCGTACGATGAATCAGTTTCGGAGAGGAGATTTTCGGTATCTGGTGGCGACGGACGTGGCGGCCAGGGGCATCGATATCGAGAAGGTGACGCATGTCATCAACTATGACCTCCCCGTGGCTAAAGAGAGCTATGTTCATCGGACCGGTCGAACGGGACGGGGGAGCGAATCGGGTACGTCTGTGACGTTCGCGACAAGTTATGAGGAGAAGTTTATGGCGGCCATAGAGTCGTACGCAGGCGTTGCGATCGCGAAGATGGAGTCCCCTGATGCGGCCGAAATCGCAGCACGGAAAGCGCCGTTTCTCGACAAGCTCGCGGGCCCGTCGGAGCAGAAGAAGATCAGGGGCGAACAAGTCCATGATGGGATCGTGAAACTCTATTTTAACGGCGGAAAGTCCAAGAAGATTCGAGCTGTGGATCTTGTCGGAACGATCGCGAAGATCGACGGGGTTGAGGCAACCGACATTGGCATTATCACGATTCAGGACAATATCTCTTACGTCGAAATTCTTCACGGCAAGGGGCGACTGGTCTTGGAGACGATGCAAGTGACCCCCGTCAAGGGCAAGTTACTCAAGGTCAGTGAGGCCAGGCAACGCTGATCTGACGGCATACCTGAGATCCAAACGACATATCTGAGATTCGAGCCAGACACCTGAGATCCGGACAACACACCGAGAAAAAGACCGAGGCAGCTGAAAGAGGTCAACGCATCCGCGACATGGAGAACCATTTTCCGGCGATCGTTGGCCAATGGTCGCTTGGACGCAGTGATGGGTCGTTCAACGGCCTCACTAATTTTCAAATCGACCATGTGATGCCGAGTTGGGACTTTCGCGCCTGCGTGGAACGGGGATGGCTCCCGTCGCACTTCGAGCAGGAAGACGCCTAGTTTTCCGGCAGGCTGTCAGGGGCCGGACGGACTCCAGGGAAACGATGACAGGGGGGAATCACGTTGACGGTATCCAAGTTGCACGTTTTACCGGCAGGTCGTTGCGGCGTTGCCGCCTCGATGCTTGACATGACTCGGTCGGATCATTCTTTGGTAAACCTTCCAGTCTGGTGTTACCTGCTCGAAACGACGGACGGACCGATCTTGATCGATACTGGGATGCCGGACCGCTGCGTCGGTCGTCCGGATCTTTTCGTGGCGCCGGGCGAAGAACCGACCATTGTACCGCAGATGAAACAAGAGGATGGCATCATGGCGATACTTGCACGGGCTGAGTACACACCTCGTGATGTGGCCTGCGTCGTCAGCACTCACCGACATTTTGATCACGCGGGTGGCAACTGCCATTTTGTCGACGTGGATTTGGTTGTGCAGCAGTTGGAGTACGATGCCATGGTTGCCGAGCTCAAGGCGCCGGATGCGTTTGACTTTTGGTCATCAACAGACTTGCGTTATCGGGTGATTCAGGGAGACTATGCGTTGGCGCCGGGCATTCAACTGGTGTTCACGCCAGGGCACAGCGCAGGCCATCAATCTGTCTTGGTCGAGACGCCCACAAGCGGGAGCGTGCTTCTGACGATCGATGCCGCCTATCAGGCATCGAATTATGAAGAGGGCATCCCCTTTGCCGTGGCCGATGTGGACAAGGCGCGGGCCAGCATTGCCAAATTGCAGTCGATAGCCCGTTCCGAGAAGTCAACCGTGTTTTTTGGGCATGACATTCTTCAGGAACGAACCGTCAGACCGTATCCAGCGTTTTATTAACGGTTTTAGCGCAAGACCAGTGATGGCAGCAGAGGCACTTCGATTCGATATGGGCGGGGATCGCATACAGCGGCGCCCACGTGGTGCATCTAGGCGGTGCCTACGGCCTTGTGGAGGGAAACGTTGATTACATTTGAAGGTCCCTAGCGACTCGTAGGTTTATGCCTACTTGACGTATGCCCAGACCGGATCAGACGGCAGCAGCTCACCTCATAGTTATCGTCGAATGGGGAATAATGGAGACTGCGATGATGCCGAGGGTGGGGGGTGTACGAGATGGGCGATGCGCCAAGTCAAGAGAACGCGGGTGATGGTACAGCCAAGGCCTGTGAGCTTCCACACTATCTGGACTTGCCCCTGTATTCGGATCTTGCCTTGAATCTGCAGACGATCAAAGCGCAGTTTAAAGGTTGCAGTGATATGGTCTATCGTGAGTTGGTCTTGTATGAGGGGTCGCCAGCGGCGATCGTGATGATTGGCGGCGCGGACTCGCGACCCCTGGATGTGGACGTGCTGCCGCCTCTCACGGAGTTGCCAGCCAAGCCGATTCTGGAACCGCTCTCGATCAAGGTCATTTTGGCCAAACTGGTGCACGTAACCTCTGTGGCTCGTGTCCCGACACTAAAGAAAGTGATCGACGAAGTCCTATCCTTTCGTGCCGTGCTCTTGGTTCATGGCGACAGGGAGGGGCTCTCGATTGG
>Ga0080006_1079177_pt1 | contig 10364 bp, 9 predicted proteins | sample RS3BMetagenome_FD_69209 | JGI IMG/M metagenome (GOLD analysis project Ga0080006, IMG submission 69209) | Ferric oxide microbial mat and aquatic microbial communities from Rainbow Spring, Yellowstone National Park, USA - RS3B (SPADES... ... | reverse complement strand
CTTTATGCCAGTTGAATCCACAGCAATAACAACATCGGGGTCAATATCCACTTACCTTTACTTTAGTCACTCTCCACCATAATGTGGTATAGTCAGCTGTTCTTCTTCCTTCTCCTTCTTTCTTTTTCCTTGAATACGTCTATATGATCTGCGAATACTCTCAGAAACCACTCTATCCGTCTGTAAGGAAGAAGATAGGCGTGGATGGCTATAAGCGAGCATATTCATTAATGAGTTTGGATAAAGAAAGATACTTTGCTCCTTCCTTTTTCTCGTTCATTTTGTTCAACCCTTCTTCCCATCCAGATAAAAAATCAGGGTCAAACAATAACTCTCCTCTTCGTACCAATTCTTCATTGTACTTCTTCCAGTCCCTCTTCTTTGACTTCAACGAAAGGTATCGTTAACCAAATATCAGTAAACGGATTAGTAAAAACAAAAGATGACAAACACGTCTAGTTATTCAACACCCCAGTTGAAAAATAAAAAGCTAAATGCAGTTGAAATAGATACATAGTGAGGCCTTGCAGGAAGTGTGGATCTCGTAAAATGTCACGTTTGCTTTCTCTACCATACTTTGAAAGGTGGTTTGTACTAGGAGTAATAATCGGGATTGCAGCTGGTATTGGCGCCACCGCACTATACTTTGGGATTAAACTTTTTGAATATCTTTTCCTCGAATCTATGGTTGGAGCAACGATACCTCACCCTATAGGTGAGGGTGGTACTCTGGCGTTCACTTATACCGTGGCGCGCCCCTACCTCTTGCCGTTGGCAGTGGGTTTGGGTGGTCTTGCTTCTGGTCTAATCGTCTATTCACTTGCTCCAGAAGCAGAGGGACATGGCACTGACGCAGCGATAGACGCCTATCACAACAAGCAGGGGAAAATCAGAAGAAGAATACCATTTGTAAAACTTGTAGCGTCTGCTATAACAATAGGCAGTGGAGGGAGTGCGGGTAGGGAGGGACCAACAGCCCAGCTAGCAGCGGGTATAGGTTCGACTATAGCGGACATCTTCCGCCTTAGCCCGCAGGACAGACGTGTGGCTGTAGCAGTCGGCATAGGCGCTGGTATAGGAACAATTTTCAAGGCTCCAATAGGTGGCGCTGTTTTAGCGGCTGAAGTTCTTTATAGAAGGGATCTCGAACCTGAAGTTATTTTCCCCTCAGTAGTGGCCTCCTCAGTAGGATATTCAATATTTGCTTCCATGGTGGGCTTTGAGCCCATTTTTGGCTACTATACTGAACCGTTCAGCGTTCTAAGATTACCATTATACGCGATACTTGGTCTGGTAGCTGGAGGTTTATCAATCGTCTACGTAAGAACGTTCTACGGCATTAACTCAGGGTTCAAAAGGTTACGGGTTCCCCCTCATGTTAAGCCTATGATCGGAGGATTGATAACGGGTGTAATTGCGCTGGTTTTCCCCGAGGTTATGACCACCGGCTATGGTTGGGTGCAGCTGATAATATCGGGAAAGCTTCAAGCATTTGTCGGGGGCAGTCTTCCAATAATGCTCGTGTTGGCTCTTTTACCTTTTATCAAAATCATAACGACCTCTATGAGTGTAGGCTCGGGGGGCAGCGGAGGAGTGTTCGCTCCTGGCATGGTTATAGGTGCGTGTCTGGGTGGGTTTCTAGGTTTAGTGTTCCATGTACTTTTTCCTAGCGTAGTGCCAGACGTTGCACCATTCGCGATAATTGGGATGTTATCATTTTTTGGGGCTGCAGGCAAAGTGCCACTCTCAGTTATACTTATGGTTGTTGAAATGACCGGTAGCCTACAGCTGCTTCCAGCTGCAATGCTTGCAACCGCAATATCCTACACGGCTTCTGGGCTCAAATACTCTATTTATAGGTCGCAAGTGAACGCACGAAAAGATTCGCCCGCCCATATGGCTGAATACAGTATGCCTCTGTTATCCTCTATTAAAGTGGCCGAGCTTAACCTTAGAAAGTTAGGAGTTCAACCAAACGAATCCGTAGAAGAAGCTCTCAAGATCATGTATGACCTCAAGCTATTCTCCCTTCCTGTTGTTGAGGAAGACAAGTTCGTTGGAGTTGTTTACCTAGACCGGTTAGCCAGCGGAAAGGGGATCGTATCAAGCTACGTTGAAAAGGGTGTTTCATATGTTGGGCTAGCCAGCACAGCTTATCAAGCTTGGGAAATGATGATGAAGAATAGGACGATGTGGTGTCCTGTAGTTGAAAACGACAAATATTTAGGGTCGATAACACTTGATGACATATTAAAAAAGTATAGAGAGAAATCTTTGGGCTTGGTTCCGCCCCTTCGACCTGATCACGAAACGTACACAGTTTAGATGATGCCAAACACTCAATTTAGGTTGCGAGGTAGACATATCCAACCAAGGTGTCCTCAAACTTGCTCTTAGCAAATGAATGGGTTTTGGGGAAACATAGAAACCCTATACCATTTATGCACAGGGTGAATTTGCGTACTCATTAGACTTAAAATATATCAAGAATGACATTTCTGGTAGCTACGGCGGCGCACACAGAAAGCAAGAAGTCTCTCTTTCTCCCAAAGGATGATGATACTTGTTGCCAAGGTGCTCTGGCTATGCTGGATTAGTAGACATAAATTCCTCTGGAGCCATGTAAGCTTACGAAGAATCACATTGGCTAGCAAGCATCGATGGATGAATGAGTAACCACAACCTCAGATAACTGGTAGCTTCCATGCAAAAAACCCAGAGCATGGCGCAAGCAGTTCTGCAACCCGTAGAAAAAGTATGGAAGCTAGGATTCATCCGTTGAATGATGTCACACACCCCAACCCTCATCACCCGCAACATCCAGTACATCTGATATGTCTAAGACCTTCATAGATTCAAATGCAATAAATCAAACATTTCAGCTTCGAAGATACTTGCAAGCAGTTCAATAGAACCAAGGTTAAAAGTTTGCCAAAAACAACAACTATATGTGTACTGAACCTTTTCTCTAAAAGTGTATTTTTGCATACACACTCAGATTCGAAACGTTAGCATCTTCATTGGTCCAGCCTGCTCTCGGGCCTTTAGGAATTGTTGGAGCGTACATGTATTCATTTACCATAAGATGTCAAGGGGCATCAGTACTCAGCGCAAACCTTTGGCTGGGCCAGAGGAGACCGTGGCAGGAGATCACCGCCGAGGTGACCCTCCCCCTGGTTCTTATAGCATGTCGAGGTTGATACGCGATGGGTCAAGCGATTTCTCTTTAGGTGAATAGGCTTAGTATCATCAAGAGTGCTTCTAAGAGTGCGATTCCGACCAGATGCATCTTGTAACTCGGATTGCCTAGGATGAGTGTTGGAGCTGCCACATCAGAGATCGTCAACAAGGCAATCCAGAGCAGAAGTTTAATCGTCTCCGTGAGACTTCGTCTATGACGCATTGTGTAAATTCGGGTATCAGCCAGAAGGATGGCGAGAAGATAGAGAACGATGCTGAAGGCTATAATCGAGGTCCCGCTCTCCAATACACTTTTCACTTGTAACCATAGAACCGATGTGGCATAGTTGGCCCCAAATGCTAACACAAAGGCTCATCGATGCTTGTACTCCCAACTCTAACGAATACGGGTTCAGTGAGATTCACCTAGGAAGGCTGAACCCTCCTCCTCAGCCTGAAGATGAACAGGTCGATCATGACCCCGACAGCCATCACGGCTCCGGCCGCAGCGAAGAGAAAGGTGTCGTCTGTGCTCCACTGCGCGACGATGGACTCGGGGAGGTGATGACAGTCGAGCCCGTCGGCTGACTCGATGAGAAGCTCACCGTCCACCCGGCGAACCTCTGGAAGACGAGCGGGCCTCCCGACGAGGTCTTGCTCACCAAATAGGGGGCCGCAGGCCCGTCCCTGTACCAACCCGACCTGGTGGTCCTGCCGATGTGTGAAGACTGTCGCGTCGGGACAAAGTTGGTCGACCTCCGAATCAGCACTTGTGACCGATGCTGTGCGTGATACGGTGTGGCCATGCTGGAGTGCCCTTCCTGCCTCACTCAGGGCTAGAGGGAGGTGGCCTCGTTTGGTGAAGCCCTACTTCGGGTAGGCAGGAGAATTGATCACAGGAGGCACATGGTCGAAGAGGTTGGCTTCATCGCGGTGTCAGGCAACGCCGAAGAGGGAGACTGCCCTCGTAGTCATATCCATTGCGCGAATACTCCGAAGGAGCTGAAATTGAGCGCAGTATAGGAAGATTTTCTCCTTCGAGACTCCCCTGAAGACCGAGAGCCAAGGCCTCAGGATAGAGAACTCTCCCTCGATGGTGTTCGTGTGCACGTCCCCTCTGGCGTACTCGCCAGCGCTGTGGTTGACCGACTGGTGGTTGAATATCCCGTCCAGAACGCCATAGGAACGGAAGTCGTCGTGGTAGACCAAAGCCTCCGGCTCGACGTTCTTCACCGCTCTCCGCAGAATGTCCTCGCCCGTAACGTCCGTTGAGGGCGCTATGACGACCTCGTCAGTCTCCCTCGACACCATCCCGATGATCGGAGGCTTGTCCTTCTGATGGGTGCCTCTCCCTCCCTCTTTTTTAGCGCGGTCCTGTGCCCGTGGTGTCTGTCCTTCCTTTTTACCCCTCAAGGCCGGCGGGGCTTTGGGACAGAATCCGATTCTGTCATATTCTGAGAGAGCACTTGGTCAACGTTTGTTGAACGTCCTGCTAATCATAAGATTTGTTCAAGCGTTTTCTACAGGCGACGCTAGTCGCTAACGAATTTTGTCCCAAAGCCGACCGGCGGTGACGTAGAGTTCGTCTATCTCGACGGCCCCCTGAGCTTGGAACTCTATCAGTTCTGGGGCCAGGGGAGAATCTCACCTCTCTGTTCGATTCGGGGCTTGCAATAACCCGGGGAAGGTCGCTCGACCCGGAGGAGCAGGCCGAGTTCCAGAGGGCATCAGGGACTGCCCAGCTCATCGGAGCCGGCAAGGAGCGGCTTTTCAGGATGTTCGAAAAGGAGAACTACAATTTGTCCGTGACGGGACAGAGTGGGTTTGGTAAGTCCACGTTCATCAAGACGTACCTGAGCAGAACGCTGCGCGAGAACAAGGACATGATGGTCTACCTCTTCGATAGCATCGTGCGCCCCGAATACGTCGTTTCGCCTGACGGGAAGTACGAGACTTCGTTCTCTGGGCTGACCGGCTGCAAGGTGCATCGCTTCAGCAGTGGCAGCGGGGCTGGACTGGATCCTTTCGCAGTATTTCCCACAAAGAGGATTGCTGCTAACTTCCTGGCGAGCGTAGCGAAGGTCGAGAACGACCAAGACCTGTTGGCGGACCTTTACATTGCCTCGGAAGGGGCATCAAACGTTGGAGAGCTGATTGAACTGGCTACCGGTGACCTGAAGAAGCGGTTACTTGCCAACCTGCCCCCCGTACCGGTTCCTCTTCGAGGGGTCGATGGAGATCTATCCTCGAATGGTCTTCGTCCTCTACGACCTACCGCCGGGCGAGCTGAGGGACGCGGCAGCCTTCTTAGCGCTCTCCGCAATCTGGAGGAAGATTCAGGACACCGACACGATCCCAATCGCCAAGAGGAAGGCGATAGTGATTGACGAAGGCTGGTCGCTCGTTGAAATCAACCCCAGGACGGGCAGGCCTTACTTCCCATTGGCGGTAGAGTACGTTCCAGAGATAGTGAGGACAGGAAGGCACTACAACACAGCATTCGTCGTTGCGACGTAGCTCGTTTCGGACCTAATGGGAAGAGGAGGAGTCTACGGTCCAGGAAGGATAATCATCGAGAGCTGCTCGACCAAGATCGTGCTGAAGCAGGATCAGGCCGCTTCTCAGGTGCTCAAGGAGGCGTTTAACCTGAGCGACACTGAGGAGAAGTTCATCATCAATGCCAGGATAGGTCAGGGAATCTTGGTTACGCCCGAGGGGCGCCTTCCCTTCTATAACTTCTTGAGCGACGAGGAGAAGAGGCTCTTCACCACCAGGCCAAGAGAGGTCACCGCCTGAGCCCGTCGGACTTGCTCAATTCGCTAGACACAATGTAGCAAAAGAAGAAGAAAGGAAATCCAGGTCGCAGGAATTTCCAGGTGGATCCGCGCTCATTTGCTTGCTCGCAAAGTTCGATTCACCCATTCCGGCGTTACGTATTCACAATCGGTACCCTGAGATGCTTACGGGGAAGACCGGTCAGACAGTCTTTCAGGGATTCATCTCGCTTCCTACGCATTCCTCTTCTTTCCCATCACTGACTGGAGGATGATGCAGTCCTTGTGGCTTGACCTGTCCACCGCCCACTGGATCATAGGCAATACAGCGTCTCTTAGCTTCCTCCCATCCTCTGTTAGCGAGTATTCGACCCTCGGTGGTATTTCGTTGAACGACTGGCGGCGGATTATTCCAGCAGTTGAAAGGTCCTTGAGCGTATCCGCGAGCGTCTTCGGGCTTATTCCCTTCAACTCGTTGAAAATCTGGTTGTACCTCATACTTGACGAGTTGCCGACGCAGGCCACGATTAGAAGCGCCCACTTCTTGCTCACTATGTCTATCACGCCCTGGATAGGGCAAGTGTCGATGAGCTTACTTTCCTGAGGCATAGCGAGTATGCCACTATAAACGTGATAGTATAAATACTATTCGTTCCGTAGTTGCAGGTGGTGAAAAGAAGGGATGACCGCGAGGATAGTCGTTCTGAAGGTCGGCGGGATGCACTGCCAAAGCTGCGCGAACTCGATTGAAGTTGCTCTCCGCTCAGAGAAAGGAGTGAAGGAGGCCAGGGTCGAGTTCGAGAAGAGGAGGGCAATGATCAGCTTCGACTCGACCCAGGTAGACGAAGGCAGAATCCGGAAAGTCATCACGGAGGCAGGCTACAGGGTAGCGTGAGGAAGTGAGTCAGGTTGACCGTCGAGGGAGCGGAGGCGAAACAGGCGACAACGAAGAAGTACCAGGTGAGGATAGGGGGTATGCACTGCTCGTTCTGCGCGAGCAGCATAACCAAGGTCCTTTCCACGGTCCCCGGCGTCGAGAGTGCCAGCGTAAGCCTTGCACACGAAGAAGCACTGGTCCAGTACGACCCCCGCAAGGCCGAGCCGTGGCAGATAGACGACGCCCTGAGAAGCATGGGATACACGGTCAGGGACCCCAGTAAGGTGAGGACGTTTGAGGAAGAAGACGCCGAGGTCAGAAGGGCGCTGAACAGGTTGATTGGCTCCGCGGTACTGACATTCGCGGCGTTGGGAATCATGTCGCTCGCGTGGCTCGGTATCATCTCGACCCCGATGCCGCTCTGGGCGAAGGTCACGATGGTGAGCCTCGCCTTTGGGAACGTCTTCGGATTCGGCCTCCCCATCCTGAAGATGGCCTATCAGTCGTTGAGAAGGGGGATCCTGAACCAGCACGTACTGATGGAGTTCGCTGCCTTCGGCGGGATAGCCGGGGGGTTCACCGGCCTGTTCGTATACAAGAGCTTCCCCGCGCCTGATTTCTTCGCGATTGCGATTTTCATAACCTCGTACCACCTTCTCGGGGGGTACGCGTCCCTCAAAGTGAGGACAACGACATCGCAGGCTGTCCGAAAACTTCTCGCCCTCCAGCCGCCCACGGCCAAAGTGATCAGGGATGGGAAGGAGATTGTCGTTCCCATCGAGCAAGTTACGAAAGGGGATCTGGTGCGGGTCAGGCCTGGCGAGGGCGTACCCGTCGATGGGATCGTCTTCGAAGGTTCCTCGACCATTGACGAAAGCCTGGTCACAGGCGAATCGATTCCCGTAGAGAAGTCCGTCGGGGACGAAGTCATCGGAGGCTCGGTCAATCTCACTGGGAGTCTGGTCGTGAAGGTGACGAAAACAGGAGAGGAGAGCTTCCTGCAGCAGGTCGCTCACTACATCGAGGAGGCGAGGGCGATGAAGCCTGGGGTGCTGCAGCTCCTCGACGTGGCACTCCGATGGTTCGTGCCGGGAGTGATAACAGCAGCGATCGCAGGCTTCCTGATTTGGACTGTAGGGCCGTGGGCAATACTCGGCCAGCCCGACATACCAAGGGCGTCGTTCGCAGCCCTATCCGCGCTCGTGATGGGTTATCCCTGCGCCCTTGGGATGGCTACCCCTCTCGCGATGATAAGAGGTGGAGGGATGGCGGCCGAGAAGGGGATCCTATTCCGAAGCAGCGAGGCGTTCCACGTCTTCAAGGGTACGGATGTGATTGTGCTCGACAAGACGGGGACCATAACGCATGGGAGGCCGACTGTGACAGAGCTTCGTACTGTCGAGGACTACACAGTGACCGACCTGCTTAACTTCGCATCGAGCGCGGAGGCGCTCTCGGAACACCCGCTCGCTAAGGCCATCGTAAAGAGGGCAAAGGAAGGCGGGATCGACCCTCACAAAGTGGAGGGCTTCGAGGCAGTGCCGGGCGAGGGTGTCAGAGCTCTCTATGAGGGTAAGCCCCTTTTGGCTGGTAAGGTAGATTTTCTCAGGGACGAAGGCGTAGCTGTCAGGGACACCGTTAGGAGCCAGCTCGAATCGATGGAGGAGAAGGGGCAGACCACGATTGCGGTGGCGTACGACAGTAGGCTCGTCGGATTGATTGGGCTGTCGGATACGATAAAGCAGGATGCCCCCGAAATTGTCGACGAGCTAAAGAAACTCGGTATTGAGCCCATGATGATAACAGGGGACAACGAGAGAACCGCAATAGCGGTGGCCTCAACAGTAGGCATCGAAAAAGTGCTCGCAAGAGTCCTGCCGAATCAGAAGGCGGACAAAATCAGAGAGCTCCAGCAACAAGGTCACAGAGTCATCATGGTAGGGGACGGAATAAACGACGCGCCAGCACTGATGCAGGCGGACATAGGAATCGCGATAGGAGCAGGGACCGATATAGCAATCGAGTCGGCCGACGTGATAATAATCGGAGACCGGTTGAGCGCGATTCTCGACGCCTACCACATCGGTACAAACAGCTACTCGAAGACTAAGCAGAACCTTGCCATCGCCTTCTCGTTCAACGGCGTGGGTGTGCCGGCTGCCGTGACAGGTCTGGTGGGGCCTATATGGGCCATGGTTGCCATGTTATCCAGCGTCACGTTCGTGCTTGTGAACTCGTTTGGAGGGAGGTTCATGCCCAAGACCAAGAAGAAGGAGGAGGATGTAAGGACAATCTCCTTGAATGTGCCCTCGTTGCATTGCGAAACCTGCCTGTCCAATGTCATGAAGGCGGTCTCCGACCTCCACGAGGTTGTCTCTGTGGAGGGAGATGTGGAGAGCAAGTTGGTGCTGGTCAGATATCGCAGCGGAGATGATGTTGAAGGCAGGATTAGGAAGAAGATCACAGGCGCCGGGCACACGGTAAGGTAGAATTGCGCGCGTGCAGTGGACAACTCTCTCTTGAACCGAAATCACGAGGAAGTAGGGAGTTGATTTCTGTCTCAGGAGACCGGGTACTATCCTCTGTGAGGAACAGCAAAGCCAACCACTAAGCTTTCTCGGCACATAGTGACTATGCACCGATAAACTGCACGGTATAAATAGCACACGCCTGGATTTCTCTCAGGCGTTCGAGCATGCAGGAAAAAGTCCTCGTCCTGAAGGTGGGTGGAATGACGTGCGAGGGGTGCGTCAAGAACGTGACGAACATTCTGAGATCCATCGAGGGTGTCGGCAAAGCTGAGGTCAGCCTGGAAAAGAAGAGGGCTACGGTGTGGTTTGACGGGGGCAAGGCGAACGAAGAAAAGATCAGGGGCGCGATAAGGAGGGAGGGATATCTGGTCGGCGATGTCGATCTTGAGGCCAGGTGAGTGAGAGGGCGTGTCAGACAATGGCAGGAGAAACTTCAGGGCGAGATGCGCGAATTGTGCCGGAGGTATTGGTATCGCGCTTTGCACTGTCTTCATGAGCCTCAGTGCAGTCGGGGTGGCCGCGGTGGGGTTGTCGCAGGGCGCGAATATGGCTGGCATGGGGAGCAGCAGCGCCTCGCCGGTGGCCGGCGGCAGCCTACTTGCTCTGGTGATAGGATTCTTCTCTGGACTGGCGGGAGAGGCGATACTGATTGTCTCGTTCGGACTGATGGCCACGGGGATGTATCTCGGCCGGAAGCTCAGGCCTATGGCGCTGGCCTTGGTCGCGGCAGTGGTTCTCTTCGTTGGAATGTACTTATACTTCTCTTTGGTCATCATCGCATTGAGCTCGGGCGTGCTGCTGGTGGCGTACGTCGCAGCTTACAATCACAACTTCTCCAAGTTCACGAGATTGGCGTAAGTAAGAACCTAGTCGTATGTGAGACCGAAGAAGAATATTACTCAAGCAGACGATGGTATGCGCATGTACGCAGCATTAGATGTGCATAAGGTCTACTCTCAGATTGCCGTAGAGGATGAAGATGGGGTTCTCCTCCGTGAAGAG
>Ga0080006_1165705_pt1 | contig 10367 bp, 11 predicted proteins | sample RS3BMetagenome_FD_69209 | JGI IMG/M metagenome (GOLD analysis project Ga0080006, IMG submission 69209) | Ferric oxide microbial mat and aquatic microbial communities from Rainbow Spring, Yellowstone National Park, USA - RS3B (SPADES... ... | reverse complement strand
CGCTTCAATCGAATATTTTTGCCATCTGGAGCATATCATGGTAGCATCCGTCAACTCCAAAATACGAATCTTTTAAAATGCCTTCCAGAGCAAAACCCATCTTCTCGTATAGGTGAACCGCCCTGGTGTTATCTCTTACGACCTGAAGCGAGACTCTATGCATCCCTTTCTTTTTTGACAGGTCGAGCGCGAAGGCCATCATGTGTGTCCCCAATCCCTTATTCAGATAATCCTGATGCAGGTAAATGAGGAGTTCTCCCACTCCTTTTAGTCTCGGTGAAAGAGACGCAAAGACCTGTAGATGCCCCACAACGTTCTCATGATCAAGAGCAAGAACTATTATATCTCGACCGAGCCCAGAAAGAAATCTTTCTACCCGGGCTCTATTATAAGGCGGGAGACTGTAGATGAGGACCTCGTCCGAAAGAGATGCATAAAAACCCGTCAACCTATCAATATCATCACTCACAGCTTCTCTTAGCAAGATATGGCTTCCGTCCTTCAACTTCACTTCCTTTTCAGCCATGCCAGATGCCGGTAGTAGCAATTAGCAATATAAGCGTGCAGTAAACCGGAATCCGTAGTTTTTACATTTTTGCTTTCATATTACAAAATATAGCTATGCACACATATTAATATGATAAAAATTCAGGTCACCGGACTGTTTGAACCGACTGGGCCCTCATTTAAGAACACGGCCACATCTGCGCAAATGTGCTCACCCAAAGGTTAGTCATTCCCCAAACTGGACAATATCTGTATCACTGAGTTAACATTCTAGCAATAACAGCCATATCAAAGCTAGATGTACATATAATAGATACTTCTTCACCAACTCTTAATATCAACTCAGACAATTCAGTCATTATTATCTTTGAGACTTCCCTGTACTAGTGGGGAGGATAGCCTGAAGAGGTGATGAAATAAGAGTTATATGTAGCTCACATAGATAACGATATCCACAAAGAACGGAAGAGGTTTTAACTACTCTGTTCGGGCCTTGATACAATTCTCATACAAGATGGGATCACAGACTCTTCCACAAATTCGAATCCACCATAAATAGAGACAAGGAATCTTTTATAGGCTTCGAGGTCTCTATCATCTGCAGAACCTATGAGTAAGCTGGTCCTCCCTTTATTGTACAGTAACTCAAAGCTTCTAGTGTATGGGGAGGGCAGATGTTTGAGCCTTGAGAAAGCTTCAGCATCTAGCTTTTGATGAATCTGGGGGATGGTTTTCATCCTGGATAGGTAGAAATTACCTTTCGATGTCTTGATTTCAGCCAGTGGTTCCACCACAGGAAGCGAGAGGAGGTCTGGCATGCTTGATTGATCCTCTTTTCTCCTGATTGCGTAAGGGTTGTCACCATATTGCAAGCCAGAACCTACTCCAAATGTGGTGAATTCACCATTATGTTCCTCCTCATCAAATTCAGATGGAAGAAGGCTTGATAGATGTTGTGTGATGTTGCCTACAGGCAGTTGGACATAATTCCCCAGATCTTCTGCTGCAAGTATCAGGGATGGAGGCACCATCCTTGATACTGAATACTTTCTGAAATACCAGCTTATGTCGGTCACAAATCTCCTGCGCACTAGCTCCAGCAGAACCCTGGGGTTTCTGTAGGTGAAGACAGCAAGAGAATCAAGTTCGTCTCTGCAGCTTTGGAAGGTGCCGAGTTCTATAGGAGCGCTTCTGAGAGGCCCTGAAATACCATGAATTGCCTCTTCGCCTTTTTCGACCCACATCCCCTGTATTCCCAGGAGGACCTGATGCGAAGACATAAGCTCGTCTATCTTCCTGCACCTCAATTCAACAGTTCTGTACCATTCTGAGTCCAATTCCTTCCTTCTCCTTGGTTCGTCTTTTTCATTTACATCAGGTGTCTCTGCAAACCTCTTGTAGGACAGCAGCTCATTTTTGAGCATCATGAGCTGGCGTGAATAATCAACCTGCTGAAAGATGAACTGAATCCAGGCAAAATCAGGATCTTTCTGCTCCAATTCGTGAATGAGATTGCCTATGAACTCCTGTTCTGGCTCGTATCTGGGTCTTGACATGATGTGGCCGTTCTTTAGGGCGACGTTGAGGAATAAAGTGTGGCTAGGGTCAATCATCTTCCATCAGATGCCTGATTCGTGAGCCAAGGCGGGGGTAGCGTAGGAACATTCTTTTTGGTGGATTGGGAAGAGGTCCGAGGTACCACCTGGATATAAAAGCGAAACAGTAAGTGGCAGGAATGAACTGGGATAGGATGGAAAGAGCTACCCTGAACAAGGGAGGAAGCTGGAGCGTCTTTTGCAATACAAAGACCATCGTTAAGGCAATGGTCACAGAAAGAATAACAGTAATGCCGAAGGTCAGGATAAGCCTCTTATTGCAACCGTACTCTGGACCTTTCTCAGGAAGTATCGCCTCCACTCCAAGTGCCTTAAGTACCTTCCTCCACTCATTGGTTGATGCATGCTCATGAAATGGCATGAGAAATCTGCTAAGCTCTTGTCTGTAGGCAGCCAAATATATTATAAAGAACTGAAGAATGGGAGAATACATTACAATAAGAATTGGTTCCAACATGCAATTAGCAGGACATCAAATATAACGGAAGCGAATATGACCAGCAATACAAGTGCAAAGTTCAGACATGTGCTATTGCATCGAAATTGTAATGAATATAGTACAACGTTGAGATTTCCAGTTTTGCCATTCCATCCGGTTCTATCCTGAATCACAAATTTCAAGAGGGGGACGCTTCATAAAAAATCGCTTCTTTCAGGTCATTAAACAGCTCCTGAGGATTAATTCTCGTAAGCTCTTCTTCCTCTTACCTTGATAAACACCCGAATTCCCTCCAGTCGCTTGAGTTCTTTGAAGGTTTCTGTATAAGTGGCCTGATTTCTGGTTCTTCAGCAAAATGTAGAATCACCAGGCGATTCTTATCAGGACATTCTGCCGTAGTATGCTTCAGAGTCTCAAACATTCTGACATCTATCGAGTCTTTGGAACCGATAAAGACTCTCAGCACCAAGTGGCATTCCCAGGCGACGCCGCTCGGAATGATGACTACCTTTGGTGAAAAGAGTTTCACATTGTAGCGCCACATTGCCCACTTTTCCCCCGTGACCCTATCTCTATCCGGTATGTCTGATTCAAGCTCGCGCTCCTACCTTTCAAGTGATTCTACCACAGCGTTGCTAGACCAATTGATGCCTTTGATGTCATCGATCCCTGCTATTTTTGTTCCCAAGGCTAATATTGTATACGACTAAATCTGTTCTTAAGGCTTCTCTCGTCGACAATGTGAAATGTTCAGCCATGTGGGCCTGATTTGACTTTCACTCTTTGTTGCATTACATGGATTTCATGATAAACGTCTTTGAAACATAGTCTAACATCTATGCTTTGGCAAAAAGGCGTCTTGCAATTTTCAAGGTTTCGCATAACGCTCTTCCGTTGACATATCGAATGGGAAAAGAGGGTGAGAACGGAAGCCTACCTTGGCTGGACGCCCAAGTACACGCTCGCCCCTACGTTCAGAATATTGGCGAATTGGCTGACCAGGGCAGGGGGCCTAAATAGGGGCTCGTACCTACGTTCAGAAGAGCGCCGGGGCAGGTGGAGGGGAATCCTATAAGGTAGAGTGAATGGTTCGAACCAGACGCTATGTTGTAGTTAACGATGACCGTGTGAGGGTCAGTATTTTGCATTGAAACGATGGTTATCTGAAGATCGGACGACATTGCCTGTATCGTGTTGTTGTTCGTATTGATGACCCAAACCGGGAGCGGGGCTGCGAAGATCGAACTGAACACCGAACTCGTCAGGTTGTTGTATTGTGACGAGTACGTGATCTGGAGGTGGCCAACGGAGTCAGGGGGAAGGAATCCAGATCCCGGACATGGACCACGTTATAATAGTGAACGTGCTCAGGGCCGCAATGCCCCTTGTTGAGGGACTTCTGAAGGTGTTTCCGCTTGCCAGGCAGGGGGTGATGGCGATTCAGCGAACTGAGGACAGGCCCGGCGTGGAGAATATAAGAGCTGTAAGGTACTTCAACAAGCTGCCGGCTATACATCCGGAGGATACGGCCATCATTGCAGACCCAATGCTGGCCACCGGTTCGACGATTCTAGAGACCCTCAAGGAAATTGAGAGGACTGGAAGGCCGAAAAGGACACTGATAGCTTCTGTGATATCATGCGACTATGGTATAGAGCGTGTATTCCCGAATAGCCAGAGTGTTGAGCTTTACACCCTTGTCGTGGACCATGAGCTGAATGATAAGGCCTACATTGTACCGGGTCTTGGGGATGCCGGCGATAGGTCGTTCGGATAATCCATAGTACCTAACAGGATCTTTTTTATCAATGGATATCCAAGTACATGCATTACCTTCGATCTTACTGTGCTCTGGGAGAGGATGGTGCCAGGTTGTTGGTCAAAGGGTTCTCAATGCCTCGACAGGGGTTAACCTGGACGCCCTCCAGGCTGGAAGGAAACCTGCAACCGCTCCCACCGCAGTCGCCAGGCCGATCGCGAGGAGAATTAGTTCAGGACTGATAGCGGGAACTATGTGCAGGGTTGAAAGGGAGCTTCCGAAGCCCCCGGTACCGCCTGCCCCCGCGGTTCCACCTGCTGGCGCTGCCGTGCGAGCTCCTCCGCCGCTACCACCACCGAATCCTGAAAATAGTGCAACAACCACGTAGGAAAGGAGAACCCCGGCCCCGGCCCCTATACTCCCCCCTATGAACCCGGTTATGCTAGCCTCGACAAGGAAGATCGAGAGAATATTTTTGCTGGTATACCCCACGGCTTTGAGCGTGCCTATCTCCTTCTGCCTCTCCACCACAGTGGTGAACATGGTTGTCATTATACCTATAAAGGCAACAACGACAGATATTCCACCCACAGATGCGAGTATGGTTCCGATCCCGTTCGTTATCGACTGGATCGTGTTCAGTATCTGGGTTACAGCTGTTACCCTAACAGCGTTGCCATATTGACTTGATATTTCGTTCACAACCTGATTGACAACAGAAGTACTGGAAGCGACAACAATAATCCCACTGAAATCCGCGCTGTGCAGTATGGACTGTCCTTCGGCTAGTGGAAGAAATATCGCTTCGTCCGGGTTTATGAGAAATCCCTGTCCGTAGGGGGAAAAGATGCCACGAACGACGAAAGATTTTGTGCCTGTGGTTCCGGTCGCTCCCAGACCGCTAAAATCGGAAAAAGTAACAGTTAGTATCTGGTTCACAGTGATGTTTCTCGCACCAGCTGTCGAAGGATATGCTACATCCCATCCGATGTCCGCCCCCGCAAGGTCGGTCCCCGAAGGGGTGCTCCCTTGGGCAAGCTGCAAACCCGGTAGCACCATGGGAAGGTCTTGGAAGTTTCCGGCGAGTATCTGTACAGATGTTGACTGACCCCCCTGCTCTATGGTGCCGGTTATAAGGTAATATGGTACTACAGCCTTGACACCTGCTAGTTTCTGGAGGACCGGGACATCTGAATATGTGAGAGAGGAACCCCTACCGTTAGGTTGGACGAATATACTCGTGGTACCGGTCTTTATGAATTCGGCCGCAACAGAGTTGCTAAAACCCTGAGTTGCGCCAAGTAGAGCCACGATTGTTGCGGGACCGATCACTATTCCGATAATCGTGAGTGTGGTGCGAAGTTTTCTGTCCATCATCGCACGCCAAGCAAACCTCACAAGGTCAGAAATCCTCATAATCCGCTCTATATCACCTTCTGATCCATCTTTGGGACGTCGTAAGAACCCTCTTTGCTCCTAGCCTTCCTGAACTTATAAAGCGCAGCTGAGAAGATTATAATAGAAATTATTAGAATGCCTAGCGAAAGGAGGAAGAATCCACTACGTATGCTTCCCTGAGCAACACCGCTTCCCGATGTTGAGCCGCCCAAGGTGGCACCCTGCCCTAGAGACAATTGAAATGATTGGGGTGGCATACTTTGGTTAAACTGCTGCCCGTAGTCGTCAAGATAGTTCACCGTAAGGTTAAGGGTTGCTGTGCCGTTTGTGGCCGAAGAGGCAATGGGGACCTGAACTGAAAATGGAATCGGTGTGTTCGGATCCACCTCACCCACGTAGGAAGCCCCCTGCCCCAGCGGCACGCCGTTTTGAACAACGGAGGCCGACAGCTGTAAGTAAAAAGCTGAGGAGGTTCCTTCATTAAGTATAGTACCACCCACACTCAAGATACCACCTGATTCGCTATAGGTCATCCCTTGAAACTGCAGGACAGCTTTCCCAATCGCTACAAAACCGGCCGGGATTGTAGTGGTTTGAAGTTGGCCTAGGGAATTGAAATATGATATCGTAAACTGTGCGCTGTATGCCCCTTCTGGGGTCTTGGGGCCGGAGATGATACTAGCCACGTAGGTGAAGTAGCCACCGGCAGGAATAGAACCGCCAGGTACAGAATACGTTGAATTTGAGAGTACAGCAAAGCCAGCAGGGACCGAGAGTATGAAGGAAGGTGAAAGAAGTGGTGTAGCGCCGGCGTTCGTAACCTTGATTTCAACTGTTGAGCTCTGCCCCAGATACACATAGGGTGAGATTACGGTGATGGAGACAGGTTGACCAACCGAGGTTAAGGAGCCCACATAAAAGCCGAGCAGAACCTGCTGCGTTGAGTCCTGACCGTATGGATTCGTGTAGGAAACCATGAAAGGCAGTGTTATCGGTTGACCTGCCACAGAATTTGAAACATAAATTTGTTCTTGGAATATGTAAGAATCTCCGGCCCCGAGTATGGGGATGGAGGGTAACTGCCCAAGTATGCTGATACCCTGTGGAGGTTGTGAAAGGCTCAGACCGATGCCGGTCGCGTTTCCACTCCCAGAATTCTGGACTGTCATGGTCACGTTGTTTACCTGACCAGGCACCAGCTCTTGAGTTGTGCTGTAAACCTCAAGCTGAACCGAACCAAGCAAGAACACACTGACTTGCGTATCTTCACTGAACCCTGTGGAGTTCTGCACATTATAGGATATGTAGAGGGGAAGCTGATAGGTCCCAGTTGTCGCGTTGGACAAAATGCCAATAGAATAAGTAACCTGGATCTGAGCGTAAGAAGGAATATTCACCAGGTAGTAGGATTCGCTACCTTGTCCTGACTGGGCATAGAAAGGCTTGTGTAGCGTAAGCTGAAACTGTGAAGATGTTACCGGGCACCCGCCGGAATAGGTCAGGTCAACCATGAGTTGAGCATTCGAGTCTCCGGGTCCAACCCCCTGCCCTTGACCCACCCAAGATGAAGCTGTTACGGTGAAAGGGTCGACAGACGGGGTACACGTGAGCGCAGAACTCCTCTGGGGATGGACTGCAGATAGGCTCAAAGCTACGAGGAGAAAGATCAGATAGATCATAATCGTTCGTTTAACCCGGCTGCCAAAATTCATATTTAGGAAGCCTCCATTCTTTCTATCATGCCATCCCTAAGGTAAATTACACGATGGGCCCGTGCAGCTACCTCCGGGTTGTGAGTTATGACGATAAGTGTTTTCCCTTTGTCCTCGTTCAACTGCTGCAGGAGGTCCATCACGAGGTCAGCGTTCTTGGTATCCAGGTTACCTGTCGGTTCGTCCGCCAGAATCATCTCCGGGTTTGTAGCAAGTGCCCTTGCTATAGCTACCCGTTGCTGCTCTCCACCACTGAGCTGCTCGGGTTTGTTGTGGGCCCTCCCTCCAATTCCAAGTCCTTCAAGAAGCGAGATAGCGATCTCCCTCCTCTTGACAGATGACATCCTCCACAGTAGCAGCGGCAGCTCGACATTTTCTACCGCAGTCATCCTGGGTATGAGATTGTACGATTGAAATACGAAGCCTATCTTTGTGTTCCTGATACGTGCCAGCTCCGAACTCTTTAATCGAGATATATCCACCCCACCTATTATCACCTTACCAGACGTGGGCCTATCCAAAGCACCAATCAGGTTAAGCAGCGTGCTTTTGCCTGAGCCGGAAGGACCGACAATCGCTACAAAATCACCTCTTTTTACAGAAAAGCTCACTCCACGCAGTGCGTACGTCCTAGCTACATCTGAGGTGCCGTAAACCTTTGTTAGGGAAACAGTTTCGAGCACATTTTTTTCTGCGTCAGTGTAACTCAAGTGTCAATTCACCTATTTATGCGAAGGCCAGGGGGCTCATCAATGCAATGATAACCCAGGTGCCCGGTCCAGTGTAATTTCAGTTTTAGATCCGAGATAATCGATCCCACCCTGGTTGTTGGTCTGATACCCGCTTGTTGAAGACTTTTCATGACCAAACAAAATTACCTCTCTTGTTTTCGCCGCTAAGCGGGGGCCATTTAAACGCATTGTAGTAATCGTACAGGTTCACTCCAAGCTCAGGTAAAGGAATACGGCATAGGCCACAATCAGCAAAATGTCTGCCGAATCGAACGATGGGCCGGGTAATTCCCAAAACTCTCTGGGTGCGGCCAGAAGAAGCGGGTACGTTAGGAGCGACTGTAGTAGAAGCGCGCCCAGAACCACCAGCAAACCGAGTGCAAAATTTGCTCTGGTTTCGGTATATATCCTGATGTACACGATAAGCAGTGCAACCAAGAGTGAAATTGCCACTGTGGAAAGGATTACGTGAAATGCTAGGTATGACCAGTCAAAGTAATGGAAGCCTAAGACGATGTAGGGTGGAGGAGATATGGTGAGCGAAAAGAAAAATCCTAACACTACCCCTATAAGGATGGCTATCGGAACCCAGTATTTGCCAGCTGGGCGTCCCTTATTCTGCTCGCTTTGCACTTCCTTTCGCACTACTCCCCTTCTTGTTACCAATCTTTCTCAAAAGCGACTCCAAAACATTCCAGTGCGCCTCCATCCCTTCAGCCACAAAGTACACCCTTCCGTACTTTTCACCTTCGGAAACGATCAACCTGTTTGCTTCCAGAGCCCTTAGGTGATGCCTCACAGTAGAGTAATCTAGCCCCAGCGCCTCCTTCCCCACCCTCAGAAAAGACTGGTGCACAACCGGAGCCACTTACGGCAAGCAATCCAACTCCAGCTCCTATATCCTCTCAAGACCCAATTGAGCTTCTGAAAATCAGATACGCAAAGGGGAGATCACCAGGGAGCAATTTGATGAAGCGCTCAGAGTTCTGGAAAGCGCCGGAAAGAAAGAATGAAAGGTAGTTCATTGCACTTTAAGCATCTACAGTTCGATTTGTCATATCAGTCTTCCGAACAGGGAACAAACTTCTGCTGGAACGCTGTCTCTTTACAAGCGATAGACAAAAAAAAGAGATAATGGTTGATAGGAGAACATCCGCAACCATTCACTCTGCTTGCATGCACTCAGCCTGCGAAGTCAATTCCTCGCTGCGTGGAAAAGTTTGATTGCGTAGGTTTCTACTTTAATTTCTATCGCACAGTTAAGGACCGTTTCTTGAGCTTCTTCTTATCCGTCCAACTCCTTTTCTAGATGCCAACCACTAATGCTTTACTTGGGTCAGGGCCCTCCTTTTCTACCGTCAGATATTATCTTTGCCACCGAACGGCAAGCGCAGACCATTTCCTCATGTCCCTGCTCATCCCGTCGTCTTTTTCCTTCGGGGAGAGGCTGCTAACCTGCTGTTCTGGGAAAGATGCAAATCCAACAGAACTAGATAGTTTGTTAACGAGGGTAGAAAATGCCATGTGTGTTGGCGGGCATCAGGAATTCATAAAAATGCATGATTATGAGTTATGGCACCATAGTGACCCAAGGGTATCAGCGCTGAACAGGGCGGCATGAGCTAAAGCAAACCGAGATTACTTTGGATCATCTTCGAATACTTTGCGCTATCCAGCCCAAATACCTGGGTTGAGCCTTTCATCGACCTCATGATTTTTGTTGCCCGGTACAAAAATGGTCCTGGCAGCACAAAGAGCGAAGATAATGAAGACGATTCCTTCTCCAATTCCATCGTTTCCCAAATTTGATGTCCTTGCGTCGCTTTTGAAGTCCTTCGTCAGTTGGTAATTTTAATTGCAGACAACTTTAACTACCACTTGACTGTGTTCATTGAAGATTCCAGCGCCACGCAGAAATAGTTCAAGCAAGCTGATAAAGGGAGCGTACTGAGATGAAGAAAAATTCTACTAGGATTGGGGCTGCCAAGGATGACCATCTTGATTCCCTGATCTCTGTTAGAGTGGAGAAGTTCTTAACTTCCTTGGATCACTGCCGTTTTGCAACAATCGACAAAACAGGCTATCCTCATTGCGTACCAGTAGGTTATCTTTACAGCAGACCTTACATTTATGTACCGACGAACTCGAGAACGAAAAAGGTTAGTAATCTTCTCAAAAATCCCAAGTGTTGCATCATAGTGGACA
>Ga0080006_1157391_pt1 | contig 10371 bp, 6 predicted proteins | sample RS3BMetagenome_FD_69209 | JGI IMG/M metagenome (GOLD analysis project Ga0080006, IMG submission 69209) | Ferric oxide microbial mat and aquatic microbial communities from Rainbow Spring, Yellowstone National Park, USA - RS3B (SPADES... ... | reverse complement strand
CCCCCCTCCTCAATTCCAAGGTTTGGGTTGTATGCGCCTATTGGCACAATGCTGAAATTTGGAGGGTTAGGTATGCCGTATTGGCTGTCAAAGTACCTTAGCTGTCCGGCTATGTACGGGTCACCGTAAAGGTCAAGGATGCCGATGGTGTAACCGGAGCCATTGTAGCCGTCGTTGAGCAAACTTGTAGCACCGTAAACTGACCTCAACTGCGTAGCTGATAGCCCGGCCATGGGCGATGTCATGTTTGGCTGGGATTTAACGACTGTTAAATCCATTGGCTTCACGATCAAGCCTGTTATGTTTGATATGTAGATGCTTGCCCCGGAAATTGCAGGAATGCCTTCAGCGGCATAGTAGCTCAGTGAACCGTTTGTGTAGAGGTTAACCGAAAGCCCTAGGTAAGCCTTTACCATTGCTGGCGTGCCATAGGCAACTATCGTTGAGTTCAAGGCGGTAAACGAAATCTCAAAGCCCTTATTCCTAAGATATGTAAGAACTCTGCTGTACTGCGCAGTAGGGTAAAAAAGGTTTTCCGCCTCCTTCTGAGTTATAAAGTGGCCATAATCTGATGATCCCGGAGTTGAAACGCCCTGAAGCATAGAGTAAAGGAGCTGGGGGTTTTTCAGTGGTATGGTAATTGTAATGGGAATTATTGCTGAGGAACCAAGATTGCCCTGAAGCTTAAAGCCGTTGATAGTGGGAGCCGTAACCTGAGCCTGCGCAGGGATTGCGTAAACGCCCATGGTTGATGCCAGAAGCATTAACAGCACAGCGTAATAATATTTTTTCATTAGAACAATTAACGGTCATGCCATATATAAATTTTAAAGGCAAATAAAATTCAAAAATAAAAAAATAAATAAAAAATAAATATACTTATGTGTGTATGTTACTTTCTTCTTACTAGCATTATTATCTGTATTATTATGATTATGATTGCGAGTACTGCTACCACGATCAGGTACGACATTATGCTGCCCAGTGTTGATGATACTGATGATAAGGAGCTCACTGAACTCTGCATTGAAGATACATCACTGCTAACAGTTCCTAGGGTTGAGCTAAGGCTTGAAAGAGATGAGCTTGTTGAAGCAAAGCCACTGCTAACAGCTGTGCTGAGGCTGTTTACGCTGCTGCTGAGCGAACTCAGCGCTGAGCTTATGCCTGATACCTGGCTAGCTGTTGCAAGGCCTGTGTTGACTGTGAATGCTGAAAAGTCCATCCTGGTCATGCCTGAAACGTTCCCCTCAACCATTACCGAGTACACTCCAGTTGAGTAACTCGATGGTACCGTGAAGCTCCACATGTAGACGCCGTTATGTATCTCGCTTGGTGAACCGAGAGATTGAACTGACCCGCTCGGAGTCACAAACTGAGCTACAGGGAATTGAGCAGATGTAACTGGGGAACCGTTATCCCACATTGCAACTGTCTCAACTTCTAGCGTCTGACCCGGAACTAGCGGTGTTGATGCGAACGTTCTAAGTGTGTATGCTGGTGTTACAGGTACTGGTGACTTGAGCACCATGAAGCTTGTTGTGCTTGAAGCATATGGTCCCTGGTATGACTCGGCCCACGTTACGTTAACTGAATATGAGCCGGCTGGCCAGTTAGATGCAGGTGACAGCACAAAGCTGAAGCTGTAATCACCTGTGGTTGAGCTTGGATTCACTGAGTCATAGTATACACCACCGGTGGGTCCCACAACCTTGAGAGTGACTGTCGTTCCTGCAGGCGGCACTGGGCTTACAGCCCCGGAAATCGTTACCGTCTGCCCCTCAAGGTAAGTAGGGGCACTTGAAGCCACGGAGATGGAATAGCTGCTGGCAGCAAATGCCGAAGCAGCTGGGATTGTAGCAAGTAATGCTATGAAAAAACCCAAAAAAATTGTTTGTTTGTTCATGTTATCTCACCTAGGAAATAGTTACTGTTATGGTCTTGTATCCTGATATTGTTATTCCGCTAGGTGTCACTATGAATATCTTGGCTGTGTACGTTCCTGCTGGTATGTTCTGCACTGATACGAAGCTCACTACTGTCTGTCCTGGTGCTATTGGTGTTGGGTTGCCAATGGCCACCCAAGAGAATGTGCTGTTGCTCAACACCACTATTGGCGTAGCAGTCAATGTTGTTGATACATTGTTGTATATTGTCACGTTTATGACGTTAAACCCTGCTACCTTTGTCTGCATTGGTGGTGCAGATGTTGGGAATATTATTGTCTGAGCTGGAGTTGGTGGCACTGTTGATAATGTGTATGTAACTGTGTATTCTGATGTCAGTCCCTGGCTGTCAGTTGCATAGAGCTTTATGGTGTTAAGTCCGCTTGCCAGTGTAACTGGGAAGCTGTAGAAGTCATATCCTGATGAGTTGGTTGATGTTATTGCAACCGACTTGTTATTTGCACCGTTGAGGCTGTACATGAATTTAGTTATGTAGGTTCCTGATGGTGCTGCTGGTGAAGGTGCTGCCCATGCATTAACTGTTATGTTCTGAGTTGTCAGAACCTTGCCGTTTGCAGGGGAAGTAACGCCAAGCATTGGATACTTGGATATTACTTGCAGCGTCTTTGTTGCACTGGATATTGATGGTTGTACTGCCTTTGCAGTAATTGTCACTGCGCCAGTTGTAGATGGCCCATAGTATTCAACTGAATATCCTGAACCTTCTGTACTGTTCTGTCCAGATGTTATGTATACTGTGTTTGCACTTAGTGATCCAGCGCTAACAGATAATGTTATTTGTAATGAGGTACTAGGTGCTGGCACAAGGTTGCCATATGCATCCGTAAGTTCTACGTTCACTGACGCTGTTCCGTTAATTGGTAAGTATTTAGATGGAGATGTAATTATTTTAAGCGCTGATGGTGCCCCAGGCGATACTTTTATTGCAGTAGTAGTGCTAACATTTGAGAGCATTGCTGATGAATTTCCTGTTACTGGCTGTGGTATGCTTGTCCATACATAAACGCTTTCGCTTGTGCTCGTTTCAGTAAATGAAAATACAGCATAACCTGAGCTGTTTGTGTATTCAACACCAGATGCTGGTGTTGCATGGTTGGGCGCTGTATATGTTGATTTGGATGTTGATACATAGAAATTAACTGGCACATTAGGCTGCCCAACATTCTTTTGCGTTCCTGATACTAGTGTTGTGTAATCTAAATATACAGTAGCATAAATTGTTTGGCCGGCTTTTGGTGATGATGGTGATGTGGTTGCTACATATTTAACACCAGAAAGGGTGGATGTAATCACTACATTTGATGTTCCGCTATATGTTCCCGCATAACTAACATTTGAAGGTATCTTTACTGAAGCGCTTACCTGGCTTGATGACCCATAAGGTACTGGGACATAAAGCAGTGGTCCTACTACTGTTGTTATATTTTTAGTTACTGTCGTGCTCAACTCTGTTCCATAAGGTAACTTGCTTGGGCTTAGCCAACTTAGCTTATCATAATTGTTAAATGAATTGTTCAATGTTCCTGCGCTAGTTGAGAGAGTTATCACGGTGCCTTTTGTTATATTTACTGTATTGCCATATGCGTCAGTTAAGCTGATTCCTGTTACATTTACAGGTCCAGTAGCATAATCTGTAGTATAGCCTGGTTGGTCAGTTGAAAGAGCAACTGTCACCTGGGTTGGAGTTCCTGGCTGGACAGTAAAAGGTGCCAATGATGGTTTAATTTCACCTGGTACCACAGATGTATTTGAACTGCTACCAGACGCAGTTATGTTGTACATAGAGGAAGCATATGTAGCATTTACGTTAAATTTTGTTGGCGCCGTGCTGCTTGCGTTTATTACTTCTGGGTAAGTTACCATCGCACTTGATGGTGCCGAAGAAGGAACATTTACATAAAGGAATGCTGGCACCCAGCTTACTGTTACACCTGATGGAGCAATAGCTTCGATCTTAAACACACCATTTGTGCCTGCTGTTATTGATGTTGGCGCCTTTATTATATATCCTAGAGCCGCTGTAACATAGAGTTCAGGGCTTACAAGGCCATAGTGGCTACCGCTTGTATATTTAGCAGAAACAGCTGTTACTGCTCCCACTGTACCTGCAGACGGAAGTTTGGCAGCGCTAATTGTAGGAAATTCGAATGATATTGCTATTGTGGCTCCAGCTGGGATTAATATATCGCTGCTGCTGTTAGAAGATACCACTACAGACCATGGTCCAGTACCATAGACAGTGGTAGTATAAGTTTTAGGAGGTACACCAGACACCTTTATTTTTGTTGGTGCGCCGGAAGCTAATGATGTGGGCACATAAATGCTTATTGATTTAACTGATGATCCACTTACTGGATTGCTAATTGAATAGTTGGGTTCAGCGGTAGCGCTAGGTTCAAAAACCTGTGCATTTACGCTCACTGATGGTAAAGCTGGACTTGAAGCTGCATGTGTTACGGTTGTTGCCATTGGTAAAGTAATTGTTGGCACTGCTATTGAAAGTGCTAGTATTATCACTAATAAACTCTTTACGTTCATTGCAACCTGAATTTCATTTAATGCCTATATAAGCTTTATGAAGTGGATGTTCTTTTGCATGAAATTGCGTAAAAATTGAATGATTAAAAGTTGTATTTTATTTGACCTTTTTTCTTTTAAGTGTGAACAACACCGCAGCGAGGATGCTGCCGAAGAATGCCAGAAGTGAAACCCCAAGGTATTCACTGTAAGCCAGCTGGGGCTCATAGATTATTTTTACTCTGTAGGTTTGATTGCCATTAATGGTCCACGTGTTGAACGAGAACCCGTATATGATTGTCCGTTGGTTCCTTAGCTCGGTGCCGTTGGCATAAGCTACCCACTGGGGACTGTATGACTGAAGCAGTGTTATCCTGGATGGGCCATCTACCCTTACGGTGTACTCTGTGGGTGAACTGGAAATTACAGTCATGCTTGATGAGTTAGAGTAAATTATGGGCCTTGCTCCGGTAACTTCATAAACGTTAACGTACCTGAGGCCTTTGGCAATCTCGATTCCCCTGCTTTCGTTTAGCGCTTCGGTTATCTTGGTCAAATTGTAAACGCCGAAAACGTTTGGGTATATTACAAAGTACCTTATTCCAAGCTGCCCTAGTACATCACTTGCGTTGTACCCAGATATTATCTGAAATACAACGGCCGAGGATGCATCTGGGGAAAGAGATGGCAAACCGTTTGTTCCAGTAAAAATGGCCCCGCTTTCAGCATGGGAAAAGTTACCGTAATTCGTCACCACGTAACCTCCTTCAGGATAGTAAAGCACGAACCCCTGAGTTGCATTTAATGCTTTGTTCCAATCCAAATAAGCATTGGGAACTTCGTACAGGCTGATCCTCTGGGGTATTCCTGAAGTCTGTGGCCCCACGAACTGGCCGGTCCACCAGGGATACGCCCACACAGAAACTATGAAAAAGGCGACCAGAGCGACGGCCCTAACCCTCTTCTTTCTCAATATCCCCTCCACTGAATACCCTACAAGGCCAGCAAGCCCGATTGCACCTGGGAACAGAAGCGGATTAAGGCCTTCAAGTATGACGCCGTAGGGTATGTGGTAAACAAAGAAGCTGTAATTTGTATAAACAAAGTACCCAAGAAAGAGCAGCAAATAGCTTGCAAGGAAGAAGTAGGCTGCCCTGTTCCTTTGGTTAAGCAGTATTGCTATGGGCACAAATATGAGCACAATGTAGAGGAACGGGTATGACCATGAAGTGAAATACGATGAATATATGCTGTTCATGTAGAGACCGCCAAGCCTGAGCAGCACTGGCATTGATGCTAATCTGTGGTACTGTATAAGGGAGCCTAGGAAGCTTCCGGCATTGGAAGCGCTCTTCAGTGTGCCGGAGAACGACGGCGGGAAAAAGTAGTAAACGTTGCTTGCCAGAGCTATGGCAGTTGAGCCCAGAGTGAAAAGGAGCCCCCTGGCAATCCTTGACTTATATCCGTAAATTACCGAAAGAACCAGCGATAGAAGAGTATAAGTTACTATTTCGCTGGGCCTCCACAGGGCAATGGCATAGACTACACCCGCAACTAGCACATACCTTATGTCCTTCTTCTTCATGAACTTCAAGAGCAGCAGCAGGAAAAATGGCAGGAGAGCGTAGCCCATAAGGTAATTGATCCAGCCGTAAACTAGCTGGTCAAGAACCATCGGGGAAAGCATGTACACAAGTCCTGAGATGAATGAGGCTGCCCTGCCAGCGCCCTGCTCCCTTACGAAAAAGTACATTCCAGTTCCGCTGATGAATAGGTAGCCAACGGAAATTGCCTTTACCATTCCTCCCCCGTAGAACCCGAGGGGAGAAAGCACTGGATAAAGGAAGTTAAAGTAAAAGAAACTGGACCCAGGGCTTCCAAATCCATAAAGCTGCCATATGTAAAATCCAGAAAGGAAGGAATGTATGGCTGCGGTACTGGTGAGTGGGACCCCCCAATCTCCCTGGCTAACAACCCCTGGAGTTATAAGAAGCCGAAAGAGGGCAATGACTGAAATAAGCAGGTATGTTAACGGTACCCAAACGTATTCTTGGAATGACCCCTTGTGCAACAGCAGTGTGTAGCTGATATGACTTAAAAAGCTTTAACCAACCACTGACACGTTTGAAAGGTAAAGGCTTCCCTGCCAGCTGTATATGTAGGAAAAGATCTCTACGTTGCTGTATAGCCGGGGGACTGAGAAGTTATACTCAACCCTTGTCCACGATTCGTTTACCATGCTGCTGGACACGTAATGTAAGCTGAGAAGAAGAGTCATGTTATCTGAAAAGACCGCTATGGACATGCTGTTTGAGCTTGATGGTGTGCTCTGCTTCATGTAAGCTATAAGCGTGTAGTTTCCCATGGGCAGAAAGTTATCCGGTATGTACCATGCCTGAACCTGCTTTGGGTTAAGCACCATCAGCTCGCCGTCGTAGAGCACAGTTTTGCCAAGAGGCAGAATTTTATCTGCCGTCCAAGTTACGGAGGTTGGCCTGTAATAGACAACAGGCCCGGTGTAGTTCCTCTCCATGAGGACCATATCGTCAGCTTCAGCCAGCACGCCATAGTTGCTGCTGTAGAGCCTTTCAGCCAACGATGACATGGTTGTGCCGTATGTGCCCTGGGGAACAAAGTACGAGAAGTTTGGCCCAACAAGCACGTACTGGAAAGAGGACTTTGGGTTAACCTGAGAGAGTGTATAGAGCTTTACGTTGCCTGGCGGCATTATGCTTTCCTGCACGAGAACGGTCGAGCCTGGCTGAACAAGCTTCAGCATATTTGACATGTTACCGTAAACTGCCCTCATCTGATCATAATTCTTAATAACATTAGCGAAACCAAAGTCAAGGGTTGTGTACTGGTTCAGGGGGGAAACCGGCTGGTAAACTGTTGAGAATAAAGAGACGTTGATCAGCAGTATTACGGAGAACACCTTTAGCGCTTTCCTGTCAACACCTGCAAGGCGCTGAACGCCCTCCACCATGCCAAGAAATATAAAGGGAAGGAAGGGTGCAATGGCACCTGAAAGCAGCACGCCGGGGTACTGGTAGCCAGGCGAAAGCACAGCAAGCAGTGCAAGGGGTATCAGTGCCAGGGCCCAGAAGCTGATAAGCGGGGCAAACAACAGGGGCAGGAGAACTATGAGCAGGGCAAAAGTTCCTCCAAATACCATCCCTGAGCTGAATGCCATCCTGGGGAACTGGTTAAGAACGGCATAAGCTGCAAGAGAAGCTGAGGAAACAGCTACGGTAATGTAGTATGACCTGTCCTTTGGCAGGAGATGAGCTGAAAATATAAAGGAGAAAAGTGAAGGCAGAGGGCCCAGCACGCTACCGAGAGAAAATATCATTGCGGCTGAATCGTTTTTGCTTTCAGCATAAAGGTAATATGCCATCAGAAAGAGCGTGGGGAATGCAAGGTCTGCGCCTGACCAGTCGGCAGCTGCAAGTGGAAAGTAGGCAAGGTATGAAAGTGAAATGCAGAGGGCAGCAAACCTGCCAACCTTCCTTTCAGCTATCCTGTAAAGCGGAAATGCCCCGGCTCCAGCAAACACGGACATGATGATATAGTAAAACACGGTGTAGTTTATTATGAACAGGAACGAAAACCTTATGATCCATATGTAAGCCCACAGGGCCGAATATGCAATATATGCCGCAATCAGCACAACTTCTGTTGCCTTCAATGACATTAATTAATGGTGGCTTGCTTGGCTTAAAAACTTGACCATCCCAAACGTTTAATAGCCCCTTGAACTTTCACAGTTCACATGCTCGATTACTATGTCTTGGCCTCAAGCCTAATGCTAGCAGTGGGCTTTTACTTGTGGGTCTTCAGGGGAGAGGAGAATTACTTTGACAGGCTGGGCACTGCGCTGGTCATAATCTTCATTGTGCTGCTGCTTGCAGCCGCTGTAATGTTCTCAATCGGAAACCAAGAAATAGCTGACCAGCTATCCGAATACGCTTATTTTGCCATTTTAATTGGCGTTATATTCAAGGCAATTTCCATGAAAGGAAAAAAAGAATGAGTGAGTAAGCTATCAATTGTGATTAGCTTTATATCCCATCTAAGCCTTGAATGAACCACATTTCCTTCAGGGTTGTGAAGATGTCAACTGGCCAACAAACCAAGCAAGCCAACTAGGCGTTTAAGCTGGGTTGGAGCGAAGTTAACAAGTATCCTTACATCGTCCTTTTCTATTATCCCGGCCAACTTTATGCCTACAAGCACAACTACAAGCGCTATTTCCCAGGAGAAAAAGCCAAGAAGGGCAATTATTATGAGAACGGAAGTTAGGGCGTTCTTCCTGTCCATAACAAACACCCCCTGCCAAGCTGAAAATAAGATGAGTAGCACCGATGTAAGAACAGCGTTCGTTGACTGGGCAATTGCAGCCCCTAGCACGCTCAGCCTTGGTATCAGGGCATATGAAACTCCAACAACTTCAACTGCGCTCATGATTCCTATTACTATGAATGGCTTATAGTTCTTCTTTGCTGCAATCATGAACATTGATAATGATTGAAAAGGCATTGTTGCTGTCACAAACAGTATCAATAGCTCTAGAGAAGTCGTTCCGGGGAGATACGCTGGGAATAGCCTTGAAATTACTGGATAGGCTAAGGCGTATCCTGCAAGCGCAAGTGGTAGTGAAATTATGGCATAGAGCCTGAACGTGAGGGAACTCATCTGAGCCATATCCTTACCTTTAACATAATAGTGAGTTGATGCTGGCAGGATCGCGCTTGAAAACGAATTGATAAGCAGGTTTGGCACAGTTGATATCATTGCCATCAGCTGGTATATGCCAAGGAAGAAGCTGCCAAGAAGGGCATAGGTTACTACCCTGTCCCCCTGACCAGCGATGAATGTTACAATTCCACTTAAATATATGGGAAGGCCTGTCAGGGTTACGCTCTTAAACTCGTTCATATGCCATCTGGGCCTTACCCTTATTTTCATGCCATAGTATATTGCAGCAGCGACTGTTCCTAAAGTCCAGAAGATGATTATCATGTAAACATTGCGCATCAGCACCCCAACGATTGCCAGCCCATACCTAAAAGTTGATGAGATAATTTGGCCCACGTTTGCTTCAGTGAACTTGCCAAGGCCTGAAAGCACTGATGCTTGGTAAAACGTGAAGATGGTAAGTAAAAAGTACGGCAATGAAACCCAAACATAGCTGGGGAAAATAAGGAAAATCAGCAGGGCAGGAAAAACTATTGCCGGAAACATAAGAGATACCTCTGCAAGCGCAAGCCCTTTTCCTGCAGTGGTGTCATGTGAAACCTCCCTGGTTATAAGGTTGGTTGGCATGATTGCGAAAACGCTTGTTACCAGTGCAGCTATCAGCTGAACCAAGGCTATTTCCCCCAGATAGCTAGGCGTCAAATACCTTGCAAGAAGTATGTAAAACATCAGTGCCATTAGCGAGTTGTAAATGCTGGATATGAAGTACTTGATGGATCCTGTGAGCGGGTTCATGACCAACTATTGAAATCCTCAAGTTAAAATCATTGCTTTTGTGGCATTACTACACATTGGGATGACTGTTCAGCATTTATGACGAAATGCTGGAGAATCAGCACCTTATAAATTAGCTTGCAGGAAGTTGAGGCAACGTACTTTAACCTCATCTTCTCCATATGGCTTAAGTCCCAAATTTATACAAATAACCTCTGACATCAACCATATTTAACGAACAGATCAAATTGTATGAGCTTGCCTGTCCCTAAATGAGAGAACCCTCACCTTATCGTAAACCTTACTGCCAAAGCCGCTTTCAGCTATGTAAACCGCAAGCATAGCCATTGAAGCTCCAAGCACGGCGCCACCTATTACATCAAGGGGCCAGTGAACCCCCACATATACCCTTGAA
>Ga0080006_1117507_pt1 | contig 10372 bp, 7 predicted proteins | sample RS3BMetagenome_FD_69209 | JGI IMG/M metagenome (GOLD analysis project Ga0080006, IMG submission 69209) | Ferric oxide microbial mat and aquatic microbial communities from Rainbow Spring, Yellowstone National Park, USA - RS3B (SPADES... ... | reverse complement strand
CGTTGTGGTATCGCGTTAGCATTATTTTGGCGCTATGCAGTTACAATCTGGGCATCGTCTGCTTCGGACTGACCACAACGCCAAAGCGCTTGTCGAGCAGCGTTGAACGGCTGTGGCTGGCAGTAACCCGCGAGAATCCGCGAGCGAAGCAGCGGCCGCTGCTATTGCGGTACCAGGAAACTCGCCAGCGGCGGCGGGTGCTCCTTGGAAGCTGCACTAGTCCTGCTCCCCGTCAGCGGGTCCAGAAGCAAGCCTTCCAAGCGAGAGATGATCACTGGACTCTGGTGCAGCTGGACCGGCTAGTCGATTGAAGAGGCGCCCACCTGCAGATCGTAACCGAGGCCTGGAGCAATGATCCCGTTTGAGGGATGCTTGGTAGAATCCAGTGCACCCGCTACAGGCAGTTAGACGGCTGAAGTACGGCACCAGAGCGGGTCGACGGGACTGTGGAACTCTTGCACCAGAGCAGCCATTGCGCAAACCGGCAGGACTTGCTTCGTTCTACTCTCAGGTCAGACTGAAACGGAACAAGTGCACGAACGCGGGCGTGCACTCTAAATTATGGGTCTCCTCCATTATTGTCGACGCTTGTCTCTAGAGGATTCTTCTGCGACTGCCTCTTTTTCCTCCCTCATAGCTGATGATTTACATACACAGGTTTCTCCTTTGACTCCTATTATGGAATATGCGGTTGAAGCATTTTGACAACAGTGCTTCAGTACTGATTACGCTGCTTCCGGCTGTTTCTTTCGTCTGTCATGCACAAGCGAAATTGCCGTCTCCGCTTCGCTTGCCATTTTCGCCTTCATTGGATGCAGCCAATGTGCGCCCTTAACAACGTTAATATGTGATGATGTTCATATGTTCCCAAATGTCCACCATATCTTGTATTCAAAGCCCTGCTCTGTAGCGAATGAATGCTTGCCTCACAGCTCGGTACTTGCCCTTAACGGGCACAGAAGGTACCCCTCGATGTATCCTACAGTTACTTCGCCCGGTGCCGCACCATAAGATCATGGACTTTGTCGTCGCAATGATTTCGGTTAGTACTCTGTCCGTTAGCATCGAAAGTGGACGCTGTTCAATTCGATAGAATATTCGTATAATATGAAATTGTCCATGATGAGAAAAGCACAAGAAGGAGAATATAGACTCGAGATCAAGCCGAGCAATTTCCATGGGTCTACGCTCCCTTCCTGCAGAGTGGTGACGTGCTTTCTTCCAGAAGCGATCGTTTTAGGGACGAAAGTCAGCGTCCAAGACACTTTGCCACCCAAATAGAAGTCAAAAGAGCCTGTGCGAGCGATTCCTGTTGCATGTACCAGCTCCTGTCGCATGCCGAGTCGTCTACGGCTACAAGGAGAATCGGATTTGTCATTCGTGCGGCATCGATTATTTGACGTGAGCAGTTCAGTGAAGTTTCGGCAGGAGGTTTTGAACAAGTATGAAAGACTCGTCGTGCATTTTCTTCCTTCGCCAAGCCAGAGGCGCGAATTACTGCGCCCACAAGTTGCCTTGAAACAGAAAGATCGAGTACATGGACAATGCGTGATTTTAGCGTGCTAAACGTAAAAAGAAAAGGAGAGTGGACGCTCGCGCAAATGAAATGGATAATGATGGCGGTTATTTTACTTACACCTGCTCGACGGTACAGCGAACCATATTCATTCCGATGATGATCCGATTTCAGCAGCCAAGAGTCGAAGAATTTATTCCGCACAGACGACCGAGAATCCTCAACCTACACATGAATTTGTAATCCCTTATTGCCGTTCTCTGAACGGCGACGCTGTACACCTAAAAAGGTACCGGCAAAAACTCGAAAGATCCGAGCAGTCCGAGCAGTTGAGGAATCCATTCTAATCGGGCCTGAGAGCGGAGTGCTATGTGGAAAGGCTTTTCCAGCGTGCGCGACATTGCATTCTAGGAGATTCACAGATGATGGTGCATCAATATCCTCTGAGACTCTTTAGAGTGGTGTTTAGCATTCCGCGCGGGGACGTATACGCGATATAGCCAGCAGAGAGGCGCCAACTGCTCGCTCCGGACTCAGTGGAACCAAACCGTTTCACGAGCATGATGGGCGAATTGATATCCACCCGCAGACGCCTCCTAGCCCTTTCGACCGGCCCACTGATATCGGCTCCAGCTCTTTCCTGGACGATTCGGGTCAAACAAGCTGCTCCACGAAGTTGGATCGCTTCAGCACCTCGCCTCTCGCCTTCAGCACAACATATCGTCTGGTATAGACAGCAGCGCTATACTTTCGGTTCACAAATTCCATGCCTTTATTTCCTCTGGATGGACTCACGTATGCAAGGAGTCCTCGCTCTCGTGCCCTCAGTGCCATTCGTCGTTCTGTCAGCTCTCGGTACTTTTCTGTCGCCGAAGCGCTCCGCCGCCTTATTTCCAGCTCGACTGTCTGAAATGGACGTCCCAGCTCATTCCTGACCTTTTCAAAATGAGCACACCTCTTCGTGTCCCTCGGTGACAACCCTCCCAGAGGAACACGTACTTGCGGGCGAAAGACGACATGCGCCCCGATGTGTCACTGTGTGCTGAACGCTGCACCGATTCGCCCAGTCGAGCGATCGTTACGTTTCGCGATAGAAATCACTCCTTGGATGAGGTTGAACCACGGGCGCTACGGATGAATGGGAAGCAGGCCTAGACCTACAGAATCGGCAACGGCTCGAACGCAAACCGAATGGTGAAATACCACATCGTCCACTATGAGAACGTTGCAAGACGTGAAGGAATAGCCTTCGATGGTTTGACAAGGTGGTTGGTGCTGTTGTATGCAACCTCTCTACGAGCGAAAGCGAGGCTGCCTGTTGAGTCCGCGGCAGCAAGATTAGATGATGATGATGACGTCGCTCTCCTCGAGCTCGATCAAACATACTGCAGGACCCCGCCGCGAATATCCATGTCGGCTCCGACGGTTTCGTCTCAAGGAGGTCACATCGACTGAAAGAACAAACCGCGGTGTCCCTGTACTTTTTTTTACCGATCGCAGCGTTCCAGGAACTTTATCGTTGCGATTTCAGTGGAACATGTCCGTGACTGGACCAGCACTCTGTTTTGGCGATTGTTTCCTGGTCTTTTCAGAATCACACGAACCAGCTGTTGAGAAACGGAGACGCCCCTGGTGTCTACTGTCTTCGCTTTTGCTCTCCGTACGCTGATCAACGGGTCGATTTTCTACCTGTGACCGCTAATTGCCTTTGAGAAAATCGGTGATTGGCGCGGAGCACACGTACTTGTTTCTTTCAGTGTGCCGCAACCGTCTGAGCACTGTGGTATGACTGATCTGAACGATGAATGCAGTCCTCCTTGCACTGTTCAGTAAAGAACATATCCGAGAGGAAATCCGTCCACGATCCATGCAGTACAATGCATCGTGATTTCGATGTCCTGCTATACAGTCCTAACAAGCATTCGATTCCACGCAGCGGCGGGCTGGAACAGAACTGAGTTGAAAGACTATAACCGCGGATCGGGTCGCGCGGTCTGTACTTCGGCCTGAACTGCAAAGTTCTGGAGGCACGACTAACAATATTGCTGTTCTACATACTTTGATCAGCAAGTTCCTCGTTTTACTTGGAAAGGCCATCGATTGGCAACCACAGCGGGCAGGACGACAGCCAAACGAACATTTCAACAAACGATATAGTACAGAACTCCGTCCAGCTCTGGCTCACGTTACCTGGTCAACGAACACTACGGCCGTAACCAGGAAAGGTACGGTCTGAACTTGTGAAGCAAGCGACGCAGTGTTCGGCGGGCGCTTTGAGCTTATTGGGAGCTTGGGCACAGCACCTGCGTTGTGTACCAGAACCGTGATAACTCTGGACTGCCACCGGGCGCGGCAGCCTAGATACGCGCTCCCAGAGAAGTAGGTGCCAAATCATGACTTGGGCTTTTCTCGGTTTCCTGGCACCCCTGCCGGCTTGGAGGTGCGATCATCATAAGACGATAGGTGCTGGCAGCTGCAATTCGTTGCATACGGGGGGCGCTCACTGTTCCAGGCTGCGCCGTGCGGCCCTTGTGCGGGTACCAGGTCTCACAAATCCTGCTCCGTCTCTGTGGTATGCTAAGCGGCGCAGCTGCCGGCGCAGTGAGAGGTCAGCGCCTCTGAATCTGACATCCTCATTCGCCTCCCTGGGTGTTTTCTCGGAACTCGTTACAGCACTCGATGCGGTGGGCATCCAGACCCCAACTGCCATTCAGACCCGCGCCGTTCCTGCGATTCTCGGAGGAGCCAGCGTTATCATCGGATCTGCGACAGGTTCAGGCAAGACCCTTGCCTACTTGCTCCCAATAGTACAAAGACTCAAAAGCGAAGAACAGCAGGTCGTCTCGGAAATGCAGACAGAGGAAGCGGCTGAAATGATGCGGCGTGGGCGGCATCCCCTGCGCAGACCAGGTGCACCGCGAGCGTTAGTCATTACGCCGACTCGAGAGCTTGCAGAGCAAGTGCTTGGAGTCTGCAAGCACCTATCGCACTATATCAAAATTCGTGCGGCTTCGGGTCTGGGCGTCCGTCGCATAGTTCGCGCGCAGTTAGAAGAGCAGCCTGTCGACATCCTGATCACGACAAGTGGACGTCTACTGCAGCTCCTGGACGAGCAACTCATTCGACTGCGATCTGTGCAAACTGTCGTTCTCGACGAAGTAGATACACTGCTGCTGGATGAGGGAGGATTCCACGACGATATTCGACAAATCATGGGAAAAGCCCGCAATACGCAGCAGTTCATCGCCGTCGGAGCGACGCACCCCACTGCAGCGCAGAAGCTCTACAGAGAGTTCTGTCCAGGTGCAAAACCCATCACTGTGGATCTCCACCAGACACCATCGAACCTTTGTCAGAGGTTTATTCGTGTGAGCGGTGCGAACGGCAAGACCGATGAAATCCTCGCGCTTCTCAAGGAGGAGACTCATAAGAAAACCCGTTTGCTCTCCGGAGGACGAGTTATGGTGTTCTGCAATACGGTCGACAGTTGTAGATTTCTGGACTATTTTCTGCAGGAGCACGGCTTCACTACAGCGAATTACCATGGTGACATCCCGAAAGACAGGCGCGAAGAAGAATTTCAAGCTTTTGTACGAGGCGAACGGCAGATTCTCGTTTGCACTGACATTGCGGCACGGGGACTCGACTACGACCACAAGATAGATCAAGTGATACTCTTCGATTTTCCGCGCACTGCCATAGACTACTTGCATCGGGCCGGGCGCACCGCTCGGGGTCCCTCGGGAACCGGCACCGTTACCTCTCTCGTAACAAAAAAAGATTTGCCACTAGCGAGCTTCATTGAGGACGCAACTCGCATCGAAGGTGTAGACCTCGTGCAGTACTGCGAGACCAAAATGCGTGAAGCCGTGAAACGAGACGAAAAACCCACGAACGTGAACGCGTCCAACGCGCCCCGCTCCGGTACTCGCCCTGGATCACGTACACGTCCTGGACCTGGTGCACATTCTGGACCTGGTGCACGTCCTGGGCCTGGTGCACGTCCTGGACCTGGTGCACGTTCTGGACCTGGTGCACGTCCTGGGCCTGGTGCACGTTCTGGGCCGCCAAAGTGAACTCGTGGACCGCTAACTGCCGTTTACCTCTACTAGACTCGACCCCCAGGTGCGTGTCATCAAATGCATTTTCGCCGTTTACAGCAGATGTGTTCGAAGTGCGTTCATTTTGTAGAAAGAAAAGGCCATGAGATAGGTATGGACGTTGTAGTCGGGAATCCTGGAGGACCGTCATCGCCCGGTTCGACATAAATGCGAAAATATCCCCTTTTCGCCAACCATCAAGCGAAGAAGCGCAAATGAAGAAGCTGAAGAGGGGCAATATGCCAGAAAAGATGTTTGTCCCACGGGACGATGACGAGATTGTCATTGCACAGAGGCTGCGAGCTCGAAGAACCCCTGCATTGCTGAGCACCACCAGCGTCAATACAGGCAACAAGCTCATGAACGGAAACCTCAACGCCCCCATCAAAATCAGAAGATACGCGGTGCTGAAGACGAGACCAGCGGAGCTGACTCGCGCAAACTTTGCAGGGCAGCATCCCAGGCTCGAAGTGTGCAAGGGGAGGCTGAAACCGACGGTAGGGGGCCGGTCGCAAAAAGGCTGGGAGGCGGCGTCTGCGGATAGATATTAATTTGCACTCCATGGTCGTGCAGCTCTTTTGCATCACTGACTTGTGGTGTGTCTTAGGGTACAGTGATTCCCGCTTCTTCATGGGCACCACCGGCGTCAACAGTCGATGTTTGCTGCGCGAGCGTCAGGCACGATGCGTGGTTAGAATAAAATGGAACTCTGAACAGAGCGCTCTGTTCCGTCGTTGACCTTTTTTCCTAAACGTTTTTAGTTGCGCAGCCTCGGCATTCAAAGTGCAGCAATAGGAAATCGGGGATTCATACGTAGCTTTAAGATGCTCCGACGTCTCGGTGGAACGGCTTTTTCTCCTCTGTTAAACTGTCATTTCTTCCGTCGTTGGAATCAAGATGATCCACGACGCCTGTTAAGAAGGGTCCGCAAATTGCCCGATATCATTATCGACTTCATTCCAAAAAGCTTCCGGTGCTCTCCTTTCCGCACGTATACTATGCTCAAATCCGGAAATCTTCTATTTATCTATGTTTCTGTTTCAGGGCAGGTCATATGCGTGGCAATTTGCGCCGCTAGATAGACGACGAAAGAGTCAAAGTCGCTTCTCGATGAGTATTTTGACAAGCTTATGCCGAGGGTTTTCTGAACGTCTCACGACAAATAAACGATCTCAGCCGGATGAGGACTCGTCCTCTTTATGTGGACATAGAACAAACTGCATTCCGTAACAACGTGATATCTTTCACGAGATATGTTCCTGGGGGCTCTCGTATTTTCTCTCTGCATCAGAAAGGGTCAAGGACTCGGATTTGCATCCTCGCGGCAACCGCTTTTCGTGGAAATTCCGTCACCTGTTTGTACGGAGGGAGCGTAGACGAATCGAAATCTCTCGACGTGTTCTCCAGCTTATATCTGCCTTCCGTTGCGTGTTTCATAATGGAGGAAATCGCGTCCCGCGACGCTTATTTCGAATGGAGCAATGCACTATTCCGTGCGCAGCGGACAGAGGACTCGTCGAGGGGATCACCTTCAAGAAGCCCGTTATCATTGGGTACGACATCGGGCGCGGAAACCGAGAAGGTCCTGGCAAGTAGCGCTTCATAGCTGCCATTGGCATACACCGAGCATTGAAGTGGGCCTTCTGGCATGAAAGGGCAACGCTCAAAACAGGAGAAGCGATGGATGTCCGGGAATGCCTGACCAGAGTCATATCCTGCCGTTGGAAAGGGCACGTCAAGGCAGCGCACAAAGATGATGGAAATATGAGGTGTAGGGTAAATCACATCTGCCGTCTGCGCATGAAATACGTCGACAACAGCTGGAAGCAGCTAACTCGGGACTGCAACGCAGCCATCAACATCATTCGGCTGTCGATAACCCAGCTGGAGGGAAACGAGAGACCGACGTATTGAACGCCGGATATAACAAAGAGGAAATGAAGCAGTCTCTGATAAAAGCTGAAAAGGCTGATGTTGGTGACAGTGGGTATGGACTCAAACTTGAGATTGCACGCACGAGTTAGGAAAGTGGACCCGTTCCATTTTATTCTGGCAAGGATGTAGACAGCTTCCGCATTATACTTCCAGCGAGATACTGACAAGGCAATGCGGACTACAGGCGACCAGAGCCGCAACCACGCGCGTCGCGAATACCGCGGGGACTCACTGGCATATTACAAATAGGACAAGGACGCATTTACACATGAGAGAGTGTGCTTCGTTCTGTGCTTGCCGCTTTTAAGCCTTGAAACGACGGCGAGCAAGCGGTCGAATGGGATCCATACCGCGCGTCTGATCAAAGCGTCGTAGCTCGAGGGCACGTTTCGCGTAGGTGTCGGCACGTTCCTGATTACAGCGACGTCGTTCGAATGCAGCCCATGAATTCCAGATGGCTGGATCCTTGGGAGAAGCGTTCACCGCTCGCGCGTAGTAGTGTTGAGCGAGGTCGTCGTTACCGAGATCGGCCTCAAACCGCGCGTATGAAGCCCAAAGCCACCCAGCTGAGCGGTCAACTTTGAGGCCACGCTCAAAAAGATTGCGCGCACTTGTAACGTCACCGCATTTCCATTCCATCAAGGCCCAGCTATGATACAGAGAAGCAGTGTCTATTGGGTATCGACTCTCACTGTTGGCTGCACTGCAGCGTTCGATCCCCCTCGAGTAGATGTTGCGAGCAGCGTCTATGCGCATGTCGGCCTGCTCTACCAAACCCAGATACTGGTAGGCGTAGGGGTATCCATCGTCCACCTCGATAGCCCGGGACAGCAGATTCCGTGCAGTCTTCAGATTTCCCAGACGAAGTTCGAGTTTTGCATATTCGCAATGAAGACGAACATCGCTCGGGAAGCGTGCCACCGCCTCTGCGTAAACGCGTCTCGCGCTGCGTAAGTTCTTGCACTTTTCTTCGAGGCGTGCATAGGCCTGCCACAGCGCAACGGGGCCACCGACGCCGTCAAGCTGGATGTTACTGGGCTGCGGTCGAGCTCGTGCCTCAGCGAGGCCCTTGATGTAGGCTTGTCTCGCCGCACTAATATTACCGAGGTATTCCTCCATTTGTGCGAGCGAGAGATACGCCTGCATAAACGAGGGATCTGCCGAGATTGCCTTGAGGAACGAAGCCCTTGCCTTGGCCGGATTTCCCTGCTTAAACTCGAGAACACCTACTGCGTGTAGCAGATGTACATTCTCGTGCTCATTTTCCAGGGCTTTGTCTAAGAGGTTGCGCGCGAACTTGCTCCGTCCATATTTGTCTTCAAGGACAGCGAGCGATCTCAGGAGGCGAGTGGAGCTCGGGTCGAGGCGAAGTCCCCGAACGAGCAATTCGTATGCCCGTTGGACGTTGCCCAGTTCATCCTCCATCATCGCCCAGGAGTTGTATGCAGAGAGAAATTTCGGTTCAACCTCCAGGGTCTGTGCGAAAAGCTTTCGAGCGCGTTCCCAGTTCCGTAACAACTTTTCGAGGTCTGCTAGGGCCTGGATCAGAAAAGGGTTACCAGGATTGGACTGAATACCTCTGCGAAGCGTATTTCGAGCCTGATCAAAGTGACGCTGACGCTCCCAGCCACGTGCGAGAAGCATCCAAACCTTCCCTTCTGACGGGCACAGAACAAGCGCTTGTTCATAGCGTGCTACCGCGACCTGCCAGTGACCAGATCGTTCCGCTGCCAGAGCCTCGCTGACGAGCCGACTCGATTCCAGCTTCCTCGCGACGGTTATACTTTCCCTTGATGGCGCAACAGGCTGCAGCGTTAACTCCGCTCGCACGAGTGGCTGAGAGCTGGCCGCGGGTCCCGCTTCACCGCTAGCGTCCAAGTCGGGGTGCGCCGCGTCGTTCACCGCTGTGACGGGACCAGCGGCAAGCAACGGGGAACTGCGCCGGCAGAAACGCCCCAAAATAGGGAAACTAATCTTTCGCCGACACGTTCGAGGATCACAGGAAGCAGGTGTGAAACCGTTTTCCCCGCCCAGCCCCAGTGCCTTCGACTGCCAGTGTGGACAGCTCCCCTGCCCCGCATCTCGACGTACTAGAGCGTTTATAAAGCCAAGAGACGAGCTGCTTCGAGAAAAATTCGCATTATCTAGCCTACTTGACCGCCCCAAGAATTGGTGCTCGGCAAGAGACATAACGCGTCGCTTCCTCTGCCTGAAGAGCGAGTTTCGTACCCTGACCTCCAACGACAATAGACGCTTACAGTCAATCCGCTTGGACGCGATTCTACGTTTGTCCACCATATTGTCCATTTCATGCCTATTTATCCATCATTTTTCTGGTGATCGGCTAGCGCGCGCCCCCTATGGCATAGCGATCAGAGCAGGTCGCCGCCACTGCCGCCTCCAGCGTGATGCAGGCAGCCGCATCACAGCTGCGACTGGAGCATCACCTAAGAATATCAGCAGTGCTGCATTCCCAACTGCGTACACGGAAACGAAGCGACGGTCACCAATAGTATGCTTGTACACACGATTCGAAGAGGACCACTGCTACAGTCCAATCCAGAGATTGTTCGAGAAGCTGAGAAACAGGCTTTTAAGAAACGTCATAGGATATTGTGCACCGCTGACGCCCTTAGTGCCCCATTGTAGGTGAGAGCGCCGGTCATGAGCTAGAAAGGATCGTATGCTCTCTAATATTGACTATTTCGACACCAGTATCACTCATGAATCGCTCAGCAAAATCATACGCGTTTTCTACAGATATGGCGCATCAACCGTCCGGGAGTGCTGAACAGCACCACGCCTGTCCCGCCTCTGGATG
>Ga0080006_1157380_pt1 | contig 10377 bp, 5 predicted proteins | sample RS3BMetagenome_FD_69209 | JGI IMG/M metagenome (GOLD analysis project Ga0080006, IMG submission 69209) | Ferric oxide microbial mat and aquatic microbial communities from Rainbow Spring, Yellowstone National Park, USA - RS3B (SPADES... ... | reverse complement strand
AAATTTAATTTTACAGGAGCTTCAAAAGCAATGGCATTAGAAATACCTTATTTGTTTGTTATGTGGGATGATTTAATAGTTAATATTATTTTTGAGAATAAAATTAAGAATAAGTCAATACTAATCGAAGACATTGACTGTCCTGAATTAGAAAATCTACATAAATTAAAAAAAAAAGGATATCTAAAGAAGAAAAATCAAAAATTTGTAAGAATAAAATAAAAAGTAATTTTAAAAAAGAATTTAAGAAGGAATTGGAATTTAATTCTATTCATTTTGAACCTAGGTCTAAACATGAGAAAGAAAAAGATTATTATTCTGAATTATATGTAGATTTCTTAAAAGTAATGAAATATACATTCAAAAATTTTCGTGATTTAAAAATAGATAAACCCGAAAAATACAAATACAATAAAAATTGTAGACCACTAGCAAAAAAGATCGATGAATTTAATTATTCTGTTATTACAATGACACTTAAAAAAGAAAAATAAAAAATATTAATTAATTTATATTTTTAATATTATTGATTGATAAACTGGCTTGTATCAATTCCCATATTATTTGTATAGATTGAAGTAAAGAAAATGGAAGAATGACTATACCATTTTTAGAATTTTTTTTTCTATAATAAATATAAACTTATATTAAACCATCAATTATTTTATTTTTATTTCATATTGTATAATTAATTTATCTTGAGCCTCGAATGGAGGTGACAATTCCTTAATAATAGGATTATTTAAGGGATCTAGCACTAAATAAACATAATAATTTTCTTTATAGAATTCTGATGCTTTATATTCATTAAGTGTCATTGTAAAACTTTCTGAATTAACATCAGAAAGTCCTTTAACCTCAATATACCTTAATTTTCCATCCTTTATTGCTTTAAGGTCATACCCTAAATTATCCTCATGAACATCCTCTACTTCCCATCTATCTTCTTTCAATTTATTAATAACTATTTCCATTGCTTTGTTCTCAATCTCTTTTTTATGCTTTTCATGTTCGTAAACTTCTTCTGGATCGTATCCTATTCCTGAATAATTTTCTACTTCTGAAATCTTTTTGACTTCAATCATACCAATTATGGTTTCAATTTTTGGAAATACTTCCTGAGGAAGACTATTCCTTCTTTGATCGAGATTAGTATTTGAAATGTTGTTTAAAATATTCAGTCCTTCAGATTTCTCATTCTTTAATTCATCAATAAATTCTAAAATGTAATTTGAGTATTCAAGGACCCTGTTTAAAATCTTATTTCTTTCATTTTTGATATATTCATCAGACAATAATATTTTATTTAATTTATCATTACCTACATAAAGATTAGCATCCTTACAAGGGAATATTTTATTTCTAATATCCTCATCGCCAAAAAAATCAATAATATATTGTGGGTCAGAAAATTTTTCACCATCAAAATATACAATCCTTGAATCTACCTTATTTCCATTATTATCATAAAACCCAACTTCCAAAATTATTCCATCTTTTAATTCATCATCTATAACACAAATCTTTTGTGGAGAAAAATTCTTTCCGATTTCAATTGCTTTTTGAACCGCCCTATCTTCTACTGATAATCTTTCTATATTAATTCCTTTAACATTTCCAATTAAACCATCAGATGTAAATCCTGCATAACCAAGAAACTTTAAAATATTTATAAGTTGCATTAAATTTTCTTTAAATATCATTTCATTTGGCTTTTCAAGGATATTAGAAATATTAACATGTCTTTTTGCGGATTCTGAAATACTCAATGTTCTTTTAACCTCGTCAATTGATAAAAAGGCATTATTTAAATCTTCATTTATTATCTGCAAACCATTCTTCCCCTTATATTCTTCAAATATGGCTCTTATCATTTCATTTTCAGTAATAACATTGCCTATTATTTCAACACTGCCCTCATCAAAATCCTCTACCATTTGATTTACTTTGTTGTAGATTATTTCTAAGGCCCTTTCTTCAACTTTTAAAACACTTGAAAAGTTCGATACTAGTATATTATCCCTCATTGGATACCTGAAAACTCTCCCAACACGCTGAATGTATACTATTGGATTATAAGGAAGTTCATAATTTATAACAACATTTGCAACCTGGAGATTTAGAGATTCATTCAATACATCTGTACCTATCAATATCTTACCTTTTTCCCTGAAATCTTTTATTATAGTTTGAAGTTGATTTTTATCCAATTTTCCAGTGGCTAAGTATGTCCTAGGATATATCTTTAAAAGTTCTCGGTGTAAATATTCTGCAGTATCTATAAAAGAAGTGAAAATTACTATTTTTTTGTCCTCAATATTTTTAATTATTTCTTTCAGTTGCTCTAACTTACTGTCAACATTTATTGCCTTACCAAGATTTATTAATCTATCTAATTCTTCAATCTCTTCTTGCAAATTATAGCCTTCTCCCTCAGGTATTATGGAAAGTAGTTCATCTATTATTTTATCTATTTCTTCCCCCATTAACTCATTATCATTTAATTCATTCCAAAGCTCTTTTAAATTCAAACTTTTTATTGTTTTTTCAGCTATCCTTTTTTTCCTTCTTTCCATTGCATTAATTCCTGTATAATAAGAGCTTGAAACCAGCCTACCCATAATCGTTGCAACAAGACCACGAGGAGAATTAAAATTTTCAGACTTACCGTACATGTTTTTCACATAGTTCTCAACTCCCATATAAAATTCTAATTCCTCTTTAGTGATATCGAGTTTGATGGTTTCTACTATTACATCATAAGGGAAAAGTGGGTTGCCATTAATATCAGTAACATCATCATCCTTCTTTCTTCTTCTGATCGTATATTTTTTAAGATATTCTTTTAAATTATCTTCGGTTAAGGAAGGAAAAATAAGCTTTAAACGGCTTATAAAATGGTCTCTTTTACCGTCATGAGGGGTTGCTGTAAGACCTAAAAAATGAGTCGTCCTTGAACTCAATAATTTAATTAATTCATACCTCTGATTCCCTTTATCATTATCACCTTTAGATGTGGCCCGATGTAATTCATCAACTATTACCAGATCCCATTTAGTATCTCTATACTCAATCTCTTTCTTTTTTCTTTTCAACTTGTCTATACTGGCAATTAGCAGTTTTTCTTTTAGATCATTTAAATTATCATAAATTGAAAAATTCAGGTCAAATTTATCCTGCATCTCTTTTTGCCACTGCAACATAGCAGGTCTGGGGCATACAACAAGAACCCTAGCATTATTATTCTTAATAATCAGATCTTTAAGGAAAAGACCTGCAAGTATTGTCTTTCCTAACCCAGTTTCATAAGCAAGTAAAAAACGCACACCTGCTGATCCAATTTCTTCATGCAATTCATACATTTTTATCATTTCCAGATAGTCTATAAGCTGAAATGGAAGAAGGTCTATTTTTGATATTGCGAAAACCATTGTAGGATCATACTTCCACTTTGAATCTATTTTCATTGCTGTATATTTAGCTAGAAATTGAAGTATAGGTTTTAATTGTTCTAAATTCTCTGTCATTATTTTTCCTCCTTAAATTCATCAAGTATTCTTTGATTTTTTATAAGACCTACCTCTTTTATTGCCTTTAATATTTTTCCTATTTGCAGTATTTCATTATCCTCATAATCATTAACTTTTTCCAAATTTTTCTCAAAATAATAAATAATATATAGTGCTGAAATAAAATTATCAACAGACCAATTCGATTCCTGAGCGTACTTAATAATTGTTTCATATATAGGATGCACAGTTGATTCAACAATACATTTCTGTATTTTATCAAGAACTGAAGAACCTGCAATTTCATTAAGATTTCCAAGTAATCCTGCCCTGGAAAAAGAATCATTTACCTTTATCCTCTTTGCCCCCTTGTTTTTCATTATTATGACAAGCTTATTTTCTTCTAAATCCTTTGGCTGTAAATTAAAAGATTTACAAAGTTGATTATATTTATCAGTATCTATTTCTCTAGAGCCATCCCTTAATACTGAAAGATAGAAATACATCAAAGAATCAATGGATAAAGGACCTACAAGTTTCTTTATTTCTTCATCCAAATATAGCTTTTGAATTAATTCGGTGACATAATCAATTATTGAAGAAGTAATATTTGACTGAGTAAATGATTCAATTTTCTGGTATTTGGTTAAGACCCTTAATCCAAGCCCTACTGACCATAATAGAAGTTCGCCCTGATCATAGTCTAATTCAGCTATTTCATCCTTTTGTTCATCTATTTCATTTCTAATTTCATTTAATAATGAAGAATATGTTATCCCATTATATTCCACTCTTTTTCTAAGTGTAATAATTAAACTGTAATATATACTCCTCTTTCCCCTAGCCATAACGTTACTTTCATTTTCTGTAGAAATTGGTATAGCACTGGTAATATGGAAACCTGAATCATAGAGAATTTGTGTAATTTTTTTCCAGACTTCCAAATTACTATGGGCAAAGAACAGTACTAAAATTCCATTATCGTTCAAAGAATCATACAAATTTTTCATCGCCCTATAAAACCTTGAATAAAATGTTTCTTCATCCCTTTCTCCACCAATCTCTATAGCCTCTGAAGAGTCAACGCTTTCATAATTAAAAGCCTCTGGAAAATAATCATAAAGAATATTTTTATACCATAAATAAAAGAATTCAGATAATTCTGAATATGGCACATCATCATAATAAGGTGGATCTGTTATTATTATAGAATATTTTTTATCGTTTTTCATTAATGCAGAACCAATATTAATATTCATATTATTAGAATCTTTTAATTCCTGAACTGAATATTCCAGTCCTTCAACAACTTGATCTAATAATGATTTTAAAGAACCGGAAGATTTTGAAAATACATTAGTTTCCGGATGTTTCCATGTTATAGTTGCTCCTTTATATGTCATAACATGTGCTATTGTAAACCTTGTAGTTGCCCATATAGTACTTCTTGAATTAAAATCTATAATTTTACCTAACCACATTACTAGGGATGCACCAATTGCCTTTGCATAATTCCTATCTTTCTCTGCATAATAATCAATGGTTTCCCTAATTTTTTTGGCTAAGCTTGATATTATAAGGAGCTGCCTATCATTAAAAAGATTATACATGTTTTGCAGATATTTATAACTAGGAAAACATCTAGAATCTTTTGGAATGTCATTCTTTGGAATAAAATTACCTAATTCCTCCCATCTATTTTTTAATTCCAGAGATGCTTCTTTATATGATTTTATTTGATTATCCACATCTGTAAAAAATTTTTCTCTATTTGTAGTAATACAGAGCATTATTTCTCTTTTATTCTCTGATATATCTTTTACTATATCTTCGTTTGAAATTGAGGCCTCACAGAAAAGACATCTTGCTTTTCCTCTGTTCTCATTGCCCTTTCCATCATTCTCATGTATCTTTTCTTTGATACTAAATTTAATGTTTTCTCCCTCTATTTCATAAGAAACATACTTATTAGGTGAAATTTTCCAGTCATCTACGATTGGTGTAATCCTACCACAGTAAGGGCACTTAACTGCCCATGACCATAAATAATATTTAACCTCTTCACCATTATGCCTTAAATAATACTTTTCATAATCTTTCTTTAATTCTTCAATAATTCTTTTTCCCTCTCTTTCTACATCATTTACCAATTTTACACCATATTTTTTAGGATATTCGATTGTTGCCTTCATTATTAAGTATGCAATAGGATTATTATCAGAAAGTTCTACATTAAGCCCTAGCCTCAATGCTTCAAACCCAATCATGCCTGAACCAGCAAACGGGTCATATAAGGTAAGATCTCCGTAAATCTTTTTTGCATTTTCTAAAACTCTTTCGTATGCTTCATAATTATCAGGCTTAGATAAATAAGTTTGTTTTTTTACATCTTTTGATGAATTTTCTGAGTTATTCTCTTTCCATGGAGTAAATTTAAAAGAAGCTTCTACATTTTTATCATCACCAAAAATGAGTTTTTCGAATTGCTCCCTTGAAATTACATCTTCTGTGGCAAGAGCACCTAAAATTACTGCCCTAGATACAATCAACGGCTTTCTTGTTGGCCAATAATGTATAAGGGTTATTGGGGTGTGCCCTAGCTTCTCTCTTCTTGCCTCTTCATTAAGCCTCATTGTTTTAATACCTTTCTCTAGAAATGTCTGACCCATATCAATCACCTAAATCCGTACATTACTAAAAATGATCTTATAGCATCCTTTTTCCTTTCGTTTATTTTCCAAGACCAAAATGCAACTTCTTCTACCCCCATCATATAAATTAAATCCGCTATCTTGTAAGCATCCCTTTTATTGTCAACTTCCGGCAATATTCTTATTAAGACTGAAATTCTTGAGCCTATATTATAAGACCTTATTTCTCCATCAACCTTTAATTTCTTTGCAAGATATTTGATAATAGATTTTTTCCATTTATAAACCCTCCCACGAACAATTCTTAATTTTGTAATTTTTGACCTATCTTCATATATTAAGGATATTGCATCTTTTGTTTCACTTAATAAATATAAATCATTTTCATATATTGTTAACATTCTAATCCCTGTCCACTATATAATTATCAAAATCCTTCAATTTTTCTATTATTTTTTCATAATTATCTTTATCTAATTCAAAGATTATGTAGAAATAATATTTACTATCATTCGATAACTGAGAAAAAGAATCCAAAAAGCTCCTTACCTTTCTTATTTTATCAGGAGAGAGTTCAAAATTAAACTCCAGATCATTCTGCTCTTTGCCTAATATTAATGAAAAGTTTCCATCAATTTTATTATAATGCAAAATATTTTCAAATTTGTTCAATATAGCCTTAACACTAGAAATTTCCTCATTTAATTTAATTTTTTTAATTTCAAAGGATTTTTTTGTTATCTTCGGTACTGGTTCTGACTTTCCTCCTATCAATACAGGTGGTTCAGGTGGTTTAGGCGGTTGAGACCCCGTTCCTTCTGATTGTGTTTTAACATATTCATATTTTGCTATATAATAATAATTTTTGCTATAAGATTCATTAATGATTTTTCCACTAATATCTAAAAGTTCTATTACTTTTTGCTGAGCACCTTTATCTATAATATCCTTAAAAACGCTATAAGGCACAAAAATCAAATTTGTATTTTCGCAGATTTGTTTGTAAGCCTCATTAATACTAATTTTATCCTTTTGGCCTAATATTTTATCAAAAAATAAATTTAAGTTTTTTAGATCATCAGGTTCTAAAACTAACTTATCATGCTTTTTAAAAATTTTAATGATGTTGTTTAGAAAATCTTCAACTTTTGTTTCCCTTTCAAACTCTAGCTCTTTTATATTTCCTTCCCTCATTGTATAACCGCCATTGAAAACCATTCCTATCTTTGATATTATTTTATCATCTATTTCTGCTTTCTTATCATTGTACAACTTTTTTATATCTTTATCAGTTTCAGATTTCTGTAAAATCTCTATTGCTTTCAGTCTCTTAACTTCCCATTCAAACTCATCAGGATTAACATCATCCTTCGGAAAGATTAACCCCCAAGAATTCCGATATTCAAAATTAACACCATTCAATTCATTTTTCTTAATCCATTCTTCTACCTTATTTTTTCTATTCGCTTCATTGGAATAATAAAATATTATATTGAATTTTTTATCATCAAATTCACTTATATCAATATTACCTCTTACTACACTTATTAACTTAAGATTACTATTTAGAGCACCTTTTTCTTTAAGTTCTTCTGGCATAAAGGTGTCTAGTATATTTTTTATCTCCTCTCCAACATCCGAAATTTCCCTGGCATGCTGTCTTATCCTTGTATCTAAGTTTGGCTGGTTAAGGAAATAATAATATCCATTTTCAGGGTTTTGTGTAAGATATATTGAATTCTCTACCATAAACTTTGAAAGCATTTCTTCTATGCCTTTATCCCCTATTTCTGAATTCATTAATGTAATAGATAATTTTTCTGAAGTTATTCCTGCCTTTTCTTTGTGAGGATAAAGAGAATATAAATATACTACAGTTAAAAGTTTTTTTAAATCTTTATCAGAATTATTTATGTCCTCTGTTATGATATTTAAAAGGTTCTTTTTCTGAAATATATTTTCACTTGAAATATCATCCTTTATTGCATTCAAATCTATATCTCCTGGTAATAAATAAGGGGTATTGAATTCTTCTCCACTATTCACTTTTTTTACTATATCAATCATTATCTTTGATAGAATTTTTAATGAAGCTCTGGTCCTCTGGTACAACTCATGTTCTGGGAATCTTTCAGTTAATATTTCTATAAGCATAGGATGAAATGGATAATAATCTAAGTACTTTCTTACATCTAGCTGTTTCCCTGTCTTTTCAATATACTCATTTAAGTATTTTTTAGCATCATTCTTTAAATCTTGAGAAATTTCTTTTATTAACTGTTTTTTAACAATATTTATAAAGTCTATTGTGGGCTCAGATGGATGAAATACTGTTCCCTTCCTTGACAAATATTTAAATTCTTCTAATTGTTTAACTTTGTTTTCATCCGCAACATCAGTTGGAATTGTTACAATCATCAGAGAATTACCGGTTTCTTGAACAGCTTCTGCAAGGTTTCTTAGATAAGAAAGATCAGAAATCCAATTATCCCCTCTCTTTGAAAAATATTCTATTATTTTATCAACTAAAAATATTACTGGTTTTTCTTTAGCATCTATTATGCTTTTAATTGAATTTTTAGCAGAACTATTCCTGAAAAACTCTTTTAATTGAGTCTGTTCATATAGGGGTTTCCTTTCGTCTAGATTTAATCCATCTACCAAAACTAATTCTGCTTCCGGATAGTCTATATATTCCCCCAATATATCTTTTACATCTGACCTTATTTTCAAAAGACTCCTCTTTTTAAAAAGGAAATATAAATATGCTAATGTATGTGACTTGCCACCACCAGTAACAGTTTCCAAAATTAATATTCCTGTTTCATCTTTCCCTTTTGTTCTTGCAACTACAGTCCTAATAATCTCCTTCATCCTACCTGTCACTTCAGTCCTATCAAAAAAATCACTTATTTTATCCGCTTCATAAGTATCTAAAGCTGAAATATCTATTACAAACATCGATTCATTAAACTTACCAGTTTCTACTGCTTTATTTATATAATCCCTAAATTTTAAATTTCCAGTCTTAATTGCTTCATGCAAATTCATAGTTCTACCACCAACCCTAAATTCCATATAATTTGTGCATCTATCATATTAATTAAGAAATAGGGTATTATAAATTTAACTCCTAAAAAAATTGTAAAAGTTATATAATACCATAAACAGCTACTTTTATTTTTTCTCTTTTAATATTCTCAATATAGGCGTGGGGTAACAGCTCATGACCTTGGCAATGGCCCTTGCACTCAGACCCTTCTGCTTCAGCTCCATAACCATCTTTTCGTCTATGAACTTACCGATCTTCAGCTTTCCTTCGGCCTGCCAAACTTCACGCCCCTCTGCCTGGCTTTCTCCTTCCCCGCCTGAGTCCTCTGGTTTATCAAATTCTTCTCAAACTCTGCAAAGGCCCCCAGGATCTGAAACAGCGGTTTTTCACTCGGAGATGTGGTGTCAATGCTTGAATCCTGCTGAGAAATAAAGCCAATGCCCTTCTTCTCTAAAATCTGAATTGTATTCTAGAGGTCGATCAAGGACCTTGCCATCCTGTCGATCTTTTTAATAACAACAATGTCTGCACCGTCTATCTAGGACATCATTTTCTAGAAGGCGGGCCTGTCTGTAGAAGCACCCGACTTGGCCTAGTCCTCGTATATTTTCAATTCATAGCCTTCTTCCTTGCAGAATTTCTAAATAAGCTCCCTTTGCCACTCATTGCTTCCCTGCTTTACCTCCTCTACAGTTGATGCTCTTATATGACCATATACCACTGTCATTTTTTCACCTTTTAATTTCACGAAATTTTTTCCTAAGAAAATAATTTCTACATTGCTCAAGGGAAGTTCCCCTCTTTTTCTTATATACAATGGATATTATTAAAGGGATTACTCTCTCCGGAATATAAAGAATTATTAAAAGATCAATATGAGTCTTGTTTAGATATTCTATTAGAAATAATAAAAACTTTTACTCTTTTAATTTAAAATTTTTAATTTCTTTCATTGTAGAAGCGAAAAATTAAAAGAATAAAGGAGTAAAATTTTAATATTAAATCTTAAAAAAATAAAAAAAGGTACCATTATTGACCAAAAAGAAAACGGGCCCGCCGGGATTTGAACCCGGGATTACTGGCTTAGAAGGCCAGTGCCTTATCCAGGCTAGGCCACGGGCCCTGTTAAAGGTGATGCTTTTTAGAATAATATATTTTTCATGAT
>Ga0080006_1203030_pt1 | contig 10378 bp, 9 predicted proteins | sample RS3BMetagenome_FD_69209 | JGI IMG/M metagenome (GOLD analysis project Ga0080006, IMG submission 69209) | Ferric oxide microbial mat and aquatic microbial communities from Rainbow Spring, Yellowstone National Park, USA - RS3B (SPADES... ... | reverse complement strand
TGCTTGCTTTGACGAAAGAACCCATCTTCCGGCAGATGATCATCGGATTGTCCAGAGGCATTTCCGGCGACTGGTCGCTGCGCACGCTCCAGAAGGATGCAAGCCAGCAGCTCGACGGTCTTGCCGAGGCCCATCTCGTCACAAAGCATGCCACCGTATACGAGGTGCTCGGGTATGGTATCGATTCCCGATGTCGAGGCCGCGGTTGCAACCGACTCGAGCGGATGGAAAAGCAGCGGCGCGTACTCGCCACCACCTCGCGTATCCGGGATGCAAACCGGTGCCAGTGACTCCCAAGCAATCCCGTGACGTTCCCTTTCGAGCATCCAGGTGACGGCGCGGCACTGATAGGGGCGCAGCCGCGGCCGCAAACCAGGAACCTCCGGCGACACCAGAGGCCTGCTCGCGGCACCATGGGGTGCTCCGGGCGACGCTTCAGGTACAGCGTCGACATCCGACGGCAAGCGGCGCATGGCCTCATAGACCCAGGGCGCTTCGCCCCATACCGATCGCTCATCGGCAGCTCGAGGGGCGACTTGTACGTTCACCACGCCGCGAGCCGAGCGGAAGCACCAGCCCACATTCGCTGGTGCGTAAGCTGCAGTTGGCTGCAGCCGGGCTTCAGCTAGCGCCACCTGGGGATGCCACCAGCTGAGTACCTGGTGCAGGTCCCGCCGCAGCATCTCCTGTCGTAAAGACGCCGCGAGGCATCGCTCCCGATGCACAAGGACAAGGAAGCTCGGGATCGGCTCCGGAATAGGTGCAAGCGTCAGGATCTTCCTCTGGCACAGCCGTGTAACGCTTTCAACCAGCGCCGCTGGCACTGGGCCCAGGCTCACTGCTTCCGGTTGTTCGGCGTCGTCGGGCGCTTTCCGCTTCCTTGGCCTCATTGGTGGCTTGCAGTCCGCGCCCGCACACCCCGTTGAGACGAAGCGGAGTGACCAGCACGTTTGTGATCCGGACAATGCAGGTACGTTTTCCGAGGCACGCAAGTGCAGCACGGCGCTGTCCGTAAACGTTTCCACCTGGTGTTGCCCGAGCCCGTCCAGCATACCCACAGCGAACCAGTTCGAGTCTGCGGCTGCTGCAGGCTCGATGTCCAACCAGGTTTCAGTGCAGGCTTGAGCGGGTGCCAAGGAGCGTGGGCGCTTTGCTTCAAGCCTTCTTGGAGCTACCTGCGTTGTCTCAGTTTGCACGACGCCTTCATTTGTGTATGGTCGGCGACGAGGTCGTGCTTGTTTAGTGCGCATTCGCTTCCGCGAGCGTCACGCGGTGTCCAGGCAGGAGCACGAGGCGCTCTGTGAGTGGCAAAACACCCCGCGCTTTCTTCGAAAGCCGTGAAACTCGAACACCGCACCTCTATCGGTGCTTGTTTCTCAAAGAAATTTAGGTTTAAGCCAAACACGGAGTTTTTCAGCGTGTGGTCAGGTTAGCGCGCCACCCACCGGCAAGCCAGGCAACCAGTAACGAGTACAATTTGTCTCGTTGCTCCGGGTAACACACGAGGGCTACTCTGGGCAGGGCACCTCGCGCTATACACTTGGACTTGATACTGCCTTCGTTTACTGGAATTTTCAACGAAATATCTCGAGCATGCCCAGGAGACCATACATACTTCTTTCGAAACTCGCTGGCTATGTGGAGCGCAGACTCCTGCGGCAGACCAGCTAACCGTCCAACAAACGCGCTAGAGAGAGGCGCCTCGGTAGCCGCTGAGGCGTGCTCGAGTCCTCATGGACGCTTCTCGAGACACCGTCGCGCCTTGTATGGGGTCTTCTCTACGACTTCATCCCGTCGCACGCTTCCTTGACGTCTCTGTGAAGCGTATAAACCGCTGCTGGTTGTATGCAGGGACATGTACGCTAAACAGCGCGACGAAGCGACCGGTAGCGGCTCGGAAAGCTCGCCCTCGAGTTGCAAGCAAGAATGCTGCACTCCGGCTCTTCAGGCTTCAAGCATTCGCTGCCGAGAACCATCCGACATTGTTTTCCATACGCCTCCGTGACTCACTACACCAGTACGTGTTCGAATCGAACGCTGAACTAGTTGCTTCGTTCCAGCCTTGATTTTTCCCCCGGACTTTTCTTTTTTCCAAATGTGCAGCCCGGACATTCGAAATGCGTCATCGAAGGCCTACGGATTCATGGATGGCGATAGGATTCTGCGTCGAATGTTCGGAGCGGCTCCTTCGACGCTCTTCCGATGGAACTCGTAACGTCACCGGAAACGTTATGATTCACCAAGTCATGGAACAGTGGTTCGTTCAATATCTGATATTGTCATCCAATTCATACGGACAAGCCTCTGTTTTTCTCCGTTCCTTACGTGTCGCATGCGCAAATCACGCAGTCCTCAAGTTTTCGATCTTGCTGTTTCAAGGCAACTCGTGGGCGCTGGAATTTGTCCCGCTGGATTGGCGATGTAAACAAATAACGACGACAACGTTGTAGGACTCGCTCAAAGAGCTCATGTCGAAACGTCACAGAACCGCACATGACAAATCATCGATTCCGTTCGAATGTGGAATCCTGCTCCCTTTGTGTCTATCGAAGAAACGCCATTCCACAGCAGGACGAGAGTGCTCCTGGGCCATGATCCCAGAGACTCCCGTGGCATCTGTTTGCATGGGAACAGGTCTTGGACTGGGACCTCGGTCCTGGCAACCGTCGCTTCCGGTGGAGCGTGCACCACCGCTTTGCACGAAGAGAGCGTTGATGGATCCAAGTTACTCGACTTGTTTTATCACGAACAACGCCGCGCACAACAAATCCTCTACCGAAATGAACAGCATGCGCTTGCATATGTCTCGGACAGAGCAATCGCCAATGGGATCTTCAAGAGGAAGCTCCTGATCGTAGGATATTTCGTCGGGCGCGGAAACGAAGCAGGGCATCGAGGAACGCCCTCTGTACCCGTCAAGGGCATCCGTCGAGCGACGTGGTCAGCAGTCGTGTGGTACAGGGCCGGCCCCCGAAGCACGATACGATGCGATAGACGTATGAGCAAACCTGCCAACATTCAAGCGTCACCGTTGTGAATGACGCATCGAAGCTGCATACAATCATGAGGAAATCGGCAAGCGATGCGTAGATCGCGACTTGAACGCTACCATCAACATTCTTCGACGACAGACCAGTGAGCTGGGCGGAAACGGAGTGACCAGCGTATTCGAAGCTACAGATAAGCGAGAAGAAAAGGAAGCAGTCACAGAAATACTTGCAAAGGCTGGTGTTGACAATTGTGTGACGAGTCCCCATTTTAGTTTGCGCACCCCGAGTTCAGGAACCTGTTTCATGTTATGCTGACACGGGTCCAGACACCGCTACGCTCTACTGATCCCGGACTAGCATTCCTATCAGAGACAGAGACTTGGTCCAGTCAGGGATGTTCAGGTAATCACGGCCTCTCTCGGACGCATACTGCGATACCGGATGTGTACCGAGGTTGCCGCAGACGCGGAACTCGCCCTGTGCAGTCGCCGAAAAACGTGCGGCACGTCTTCTGCAGGCGACGCTTCATTCCGCTACACAAGGCGTATTCCCGCCGCCCGGCGACGAGTCGACAACTGCCAGAGCTGCAGAACATGCGAAGCTTCTCCTGAACTCTGTGCAGAATGTTGGGCTTTCAAGTTGGATTCGGGAGCGGGATCAGTCTTTTTGAACGCCGCAGAGTACTGGCTGGGCAAGTGCACCGACTCTGGCGCGGTTCCCGGTCGCTTGCGGTTACCGCATCTCGAAGGCCTTCGGTGTCGGTTAGCTGCAGGCTACGCAATCCTGGCGGGTTTCATTTGCCTCCACGAGTACCGAACGAAGAGCATGAGCTCCGTAGAGCGATCGAGCTTCTGGGTAATCGAACGCAGTGGCGACTGCGACCGGAGATGAGGGAAGCGCTCGCCGCACTTTTGGGCGAGTACCCGCCTACCAAGGAGATCGCCCAACAGTGGAAGTACCGGCTTACGCGAATAGCCCAGGAGGAACAAGTGAGACGAAAGCAAAGCACAAGTGCTCCGCAAGGTGCAGATCCTGGCCCAGTTACGCGACGGCAGGCACTTCTTCGGGAGATCGAGCAGAACCTTCTCATACCCGAGAGCGACGAGCAGGTGCAGCGGGCGTTTTCGATCCTAGGCCGAATTATCGAACGTAAGGACAAACCTACTGAAAGCGAAGAAGCAGAACTTCAGCGCCTATTGGGTGTGGTGCCTGGCGGGGTGCTGACCGCCAAGCGCGCGATACGGGTGTTGCGGGAGCAGGTTGCGAGTCGTCGGCGTTTTGAACGCTGGCCACCGTTTGTACCGCTGGCCTTGGAGCGCGTTCGTGAAGCCCGCGTCATCCTTCGCCAGATCGCTATCCAACGCTCGGCTGGTGCGAAAGCTGCTGCTCGCTTGAAAGAACTGCTGGCTGGTGGCTATCCGCGTAATCAACGGGTCGCCCGCTCGTGGTGGAAACGCTTTTGCCTCGTGGAGCGCTCGTATGAGAAAAAGGCTTACAAAGCGATGCGTAAGGAACTTGTGGAACGTATACGGGCGGAGCGACGAGCACGTGCTGAAAAGCGCCGTCTCCAAGGCGATGCACCACCCGCATGAGCGATTGCTGCAGTTGCGCATTTTGTGCTCAGAAGCCAAAAAGCGCTTTTTCTCCAGTGATGGAATGCAAGCTGCCTGTTTTTTGCGGTATGCGAGCATGGGTGTTTTGGCTGCACAAGGCGTTCGAGAATAGATCTATGACCCTATTCGTTCTTTTCATCACGAGCAGGAAGTCGTGGATCGACTGTATCTGGTTCATCAGCGCTTCTGCTTCGGTGTTTGATAGGGCATGACGCATGACGCAGCAATGTGCGTGCCCTATGCTGCACTGTTTTTACAGCTCGTGGTTGGTGAATTCGCATCAAGCGAAAACGCTCAACCTCGCTGCCTACATGCGAAGCTGAACTAGCAACCGGGAATCGCAAGGCCGTATGTACGGGCATCGCACTGCGGCACCAGAAGCATCAGCTTCGAGTTGCCGCTACGGGGTTGGATTCTTCGAAAAACGCCACCGTCTGTGGCGACTTGGTAAGCGCTGCGCGCTACACCGAGCGCTGCTGCTCCCAGATACGTTACCGACATGCGGCAAGCGCCGCAGAGGGACTCTACCCGTGCCAGCCACATCGCGCGAGACACGAGTGCTCGTTTCCGTTAACGCTCTGTACATCGCCAGCGACGAGTAACACCATTCTACTGGCGCTGATGCTTACACTGTGGCGACGCGTTCCTACGCGCTTGAGTTCTGTGGGGACGAGGTGCGCCTCTAGCGCCGTCGTGTGCTGTGTTGTTTACAGCAGGGCAGCGGCGTCGTCGCAACGGCGCACACGTTGACTGCTTGGAGGCTATTGCATCGCGAAAGGCTATCATGCCACGCGAACAAGCTAGCGCAGCTCCTGGTGAATTACGACGGCAACAAGACGTGCTGCCTTTTTCTAGTAGACACCAGACGACAAGACTCCAAATCGCGAGCGATTGACGAAGTCCGACAATCATGGTACGGCGTTCTACCTCGGAGAGCAACAGAAGCACATCGATCGATGATTTGAGATGCACTTGCCTAAACTGTATGCTCCAGGCGTTTCTAGTAGGAGCCAGGCTTGCACGTGCACTCTTGAACGATGCTCGTCTCGATCATGTTCCGCTGGGTGCCTGCGGACTATCTTTTTTCAGGTTACAGAATCGATGCATCGAAGTAGAATCCCCCCGATCCATGTTTGTGGACTGCACCACGAACAGAGGCAACTGCTCAGCCCTGTACACCACTACGTGGCATGGAATGCAATGAATTCTAGAACACTTGTGCCAGCATTCCTTGTTTCTGTTGTTGTTTGTTTTTCTCACAGGCATTCAGCGAAGGGATTGTTCCCTATAGATTTTGAGACAAGTCGTGGAAAGACTTGGTGCTTTCGTTGCCAGCATGCGAGAAACGTTCTGTTTTGCACAAGCCGATGATTCTCCGGTCAGCCGATGGATGACCTACGCTGCTCGTAGTTTGTCCTTCTGAACGTGGTGTACCCACGACAGAACTCTGCTCCCTCTATGAGAGTGTATGGAGAGTGCAGGGTCCGGTTTTGTACAGTTCCCTTTTTTATTAGTTCAGGACGACATATACGAAACACGATGACGAGAGCTCGTTGAAAAAAGCAGAGAACAGGAGCGTGAAACAGAGACCAATACACTAGATGATGGATGGTAATCTGACTGAACGTGACATGGCGAGGCATGCAATGCTGAGAAGCTTCCCATGGCGTGATTACACGACCAGCCATGCACACAGGCACTTTCCCCAGGGTGACTCGAACGCATCGATCAAGACCTGGGAATAGCTTGTGCTTCAGAAGCATCGAAAAGCTATATGCCGAGCGTTGCTATGAGGGCATTTTTTTAGTACGCAATGTGCTCATTTTGCGGAAACGCGAAAGACTTGCGATGAAAACGAATCAGTAGCCAGGCGAAGCGAGAATGGATGTCGTCGGCAGCATGGCACTGGTACGGTGCGGTTCGGCAATGCAGCTAGCCTGGAGTGCCTCATAGATGCTCAGGGAACGTTTTTCCCGGGCGATTCATCAAAGACAATGGTTTCTTTTTCGTTTTGCGGCATTGCTGAGGATGGACCATTCTCGGATCTGACTTGCCTTGGTGACGCAGGGCTTGATCCATCCAGCCATGTGGAGGGCGCTAAACCTACAGCAGATACCTGCTTCTGCCGTCCATCACTGCAGCAATCAGCATTTTCTCTATGATGAGGGATCACTGAGATACACCTCAGTCCGCTGAGTGCGCGATACTCATTGACATGCAGTGAAGCAATGACCACTACACTGCACTGCACTGCACTGCACTGCACTGCACTGCACTGCACTGCACTGCACTGCACACGCCCTTCAGGTTCACGATACACCAACCCAGATTTGTTTCGGAGATAAACGTTCATGGATGCGATCCTCTGATACTGGAACCTATGTTGTTCGCCTGCCATGTCATCGAAAGCGCCAATACAAACCACATATAGAGAAAGGACGGCTTTACCTTCCAGCACAGCGTGCTCCGGTTCGAGGTCTTGTTGCCGCGATCTGCTGGCGCCAGTTCTGCTGGCGACGCGACAAGTTCAGAAACGCTGCGTTCGCTGGCTATCCACAAAGGAGCCGTTTGCACGAGCGTGCTAAGCTCTACGCTGAGGCTTACTACGCATGACAAGTACCGAACTCAAAACGCCAGTCCAGCCAAGGCGAGTAGAGTTTGCGAAGCAGCCTCTATCAAACGGAACTGAACTCGACCGACTGCCGCTGGTGGAAGCGCCCGATAGCGCCGAGCGAGCGCCTTTCGCGACAGCCGTGGGTCCTGCTTCAACAGCGCGAACGTCGCTCGGTGTTGGTATGCAACATGGACATGATGCGAGCACTTTAGGGCTGAGCAGCTCGCGGACGCCCGCTCGTAACACATCGAATACGAGCGCAGCGGACTGGAGCGTCGAGGGAACACCCTCTGCTCCCGAAACGCGTTCGTGGCACCGGAACTGGGGCGGTTATGGGCGCTTTCAGCGACAACGACTGTCTCCGCTAGATAGCGGATACTCCACAGGACCAAGTGTGCGCTCCGCAGGAGGACGCGCCCCGCCGAATACGTCCTGGCTGGACACAGAGACTCCGGTATCGAGTCGGCTGGGCGCGGGTGCAGAGACCACGGGACCAGCGCTAGCGCGTGGGTTGTTTACGCCCGGCCTGAGGACAACGCTGGATGCCGATCGCTCCTCGCCTTTGCAAGAGAGTGAGCTGGCGTGTTGGGTGACTGTTTTCGGATTTGCACCCGGACAACAGTCCCAAGTTTTACGAGAACTGAGGTCTTTTGGACCGGTGCTCGAGCATCGGCTTCGTAAGGGGAACTGGATGCATGTGCGGTATGAGAGCCCGCTGCAGGCACAGGCTGCATGCAGTCGTTCGAGTCGATTACTGAACGACGTCACCATGATCGGCATCGTACCGTGTACAGAACCCGAGACCATTCTGCATGAGTATGCTCACAAGGCGTTATCGGATAGGGTGCAAAGCGCGCAGCGAGCGCCAGCGACGACCCTGCTCTCTCAAACGGCTGCTAGTATGGAATCTGGGCAAAAGTCGTGGATCTCGGCACCCAATCGCTCGCAGTATCCAGAGACAGAACTTGGTACTGGAGACAAGCCAGCGCTGCCGCCCGCGCCCAAACGAAGTCTACTAGGTCGCCTTGTGGACACGATGCTCAACTGGTGAGCAGACGACTCCAGTGCACCTTCGAATCCATGATGCTTTTTGGCATGGATCCGGCGGCATTTTTCTGGAATCCAGTGCGCCCTCGAGAAATACTCGCCTAGAAAGCCGTGCCGGCTCTATAGCGTCCGAACGGTGCGCGCCCGCTGAGGAACGCTTCTCCGTCGGGACGCATTACATGCCGACGTCATCTGTTACGGAATGTCTATCGCGAGCAGCATGCGCAGACGATTACCGAGGCGCTCGACGCTGGCCATCATCAGAACTACCGTAGCAGGCCTGTGCTGCAACCGTATCTGCACCGGTGGCGCTCTGAGTCCATGCATCGTTCGCGACGTGCACGCCCGAAAGGTTATGTACGCTATATGCTTGGTGAACGAGTCGTTTAGAAACAGCTTGGCTTGCTGGTGGGCGCTTCCGCAGCTCGCTGCTCACGTAGATTGCTCGTACCAGGCAGCCCGGGGGTTTAGCGCCATGGAATTGGCTCGCTGATGACGGGCTGCTGCTGCGTCAGACAGTGGATATTACCTCCTCCTAGAAGTATTTCCCTCGCAACAGGGACCTGTACGACTTGTATCTGAGGCAGCGCTTTCTGCAAGGCAGCGCGTGCGGCTTCATCGGACTCTGGTAAACCAAAGCCGGGCATGATAATGCCTCCATTCGCTCGATAAAAGTTGACGTAACTCGCGGCAAGGCGCTCCCCGGCTCTGCGTTGGTAACTATCGCTATCGCTGGCGCCTGGTTCTGATGTATCGGCATGCTCCGGATGCGGCTGATGAGGCTGTACCTGGGGTACTTCATCTGGCTGCCGGTACAACGCCGGTGGTGCCGGCACCAAGACAACCTCGAGTGACCGTCCCAAGGCGTCCACGCTCTGCGCCAAAACTCGATGTGCAGCCTGGCAACGGTGGTCTGCAGGGTCCCAGTGGAGCGCCACTTTCGCAGGGGCAATAAATACGGCCATATTGTCTACATGGCCGCTGGTGTCTACGTCACCCTCGATGCCATATGGCAGCCAGATTACCTTGGTGATGCCCAAGTACGCACGCAACTGTTTTTCTATATCGTTCTGAGAATACGTCGGGTTACGATTCGGATTCAGCAAGCACTCTGCAGTGGTGAGGGCCGTTCCCTCACCGTCCACGCTGATGCTACCGCCCTCGAGTACCATAGGGCACCAGAAGCGCGGCAAACGTTCCAGAAGGAGCATTTTCTTCGCCACCAACTGATCGAGGCTGCAGGCCGCATAACAGTTACCCTGTGCACCACCCCAAGCGTTAAAATCAAAGTGGACACCAGCTCCTTGCGCAGCATTCTCCGGCTCTGCACCGCACACGAAAACGGCTCCTGTGTCGCGTAGCCAGCAGTCGTCCGTGCTCAGCTCGACAACGCGAACGGGGTACTGTGCGCATTGACCTGGACTGCTCGGATGGTCCACAAGTAGCGCGCAGGCTTGTATGAAGGCGGATGCGGAGCACACCACGGTGACTGGCTCCAACTCGGCGATGGCGGCAACGACTTGCGCCACTGCACGCTGCGCCGGAGCAGCGCCCAGACGCCAGTTATCGGGGCGCTCGGGCCATCCGATCCAGCAGTTTGCGTGGCTGGCCCACTCACCAGGTTGCCGTAGACCGAGATCAAACGGACAGACACCTTCAATCATATACTGATGGCGAAAACTCCCGGTGCTGCAGTGCTATTGAACAGCTACGGTACCGCGTTTCGCTGGTACCGCCAGCACGTTCGCGAGATTCGCTGCGCAGCGACCTGGGCACGGTGGCGGCGCTGCAGCAGCGTCGCTTAGCAGGCGCTACTACTCGTCTTCGGCTGAGAAGGGGCCGCAACGAGGGCAGGACGCTCGTTCGGATCACTGACATCGTCGATATCCATGTCAGCACAACATAGGACAGGTCCATCTAGCGAACTCGGGTATACACGCTGGAGGCTGGGTATCTGCCCGCGGTCGTTATGATCACCAGGCCTGACGGGTTTTCAGTGAATGCTTCACTTTATTGTCTAATACCTCACGCCTTGAATATGCCGGACTCGTTCTTTGCTCCAGATCCATTGTTTATCGTTGGAGAATGTTGGTGGCAGCGTCGATGCACAGAAT
>Ga0080006_1125994_pt1 | contig 10383 bp, 9 predicted proteins | sample RS3BMetagenome_FD_69209 | JGI IMG/M metagenome (GOLD analysis project Ga0080006, IMG submission 69209) | Ferric oxide microbial mat and aquatic microbial communities from Rainbow Spring, Yellowstone National Park, USA - RS3B (SPADES... ... | reverse complement strand
TGTCTTACGTCCACTCCTCCGGTGCCCGGTCAACCGAGCATCTGAACCGCCGCCTGTACCGTCCGAGGACGGCCCGGGAACGAACGGGGCCGTGGCTCCAACTGAGCCACAACTGGCATCACCCGGCCAGTCACGGAGGTCTTGGCTGTTTGGCTCGCCTCCCTGAAGTTGTTTGCTGCATATCATAGCGCATCGTACAAACAACTGTTCGTCACCTCTGGTGGCGGCGCGCCGCCACTGCAGCTTGCCATCTCAGAACCACCGGTGTGCGGTCACCGGGTGAATGCCCTGTAGCGTCGCCCATTCATTCAAGTTCATCAGCGCTCGCTTTAGCGCGTCTTACGAGCAACTGGTGGCAACCCCGCCAACGAAGGCTTCGCCCCTGTAGAGGCCCCGGTGGTCGGGCGCGGCGGGACTTGCGCAGGGCATCGTCCGCCTGGTCGCCCCGCCACTGTCCGCACCGCTGCCGGCTTGGAGAAACCGGGCCCGCCGCATGGCGAGTGGGAGACTGCTGCCCTGGCGCGCTCCGCGCCCAACCCGTACCCTAGCAGGCGACGGCTCAGCGGCTGAAGCCTGACATTTGTGACGCTCGTGGAGGGTGCATTGGTGGACAGACCTCGTTACCTCCAGATCCGCGACTACGGCATCATCGGGGACCTGCACACAACCGCGCTGGTCGGCAGGATGGGATCGATCGATTGGATGTGCGTCCCGCGCTTCGACAGCCCCTCCGTGTTTGGCCGTCTGCTTGATGCGGACAAGGGAGGGGCGCTCTGGGTCGATGTTGAGGGAGGCTTCATCTGTGACAGCCGCCGCTACCTGCCGGGGACCAACATCCTGGAGACGACCCTCAGCAGCCCCCGGGGCAGACTGAGGATCACCGATTTCATGGTGGTCCGGGAGGGTTCGGCGACCCTGGAGCAGGATCACGTGCTGATCCGATTGCTGGAGGCCCCAGATGCCGAACTGAGCGCCTCCGTCCATGTGGACCCCCGCCCCGACTACGGCACGGCTCTTGCTGAGAGCCGAATTACAGGGCCCGGTGATTCCTGCCTCGAGGTCGAACACGGACCGCTCCACATGCACCTAGATGGACCGAGAGCATGGCAACCGGAGGGGCGCACCTTCGTGCAGCACCTGGAGCTGCGCCCGCAGGAGCCGCAGGCCGTGATTGTGCGCTACGACGGGCAGCGCACCTATGAGCACAACGCGGACCCGCTCGCCCTCTTGGCCGCCACCCGCAAGTACTGGGAGGACTGGATCGGCCGCTGCAACTACGACGGCCCCTATCTGGACCTGGTGCTGCGCAGCGCGCTCACCCTGAAGCTGTTGATCTATGCCCCCGAGGGATCGATTGTCGCCGCCCCCACCACCTCCCTCCCGGAGTGGGTCGGGGGAAGCCGCAACTGGGACTATCGCTTCACCTGGCTGCGGGACTCCTCCTTCCTGGTCTACGCGCTCCAGCTGCTGGGCTACCAGGAGGAGTGCACCTCCTTCATGGCCTGGGTGGGCCGGGTGCACCGCAAGCATCCCAAGTCATGGCAGACCATGTACGGGATCGATGGCCGCACCGATCTGCCCGAAGTCGAGCTCGATCTGGATGGCTATCAGGGTTCCAAGCCGGTCCGCACAGGCAACGGAGCCGCCGACCAGCTGCAGCTGGACATCTACGGGGAGACCATGGATTCCGTCTACCTCCACCTACGCTATGGCAAGATCGAAGCTCCCGGGGTGCGGTCTGGACTCAAGGACATGCTGGAGCACGTGGCCGACAGCTGGGACCAGCCCGACAACGGCATCTGGGAGGTCCGCGGAGGACTGCGGCAGTTCCTCTACAGCAAGCTTCTCTGCTGGGTCGCGCTGGATCGGGGCCTCAAGCTCGCCGATGACCTCAAGATCTCCATTCCCAGGCGGAGGGAGTTGGTGTGGACCAGGGAGGAGATTCGCCACACCATCCTGAGCCGGGGCTGGAGCGATAAGTTGGGGGCCTTTCGGCAGGCCCTCGACGAGGACGCTCTCGACGCCACATCCCTGATGATCCCCATGCTCAACTTCCTTCCCCCCATGGACCCCAGGGTGCGCAGCAACGTCAGGGCAATTCAGAAGGACTTGACCGACGAGAGCGGCTTCGTCTACCGGTACCGTCGCGATGATGGGCTGGGAAGCAGTGAGGGGACCTTCCTGCTGTGCTCCTTCTGGCTGGTCAACAATCTGGCCATGCAGCGTCAGGTGGGACCAGCGCGCGATCTCTTTGAGCGGCTGACCGCCCACGGCAACGACCTTGGGCTCTTCTCTGAGGAGTTGGACCCAAGGACGGGAGATCTGCTCGGCAACTTCCCTCAGGCATTCACCCACCTTGCGATCATCAACGCCGCCGCCCATATCGAACGTGCGGCTGAGAACCGCGGTCCGCTGGACCCTGTCCGCTGACCGTAATGCAGCGGACCACCTCGAGTCGGCAGAATTGACCGATGGCAACAATTGAGGTGAATTACGACCCGGCCGACGCCATCACCGTGGGGGTGGAGGGGGCCCCCGGCCACAGGACGTTCTTCCTGGAGGCGAGGCAGGGAACCTCCACTTGCACCCTGATCCTGGAGAAGGCCCAGGTCCGCGAGTTGGGGGCGCAGATCCTCGCGGTCCTGGAGCCAGAGGAGGGCCATTCGGGCTTTGCCCCTGAGCCTCTCACGAGTCCCGGCAGCCCGCCCGGGTGGCGAGTCGGCAACATCCAACTCTCGCTGGAGGAGCCCGGGGGCCTCTGCACCCTGCTCCTGGAGGAGATGCCCACCGTGGCACTGGCGGAAGACCGCGATGCCGAGGACACCGAGGACCCGGAGGGCCTGAGGGCGGTCCGCCTGGTGGCCACGGTCCGCCAGATCCGCCGCCTTGGCGAGAGTGCGGTGAGAGTGGTCGCCGGTGGCCGTCCCCTCTGCCCGCTCTGCCACTTCCCGATGGATCCCGAGGGCCACGTCTGCCCTGCGACCAACGGGCATCACCCCGTCTAGACCAGCGGGCAGGCTGAGATATACAAGCAGCGCCCGCCTGCCGGCTCCGGTAATCTGAAAGCACCAGCAAGCCCGGATTGAAACTGGAGGCGCCGACTTTGAACCTAAGGCACCCCGCTCTGACCCGGCTCACCGTGGCCTTTGGCGCCTGCGTGCTGGCCATCGGCGTCAGCGCCTGCGGGGCCTCATTCCAGTCTGGGGAGGTGAGCCCCTCCCCCAGCCCGACCACGGCCACCCAGGCCACGAAATCCCCCAGCCCGTCCCCAACCGCCTGCGTCAACCCCTCCACCAAGGCTGACTACACCCTGGCCGGCGCACGGACGCTGAGCGGAAACCTGCAGGTGAAGGATCTCAAGATCGGCACGGGGACCACCGCCAAGGTCGATTCGACGGTCAGCGTCTCCTACGTCGGGACGCTGGCCGACGGAACGGTTTTCGACAGCAGCGCTGCCGACAACGCCGGTAAGCCGGTCTCGTTGACTCTGGCCGCGGGCAAGGTCATCCAGGGCTGGGTGGAGGGGGTCCCGGGAATGAAGGTAGGCGGGGAGAGAGAGCTGGTCATCCCTCCCGCGCTGGGTTACGGCTGCACCAGCCCCAGTGCCAAGATACCCCCCAACTCAACTCTGATCTTCACCATAACCCTGGTATCGGTCAGCTGACTGGCGGTACTCTGGCGGAAGCAGTTCGGCCACCCGCTCCCGGATCTCGTCGCTTATCTGCCCTGGCGACCCACCCTGCGGCTGGAATGGCCGGCCGATGCTGAGGTGAATTCGGGAGCGGCGGGGAACGAGCTTTCCTTTGGGAAGCACCCCTTCTGTTCCCCAGATGGCGCAGGGGACTACCATAGCCCGACTGCGCCGGGCTATGTAGCCCACTCCTGGCTCGAATGGTTGCAGCTCTGAGGCGTCGCCACGGTGCCCTTCCGGAAAGACCACCAGCGCTCCTCCCGAACCCAGCACCAGAGCCGCCGCCCGCAGAGCGTTCCTATCCGGAGCTCCCCGCCGGACCGGGAAGCAGTTGCAGCGCAGCAGGTAGGCCCTCAAGAGTGGGTTCGAGAACATCTCCGCCTTGGCCATGGCGTGCATCACCCGGGGAAAGACAGCCCCTATCACCAGGGGGTCGAAGTTGGAGAGATGGTTGGCACATATGAGCAGAGGACCGGCCTCGGGAACGGCGTCAAGCCCCTGCACCTCGAGCCCGCCCACAGCCAGCCCGCGCACCAGCAAACGCAGGGCGGCCTGGGTGAGGCGCAGCGTGGCCGACCTACCGCCGTCCGTCCGCACCCCCTTGAGCGGGCGGGCACCCTTTGGCCCCACGCTCAGCCCGGCCGATCTGGCTGCAGGTCAGGGTCCACAAGTCGCGGCGCCGTCGCTACCCTCACCCGACGACGGCCCCGTCCTCTGCGAATCGGGCTCCCCCGCCACACCGCCCCTCCTCAGCGCCCATCAGTGACTCCCGGTCCCGACGGGCCGTCCTTCCCGACCTCGAAGCGTATGACGCTGCCGCCTCTGGCCTTGAGCCAGTCGGGCGAGCGGCAACTCCGGCTCGGATCTTTGCCTGGTCCCAGAACGCCTGCGCCTTCGGGCCGCAGCTCTCGGCATCAGCGGATCGCTCCCGCCTATTGATCCGCAGGCTGGCCCGGCTCACATCCGCTCGGGCTCGTGGTCTGCGCCGCCACACTGCCGGGCCGCTGGCCTCGCAAGCGCCGCCCCGGGCGGCGTGCCCGGACCCCTGCCAATCCGGGGCCGAGGGAGCACCGGTCCAGTGCTGCCGGACGCAGACTGGCGGATGGTGCCCGCACTCGCTACCGCCGCGCGGGCCCCCGGGGACGCCTTGGCCACCGGACACTCCATCTCCAAGGCGCTCAGGTCCGCTGAGCGGCAGAACCGCTGCGCACCCAATCCTCCGCCCCGAGGGCAGCCGGTCGTTGATTCCCTGTGAATCGTACGGTCCCCGGTCCCAGTCCGTCCCTGCCCCCTGGGTGATCGGGGCAAACCTCATCCGGTGGGGACCCAGTATCTGAGACTGCCACTTCGTTCACCCTCGAAGAGTCCCCCATTGGCCTCGATGACCTTTCTCGATCCAGTGTTATCCACGTCGCAGATGAGCAGCAGGCAAGGGATGTCGAGAGCCCGAGCCACCGGCAGGGCGGCTGCCAGCATGGCGGTGGCGTGCCCCAATCGCCGGCGGGGCGGCACCACGTGGTAGCCGAGATGGCCTCCTTCCTCCAGCAATGCGGGGGTCAGGCGGTGGCGAATATGAACCCGGCCGAGGAACTGGTGGCCCTCCACCCACCACAGATGGGTTGACGGCACGTAACCCGGTGGTCGTGGCGTCCCCTCCCGGGTGTCGGCGAGGAGGCGCTGCACATAGACTTCTAGCTCGCCATCGGTCAGTCCCACAACCTCGTGTGCGTAAGCTGGCAAGGCGTCATCGCCGTGCACGCGCGCCGCCTCTCGCACCGAGGCAGCGGCCAGGGGACTGGGCGCGATCAGCTGGGGCATTGAGAAAGTATGACTGTAAAGTTCACGGCCCGTGATCGCGGCTCACGACCCAAATGGCCGTGCGTCGAGATGCCCGAACGCCGTACCCCCTGGTGGATTCGAACCACCGACCGTCGCCTTAGAAGGGCGCCGCTCTGATCCACTGAGCTAAGGGGGCGAGCTGACCTCTCAATTGTGACGCCACTGCACTCTCCGCTTCAGGGGATAGCGGATCCGCTCGGTCCAGCTATCGGGCTCAAGTCCGTAGCATTAAGACTGTGAGTTCCCCGCAAGAGACTGAGACCACCTGCTACCTGACACGCCACTGTGACGTCGCGAACCCCAACGGGGTCCTCTACGGGCACCTCCCCAACTTTGGTCTGAGCGCCAAGGGCAGGGACCAGGGCACGGCGCTGGGCAGATTCCTGTCCCGGTTCTCCATCGCGGCCATCTACACGAGCCCTCTCCAGCGCGCCCTTGAGACGGCCAGCCTGATCAGCGCCGAGCTTCCGCCCGGGGTGCCCACCCTGGAGCGCCCGGATCTGGTCGAGGCGGAATTCGGCCGCTACCTGCAGGGAACAAGACATCAGGACGTGGTGTGGAAGAAGCCCCGTTGGTGGGTGCACATGGCCTGGCCGGGACTCCTCCAGGGGGACGAGAGCATGGCTGAGATGCATGATAGGGTCGAGCGCGTCGTCCAGGAGGGTGTCGGGGAGCACCCCGGATCAACCTTCGTGTGCATCAGCCACGGCGACCCTATCCAAGCCTTCTGGGCGGCCAGCGATGGCCGACCCCCCTGGGCTCTGCACCGCCTCCAGTGTGCCAAGGGAGGTACTCTGCGGCTCACCTACCGGGGAACCGTGCTGGCGGGAAAGCGTTACCTGTCCCCGGCAGAGATCGCCGAGGCGGCGGATCAGGTTGGCTCCGAAAGGTCGCTGGCCGACGCCTGAACGGCCCGGTGGCGATCCCCGGAATCAGCACCGCCTCATCCGAGCTGAGCGCCCTGACTCGAACCCTCTCCCAAAGCGATGGCGCGGCCCTCCTGGGGCTGGATTGCCGGCACCACTCCGTGGGGAGGCGCAAGACGTGTGACCCTGGCGACCGCCGTGTCGTAATGCCCCAACAATCGCGCCACTCCGTGGCCCGCCTCCCGGGGAAAGGCGGCCAGCAGGTGGCGCGCCAGCAGCGCGCTGACCCGAAACCCGGTGGCGGAGTGCCACCTCAGCTCCCGGCTCCCATTCATCGTCGCAGTGTTGGCGATCTCGGTCTTCGCCTTCAGCTGTCGGAGTTTCGCCTCCCGCTCCCCCACCGGCAGCAGGAGGATTGAATCCACTTCCGCCAGCACCTCCCGCGCCGCCACTATGTGCTCCGCCACCGTGTTGTGCGTTGATCGGTCGATGAGGCCGGATTCGAACTTGAGGTTGTTGATTCCGGCTCTTGAGGCATAGGTGTGGGTGCCGGGAGCGTCGTAAAACCTCTCCGTAGGCATCCATCCATCCGGCCTGGGTCCATGGGGCGGCTCCGGCATTTCGGCCCAGCATGCCAGTGGCACTTGAAACAGCGCCCACCGACGCACCTTTGTTCCGGAGAACGTTCGCATGGGCTACTCGGGTCCCGATTCCCACCCGGCTAGCGATGGCGGCCGCGGTAGAGAATGTGTCTCCCGTAACCATTACCACCCTCACCCCGAGTTGGTGCAGATGCTCTACGAGCGTGCTCGCATCCTCACGGGGCGGATCCGCCAGAGCCATCAGGCCGACCATCTTCAACTGGCCCTGAGGAGGACCCTGAGCGATCCCCAAAACTCGAGCTCCAGTGGCAGCCGCCCGGGTGACGACGGCCTCAAGCTCCCCCAAATTCACATCGGTCAGCCCCGCGACCACCTGCGGGGCCCCTTTGACCACTCGCAGCGGACCGGCCGCCGCATCAACCACTGCCTCAGATCGCTTGGTGGCGGGTTCGAAAGGGATGAAGCTCAAAACCGGCCCCAGTGATCCCACTTCCCGATCGGCACCAGCCTGGAGTATGGCTACATCGAGCGGGTCCAGAGTCGCCGCGTCGCTGGCCGCCACGGCGACCTTGAGCACCTGGAGCTCGTCAAACGGCTCCAGAGCGACAACTGACTCGACGGTCAAACGATTCTGCGTGAGAGTCCCGGTCTTGTCCGTGCAAAGCACTTCGATGCTCGCAGCCTCCTCGATGGCTGCCAGCCGGGTCACCAGCACCCGTCGCTCCGACATCTCCTTGCTGCCAAGGGCTGTGGCCAACGTGAAGGTTGCAGGCAGGGCCACGGGAACCGAGGCGATGACCAGCATGAGCACAAAGGGCAGAATCTCGTGAAGAGGCAGATGCCTGGCAACACCATCGGCAATGACCATCGCCACGATGACGAGGGCGAGGATGATCAGGGCCCTAACGATCCCGAAGATCAACCGCTCCATGTTGCCTGGGGCATGGGCTGTGCTGACCAGCTCTGCCGTCCGCCCAAAATAGGTCTTGGCACCCGTGCCGCTGACCCGCCCAGAGGCTCCACCCCGCACCACCACCGACCCGGAATACGCCGCATCACCCGCTCCCGCCGAGACCGACCGCGACTCCCCCGTCAGGGCCGACTGGTCCAGTTCGAGCGAGCCGTCTGACAGAACCAGGTCCGCGGGTACGATGTCCCCCTGGCGAATGTTCACCCGGTCACCCACAACCAGCTGATCCGCGGCCAGCTGGCGCCATTCGCCGTCCCGCTCGACCCTGGCCGTGACCCTCAGCCGCTCCCGAAGAAGCTTGACGGCTCCCTGTGCTCGGCCCTCTTGGGTAAACGCCAAAACAGCATTGAAGGCGAGCAGGACAGCGAACACGAGCACTTGTACGTAGTCCCGCAATAGCAGTTCAAGTACTATTGCCACTTCCAGCAACCAGGGGACTGGAGCCCAGAACTTTCCCAGAAGCAATTTGACCCTGTTGGGCTCCGACTCCGGAATGGCATTGGGGCCATCGACCGCTAACCGACTGGCCGCCTCAGCGGACGTCAGTCCCTTGGCAGTGGGCGTACTACTGTTTACAGCGCCCCCCGGCGACGAACCATCCTTCGCTGTTGGCCCGCCGGGAGCTGTAGCCGCGCCTCCAGTTCCGGGTCTCACCCTCTGGCCGACGCCATGCGTGCCTGCACCGGACGCTCCGTCATTGTAGGAGTCCCCGACATCCACGACCCTTTTTCAAACCGCTAACTACTACCGCCATACACCGGCCATGCGGTGGCTGGAACTGGGCCGACGGGCTGACAGGCAGCGATGGCATGGGCGGCTATCGGGCAGGGCACCCGGGGACAATGTGGGGTAACCTGGAGTCAGGTGACGGACATGGAGCTTGATGTAATCACGGTTGGAGCAGGCGGGGGTGGATACCCGGCGGCGTTTCGTCTGGCGCGCGCCGGACTGTCAGTCGCGATGATCGACACCAAGGGTGTCATGAGCGGCAATTGCTTGTCTGAGGGCTGTGTCCCGTCCAAAGCGGTCCGAGAGGTGGCGGCTGCCTACCACCGTTTCCACCTCACCCAGTCAATGGGTCTTGCCGGAGAGATCGAGGTCTCCTACGGCCAGGTCCTGTCCCATAAGACCAGGGTGCAGATGCTGCGCTACCAACAGCACGCCGCCGAACTCGCAAATCAATCCGCCAGAATTCGGCTCATCCCAGGGACCGCCAAGTTCGTCGACAGTCACACCCTGGAGGTTGCCAGCCACGGGAGTCGCCAGAGGCACTCCGCCAAAAGCATCGTGATCGCCACCGGTTCAGACATCTCTGTTCCCCCATTCCCAGGCTCCGAACACTGCATAACCAGCCGCGATCTCTTCGCTGTCGAGCCGACCGTGACCAAGCTGCCCCGCACGCTTGTGATCGTGGGGGCAGGGTACATCGGGCTGGAGGTGGCTTCGATTCTCCACACGTTCGGTGTGCAGGTCGAGGTTCTGGAGATGGCCGACCAGATCCTTCCGGGCATGGACCCCCGCTTCGCCGACCTGCTCGCTAGCCTCCTTGACCAGGGCATCTCAATCCGGCTCCAGTGTCGTGTTGAGAGCGTCGAAGTTGCGGGCGCAGGTCTGGTCGTTGCCTTCTCTTCTCCAACTGGGCCAGCCACGGTCAGCGGCGAGCAGGTGCTGCTGGCAGTAGGACGCCATCCCGTCCTGCCCGAAGGGCTGGGTGAGGTTGGCATCGCGGTAAAGGCTGGGCGACCGGTAGTGAATACGGCGCTGCAGACCAGCCTCCCCCATGTGTACGCGACCGGGGACGTCAACGGCCTCTCGATGCTGTTCCACTCCGCCGTGAGGCAATCCCTGGTAGCGGCGTCCGCCATCCTCAATGGCAACCGCGCCACTGACTACTTCGACCCCGACTCCGTCCCGACCACCATCTTCACCCTTCCCGAAGCTGCGTTTGTGGGCCTGCTGCCGGCAGCAGCCACCGCCGCTGGCATCGAAATCCTGGAGGCCGCATACTCCTTCGAGGAGGACAGTCGCGCTCAGATCATGGGCGAGACGGGAGGCGAGATAGGACTATTCTTCTCCCCCCGAAGCCTTCGCATACTTGGCGGCTGGATCGTCGGCGTGGACGCAGCCAATCTCATCGGCGAGGTCGGAACTGCGGTATCGGCAGGACTGACAGCCTACCAGATGGCCCGCTTCGCCGACCAGCATCCGATGGCTTCCGAGGGCATTGGCAAGGCGGCCCGCCAGCTGGTTTGACCCGGCAGCAACCCAACCTTCCCCTGGCGCACCCTCCTCTTACGAATAGGCGGCTCTTGAGGCATAGGTGTGGGTGCCGGGAGGGGAATGTTGGCCGGATTGCGCCCAATGGTGGCGGGATCTTGGGTGGCTGGGCCAGGGGGAAGAGGTGTAGCCATTTCT
>Ga0080006_1089587_pt1 | contig 10386 bp, 8 predicted proteins | sample RS3BMetagenome_FD_69209 | JGI IMG/M metagenome (GOLD analysis project Ga0080006, IMG submission 69209) | Ferric oxide microbial mat and aquatic microbial communities from Rainbow Spring, Yellowstone National Park, USA - RS3B (SPADES... ... | reverse complement strand
GATGGAAAATTATACATTGATCTCACTGAACAGTTGAAACTGCTGAACATCAAAGAAGATGATGAAGTTAATGTTGCTATCGAGGATGGAAAGATTGTGATTCATTGAGATGCCGCAATCCCTCTTATCGAGAAGATGGACAAAATTTAAAAAGATTTAGATCAAAAAGAAGATTGAGGGGTAACAGGGTAGAATTAAAACGCTAGGGTCAGAAGGCTGTTCGAGTTGACGGGGAAACAGGGTAGAGTTAGTCTGTCTGTGTCTCAATTATTGAGACACCGCAATCCCTTTTTTCTTTTCACCCATAGGTCGAGGCACGAACGATCCTCGTGTAGTCCTGAAGGAGAATTCACCTGAAAGGGACGCATCAGGTAAATGGACAAGAAGGGCGAGTTCGTGAGGCGTCATCAGAAGAAAAGGCAAACTCCACAAGTAGCGGTCTCTCAAATAATTTTTGACAAAGTCCGCAAGCATCCTGTCGCATTCATTACGGTCAATGCGTCTCGCAATCATATCATCGAGCAATCTATCTGATTTTGTCCAAACAACATTAAGTTGTTCACCCACTTTCCCTTCACCCGTTTGTGTAGATATTTGAGAGAAGGGAAGGTGCATCTTGACTTCGTCAGCATCTTCTATTTGTGCAAATGGTAATTCAGTTTTGTTTGAAACTGCACATCGAACAAAAACAATAGACAGGCGAGTTCCTGACTTTGCAATCAAATGGGAAATAAGTCTGTATGAGTATCGGTGAAACTCAGAAAATTTTGCAGGATGGTCGAATTTTTCTATCTTTCCATTAACTTCCTTTTCTCGTGGTGTTTCAATATCAACAATCTTATCACTTATGAGTGAATGAAGATCGGACAATTGATGGGAAGAGAACTCAGTCCATATTATCTGAACCCAGGCGAATTCAGTTTGTTTGAGAGATGAAAGCAAAGGACCGATCAACTTACCCGTTTGTCTGAGATCGTAGAGAACGAAGGGGTGGTGGTTTTTGTTTGTAACATAACATAGTGAGAGTTTCTCATCCGGTATTGAAACATCACAGTCATAATCAAACTGCATTTGAGGGAAGAATTGTTTGTATATTGATATCATATGGTCAAGATCCTGTTTTGTTTCACTCGTGAAGTGGAAATGAAATGTTTTGTCAGTGGATATTATCTCATAAGACCTTATTTTGTTGGAAACAAGGTGGGAAGCAGCATCAATGAATTTTTTCTGAATATCAACATCAGCATCAAGGAAAGGGACAATGAGACAGGCATTCTCAAATTTGTCAGGAGGTTTCTTATCCGGGGCAGCATCGATGTTTGAAGAAGGGTATGTATCTATCTGTTTGTGAGAATAAACACTCCATTTCGAAAGTTTCGGCATCTTGGGTCTCAAAAGAACAATCATACCGGCGAGAAAGACAGACCCGGCAAGAAAAAACTGAACTGGTTCACTCAAATCGATTTCAGGATGTGAGACAAGCGGTGTCGAGTATCTTAAATTAAAGAAAGGAGGAATCAGCAGGAGAAGAAATGAAAAAATGAAAAGCACAGCAGGGACAATGTAGTGTATACGTGATGAGAGAAGAGAGAGTTTGTGCAATCTTATTCGTCGTCTGATCGAATACAAGATGTATCCCCGATATGAATAGAGAAACAGCGTTGAAGGGGCAGCAAACAGTATTATGTTGAGGTTCATCACAGTATAAAAGATTGATTGGTCAGTGGTTGATTAAAAAGGAGAAGGCACGTCAGTTAGTGAATGAAAATAGCATCTTTCGTCAGATGACGGCGTGTTTTTCGTCAAATAATGAAGTAAAACCCAGTTTTGTTCAGTACTGATTATTACGGAGTCGATACTTCAAAAAAGGATTTATGATAGTTATGCCGAATCAATCCCAGTATGCAGACCGAGAACGATAGAATCAAACGAGCCAGGGAGTGGTTGGAGAAGGTTGTCGAAAAGTGGATGATCAAAGACATCAATGCTTGCATTGAAGGAAAAGCTAACTATACGGCCGCACTCGCACTGTCTGTATACACAGAGGTTTTAGGAGGCCTAATCACAGGAAATCTGGAAAATAGTAGCTCGGAAAAGGATGGATTCAAAAATTACAAGACATTTCTCACACGTATGGGATATTCCGAGAAGAAAGTAGGTAAAATTTACGGTCTTGTCCGATGTGGTTTTGTTCATCAGTATTTCATAAAGAAGGAGTCAACTGTTTATATGAATGACGGTACTAAAGGCATTGATATTAAGAATGATCGGATTGATTTTTATGTTGAAAAATATTTCCAAGAATTCCAAGATGCATATTATAAGTATAAGAATGATTTGTTAGCAGGAAAAGAAGACTTGCTCGAAAAGCTGGAAGAAGCCCTCTCCAGTAAAGACATTCCTTCAGCGGCTAGGGCTTCTAAAGAAGGTCCAAATGAGACAGGTGATGTGGTAAAGACGAGCCCAAACGTAACGACACTATCTAGCTCATAAAAGCTAGTTAACTATATGGTAGTCGATGTTGAAAGATGAGCATAGACGCTTCAAGAGGAGAATTAGAGCATCGAGAACAGACCGAGGAGCTAGAAGGTAATCTGGACAGTTGAAGGTTGGTGCAGTGAAAGAATAGAAACTAACTCTGTGTTCTCATTCTTCTTATTTCTCGCAGTTCCTTCAAACCGTCCTCTACCTGCTTCCTCTCTGGCTTTGAAAGTCCCAAGATTTCATAGACCGCCTCATCCAACTCCTTCTGTGCTTCAAGCTCACGCCTCCCTGCTTCTTCGAGCTTCTGCTCAAGCTCGTATTCAAGGACGCCTCTGTTTGCTTTTGACTTTGACTTTAGGCGTTCGTATTCTTCCTCCAGCCCAACTCGTTCTTCGACCGTCTTGGCCAACTCAAAGAACAAACTTGATATTCTGTTTTTTTCGTCTTCACTAATAGAGCTCAAATTAATGTTAGGGAAATTCTTCCACTCGTATGTTTCCATTTTCAACATACCGGTATATTGTCTGCCTCGTAGCTCGCACAGAAGTTTGGCAAGAGAGGAATTGAGATACCCGGCAAATGTGGCAGCTTCTTTGAAGTCTCTCAATACCAAGTAATGGAAGACATTTGGTGCCTGGGCCTTTGCACTATTGAGCCAGACTACAAACCTCTCTCGTACCATATATGGTAAGAGTATATGCCCTGCTTCTAATCGAGGTAATGAATACCATCTCTTCCTGTTCTTCACGGTTTCAAGTTCAGGAAGCCTCCTCTTTCCTCTTTCTGAACCTCTTGTTACTTCAACCTCAAGCTTCTCTCCGTACTCTATATACTTGTAAGCATTGGAATCCTTAGGAACTTCTTGGTCCTCTCCAACCATAAAGAAGTATTCCTTGACATCCTCGGGCCTGATAATCAGGCCCTTCACTTTCTTTGGAGAAGAAACACAGGGAACAAGGAACTCCTTCTCTATGCCCCATTCCTTGACCTCCTCTTCATCGAGTATGAAGTAGTCGTTATATCCTGTGGTTGGTCCACGAAACACCTTGGCAATTTCTCCTAACGGCTTCATCTTTGGGTGAGAAACTATCTTCTGATATACAGGAGGTGCCCTCAGGTAAACATTCCACTTTCCGGGTTTGAGGGAACCCTGTCTTACAACATTGACCCTTATCTTCTCGTCCTCATAGCTTTCCTCGGCCATAGTAAGAATCTTCAACGTCTCTTCAATGCTCATCCTCTGCTTGAGCCTGACGAACCTGACGTTATTCTCATTCCTCGCTTGCTCGCTCTTCTCCTTTTCGAGTATGCTTATTGCCGTGTCGACTTCTGCATCAGGGAAAACCGCGCTATCGAACTCTATTATGTATTTGACCTTCACATTCTTCAAAAGGAACTCTTGGAAAGGCTCACCATATCCCACTTCGAGCCACTTGTTTGATGTTATGAAGCCAAGCGTCCCTCCTTGTCTTAACATTGCAAGCCCGTGAATGAAAAAGAAAATGTAGATATCGCTCTGCTTGTCGAGAATCACCGCATCTTTACCCATATCCTTCTTCTGTCCGCTTACGTAGAGCTTCCTGTAGTACTCCGATTCGACAAGCGTCTTTATCTTGTTCTTCTCCTTATCTCCAAGAAGCTCCTGTCTGATGTAGGGAGGGTTTGCAACTACTACATCAAAGAATTCAGGCATTTTTACAGATGTCCTGTCTCCTGATGTTGTTATTCCCTCAAATCCTGCAAGTGTTTCCTGTCCAGCACGTATATTGAAGAAATCGTTCACGATGACATTTACCTTGTCGACTCTTCCTGCAGGGTTCTGGATTGAGAGGTTGATTACACTCAAATGTGCTGGGAATTGGTTTATGTCTACACCATAAACCTGGGAAATTATCTCCTTATGCTGTTGTTCATAGAGAGGGCCGGTCTGCACGAACCCTTTAAGTTCTGCAAGTCTCCTGTAAGCCTTGACAAGGAACGTTCCAGAACCGCATCCCGGATCAATTATAACATCTCTTCCATCTTTTACTGTAAGGTGTATGATGAATTCTGCAATAGAAGGAGGTGTGTAGAACTGACCAAGCCTCTTCCTTTCGGATGGAGGTATCAGCTTCTCATAGACCCTGCCGAGAAAATCACTCCTCATTGATGAGAAGTCGAACTCTCTAAGTGTGTCTATGAGTGTACGTAGTCTCTCTTTCGTCCTCCTGGTCAGAGGTATTTCGCTTACCACATCACTCTCATAAACAGGCGCATAGTCTATCTTCTTGACATCTTCATAGAATTTTACCAGAGCATCCTGGACATCGTCTTCCTCCGGTATTACCAGGGGCTTCAATCTATCTGGATAGATTGTCCTGACGACCTGGTAAAAGAGAAGCTTGTTAAGTTGTAGGTATGTGGATTGTTCGGCAATTAGCTTGTTCGTCTCATCGGTCAACTGCAGACCCTGGCTTTCTAACCAATCTTCATACTTTGTTCTGAACGTCTTCTCCTTCAGCTTTTCCTTTAGAGAAGATAGAAGTTCGGGGTAGATGTCTTCAAATGTCTCGTGAAGAGTGTCTACAAGTGTGTCGTCGAGAGGTTTCAGACTTATTACTTTCTGTCCAAGAACAATCTTCAGTATCTCTTCGGCCCACCCGGCATCCTTTTCAAATTCAAATGATCCTATCACACTCTCGTAAGGCTTCTTCCCTGGCTCTAGTTTGAAAAGAATAATTCTTCTTACGTTGCAGGTAAGGTAGTAAGGAAAGCCTCCTTTTGCCGCATATTCAACGGCCTGTTCGATAACATCAGGGTCCCTTGGCTCTATATCTCTTTCAATCATTCCTGCTTTCTTTTTGAACTTCGCCTCAAGTACAAGAAGCCTCTTACCTGACCTCTCTGCATAAAGGTCTGCTATTCCTCCGTTTACCCTCGCATCTATGTAGAGTTTTACAACATCGTTCAGACCAAGAACCCCAACAGCTTCGTCAATCTTCGGGTATAAGTAGCGCGAAACAAAGTCCCTTTCTGATTTCCACTCTTCCATCGTTAAAAGTCTTCACCTTATGACTATAAATTTGTATCATTAAAAGGAAATTATCTCTATCCTCTGCTTCTTCTCTTCATCCATAATCTGATCGAGAAGCGTTTTTGCCTTTTCTTCTGCCTCTCCTTTTCTGGTAACAATCATCATCTTATTGAATGGCTCAATCTCAAGCATATGCCTCACGACTTGCTCGGGATGCGAATGTAAGATATGATCTGTTGATTCGATCTCAACCGCTATACTTTCATTCGAGTCATAATCGAATGCAACCAAATCAGGCTTCCTTTCTCTCTGGCCCTGAATGGCCAGAGCGACAAACCACTTCTTTTCGATTGCATACTTCACAAACTTGAGAGCTAGATCTTGGGCTTCTTCCCCTCCTATCAAACGATAGTCTTCTCGTCTCAGTGAAGGTAGAAGGGCCAAGCCTTCTTTTCCGATAGAGTACTCTTTCCTGCCGAGTCTGTCTGATCTAGCGATCTTCACAAGTCCTTTCTCATTCATTTGCACAATCTTCGCCGATACAGCATCCCGGTCTATTGCCGTCCTTTCAGCCACCTCACCTATGCCTAATGGTTTATCGGATGTGAGGAGTGTTGTCAGGATGAACCATTCTTCTCGTTTGGGAATTGGAAGGATGGTTGAATAGCTCATCCATTCTCCCGCTTTCTCTTCTTCTTTCTTGAGAAGAGGCTGCTCAATCACGCCGAAGCCGTACCTCTGTTTTTCTTCTTCAATGAACTTCTCTATCTCATCCCAGCTATGTATCTCCTGAGGCGGCTGCGCCAGCTTCACATTCAGGAGGGGTGGAGAAGCCTCCTTGCCTGGATCAGCTCGAAACCTGAAGCTCCACCTGAAATCGGCCTGGGTAGTCAAAGTCTGTATGATTTCTTTCTTATACTGAGGGTCCCAGTTTGCTGCAATTCTCTGCGCATCATCACCTGACACGCGTCCGCACGCCTGGACCGCGCAATTGCTCAGTATTATTCTGAGCCTTTGTTCCGTTAATTGGGCAGTTGTTTGGTGACTTAGCAAAAGGCCCAAACCGAAGCTTCTTGCCTGGGCTAATATCGTTTCAATGGCCTGAAGTGAAGAAACGTCCTGGAATTCGTCAAGACACAACAATACAAGCGTCCTCTCTTTCTCATTCCTTATTTTTTGCGCTCTTTCCTGCACGCTGAACCATATTTTGAGAACACAGACCGCAGCGATCAGAGGTGCGATGTGAGAACCTATTTCGTGACCTGCCACCCTTATTACAGTGAAGGAGCCAGGCTCAAGGAGCTTTCTGAAATCTAAAGTAGAACGTCTGACTGAGAACATCTTTCTCAGGAATGGGTCAGTCGCGAATTCGCTGAGTCTTGTCAGGACAGGGTCAAACGCCTCTCCCCGCATTTCTTGTATTGATTGTAATTCTTGTTTCAGTAATTCTGATTGCTCAGGCAAAGTCCTCTCAATATCTTCCATAAGGACTATGTCATCTCCTCTCTGAATGCGGATAACAACATCATATAGATCGATCAATGTGGGTGCGTCGTGCTTATGGTAGAGGTATGAGATCAAACTTCGCATTATCCTCAACATTCGTGGCGTCTTTTCAGTTGAAGCACCATACCATTCTTCGATTATTCGCATCAGGAAGCCTGTGTATACAGAGACAAGTCTTTCCCTCTCTGTTTCATCAGAATAGTGGGGAAGCTCAAGTGGATTGACTGAAAAAGAAGTTAGGACAGGGTCGAGGAAAAAGACCTTGTCAGGGTTGAGGACTTTGCATTGGGAAAGGAATTTGAACGAGTCGTCTCCTTTCAAGTCGACATAGATCAAAGAAGACCTGAACTCATTTGTTTCATTCGCTTGCTCAAGCCCCTTGGCTATTATACGTGTCAGAGTAGTCTTTCCCGTCCCTGTACCTCCCAGGACGTAGACGTGTCTCGATAGATCATCGAAAGTAATCACGTTCTCAGCTTCCTTGAGGTATGATTGACCGGTCATTCTTCAAACACCCCTATTCCCTTCTTCTTCTCTCTATGCAGTGAAGGGACAAATGAAGTCCTCGTGTAGTTGATTGGGAGGCCTGGCTCAGTCGGCAGATGGAAAAATATAGGAACTTCCTCCGGTACCAAACATAATGCAGGGATCAGCTCCCTCTGATAGCCAAACTCTCCTCCTAAGCATCCAGTCTGGGCATAGATCCTCAATTGTTCGGTTGGGTCAGCAAGGGCTCTTGACCTCAGCCATCTCATCATTCTTGAAGTTGAATAATCGACAGGCATCAAAAAATCAAAGTCGTTCTTAACTGAATTGAAAGGCTGTGTTATCAATGGCACTGTTTCATCTGTCCCTACAGCTATCCCGTGAATTTCAAGAACGAGCGGAGGCTTCTGTCCTTTTCTCAAAGCCATATCAGCAAGCTTCTTGCCTATCTGATGCAAAGTTGAACCGTGCAGAGGGTGAGTTTTCACTTCTCTTCTTAACTCAATCGGGTGGCCGCCACCTCCCAACAGACCTGTGATCCCACCTGGATTGATGTGAGGCATTGTCACCTCAACCCCTTCTTCGATTTCTTTGACCAATTTCATTATGTTGTTTCCTGCATATTCAGCAAGGACAGACCAGTTGAAAGGCATAAGTTTGAATTCGATCCAGGCGTACTTCAGGTTGAGCATTGAACGAATGAGCCTGGGTATCAGCCTTCCATACTCCTCAAGAGGCCATTCAACAAAAGGAAGGGCGTGAGCCTGTTCCACATCGAAAGTCGCAAAAGTGGCTCCCTGTTTGATCTGATCGATCATTTCATTGATCCAAGGCGGTTCCTTTTCTTCTATCTCGGTAAACTGGGTAGAAGGGTATGCTGATTTAAAATGAGAGATGAGAACGTCAGGCTGCTCATCGCTGAGGATTACACGGCACACCTTGCCATCCCACCATAGTTCTATGTTTCCTTGATGGATCGATAATTTAGCCAAGTCCGCATTATCAGCTGCCAGAGGAGTTAACACTTCAATGCATTTCACGTTTCTCTTCTGTGGCTCAACATTATTCAATGCAAATATGAAGGCTCCTGTGTATCCCTGCACATTCCCTTTTTCATCTCTGACGAAAGGCATTTCATTAAATAAAAGACACCATGATGTCTTTTATAAAAAATACCCTGTCGTGGCATACATCAGATAAGGCATCTGCCTTTTTTTATCTATAGGTCCCGTTGTGTTCAAATGAACACCACGGGGATTGATCATCATAGATCAGGCAGATCCCGTGGTGGCCACGACGGTCTATTATTGAACTATAAGAAAGGCATCTGCCTGACCTATGATCTAATAAAAAGCATCTGCCTTTTCCATTCGTATTTCGGGCGAATGGATTAGATCAAGCACCTGCCTGATCGATCTATGCGCTTTTCTCTTTCTCCCAGTCTTCTTCTCCTTCCACTTTGCCTGTCTGCGCTGACCTCAAAACGGGCTGTTTTTGTCTCTTGATGAGCCAGATTATTCCTCTGATGATGCCTGCGATCTGCGCAATCCCAACGGCACTTCCTATAAGTCCCAGACCAGCCATCGTGATCGATCTATAGATGCGGTAGAGGTTTGCTATCACCGGTATGCCGAGTATGATTGAAATAAAAATGAATGCCTGCCCGCCCGCAAACCCATTTTGAGGTGTATTCGGCACAAAGGTAGCTACTAAATAAGGAAGGGGGAGCCATAGAAGAGAAGAGATGAAAGACATTTTTTCCCATTCATCAGCTTCCATTCTTTTCACCTTCACTAATTAAAAGCGGCTGTGGTTTGAATACCTGTGCAATCCCCTCATAGACTTTCCAGTCTGTCGTTATCAGAATCAGCTTTTGTGTGAACTTTCTCGCCTCTATCAGCAAAGCCCGCAGGTTGGCATCGTTTGAGAACCTGTGCCCTTCCTCGATCACGATAACCCATTTTGCTAACTCTCCTGAATTCTTGATGAAGTTCAGGTGTGCGAATATTGTTGCAGCCTCGGCCTTGCTTATCTCCACATTTGAGTTTGGAACAAACCTCAGCCTCTGACCTTCTTTATTCCACTTGATCGAGAAGAATTTGCCTAGGTCAACTTTCTCAAATTCACCATATTCATTTGAAACGTCAAGAACGAATATGTCGGCTTCCGGGTCCATCCCTATCAGCTCGTTGAGAACTCTCTTTGTCGTTGTAGTCTTTCCTTCTCCGCTCTTTCCTGTAATGATGACAGGTCTTGTCGTTGAGAAGACATTGCTGTATGATGCGAAGGGTATCAGCTCCTCTTTCAACGCATCCAGGGCAAGGTGTCTTATCAAATTGTCAAAGGTCAGGTATCCCAGCTTCTTCTTGAGTAAGCGAAGCTTCTCCCTCGTGTCCTTCTCAATGTACAGGTGCGCCTTGTGCTTATAGTAGCCAGGACGCGGCATCTTCACCTTCACCTCTCACTACTATCGGCCTTCCAACATAGCACCAGGTCTGTTTGCTTCTCCTGCCATATTTGATTGTATGCTTCACGTAGAGATAAGGCTGGCCCTTTATCATTCTGATGTAAGGACCCGTACCCATCTGATTGCAGAGAGGGCACTTTATCCTCACTTCTTTATTGTGGAAAATCAGCTTCATTGCTAATTTGATGTCATTGCCAGTTACAAGCTTCGCTTTTCTATGCTCAGAATACTCCTTCGCCTGCCTCACAAGAAGAGAAAAGAAAGAAGCAAGGGCGTCATTGATCAATTGATATGAATCTGATGCAAGCTTTATCTTTTCCCTGTATGCGAGACGGTATATCTGCGCCTTCCTGAATTCCATAATTAATAAAAGTTGTATACTGGATCAAGATTGTTTATGTTGCGTAGAAGTCTTAACTTTTTTCCACAT
>Ga0080006_1121671_pt1 | contig 10390 bp, 13 predicted proteins | sample RS3BMetagenome_FD_69209 | JGI IMG/M metagenome (GOLD analysis project Ga0080006, IMG submission 69209) | Ferric oxide microbial mat and aquatic microbial communities from Rainbow Spring, Yellowstone National Park, USA - RS3B (SPADES... ... | reverse complement strand
TGATATCAATGACTATGAGTACAAGAAACGGGATAGTTACCGGTTGTTCAAAAATACCGGGAGTTAGGGTAAGGAGGAATGCGAGGATAGAAACGATAGGTCGAAATACAGGAGAAACGTTCGGTGACGTAATATCAGCACGTGCAGAAGGTGTAGTGGGACTCGGGGAAGACCTTTCTATACTGAATAAGAACTTGTTCACCGTAACAAACGTAACGATACCGGGAGATTCGGGAGGAGGGTGTTACCTCGTAACAGGCACTTTGGTGTAAACTGCCCCTCCGCTGTCGCCCGGAGTTGAAGGGATGTCCAACTTGAACAGTTTCGAGAACTCGATAAGGTAGACCTTATTGAGTACGTAGCCGGAGACGACGTTAGTCGAGACCACTTTAGCCTTCCTGTGACCGCTCTTCCAAGACAGTACCTCGACTTCATCACCTACTTTGAGTGGAGGACACCTGAACGGAGTATCTACCACAGGAGGCAGATAGCTCGCTAAGGTGAACTCGGAAGTGGTAGAGGAGAGTACACCGTGAGCACAGACTACCTCACCCTTCACGCTCGTAGACCTATAAGGATATTTGTAGTTGGTTTCAACTATTGCGGTATCATATTCAGTAGTGAAATAGTACATGCCTAAAATGTGATTTGTCAATACTACCGGTCTTGTGAATACGTTCACTCTCCACGGTCTATTATCGTAATAGCTTATCGTGGGGACATTGATCATATCTACACCCTTCCCGCACGCCATCGACATCACGTTGTGCCACGCCGTGACGCCGTAGGATTCATATATAAATCCCATACTCGCTAACGTCTTTACCGGAGGACAGGAATTCAACAGAACGCCGTTAGGGTGAGTCCCAGACCACTCCTTGTCGTTGAGTTTAGAGTAATCGATGTTTAACACTTCCAGCAGGACTTCCGGGGCAAGTCCCCTATTTCCTGTTTCCGAGATAGGTACAGGAATTTCGGACTCCTCATAACCGGAGGTCGGGATTACGTGTTCATATACGGGATTATAATGTATTACCTTATTGTCGTGGTCTATGACGTAAGCCAAATCCATACGATATAACTGGGACACACGGGGGTTTATTACTTTCTGTATCCACTAGATATTTTAAATTTCGACCGTAACATATACTCGGTGGACAGGAAATGTCCTACTCCAATATAGCGTCTGCCTTAACCTCCGTCGTAACCTCGATCATATCAGCCATAACGTCATTCCTGAGCGGTGTAGCGACCTTCATTTCACAGAACGCCGACGTGTTCGTCGCCATAGCAGTAGCCGGAATACTGGTAAGCTTGATAACCAGGTTCGGCTCGAGTCTACCATTCGTCGGCTCCTTCCTCAGCATGCTCGGGCTGTAAAAACACGACGACGGAGTACAAAACAAGTCCTTTTTTATACCCCTTCATCACATATTTTCGACTTCTTGATTTCCGGTACGTGAGTACACAAGGCTAAGACTACGATGCTCAGTTTCTTGTTCATGTCGCTCTGATTTATTGCCTCCATCAGGACGTGCTTGAACTCGTCGCTCATCATGTACTCCCTCACTTCCCTCCTTATATTTTCTCTGCGATCCCTTACGGACAACCTCCTCAACTGATACATAGTGTAAACTATCGTGACTATGTAGGCTGAACTGGATATTACGTAATAGAGTTCAAACACCATATCTCTTCACAGTACCCTCTTTTCCCACTCTCTGGCTATGTTCAGGTAATTGTACTTCTCTCTGTAAAGTATCGCACGGTTCTCAAGGTTCTCCTCCTTCTTCTCCGGAGACCAGTTTGCCAACGCTTTAACCAATTGTTGATATGCGTCCTCGGGGTCGGGGTCTAGGAAGTAGCCGACGTGAAAGGGGTTAGTGTACCACATCTTCACCTTCCTAGCCACCTTTATCCAATATGCGTCTTCCCTCTCTACGTACTCGCTCCACGCACCCTTCTCCGTCACAACGACGTCGAGTCCTAATGCGAGGGCTTCGATCACGGGGATCTCAAACGCACCTCCACGCACGGGATAAAATAGGATATCACACCCGGCAAATATGCTGTAGTAGTCGGGATCTGGTAGGGGAGTCTTTATCGCATTCATTCCTTTTATCTTAGGTTCCGACATATTAGAGACTAGGATAAGAGGGTAAAAATGGTAACCGGAGTCCATTAACTCACGGAACACCTTAACTACGACGTCTCCACCTTTCCTGTCCCAGCTGTGAGGCAAAATAGCCAGGACACAAGGGTGGGGCATTTCCTTAGGAGGATGATAGAACATACTGGGATTTAAGGCGTGAGGGATGACGTGGATTTGTTGCGGAATTGAAAACTTGAGGGTATAAAACCCCTGTTTAGTCCAATTAGAAGGAACGACTATTTCATTGACAGGTTGTTGTTTGAAAAAATATAACGCTAAATGAGATAGAGAATCGGTATCACTGACTTCAAACACGATGTTCTTACCGTAATTGGGGATCCCCTTCCAAAACAAGGTAGTGTTAAAAATAGTATAATAAATATAATCCTGAAATATGGACGGTAAGTTAGCTTTTGCGGTCTTATTCTTATCGAAAGCTGTAACCTCATGCCCTAACTCTTTCAGACCACGTTCTAATAACACGGCTTGCCTACCAAAACTTGTTTCCTTAAAGTCCCTAACAAGGGCGATTCTCATACATAAAAAAAATAAAACCTTGAATATAAATAAGTTATGGACTAGGAGTTAAGGAGCAGGTAAATAATCAGGTTAATTGCAATTATCCATAAGATTCCTGCTATAATTGTTAAGTATTTCATTTGCGAAACATCGTATACATATTCGACACTATGATAAGTGTCTCCTTCGTACTCTACTTTATTAAAAATTTTGACTCTGAACTTGTCCCAGCATTTTGACCAATAATCATAACAGTCGCCTAAATCATATTTTTTACATTTTTGAAAAAGAAAACTAGTACATTCTCCTGTATCTCTTTCTCTTTCATATCCCTCAATAGTTACAAATAACCCTTTTTTGATGAGTTTCCAGCCCATAATATTTTGTTACCTCATATTTCATATATAAATGTTTGTATCCAGTAAGGTCATAAAGACATAAAATCGTGAATGGGAAAAATTCGTAACATGACACGTATTGTGACGTTTCTGGGGAAAGTCCAATACTTGAGAGAAGCTATAGAAAAAAATAGATTGACTGACGTGTTTGTTGATAGGTCGTACACTATAGGAGAAGTCTATCACGATAACAGAGTCAATTACCATTACGTCGATACGGGGATAAAGCCCAGTAATTCCAATGAAGTTGAAATTATCAATAGGAGGATAAGGATAGCGAAAATGATTAAGGAAATAATTTCAAAAATAAACGATAACATCCTGTTTCTGGATAGTGATGTTATAATGGACAATATACAGGACGTAATTACACGATTACAAAATGTAGATATGCCGACTACCATTGCTATCCCTGCGAAAGCGAAACCGACTGATTTTGTAATAACCTTTTTCCTATCAACGAACTTCTATTTGCCATCATCGTGGAAAACGAAATTGGAAAATGTACTGGACAACTACCTCGATAATTCACTCTATACGGATAACCCGGTAGATATATTTATACATACTCGGTTAAGGAGTCAAGTATTTCATATAAGAGGCGTATGTCATTATATTAACGGGATAAAGATTTGTATATGAGTGTGGTAAAGTTGATAATTTCTAAACAGTGTATTAACTGCAGTTTCGACATCGTTGCGTCCCAGTTTTATAATTGGATAAAAACTAGGAGTAAGGACATTGTATTGCAGAAGTTAGGGTGCAACGGGGATATGGAATTCATAGACGTAAATTTATGGTGGTCACAGTGTAGGAGTATCGATAACACGGAGTCACCTGGGAGCATAATTAGGGGTGACTCGCCGTATCAGTACATTAAAGACGTAGAGGAGAAGGAAGACCACCTGTTAATTACGACATCAAATTATAACGCCAGACTATTCTCGAAATTGTTTAAACGTATAGAAGTGGTACCACACCCTTACGACCCGGACGAGATACGGGTAGTCGATAGCATAAAAGAGAAAAAGTACGATATCATAACGATCGGCTATAATACTAAAGATGACCATAAAGGCTTGACAGTAGCAAGAAAAATAGCGAAAGAATTAGGGTTGAAGTATATCGAAATAAGTAACGAATGCGATGGAGAGGACTGGTGCTACAAATTCATGTCACTGACTAGGATTGAAGTATATAGATTAATAGCCCGGTCACGCTTTTACCTGGCTTTATCCCATACGGAAGGGTTCGGGTTACCGGTGTTAGAGTCAATGGTAGCGGGTACGGTGCCGATTTTCGTAAACGGTCATGCGTTCAAGGAATACGCCGAAGGGATACCGATACCTGCATATAAAACGAGGGAAGACTGGTTTGATTACGAATATGAGGACGTAGTTGAAGCGGTAAAATACGCATTATCAATGTCGGAAAATGAATATAATGAACTATCATGGAAAATAAAAAGTGAGGCTAGGAAAGAGTTTAAGCAGGAAAAAATATTCGACCTCATTTCTTCTTATTCTCGTTCTTTTTGACCACGGATATCCTCACTTCATCCTTAACTTTGATTTTTCCCATACATTTTTATTTCGTCCCGGAGTATATAAAGTTAGTATGAGTTTCATCAGCGGGACAGAACAGGACATTACTAATTTCTTCAGCGGTGCGTCTGATACCTTTAGCGGTGTAGTGAACTTTGGGTCGAACATCGTGAACGGTGTGAAGAACGCCATACAAGGAGTCGTTCATTCGATAGCCAATATCGCTCAGGGGATATATAACGGCATTCTATCAATAGGAAATGATATAGCCACCATTTTCGGACAGCTAGGGGGGGCGATATGGCACGGGCTGGTGTCGTTTGCTACCTCATTCGGTGCGTTCTTCTATGAGGCTTTCCACATTATTGCTAGTGCAGTCTATGGTGCATTCCAGAGAATTTCTAATGCATTCGAATACATTGGTAAATGGATGTGGAGTGGGATAGTACACATTGGTGATGCATTAGCTGGTGTGGGAGAATGGTTTTACAATGGCTTTAGGGAAATCGGGTACTCGTTAATGCAACTGCCCGTAATATTCGGCAACATTTATGCTGATATTAAATCGTTTTTCGCAACCGTATGGAACGGGTTAGTGGCAGTGGGTGGCGATATATTGAATGCACTAACTACATTTGCATCAGATGTTGAAGGACTGTTTAATGGAGCGGTAGATTACGTGGGTGAAATATTTAACGATTTGAAGTATGCACCTGAGGACGCATCGAAATACGTGACATCCAAGATAGCATCTATATTACCGAAAGTGGCTTCCTATAACTTGTTCTTTGAGGAAATGAAATCACTTGATAGACTGGCAGAAAACATGGCTTCAAAAAAGACACTTACGCCGATCCTGCTAAAGATAGGGTCTCCGTTCATTGCAGGGCTAACTTCGCTAATGACTGAATCGGCGATAAGTTCGTTCTTCCCTGAAATTACCGGAGTTAGTGCATTACCGAGGACTCAAGTGAAAACACCACCTAAATCCGGTGTCACAAGCAAGATAAATATACCGAACCCGTTCCAGTCCGTGTCCTCGAGTTATACGCCACCTACGGTCACACAACCACCGAGGACATCAGTGCAATTAAAACAGCCGTATACGTTTGAGAAGTACGTTGTCGGTGTCAGGGAGAACGATGAGGAAATACTGACGGAATTACCGACTATTAGCAATAAACTAGTATCACCATACCCGAACAGTGCCACAGCAATTGACCAGATGAGTATAGACGGGTATATCGTGCAAACAACTAGGGAATTCATATCGTTCAGTAAGACACATGGTATGTACGTGTTACCGTATGCACAATTGAAAGTAACCAAGGTAAGTGAGGAGGACACTGTAAACGTGGACTTCGAAGGTGGAATAAGTGTAGAGACGTACCTACTTGGAGTACCGATATGCCTACCACCTGCAAACAATGCACCTGTCAGTAGCATTAGCGGTGCAATAAATGAGGGTATGGAAAGTAACGTGCAAATGTGTATAGAGATAGAAAACATTGCAAGCGATTCTATATCCGCATCGACATCAATATTCTCAAGTGGTATATTACCATCACAATATATGCAATACGATACCACGACTGCGTCAGTATCAATATATTCTAGCTCATCAGCACCAGCATAATATACACAATACGATACTACAACCGCATCAGTATCACTATATTCCAGCTCAACTGCACCATAGCATAACCTTAATAAACTTATTGCCTAAAATAATGACATGGAGTGCAATAAATTAGGGTTAGGAAAGAGGTTCCTAAAGGTCAGAGCTAAAGTTACTGGGTTCTTAATCGCTAAAATTGAGAAGCATAACGCACCGGAGCAAGTTATAATTGTAAAAAAAAGGAACACCATATTGACAACGGGGTTACAAAACTTACTTAACGCATTTCAAACGTATATGTCAGGAGTGAAATATCTCGGGGAAAACGCACCATCACCGGGAATCGTTATAAATACGTCGTCAGGACAACAAATAACCCTATCTTTTCTTACTCCCCCAGCTCTCTCTGTAACAAGTAACTCCGCAATATTGTCGTTCACAGTTAGAGATGATACCACAAACTCATATACTGCAATAAGTGAAGAGTTAGTAACAACAAGTGTAGGGTATAACATCCCCATAGCAACCTCAAACCTATCTCTGACTAAAAATTCTGATGAAATATTGACAATGACATGGGTAATAACAATATCAATATCACCATCAGGCGGTATCATATACATTCCAACACCAACACCCCAAGGGGGCGGTTGGTCATGTCCAGGTACCGTTACTAGTTGTAGCAGTTGTGTAGAAAGCGGTGCAAACTCAGCACTTTCGACTTCTCGGGGTAGTTGTTCTAGTCAGGGATTAACATCACAATATCCACAATCAAGCTTTGTGACAACACAACTATTTACTGATATGTTTTATAATACTTATGGTACAGGTTCGTCAAACTCATTCACATCATATGTAAATACGACACTCTATATTTATACTCTATATTGCATGGAATATTTTATAGCAGGAATTGCCAATGGAACTAATGATTTTTGCAGTGATAATGGTTCAACTTCATGCTATACTAATAATTCATATTTGAACACAATATATCTGCAAGTATACATGCCAAATTCGACGGAACCGTATATGGGTGTCCAAATTGAATTCACGACATGATATAAGAGGAGAAATAACCCTATATACTACTAAGGGCAAAATTATTAAACGTAATACTATAGTCAATCTTTCATTACTATTGAATTTGGTGGCTTACACGACATCGACACCATCTAGTATTCAGACCCCATTAATCCAAACAAACGCAGGGACTGCAAACGCTACCTATTCAATACAACAATATGAGAACGGATACGTACTAATTTTCACTGCAACCTTTCAACAACCCATTAACGTCATCAATGCGATGTTGTTCCCCTATTCAATGTCACTATTCAAACAGCCACTGGCATCAATAACGTATACGCAAGAAGTTACAGGAGTAACACAAATAGAGTGGGCGATATATGTGCAGGACGATACCGGAGTACTGCCGAACTTAATACCACCGCAGATAATACCCGGTACCAACTTCCTTGAGGCATTATATGTTAATGATAATAACGTGAATGCATTACTTAACCTAAACAACTATGGTCGATATTTATATGCATATTTCCAAGACCCTACAAACGGTAACCCAATAACATACCTTAACGTCCACTTCTTTACATTCCTGGATTATACAACAACACCATCAGCAGTTAAAATTAACAATAATTTCGCACTACAACTGGTACCTGCATCAGGGTCACAGCACACTGTCTTTTACTATATTTGGAGTTCACAAAACCTAATAATGCAATTCACTTTCAGTTCCGGGTCATCGCCACTAGGAGACGGGTTTGCAATATGCTTGTACAGTACAACCCCTCCAATAGCGTTCAATACATCAACGCCGTCCGGGATGACTAACGGCAATTTAGCATATGGAAGTGGAAACCAGATAGTAGTCGAGTTTGACCCCTATTCTTCACAACCGATTTCAGTGACGTGGTGGACGGAGTCGGGGTATAAACAAACGATACTGGCAAGTAGTGGCAGTGGGTCTGGAACTCCGATGACTGCAGGAGACGAATTCATAATAACAATAGAGGTATCAGGGACATCAATGACGATAACAGTGACCGACTTAACGGCTAACACAACGATAGCATCGCAGACTGTAACGTTACCGTTTACTCCGCCGAGTGTAGGTTACGTTATTGTTACTGCTAGAAATGTAAACGACTACGCAAACTGGTCACTAATAAGAATTGGAGACTGGTATCCCTACTCAGTATATATACCTATTAATTATACGTCACCACAGTTATTACCGATAACTGCTACATATAATACCGATTAGGTGAAGTAAATGAAAGTAGGAGTTGCCGGCGAAGTAGAAATAAGGGACGCAGAAGGAAACATTTACAAGTACAAGAACCAAGTCCAACAACAATTAATACAGGCGATAATACAATACGCTCAAATAGGAGGAACTGTATCGAATTACTCTTACACAATCCAACTACTGTCCAACAACATATTAGTAGGAGCATACCCAGGTTCGTTATCTTATAAACAAGTATCGACTACATTACAATTAATATTCACGTTCATAATAACCAATGCACCGTCATCGACAAACATATTACAATTATATGTAGCGTCATCATTAGGCAGTTTCTTGATAGCACAAGTAAGTAACGTCACGTTGCCATCGGGGTCAATCCAAGTGACGTGGACAATATCGTTTAACATGTCACTGCAGGATTATTATACACCGTACTTAATCTTCGCCTTCTTCTCACCGGCACAATTTATCAACACCCCATTACAAAATGTACAATATGCACTGAATACAATACAAAGCGTCGGATACCTGACATCACCACCAACTTACTATGTAACGTATAACGGGCAATACATCCAAGTAACGGCATCGTTTACAAACGATTCGATATCAATTAGTTACCAACTCCAAAGTACGACATCGAAAACGACATACACTAACTTAGACATAGTAGTAACTGCAGGCAGTGGATATGTGAACTTAGTAGCACCGGTACAACAGGCAATAATACAAACAGGACAATTAGCATTAATATTCTATAACGCCACATGGGTAACGACGTAGTGAAATATTTTTTAGTTCGCCCTCTTATTTCTACTTATGGGACTAACAGGATTAGGTAGAGTGTTCTCCCAAATCATTGAACAGGTCGGTAAAGGACTGAGGTACATCGGAAATAAGATATCACATTACATAAAACTAGGGTTACATTACCTATATCAGTACGTTAAAGCGTTCTATAAATATTTAGGAAAGTTGTACAGAACTTTCCAAGAAGACCCGATCAGGTTCATGCAGTTCGCAGGATCGTTAGCGATTATGACCTACTACGGGGTGCTATAATGTCACAGATTGACCCTAACACAGTGAAACAAATAATATTAAACAGCATACAAGGAGGAGAAGTTGATAACAACGGAAACTTAATAGGAAAGATATCGTTAAAAAAATTGTTCCAACAATTCGGAACCGATATGGTGTTTATAAAGATATCACTCGATGGAGACAGAATAAACATATACATCTCGGCAAAAGTCCCACTGGATCCGATAAAGTTAGACAACGGATTAACAGTAGACTTGAACGAATACACGGAAAAAGCAACGGTTAAACTACCGATAAAAAAGAAGTTCATAGAAGACTTCGTCAAATTGGCGAACATGCCTATAATAGGGATGGAAGAAGTACAGGTAGGTGATACTACCGACGTAATATTGAAAGTAAACACGAGCAGAAAACTACAACTGTCACCAGAACCGAAAGGAGGTGCAATTGACTTTTGAGTATATTGAGCGAGTTATTATGTAGCCAATTGCAACTACAGTTCTATTACCACAGCGGAGATTACATCGCTGTAACAGACCTATACCGGTTATTAGCTAAATGTACGTCCACACCCGACCTGATGTTAAGGAAATTGATAGATTTAGGTATAATAACGATGACTGATAAACAGAATGTGGTGCAATTGAAGTGACGTTATCGCAAGAGTACCTATCAGCAGTATCAACGATGATTATCTTCGGACAGAACCAGAAAGCGACAATGTTCAACTATTATTATTACAGTGGCTCAACGTTCACAACTAATCCACCAACAGGTGTTGTAGCAGTACTGAAAAGTAATGGAAACGTAGTAGCAACGCTGACAGGGTACCAAGTA
>Ga0080006_1146669_pt1 | contig 10393 bp, 9 predicted proteins | sample RS3BMetagenome_FD_69209 | JGI IMG/M metagenome (GOLD analysis project Ga0080006, IMG submission 69209) | Ferric oxide microbial mat and aquatic microbial communities from Rainbow Spring, Yellowstone National Park, USA - RS3B (SPADES... ... | reverse complement strand
CTCTTCGTGATTGGTTTCGACTCCCCAACTCCCGCTTTTGCGTCGTCAACGAGGGGCCCGAGGATGTCTTCGTCCCGGTTGCCGACAGGGCGAAGTCGCGAAGTATCCTCGAAAAATACCGAGTTCAGCCGGACCACCCCTTCCTGCTTTACGTCGGAGGTTTGAGCCCTCACAAGAACATCCTTCGGCTCGTGGAAGCGTTCGCTCAAGGCGCCTCGCCCGAGACGTCGCTGGTCCTGGTCGGCGATTTCCATGATGTCTTCCACACCCACGTCCCGGAGATCCGCAAGGTCATCGAGGATCACGCGCTGGGTCATCGAGTCCTCTTGACCGGGTTCGTTCCCGACGAGGATCTCGTCCACTTCTACAACCAAACCTACGCGTTGGTGTTGCCCTCCTTGATGGAAGGCTTCGGCCTGCCCGCCGTGGAGGCGATGGCTTGCCGAACCCCGGTGCTGTCGAGCACGGCCGGATCGCTGCCGGAGGTCGTGGGTCATGCGGGGATCTACTTCAACCCGCTGAATGTTCAGGACATGGCGCGCGCGATCGCCAGGCTTCAGGCCAATCCCGCCGATCGCGAAGTTCTCGCGGCCCGAGCCCTCGAACGCGCCCGGAAGTACGACTGGAACCAGGCCGCCAGGACCTTGATCCAGGAATTCGAGGCCATCGTCGACGTCAAGGCCTTGAGATCAAGGCCGCGAATTGCATCGTAGCGGCGTGGCGTCTTCGCAACGAGTTTTCGATCATGCCGATTTGCACGATCGGCACGAAGCTTAGACCCTCCTATTCGGACGATCACGTTTCTGTGACAATCGGAGCCTCCGGATTCGAGATCGCTGCGCTCCGACTGCGGCGTCAGGAGTGAGGTCCTGCCGGTCAATTATTGCCGATCAGGGTCTGGGGCCAGCGATAATCTCCCGGCATGTGTCAATTTTACCGGGAGATTCCCACCATGGTTCGACAGATCAGACCCGACGAGCCGACTCTCACCGGCCAGATCTCGGCGACAACAGGAGAGGCGACCTCGACGCAGGTCATCCCATCGCCGATGCTCGTGGCGACGATCGGAAGCGATCCGAACGAGACCGCGACGGTGCAAATCCTGGGGCTTGGCCAACCGGCGGAGCCCGATGCCACGCTCGGCCTACTCTCCGAAACGCAGCTCGCCACCATCGTTGGCGATTCTCCACCTGCAGCAACCTTGCGCGTGGTCCCTCACATCCCGGGTTATGACGTCGAGTGCGAATTAGGACGCGGCGGGATGGGTGTCGTCTATAAAGCCCGCCAGATCACCCTGAACCGGACGGTCGCTCTGAAGATGATCCTGGCCGGTAGCCATGCCTCCGAGGTGGACGGCGTTCGTTTCCTCGCCGAGGCCGAGGCTGCGGCCAAACTCCAGCATCCCGGCGTGGTGCAGGTCTTCCACATCGCGGAGCATGGCGGCCATGCCTACATCGAGATGGAGTATGTCGGCGGCGGCAGCCTCGCCGATCGACTCGACGGCATCCCGCGACCGCCCCATGAGGCTGCTTGGTTAATCGAGCAACTCGCCCGAGCCATCAGCGAGGCGCACCGACTGGAGATTGTCCATCGGGATCTGAAACCCGGTAATATCCTGATGTCGCCCGATGAGATGCCGAAAATCGCTGACTTCGGCCTGGCGAAAATGCTGAACGTTGAATCGTGCCTGACGGCGACCGAGTCCATTCTCGGCTCGCCAGCCTATATGGCGCCCGAGCAGGCGGAGGGCAACACCAAGGGGGCTGGGCCCCGGGCCGATCTCTATTCTCTGGGTGCGATGCTCTATGAGCTTCTGACGGGTCGCCCTCCTTTTCGGGGTGCGACGATGCTTGAAACACTCCAGGAAGTGAAGTCGACCGAGCCGATTGCTCCCTCAAGATTGGTACCAGGACTTCCTCGCGATATCGAGACGATCGCACTGAAATGCTTGCAAAAAGATCCTGCCAAGCGTTACACATCGGGCGAGGAACTGGCCGAAGACCTCAGGCGTTTCCGTGCGGGCGAGACGATCATAGCCAGACCCGTGGGTTCATTCGAGCGAACCGTTCGATGGTGCCGCCGGAACCCCATGATGACGGCCCTGCTCGCGACGATCTCCCTGCTGCTCACGGGTGGCCTGATCGCAGTCACGACGCTCTACCTCCGGGCCGACCGGCTCCGTGTCGCCGCCAATACGAACTACCAGCAGGCCGAGAGTGCCCGCGCCGCCGCCACCTCGAACGCGGGGGTCCTGGCGCGACAGCTCTACATCAACCGGGTCAACCTCGCGTATCGGGAATGCCTGGCTAACGACATCGCCACCGCCGATCGCCTCCTCGATTCGTGCGACCCGGCCCGTCGTGGTTGGGAATGGGACTACTGCCGGGCCCAGTGTCACCTGGAGTCCTTCAATCTTGGGGGATTCAAAGACCACCAATCGGCCACGGATGCCCCTCCCCACGGGGAACCGCTGGACGCCGCATACAGTCCAGACGGCCGGACGATCGCCGTCGCGGGAGCGGACGGAACGATTAGCCTCTGGGATGCCGCCGGTCAGAACGAGTCGCTCGTCCTCCGGGGGCATCGCGGGGCCGTCGAATGCTTGGCGTTCGACCGCGAGGGAAGACGGATAGTCACGGGAGGCGCCGACGGTACCGTCCGGATCTGGGACGCCACCACTGGCAGCGAACTCAGGTTGCTCAGCGGGCATACGGATCGAGTGATCGGCGCCGCGTTCAGCCCTATGGGTGACGAGATCACCTCATGCGCCTTCGGGGCGCACGCGACCTATCCTCGTGGCAATGAGATCAAGCAATGGGACAGTGCGACCGGCCGGGAGATTCGCACCTTCTACAGCGAGCGCTCCTCGCTCGACAATGCGTTAGCATATAGTCCAGACGGTCGACGCATTGTTACGTCTGCTACCTCGGGCATGCTCCGGGTCTGGGATGCGTCGAGTGCCAAAAAACTGAGTGAAATCGAGGATTTCGGAGGACGGTGCCACGGCGTGATCTTCAGTCCCACCGACGGTCGGATCGCCTTAGGTACTTCAAAGAATGCGATCTGCCTCTGGGATCCTGAAGGAAAACGGTCGGTACAGTATCTCCGCGGCCACTCGTCGATGATCAATGACGTGTCGTACAGGCACGACGGTGGTCGGCTCGCCTCGGCGAGCAACGACGGGACTGTCCGGCTCTGGGATCCCGGAACCGGAGAGGAAATCGCTTGCTTGCGCGGCCATACATCCAGCGTCAATTCGGTGGCCTTCAGCCCCGACGGCCGACAGCTAGTCACGAGCAGCGAGGATCGAACAGTCAAGATCTGGGACGTCGAGTCCTCTTCAGAGGTCCTGCCCCTAAAAGCGTTCGGATGTGGCTTCCGGGTCGCCTTCCAGCCTGATGGGAACAGGCTCGCTTGCGGTTTCTTCGGGCAGGTTTTGATCGCCGACCTGATGACGGGACTCGCCGTCTGCAAGATCGCCGAGCGAACAGATTATAGCTCCGGAGGGATCTTCGGACTGTGTTCCCATCCCGACGGCAAGCGACTCGCAACGTGCTCTGAGTTCACCGATCCGGTCTTGATCTGGGACGCCGAGACCGCTGCGAGGCTCGTGGCTCTAACCACGCCCGGGAGAAGCCGTGCCGTCGGTTTCAGTCCGGACGGCCGTTCTCTGGCCGCGGCGTGCGACGATGGAACCGTCCGGTTTTGGGACGTCGAGAGGGGCCGAGCAGGTTTGGTTCTAGGAGGGCACGAAGGGGGTGCGTTTGCCCTGGCGTTCGATCCCTTTGGCCAAAAGATTGCGACGTTGGGATGGGATGGAGTCGCGCATCTCTGGAGGGTGGCTGGAGGCGAATCGATCGGGGGTTTTCGAGTCATCGCCCATCGAAAGTCCGCCATGTTCGGGAATTCCCTCGCGTTTGACCCAAAAGGGGAACGGCTCGCTGTGAGTAGCGGCGACGGCACGGTCCATGTGTGGGACCTGGATTCTCCGTCCACCCCTCTCATCCTCCGCGGGCACTCCAAAACGGTGAACGGTGTCTTGTTCGGTCCTGGGGAGCAGCGAATACTTACCTGCTCCCAGGACCAGACCATCAAGCTCTGGGATTCCTCCACGGGTGATGAGGTTTTCACCTTACGCGGCCATACTGGCGGTGTCCTCGGCATGACGATTCGCCCCGACGGGCGCCAGATCGCGTCGAGCAGCACGGATAGCGTCGTAAGGCTGTGGACTGTTCCCGGTGAAACTATGGTCGGTGACTCTGACGTCTTCCCCAAATAAGCCGCGGTCCATATCTCCTGTGGTGGCCATCGTCCGCATCGCGGGGAATAAGGGAAATTGGCTCACGAATCGACGAGTGATCGGTCTGGAGAGAGGCGATCCGAAATCCTGCCACGTCCCTCACTATCAGATAATCGTTGCATCGATTTGGAATGGAGCAGAATTTATTGACTGAGAACCCGCGGGCTCCCGGCTTCTTCTCAGCCTTTGATACCCCGGCCGGGGCCACCCGGCCGCTCACCAGCGAATCTTCGCCCCATTGGGGTCGCCGGCTCGTGTTGCGTAATCCCAGAGTAGGCGGATGTCGATTGAATCCGAGATAAACCGGACCGATCCGTCGCAGAACCAGAAATTGGCCCCGCCAGGGTGCATGCTGCCGAACGACTCGGCGAACGTGTTGAGCTCGGCGGTGGGGTTGTCGAGCGTCTCCGTCTCGAGTTGAAGCCTTCGTTGAAGGTCGTACCCAGGACGTAGGCGGGTCCGAGCGCGAATTTGCCGGGATCGGTATTATCCAGGATCTTGGAGAACGGCGCGACGCCGTAAATCGTCGAAGACGACCACTTCCAGGCCCGCTCTCCCCCTCCGAACGACTGGGAAAGTCCGTCGATAATATCCGCCGGTCCGATGACGATATTTCGACCGAAGACCCCGTCGAACGAGTCGCGGCATTTCCGACAAGTGGGGCGGACGGTGCCCACGTTCATGATTATGTTGGAACTGGCCATCGAGCAGAGGATGACGCCGGCCTGGCTCCGGTCGGGGACGCTCACGAGCGGCTTTGACCGACTATCGGAAGGACATTGGAAGACCGAGAGCGAATTGCCGATCGAGGTCGAGTTGGCCGCTCGATCGACTCCGACATTGAAGTTGATCTGGTCGTAGAGGGATTTCTGCTCCAGATAAGGCAGGATCATCGCGTGGCCGGACCACCCTGGACTTGCGTCGTCGCCGATGACCAGGGTGTCCCCGGCGCCCTCAACGAGTGGAAGAATCTGCCGTAAGGACGTGACGGTCAGCGACACATAGCCAGGCGGAAATGTGTTGAGACTGCTCAGGTACGAATGCATCCCCAGGCCGACCTGCTTCATGTTGCTCGAACATTGCAGCCTTCGCGCGACCTCGCCGGCGGACTGGACGGCCGGCAGCAACAGCGCGATGAGCAGCGAAATCGAGCTGATGACCACAAGCGATTCGACGAGCGTGAATCCGCGGCGGGTGGAGCATTTCATGATGGCCTCGGATTATTCTTGCTGAAGACGGCTCTCCACTGAGCTCACTCGTCGGCAATCCTAGGATGCGGAAATCGACCTGGTTCGCGCCTGGCAGGCGAATTGAGAGATGATGGTCAGCCGGAATTCCGTCGGCGGCGGCGAGGATCGGGCCTCGGGTCGGGAATTCGTCGCCGAACTCTGTAAGTTTGACGTGAAGGCCTGTGTAAATTTTCCAGGGCTTCAAAAAGATATTTGGATTTCTGACGGGATTTCCTCAAGTTTTCGACTTGATTCGGTCGACTACGGCCGATTTCCGGGTCCGTGACGAGTTTGGCTCAAGAAATGCTTTCTTCCTGCCGCTGTCAGGCACGACTGCTCTACTCATATCGCCGGACATTTCGCCGTTATCTCAATTCAATTCAGTCCACACAGGAACCATGGAAGGAGCCTGTATGGTTAGGGTCGGATCGCAGATTGATCTCTGTGCGTGGCTTGAGGTCCTTGTCTTGCTGTTCCAGGTCGGCGGAGTCCTGGGACTCTTTTTGAGCCGATTGGCGCCGCGATCGACCCCCTGGGCCGCTCGCGGGCACTATGGCTTCATCGTGGCAATCATCGGGTTGGGAATCGCCGGGGCGTTGTGCGGACGCCATGATTCCGAGTTCGGGCTGTTCGCGGGCGGAACGATGACGTTCCTCCTGATTGGGATGACGATCGGCGGCGGTTCGCTGGAAAGCGCCGAGCCCATCCACGCGGGATAATCCGGCGAGCGGCGGTCAATCCGCGGAGAGCGGATAACACGCAATTCGACGACAATCGAGCGAACTCCTTCCATCGGGGCCATCGGCCCCGATTTTTTTTTGCCGCGATTTGCACACCCCGATTTCGTGCGCCATAGTTTGCTCGATGGCAGGAATCCGAGGGATTGGCGCCTCCTGTCCGTCCACCTCGCACCGCAACTCTTGGATCCGGATGGAAACCATTCCCTCGGTTGACTGACACGGTTTCGGCTCGATCGCGTCGGCCTGGAGTTTGGCTCCGGACCCCGCGGAGGCTCGGACCGACCGGCTCGTTTTGAATTGACCGTCACGACGGACCATGCTCGGACAAGAACGACGCGTCCCGCTCGCCGTTCAAGAGTTGGTCGAATCGGTCGGAACCATGCGGGAGGAGGATAAGCCCATGATGGTTGGACTGAAATGGATTTCGGCGGTGCTCGGGGGGTTGGCCCTGGCCGCATCGGCCGCTTCGGCTCAGACTGTCGTCAGCCCGAATCAAATGACCGCGAATCGAGTCGCCGACTCGCTCCGGTCGAGCAAGAATCTGGCCGGACATCGCATCGAAATTGAGGCACGCGACGGCCAGGTCACCCTCAGCGGCGTGCTCGTCACCCCGGAACAAAAGGCCGAGGCCATCGGCCGGGCGCGAAGCGTTGCGGGTGTCGCCACGGTTGCCGACCGGCTCCAACTGATCGGTGAGAACGCCGTCCGGACCGTCCAGTATCAGCCCCAGGTCGCCATGCTCGGGCACGGCGGTTTCGGGCACGGCGGCGCGGCGATGGGCGGTGCCGAGGGAATGAACTACGGTGCGGGCGCACCCGGCGCGATGGGATCCGGCGCCCCGGTCGTCGGCACTCCCATGGGAGCCGACGGTGGACCGGTCCCCGAAGGGCCCGCCGGCAACATCGGCGGACTCCAGGCCTCGTCGTCCAACAGACCGAACTACGCGTGGCCCAGCTATGCCCCGTATCCGAACTTCTCCGCCGTCGGCTACCCGACCGCCTACCCCTGGCAGGCCTGGCCGAACATCGGACCTCCTTCCCCCTATCCTGAAGTCCCGCTCGACTGGCGCGCCGTGACCCTCCGTTGGGACGACGGCATCTGGTGGCTCGACTTCAAGAAGCACTACACCCGGCCGTTCTTCACCCCCTATCCGTTCGGCCTCTTCGCCTATTGAGCGGCGCGAACTCGAATCCAACCAAACCGGCCGCGCGTCCCCCGACGCCCGGCCGGTTTCTTCGTTTCGAAGGTTTGACGCGGGACGAGCAAGCTCAATTTATTGGATATCCGGCGATCGCCTCCTCGCCACCAGATGAGCCCTGAGCGGCCGGGGTGATTTGCGCTAACCGCCGGCACGGAGTCGGTATCGGATGCGGGGATGTCATGGGACCGACGCCGCTGGACGTCAGACGGGTCGGAACCATCGATCCCCGATTGGATTGAACCGAGACCGATTATCCCCGGACCTACGACTCCAATTATCCCCGGACCTACGTTCGCTGGCTTAAGCACGAGGTGTGGGCAAGGGCCCGGGGCAGCGGAATTGCCAGTTGCAGGAACTGACGACATCACTCCTGCATTCAAAGGCAGCTCGAGTCGCAGGTTCCATTTCGCTCGCTCGAAGCCATTTTATCCGTGACTTTGCTTGACAATAGTGGATCAGGCGATATACTAAGCCATTTAATCATGAAATCCTACATGCGACAACTCGACGGATGCCACCTGCCTGTATCTAGAAATTAGAATCTCTTAGTAAAAAAATCACAAAATCAATAAGTTATGCTCAACTATTATGTAGATCTAAAACAATTATGCGTCTAGAAAGGCAATTCATGTTAGAATCTAAAGCAACCGAGAGTAGGCATGTTGACTATTTAGGTTTAATTAACTTAATCCTACTCAATATAACTTTGTTCGTCTCGGGCTGTGGAAGTCGTCCCGATCCTTCGCTTCACGACGTCAAGAAGACCCAACAGCTTACGGTGCCGGCCGTCAAACTGGAGAAGCCCTCGCCTAAACAGCACATTAAAGTTGGCGATCCATTGGAACTCGCGGGCAGAGTCGAAGTTCGGGAGGGAAACTGGACACCATCGCTCTCCGTGTTTGAAATCACCATCGCAAAAGACAAAGCTGCCAAGAATGTTGTACTTTCATCAATACTATCTCTCACCCCTTCGGAAAGTCCGGGGGTTTACAAGTTCGAAATGAAACGGAGGGCAAATATGAGAGCCGGCAAATACTACATTCAGTTTGCCATGTACAACTCGGCCGACAATTCCAGAGTCTCCCAAGGGCGGTCTGATATTCAGGAATTCGAGATGGTGCCGAAATGACGATCAAGCGAATCGACGGTCGAACTTGCGGCGGGTTCACCCTGGTCGAACTACTGGTGTCCATATTTATTGTTACGATTCTAATATCACTTCTGTTGATCGGAGTCCAAGCGGCGCGGGAAGCGTCCCGCAAGACATCCTGCCTCGGGAACCTGGGCCAATTGGGAATCGCGGTGCAAAACTATCTCTCATCCTATGGAAGTTATCCCGGCGGCCACAACGGTATCGGATACTCGATACATGCGGTCATTCTGCCGTATCTTGATCAGAATTCCCTTTACAACTCGATCAATTTGTCCCTGCCGATCAGACTGGACTACATCGGATGGGGAAACGCCACCGCCGCGACGACCCAGCTCGGGATCTTCTCATGCCCATCCGACGACGCCCCGCCGCCCGGGCTCGTCGCCGGAACGAACTACGCGGGCAGTCGAGGCGTCGAGCGGCGCGACCAGAGCGACAATGGATTCTTCTCCTTCTATTCTCCGAAGCCCACGTCTCCACAAGATGTAGCCGACGGCACCTCCTCGACGGCGGCCTTGGCCGAGTGGGTGACGGGGCCCCGGTCGTTCGGTCGAAGAGACGCGCGGGGATCGATCTTCGAGGTGACGGGCGAATTGGCCGGCCCCGCTGAATTCGACAGTTTTGTAAAGGCATGCTCAGATTTAAATTTTAATACAGCGACTATTAATTCAAATCTCAAGGGGGACATGTGGTTGTACGGAGGTTATAGTCACACATTATACAATCATGTAATGAACATTAACGAGTATAATTGTATCAATCAAGGTTTCGTGCAGGAGGCGGCGTATACGGCCGGAAGCCGACATCGGGGCGGTGCCTATGTGTCGTTCGGCGACGGCCACGTCAGATTCGTCAGCGACACAATCGCCCTGATGGTCTGGAGAGCCCTCGGAACACGGAACGGGAGTGAAGTGATTTCCATGGACAACCTCTAAAAAGCGCCGTTCCATTTATCCGGTTGTGTACGGCCGGTTCCGGTCTTGCAACTTCCAAGCAAGCACATTCCAGAGGAGGAGAGAATGCGTAGAACCCCGTTTCGCCGTCTTACAGCCACGATCGTCTCTTTCGTATTGCTCTTTATGTCTACATCCGGTGTTGCATTCGCGAACGCTTTCGAGATGAGTATCAGCAGTCCGACGAACAATCCGGTGTGGACGTCGGGCAATCCCGGGTCCGTGAGCTGGACATGGTTTGGCGGCCCGCTGCCCGCTGCCCGCAAGCTTCTCAAGCTGGCGCGTTCGCATCGTCAATTCATCCACAGATGCAGAATATGCTAATATGTATGCGGGAACGGGAAACACGTCGCCGCAGGGGTACAATTTCACTGTTCCGAATGCGCTATCGTTGCAAACGACGCAATGCTCTATCGTTGTCGAGGGAATCACCAGCACCGGCACAGTCTGCTGCTCGGCATCGACGAGCGTGAAGATTCTCACGAACTGAATGCTAATCATTCCCAGGCCATCCCGATCATACGGTGTCACCCTTCATGCCACAACGACGGCGGCACACGAACCCGTGAAAATACGGTGTGAATTGGCGTCGGTTCGATTTTCCATCTCGGGAAACGCACGCAAACCGGCCGCGCGTCCCCCGACGCCCGGCCGGTTTCGCTTTTCAAAGCTGCCCGTCCGGGACCATGCCAAGTAGGAAAGTTCAAGGGCTCGTCGGCACGAACCGCCGGGCCCAGGCCGCCTCTTCGGCAGAAGGGGGCGGCGGGGGCGGGGCTCCGTGGGAAGCCTTACCTGTACTCTCGCCCCCCCGTGACGC
>Ga0080006_1156117_pt1 | contig 10395 bp, 7 predicted proteins | sample RS3BMetagenome_FD_69209 | JGI IMG/M metagenome (GOLD analysis project Ga0080006, IMG submission 69209) | Ferric oxide microbial mat and aquatic microbial communities from Rainbow Spring, Yellowstone National Park, USA - RS3B (SPADES... ... | reverse complement strand
GAGAGGGTGAGGATAAGGAGAGGGTGTCAACCTTTGGGATAGAGGGGAGAGTACGGTGGAAGCCCAACAGCATCATGTCAATCCGAGAAAACAAGAGGGAACCGAAGAGAAGCAGGGGGGAGAGTTAACCAAGACCGGTCGCTCTATCCCTAAATCAACTCTTAGCAGGAGAGAGTTCCTAGGAGCCAGTTTGGTAGCTGGCACAGCATTGTTGGCAGAGAGTTGCAGCACCCCCACTTCCAGCAGGACTTCATGTCCACCAGATGCCAGCTTGAACAATGTCGAACATGTCATCATTCTCATGATCGAGAACCGTTCTTTCGACCATTTTTACGGTACCTATCCTGGCGTAAAAGGCTTTGCAGACCACGAAAGAGGAGACCTCGGGGCATTTTCTCAGCCATGGAACGAGAACACCTTCAATCCACCCAAAGGCGAACTGCTTCCCTACCATTTGAACACCGCAGTAGGGAATGCATCGGTAATTGGAAACGTCAACGTTCCTACCCATAACTGGGCCCCTCAACATATGAGCTGGGCAGGTGGGAAAATGAATGCCTTCGTCACTGCTCACGCACTGCAACACTACGACACCCCTGCTTATGCGCCATTGGTAATGGGGTATTACAAACGATCCGATTTGCCCTTCTGGTATGCTTTAGCCGACCAGTTCACCATCGCGGACAATTACTACTGCTCTGTGCTGGGTCCAACCATGCCCAACCGTCTTTATGCGATGAGCGCCTCGATAGATCCTGCAGGTGTCAAAGGAGGCCCTATTCTGACAACGCCAAATATCAGCGGAGCAGGGTCGTCTGCACAATTCATATTTAGCTGCTCATGGACAACAATGTTCGAGCGTTTAGAGTCCCAAGGGATATCCTGGAAGGTATATCAACAACCAGGTAGCTCCATAGGCCCTTTGCAAAGTCTGAATTTGGCAATAGCGTTCAATGCCCTCCTTTATTTCAAGCAGTACCAGGATCCACATTCGACCCTTTATAAAAAGGCTTTTCTTCCATCGTGGCCAGATGAGTTCGAGAGAGACATAGATAAAGGAGAGTTGCCCGCGGTCTCGTGGCTCATTCCACCTATCATCGCTTCAGCTCATCCACCAGCTCCTGCTCAGTTGGCAGCATGGATGATCTCCAGAGTGATCAACGCTTTAACTGCCAATCCGAAGATATGGGAGAAGAGTGTGCTCTTCATCACCTTCGATGAGAACGGTGGATTTTTCGATCACGTAGCGCCACCTACACCGGCAAGAGGGACTCCTGGAGAATGGTTGACCGTCGAGCCTCTCCCAGAAGCAGCAAGGGGGATAGATGGACCGATAGGATTAGGCTTCAGAGTACCCCTGCTCATAGTCTCACCATTTTCCCGAGGAGGCTTCGTCAACTCCGACCCATTCGACCACACCTCGTTGCTTCGATTCATCGAAACTCGTTTCGGGGTAGAGGTACCCAATCTCTCCTCTTGGCGTAGGGAAACGGTTGGAGATTTAACCAGTACGCTTGGCCTGCCCGACAACTCACTGCCCAAGCTTCCTCCTGCGCCGCTGGACAATCCCGATCTCTTTAGACAGTATCCAGAAGGAAAACCGTTGTTAAGCAAGGCATCACCCGCAGAACCTGTAACGGTTAGCGCCCTCGAAGCAATCATGCCTCTAGCTTTCCAGACGCCTATAGTCCCTCCTCCGCCCATGCCACAGGTAATGCCGACACAAGAACAGGGTACCCCCAAGCGTTTGAGTCGCACCCTGTGCAAACCACCGAAAAATCACAGTTGAACACGCAAGCAAATAAGCAACAAGCAAACAGATACTCGCTCATCGAGCAGGATCTACGGTGACCGAATCGTACGGTGACCGAATCGTACGGTGACCGAATCGTACGCAATCAAGCAGTGAAACTGAACTTGGTACCTACACTGTTCTGGATGAAGGCATCGGGCATTGCTGCCGCTAATGCATGAGTGGCCTTCCAACCCGTACAATGGCCGGGGACCACAACATCCGGTTGAAGAGAGGCCAACTCCTTGGTCACTTGAGGAATGATCGGCTCGAACAACGGACCGCCAAGATGGAAACCACCCATAAAAGCATGGACTTTGTCTACTCCAGTCAAACGACGGGCATACCGAGTTATGTTCACGATCCCTGAGTGGCCACACCCAGTGACGATCAGCAATCCCTTGCCACGGATATTAGCAACTATGGCCTGGTCATCCATGATCAATGGATCGGGTTCCCAATGGCTGTTGCGAAGAGCTTGATGCACCGGGAAACCAGTCTCAAAGGAGGTCGTACGATCGACCTCTCCAGTTATGAGGAGGGACCCATCCAGTACAAAAGAGGGCTGACGCTCTTCGATCACAGTGAACCCCATACCTTCAACAGCAGAGCGACTCAAAGTAGGCAGCTCAAAGGGATCCTTGCCTTGAACCGCTATACGACGGCGAGTGAACACCTCTGGATGGATGACTATAGGGAGGTTGCCAGTACGCCCCAAGGTTCTAGCAAGGCCGTCCAGGCCAGTAGTATGGTCGAAATGTCCATGGCTCAAAACTACAGCCTCTATGCCAGAAGGAGATATATCCAACTTACGCATATTGTCAACGGCACCATCAGGACTAGTACCAGTGTCAAAGAGTATATGGTGATCTTTCCCTCCTTTAGTCATGGTCACTAAAATCGAGAACCCGTGCTCGGCAACTGGTTCATCCAAGTTGGATCCTTCAGTCATCCATGGTGTACGCGATCGGTGGACGTCTCCAAACCCTGCACGTTTGGCTATTCCCGAATCCGCCATGGTTGCGTCAAAGTAATTGTCCACTATCGTAGTCACGGTAAGTGAATCGATTGGTTCAAGCGGAACGGTCGGGGATCCTCCACTCTGATCGAACCCTTCGTTCACTTTCCCGCTATTGGTTGAAGCAAAGGCCTGCCTCCACAGCGTTGGTGGTATCGAAGTTCCCATGTCGGTGCACATACCAAAAGAGTAGCCCTTCCCATCAAAGTAAGGAATACAGCGGTGGGCTGTGCATGAACATCGCCTAACTGGGAGATGGTAGGAAGCTGCACTGTATACGACGACGAGGGTTATCCACGTTGGTATCCACCAGCACTATGCTCTGCCAAGTACCTAAAACTAGGCGACCCTCCCGTACAGCAACGGTAAGCGAAGGACTAACGAATACGGGCAATAAGTGATCGGCCCCATGGCCTCTGGAACCATGTTGATGGCTATAACGATCGTCATGAGGGAAAAGCCGTTCAAGGGTGGCCTCTAGATCGGCTTCTGATCCTGAGCCTGTCTCCATGAGCGCCAATCCCGCAGTCGCATGTGGAGCGAATACAAGGCACAAACCGTCTCCTTGGCCAGCACAAAACTCTTTCACCTGGGCAGTGATGTCTATTACCCTCTCGGAGCTTGCGTCTACTTGGAACTCAGTGGACCTCATATAAATACAAGCCTACGCTCGAATCACATGAGAGCGGTAATAATCAACAACAACAATCTAACGGTAGAAGAACGTCCTGACCGTAGGCCAGGGAAGGGAGAACTGCTGATCAGGGTAAGAGCGGCAGGACTCAATGCAGCGGATCTACTGCAGCTGCGCGGCATGTATCCAGCTCCATCAGGAAGCCCTTTAGACATACCTGGTCTAGAACTAGCTGGGGAGGTAGTAGAGATAGGTCCTGACGTCTTCCGTTTCTCGCTAGGAAATAGAGTCATGGCCATAGTCGGCGACGGTGCTCAAGCCGAACTGGTAGTAGTAAATGAACGTCAAGCGGCGCTTATACCAGAAACACTTTCCTTCGAAGAAGCTGGCGGCGTGCCTGAAGCCTTCATCACCGCAGATGATGCCCTTTTCACACAGTGCTCTCTCTCCTGCGGAGAACGTCTCTTGGTAAATGGAGGTGCTGGAGGCGTTGGGACAGCGGCCATACAGCTAGGGATTGCATCAGGGGCTACAGTTACCACTACGGTACGCAACCCTCTTGCAGAGGTGAGGGAGGCTTACGAACGCTTTGCCAACGGTGGCAAGTTCGGCAAAATAGTACTTACCATTTAAAGCGATTCACCACTCCCTAGAGCAGGGTGGGTGGTAGCTCCCTAGAGCAGGGTGGGTGGTAGCTCCCTAGAGCAGGGTGGGTGGTAGCCAAGGTAAATCTTGAGCAATACTGGGCAATATATGAACCCTCTACCGCCTCTGACAATCGCTGTTCTAGCTAAACAGGTACCACGTAACGACGATGTCAAGCTCCAAACGGATGGACGACTGCAACGAGAGGGAGTAGAGCTGGAGATGGACGCTTACTCCAGACGAGCAGTAGCCAAAGGTATCGAGCTAGCTCATTCTTCAAAAGGACGTTGTGTCGTGTTCAGCATGGGACCACCGAGTGCAATAGATGTTTTACGTGAAGCAATAGCTGCTGGAGCAGATAGAGGATTCTTGCTGTCAGATCCAGTTCTTGCTGGATCTGACACGCTCGCAACAGCCCGTGCATTGGTGCAAGCATTGAGGTTGACCGGGCCGTTTGACTTGATCTTGTTAGGACGCAGTTCGGTCGATGCCGAAACAGCACAACTAGGTCCACAAATAGCTCAAATGCTTAAGATGCCATTTGCTTCCGCAGTAAAGAACATGGAGTTACAGGGTGAAAAGGTTTATGTACACTGTGAGGTCGACTATGGATATCTCGATGCTGTAGTGGACACTCCTTGCGTCCTAGGCGTAGCTGAACGACTCTGCTCCCCCGCCAAGGCTGATAAAACTACCTGGGACGCTATTCCATCGGAGAAAATCGAGACTATTACCACTGATCTATTGGGTAAAGGTCCTTGGGGGAAAGAGGCTAGCCCCACTCGTGTGGCCGTGACTACTCCTATCTCTATTCGGAGAGAACATCTCATACTTCATGGTCCACCGGATGATCAAGTAGCACGCGCTATCGAGACCATTGTCAAATGGGATTTGTTCGACTTGAACGACAGTGCAAATGCCTCTCATGGGAAGGATCGTTCCTTCGAGGACAAAAGCTCGCTTGTCCTAAAGATCACTAGGGACAGAAGCGAATATTCGCAGGTTGCGCAGGGCAAAGTAGGTTCGGAAACTCCGGTCGATGCACTTCAATCATTCGAATCCAAACTTGGAGCATTCCCAGACTCAAAAGGCTCCATCAACTCCATCAAACAGAAGCACGGAGAACTGGGCAGGGAGAGAGTATCAAGAACTATAGCGGTTATCCTCGAACCCGAAAGAGCTCATCTCGGAGAAGAGCTGCTCGCCTTAGCTGCCTCGCTGTCTAACCTACCTGCTCAACCAGTTCAGTCCACTATCAAAGCTGTACTTCCCCACTCGGAGGGTCTCCATGTTCCTGTGATTCCTGTACCTGACAGATCCAATGCGACATCAATGGCAGAGATTGCCCATCCAGATGAACGACCTGTCTCTAGCCACCACAGGTCACAGCCGGGCGGGGAGGGAATGAGCGAGTGGCCGGGCGGGGAGGGAATGAGCGAGTGGCCGGGCGGGGAGGGAATGAGCAAGTGGCCGGGCGGGGAGGGAATGAGCGAGTGGCTAGCAAAGTTAGGGATGGCCAACCCGGCAATCCTTGATCTACTCGACGAGCTAATAATCTTCGAGGGGGATACCACTCCCTTCAGTTTGGCATCGCCGATAAGCAGGTGGATGGTTGAGGATTCGCCTTGGCTAATGTTAACCTCTTCAACCTCATGGGGCAGAGAGATGGCTGGCAGAATAGGAGCAGAGCTAGGAGTAGGAGTCGTTGCTGATGCAGTTGGGCTCGATGTCCACGACGGAGGGGGTTTGATAGCATGGAAACCATCCCTGGGCGGTTTGGTCAAAGCAGGCATCATTTCTTCTTCCCATATGCAAGTCGTTACCGTGCGTCCTGGATCAACAGGAATCAGCCTAAAAAGCAACGCGCGAATCAGGAAAATTAACGGCCAAAAGGACAGAGCGCAGCCTAGAATAAATGTCCGTGTTGAAAGAGTTGTTCCACAAGGGAAGATGACCGTTCTCCAACGGACGCATGAGGACGATCCAGAGCTGCTTCAACAAGCCAGTTTCGTGGTGGGAGTCGGACAAGGAGTAGAGCCGGATGGCTACGAGGAGATAAAGGCCTTCGCTGATAGTATCGGGGCATCTCTAGCAGCGACGAGAAAGGTTACAGACAAGGGTCTCTTGCCTCGCTCAAGGCAGGTTGGCATCACGGGAACCAGCATCTTGGCCAAGCTGTACATAGCAATTGGGATATCCGGGAAACCAAGTCACCTAGCGGGCTGCTCTGGAGTGGATCACATAATAGCTATCAACTCCGATCCAAATGCCGATATATTCAAAGTTGCCGACCTGGGACTTACAGGCGATTGGCGTCAGATAATACCCAAGTTGAGAGAGGCGTTGACGAATACCTTCTCTCAATGGAGACTACATGAACTTACTTGACCTGGTCGTAATAGCTCTCGTAGCCATCTCGGCTGTCCACGGTTTCAGAGTTGGTGGTTCAGTACAGCTCTTCTCCTATGGGGGTTTTTGGTTAGGACTGTTCATTGGCGCTTTGCTAGTACCGGTATTCGTACCCTTGGTGGCTGGTTCCCTTGCCAAAGCTGCTGTTGCTGCTGCAATCGTCTTTGGTTTGGCCGTTATAGTAGGTGGTTTGGGTCGTACAGTGGGCACGCATTCATGGCGTTTGCTCAAACGTGCTCACCTCGGCATACTCGATGCAGTACTAGGCTCTTTAGTAGCAATAGTAGCAACACTGCTAGCTGTTTGGCTCTTGGCCAGCATATTAGTGAACAGCCAGCTCACTGCTCTAGACTCACAGATCCAGCACTCTGGCATTGTGCAAGCAATTGACACGGTGCTGCCTCCGATACCATCAGTCTTCTCCAGACTGCAGCAATTCCTCGACTCGGAGGGATTCCCACCCGTATTTGCAGAACCGGCAACTATCGCTGCAGGACCGGTACCACGAGCCACCAATGCAGAGGTAGCTGAAGCAGTCGGCAACGACGAGAGATCGACCGTGAAGATCATAGGAATCGGTTGTGGAGAGATTCAAGAAGGATCCGGGTTTGTGATAGCTCCTGGGTTGGTAGTCACCAATGCCCATGTCATAGCTGGCATATCTCCGTCTAGATTGACCGTTATCGATGCATACGGACAGCATCGCGTTGTACCCATATACTTTAACCCCCGTTACGACCTAGCGGTACTCAAAGTTCCAGGTCTTACAGATCCTCCGCTCTCGATAGATCCAAATCCCGTTCCACGAGGTACCAAGGCCGTCGTTTTAGGCTACCCAGAAGATGGACCCTTTACTGCCAAGCGAGCCAGTGTGATGACCGAATTCCGAGCCGAAGGACGAGACATCTACAACCAAGGTCTGACCATCCGCAACGTATACGAACTGGATGCCGTAGTGCGCCCTGGCAATTCAGGTGGACCATTGGTAGAACCTGATGGAACCGTTATCGGTGTGGTCTTCTCGCGCTCGGTAACCAATCCGCAAATAGGATATGCCCTCGCCTCCCCAGGAGTACTGTCGAGAATAAAGACAGCAGAGACAAGCGTAACTCCTAGTGGAACTGGGGCTTGCATCAACTGAAACACTGGTCTCCCTCAGTGCTTCACGTAGTTTTCTTCGTTGCCATCGGCTGTTAGAGGATTGAGGCCGTGGACAACCACTCCTTTAGCTACTCCGATTATCTGCTGTGCTAAAAGCTAAAGGCATGCGCTACCTGAATAGGATGACTCTTTAGCTACTCCGATTATCTGCTGTGCTAAAAGCTTGCTTTATGAGCAAGTGATTTATGAGTAAGAATGTAGGGATGGCTCTTCCCTTGGAAGATTATGCAATTATTGGTGACACTCATACCGCTGCCCTTGTCGGGAAAGACGGATCGATCGACTGGCTGTGCCTTCCCCGCTTTGACTCTCCTGCTTGTTTTGCCCGCCTCTTGGGCAATGACGAACATGGATATTGGAAGATCGCTCCACTAGGAGAGATAACAAGAACGAGAAGACGTTACAGGAAAGATTCCTTGGTACTGGAGACCGAGTTCGACACCGCAGAGGGAACAGTGAGAGTTGTCGATTCCATGCCTATCCGGGAGAACAATCCTGAAGTGGTTAGACTTGTCCAAGGCGTCCACGGCAAGGTTACTGTACGCATGGAACTAGTGGTGCGTTTCTCCTATGGATCGGTCATCCCTTGGGTAAGGCGCCTGGATGGGATGCGCAGCATAGTGGTAGGACCTGACGCTCTCTCGTTCTGGGCTCCAGTAGAGGTGCATGGAGAGAACATGGCTACTGTTGCCGAATTCTCTATTGCCAGTGGTCAACAGGTATCCTTCATGCTGGCTTGGTATCCATCACACGACTCCCCTCCACGACCAGTTGATGGCCAGTTCATTGTCGAAGACACCGAACTGTGCTGGCAAGAGTGGGCATCTCAGTGTAGTTACAATGGACGTTGGCGCGACCTAGTAGTGCGCTCGCTCATTACCTTGAAAGCCCTCACCTACCAACCTACAGGGGGAATAGTTGCAGCTGCCACTACATCGCTTCCAGAAACACTTGGTGGCATTCGCAACTGGGACTATCGATACTGCTGGTTAAGGGATGCAACTTTCACCTTGAGCTCGTTGATGCGGGGAGGCTACCACGATGAAGCTATTGCCTGGCGAGATTGGCTCTTACGAGCAGTAGCAGGTGATCCATCAAAACTGCAGATAATGTACGGTCCTGCTGGAGAAAGGCGCTTGAGTGAATGGGAGGCAGAGTGGCTGCCTGGTTATGAAGGGGCAAAGCCAGTACGAATAGGGAATGCTGCTGCTGGACAATTCCAGTTGGATGTATACGGCGAAGTGATGAACGCTCTGCATGAATCGAGACGCGTAGGCATACACCCTGGGGGACCCGCATGGGACCTGCAGCTGGCTTTACTCGACTTCTTGGAGGATGGCTGGAAAAAACCAGACGAGGGCATCTGGGAGGTTCGCGGTCCGAGAAGGCACTTCACCCACTCTAAGGTAATGGCTTGGGTGGCAATGGACAGAGCCGTGAAAGCAGTAGAGCAGTTCGGATTGGAAGGGCCGGTAGATAAGTGGCGCAGGATAAGAGAGGAGATAAAAGAGGAGGTATTGAGGGAAGGATTCGACTCCGAGAAGGGCAGTTTCACCCAGTACTATGGTTCCAAAGCCCTTGACGCCAGTCTTCTCATGATACCTCTAGTCGGTTTTTTGCCTGCTAGCGATCCAAGAGTCCGCTCAACTGTTGACGCCATTCAATCCGAGCTGATGGAGGATGGTCTTGTACTGAGGTATCGTGCCGAGGATGCCCATGAAGTAGACAGACTAGAGGGCAAGGAGGGAGCCTTCCTCGCCTGCTCCTTCTGGTTGGCTGACTGTCTAAACCTCATGGGCAGACATCAAGAAGCTACGGACTTGTTCGAACGTCTCATCAGTCTGACTAATGATGTCGGTCTTCTCTCCGAAGAGTACGACTCTTCCTCGCAACGACTAGTCGGTAATTTCCCTCAAGCATTCTCGCACGTCTCTTTGGTCAATACCGCATTCAACCTGGATCACCACGACTACAACTCTCAGACAGTACGAAGGGCTATTGCTGCTACCCACTTCAGCAGCAGAGGGTGGCATCGGCGGAGAAACACTTTTAGCTCCTCTGCGCATAGGGCACAGAGGAATAACCGGGGAGGGCAGTCATGAAAGCCCTGACCGTAGAACCAATGAAGGCCAACTCTGCAACTCTGGAGGATCTCCCCGAACCACCTGAAAGCCCAGGTTCAATTCTCGTTTCTGCCATCGCTCTAGGCGTATGCGGCACGGACGAGGAGATCTTGGCTGGCCGCTACGGCTGGGCACCTCCAGGACGCAAACGGCTCATCATCGGTCATGAGTCATTGGGCAAGGTAATAGAAGCTCCTCCAAATGCTTCAGTGAGCCCTGGTGACTTAGTGGTAGGCATAGTAAGGCGACCAGACCCTGTACCTTGCTACAGCTGTGCTCGTGACGAATGGGATTTTTGCCGGAATGGCGAGTACACGGAACATGGCATCAAATCCCTTGATGGTTACTGTGCTGAACGCTTCAGACTGGAGCCATCCTTCGCGATCAAGGTTGACGCTAGCCTAGGCGAGTTGGGGGTGCTGCTCGAACCTGCCAGCATAGTGGCAAAAGCTTGGGAACAGATCGAGAAGGTGGGAAACCGGACTTATTGGGAGCCACACAAGGTATTGATTACCGGAGCTGGACCGATAGGTCTATTGGCTGCTCTATTGGCTACCCAGCGTGGCATGGAGGTACATGTCCTGGACAGGGTCGCCAGTGGACGTAAGCCAGA
>Ga0080006_1113232_pt2 | contig 10395 bp, 8 predicted proteins | sample RS3BMetagenome_FD_69209 | JGI IMG/M metagenome (GOLD analysis project Ga0080006, IMG submission 69209) | Ferric oxide microbial mat and aquatic microbial communities from Rainbow Spring, Yellowstone National Park, USA - RS3B (SPADES... ... | reverse complement strand
TTTAAAATTGAATTATCCTATGGATTTTTTGAAGAAAAAAGCCAAGTATTTCGAAGAAGAAGCACGTGAAGCTTATGAGAAAAGCAGATTTACTTTGGTTTTGTTTTTTGTTGAACAATCTCTTCAGCTTTATCTTAAATACTTGATATATAAGAGAATTGGTGATTATCCAAAGACTTATAATTTAAAAATATTATTTGATAATTTGAACAGATTAATTAATAAATCGGAATTTATATCAGAAAATGAAGAAATCATAGATTTATTGACAACTTCATATATTGAGTCGAGATATACTATGATGGAATACAGTAAAAAGAGTGCAGAAATATCACTTAAATTTCTAGATAAATTTAAAGAAAAATTTAACAATGAAATTAATTGACATTCTGCAAGAAATGGCTATTAACTTTGAAAAATACAGAAAGAATTATAAAGAATATGCTTATGAAATAAAGGAAATGGCTTTAGAGCATTTCGGGAGCAACTTTATGAAACTTCTCGTATTCGGAAGCATGGTGAAAGGTAATTATAGAGCTGATAGCGATATCGACATAGCTATAATTTTAAGAGAAAGTATGAATGAATTCGAAAGAGCAAAATTTGTTTCGCTTATAAATAAGAAATTTAAATTGAATCCTTTTGAAATTCACATAATTTCAATCGACGTATGGGAAAAGTGGTATAAGAATTTCGTTAAAAGTGACTTCATTGAAATCTAATACTGAGCACTAAGGGACGAGGATCTCATTTTTGTAATTATTCAAAGTAGAATTATCAATACATTCGAATATAAAATTTCTCAGTTACTGGGAAAAAATTTTTAATTTTTTTTCTAGTTAATATGTTATTATGTAAGAGAGAAGATTGGTCAAGGATTATTTTATTCATGAGAAGGAAAAAATTCACAACTTAAAAATAATAGATAGAGAGCTAAAGGTAGAATTCATTGAAGGTAAAGCTATTGCAATTGTTGGCCCAAGAAGATCGGGAAAGACGTTTTTCTTAAAATCATTCAGCTTAAAGCAAAATACTTCACATATTTTTTCCTTGCAAAACTTTTTTCGCCAGATCTACTATTGCATTTACATATTTAGAGTCCTTTTTAATCCTTTCTACACTAAGTTTAGCTTCATGAAAACCTTCTACATGTAGAAACCAAGCAGCTCTCCACCACAGTGGTAATTCATTAACACCCAATTTAATTGCTATAGAATCGATGGTATCGAAGAGTAAAGTAGAAGACCATCTACCCTGTTCCACAGCTTTTCTAGCCTCATCTAAGCCTAGAACTAGAGCCATAGCTTTCAAAGCTTCTTCCGCTGCTTTATACAGCTTCTCAGAAGCCTGAATAGGATCCTTATCAGCTAAAGTTTTCCCCTCTTCTAAATATTTGATGGCAAGATTGAGATGTACACTTGCAGATTTGTAATCTTCCATGAATATAATTAAAAAGCAATCGTATTTACATTTTGTCAAATTTTATTTAGTTTTTCATAAATCTTTTGCTTGTTTCTAAGTTATAAGATATTTATGATCGTATTAGGAAATCTGAAAAGTAATGAAATGAGCAGTCATATTTGTTTTGCTAGAGCCTTATTTAGCTCTCAAAATCAAGGTTAAAATCTTCCATACGATACCCATGAATGTCGTCTCCAATTATTGTAATAAATGAAATTATAAAAGTATTGACGATGCCTTTCTATAAGAAACTTAAATACTAGAATAAATGTTAGCTATTTCTTGAAACTATTTATGGTACTTTTCACATACACTCAATTATTTTGCCATAGAAGGACATTTATTCACCTCTATGCTCACTTCTTCTTCAATAAGATGAAATAATATTGCTTTAATTTTTAATCTATTTTCTCATGAAAATATTCTAATTCAAACATGCCCTGTTGATATCTATTTAACAAACATCAAAATTTTTCAATATTAATGACAAGTTTATTGAAGAAAATTGTCAATACCAAGTCTAATTGATATGTTAGTGGCAGAGACCCGATTTATTATGACAAAATCTGTTTAAGCATAAAGTTAGAAAAAATATTTAAAAGTAGAGATATGGTAATGAAAATGGACGTGACAAAATAATAATCAAACTTCAAAAAATTTAATCTGACAAAGTTCTTATAATTCAATTGAATTAACATTTAATCAAACCTTTCTGATTGGAAAAAGCAAAAAGAGAATTGTATGAACTCACTCTTAACCTTTTATTTCTTTTTCCCTCTTCTTGTGTTAACGGTTTTAGTTAGGGAAATGCTACTTCCATAGAACTATCGATTTAGCTTTTTAAAATATTCTTGTAAAGCTTTTTCTATTATTTCAGATTTGCTTTCTTCTCTTTCGTGGTAATTTCTTCATGTTTTTTCTTGTTTCTATATTTAATGACACATTTGTGAGCAATTAACCGTGATATATTTAATAAATAAGGATATCCTTACTTATTATTTATGAAGCAAAGAATATTAACTCTAACATCGATATCACATTTTATAAATGATGGAAATACTTGGTTTTTACCCGTTGCATTTACTTTCTTAATAGAATACCTTGGAGTATTAAAGGTTTTAATAGGAATATTGGGAGGAATATTTTTCGGCGTTTCCGCATTAGCCTCACCATTAGTAACAAGAATTGCTGATAAAATTAACTTGCATTCGAAAATAATGGGGATTGGAATATTATTATGGGGTTTAAGTTTGATACTTTTTGGGTTATCAATTCAAATTAACTCTTTGCCATTTATAATTCTCTCCGTCGCATTAGCAGGATTTGCCTCTGCATTTTATCATCCATTAGGTGCTGCAATGTTATCTATCACATATAAAGGAAGCGCAGGAATAGCGTTAGGAATAAATGGGTCTATGGGGAGCTTAGGTAGAGCAATATATCCCTCACTAACCTTAACCTTATTCTCAATATTTCATAAAGATATGTTGTTAACTGCATTAATTTTAGGCATACTATCATTAGTTGCAGCTATACCTTCTCTTTTTATTAATGTAAATTTGGTTAAAGAAGATGAACATAAAAACATTGCAAAAAGCAACATAAAGAGTTCAATGATAGTAGTTATACTATTAACAATAATATCTTTATTAAGAAGCATTTTTACTCAGGGGATTTCACAGTTCCTTCCAACACTATTAGTAGAGAATTATGGATATTCATATAATCTCAATTTAGGAGAAGCAATAAGTATAGCCTTAGCTGCGGCAATAATAGGCCAGCCTTTATTGGGACTTTTATCAGATAGGATAGGCAGAAGAATAATCTACGGAATTTCCACTGCAGGAGCTGTTATATTATTTTTAATATTCCTAAAGATACCCAGCTTGGTATTATTATCAATATTTGGCTTCTTCACATTTAGCGCTTTCCCCTTAATGTTATCTATAGTAGGAGACTTGGTCCCTAGGGGTTCGGCCAGCTTCGCCAATTCGCTAGTATGGGGATTAGGAGTGACAGGAGGAGGAGTAATAGGTCCAGTGTTGGTTGGCATATTGGCCCAAAGCTATAATTTAATACTTGCAAGTGAATTAATAAGCATAGTAGGTTTAATATCAGCTTTATTAATACCCTTCATTCCTAAATCGCCAAAAAGAAGTAAGGTACCGCTATTTGGATAAGCCTTTATCCTTTGTATGCCAAAAAATGTAGTATAACTTTTATTATTTAAAGAGTTACAGTATAATCCATATTACCATGTATATTGTTCTATATTTCCAACCTATCAACTGACTTCCTCCCCGCCTTGAAAAGGTCGAGGGTTCCCTTTTCAATGCGTTTCATCGTTCCCCCCCAATTGATTCGTAGCTACATCTCGCATATGAGGAGCAGTAAGGTGGCACAGAGAACCACCCCCATTTATTTTTCTCAGGTCCCGAGATTTTAAGATTAAAAGGGTATCCCTCATTGAAAAGCAAAATAAAAAGTTTGCTATATACTGGATGCTTCTCCCTCAGTCCCATAAAGCCCTCAATCGAGCTGGGGAGAAGCGTTGTTGCCATGCTTGAAGAAAATATCTTTTTAAAATATTTAAATCTTTCATCCCCGCCCTTAAGGGCGAGGCTTTCATTTCTTGTAAGCGGTTATAACTTCAGAATAGGATCTAAGGAGTTCTTCATGTCCTTTTAAGGTCCTCTAAAGAGTTCTTGTACTTATCTTCATTAAACTCATGCTTTGAAACCTTTCAATCAAAGTTAGCTTTTATTCGTTTTTAGCCTCATAACATAAAAGTTTAATAGCAATTAATAAAGAACCCCTTTTATATGGATTTAAAGTATTTTGATAAGCCTTGGAATATTCATGTTTTAGATATGCTTTTTCATTTTCGCTTTAAAGAACGGTTTTAATAATAGAGCATGAAATCTTTGCAATTTATGTCATATATGACAAAATTGTATATAATTTTATGTCATACAATACAAAATATGAAAAGAGAGGATTTAATTGCGGTTCTTGCTGATTGGAATTTTTGGGGAAAGGATTAGAGTCTGGAATATCTAGAAAAATTTATACAAAAAAGATTTATGAAATTTTATTTTCAGAAACGAACAAAATTATTTCAATATCTGGAGTTAGAAGAAGTGGAAAAAGTTTTATATTAAGAGAAGTAGCTAAACATTTAGTCGAAAAATTTGGTGCTAAAAATGTATTATATATAAATTTTGAGGAAGTAAGGCTTTCATTTATTTCTGACATCTCCCGTCCTTAAGGGCGAGGCTTTCAAAATATGTAATTAAAGCTTCTAATGATGCAAAAGAAACCATTTCCAAAGAGGGACATAATCGATTTCATTTTCTTTATTTTCATAGTCCCAAGTTATTACAGTAATTTTTTTAGGATTTAGTTCCTTTTTTGTTTTTTTATTGCATTTATTTTTCTTTCTTCAACGACATCTGTAGCATATGTGACTTGAATTATTTCTTCAACCTGAAAGTTTCTAGCTATTACAAAATCTACTTCTTTTCCTTCAGACCTACCAAATTCTTTCCAATAATATATATTGCCATAATTTCTTCTCATAAGTTCAAGATAAACAGCATTTTCCATTGCTTTAGAAATTGAAAACTCGTATCCTAGAGCAGTTGAGTAGCCCGTATCTATTATATAAACCTTCTTTGGGTTGACCTTTCTTTTAATTTCACTTTTATTAAATATTTCAACATAAAACGCAAAGTAGCTTTCTTTAGATTTATCAAACAGTTCTAAAACTTTTTCTTTACCTATTTTATATTCTAAACTTTTTAAATAATTATAAACTCTATTCACGGTAATCAAAGAAGAATAATTTGAGATTATATATGATGCAAAGGCTTCGGCAATTTCAGGATTAACTGTTTGTAAATCTCTAACTATTATAGAGTCAAAATAAGATTTCAATAATCTTTCTTTCTCCTTTTCAAATATTACTGCAGGATAGGCTCCATAATAAAGATAATCTCTGAGAAAAGAAAGAATTCTTCTCTATACTCAGTATAAGATAATAATTTTGGATCAAACTGTTCCTTCAAAAAATAGAGATATTCTCTAAAAGATAAGGGATATATTTCGTAATTAATACTTCTTCCTCTTAATTCCTCAGCTATTTTCCTCGGGGTTAAAGATGAAGAGGAACCTGAAAGATAAATTTTTGCATTAAGCCTTTTTCTGAACCAGCTCCCATAGTTTTCAACTTTATGGATTTCATCCAAAAATATATAGGAAGGTTCGTTACCAGTTAATTCCATAAAAGCTTTAAGCATATCATCTAAGTCATTAACTTTCACAGCTTTTAACCTGCTATGTTCAAAGTCTATGTATAATATTTCATTTATTTTTGCCTTGTTTTCTCTAATCAATTTGTTAATAGCGTTGAATAGAAGATAAGTTTTCCCTGTTCTTCTTCCTCCTATAACAGTTATAATTAAATTTGATTCTAAAGGAATAGAAATTTTTCTTTCTAAAGTATTTGGTGGTCCTTTAGTTAGCTATTCAGTAATAACATGCTTAAAATCTTCCGTTCTCATACTTATAGTTAGTATTTACTAACAAATTAACCTATCTCAGACCAGTTTTTATTAATTCCGGTTTATTATGGACCAGTTTTAGTATAAATTATTGCTAGAAGGATTTTCCATCTTGAGACAAAACGTAATAAAACTTTACAAAATTGAAGGTCTTCTAGTATAAAATGTAAATGATAAATTGTGATATTAAGCAGTCAATAACAAAATACTAATTCTTTATCAAGTTCCGATTCATCGCTACTGATAACAACATTAGTTAAGTAAATTAACAAAAAGCTTTTTAATGAGACCTTGATAGATCTCGGTTATACTATTAAATAGATAAAAGATAAAGAAGGAAGATGAAATATATCATTAGGCTTTATAGATAAGATGCAAAGTCTTATTAAAAACTAACAGATTTTAAAGCTTTGAAAGGCTAAGCATTCCATAATGGATAATTAATTGATAAGTCTCCTTATTGGAATTAAAAAGTATTTTGTTTAGATGAAAGAATTCAATAAGAGTGTGTCAGCTAATTATTTAAAACTAAAATTTTTAATTTATATAATAAGAGTGTGTCAGCTAATCATTTAAAACTAAAATTTTTAATTTATATATATGGATAATAATAAAAATCAGTTGAGTAAATTTGTAGAAAAACTTGTTAAGGAACTAGGTTATAAGCCAGCTACTCAACTTCAAACAGCTTCTTTAAAAGGCTTGTTAAAAGAAATTAAGAAAACAATACCTAATTTTGAATTTAAAGTATTTCCTGAAGGCTTAGTGGTCTTTTATCCACTAAAAAATAAGGACGATGTTGAAAAATCATTATATCCTATTTTCAAACTAGTTAACGCACCTCCTTATGATAAGACTGATTATATCAAAGGAACTAGAGGTGCAAGCGTTTATGAATGGAGGGAATGGGAAGAATACATAGAGTAGATTTTAATTAATTTCTCGCTGAACATTTAATATATTTAATTTTAATATGGTTCTTAAATTAATTAAGATATAGATTTACTAATCAATTTTTTATTTGAGAAGTTCGAAGTTGCCATATTACATATAGAATGTATTCCTATAATTAATTTATCTCTTTTCAAAAATTAATAAATGTTTATTTTCTAAAATATAGAATTATGGAAATTATAAAAAATAGATAAGCAAGACAGACGGTATTTCCAAAAGAATGAAGAGAGAAATACTTGAAAGATGGAATGGTTTTAATGAAAATTGAGGACGAAAAATAATAATTGGGTCTTTGAAAAAGGTTGATCTCACAAAATATTTTGATTCAATTGAATTAGACCTTCAATCGGATATTTCAGAATGGAAAAAAGTAAAAAGAGAAATTTATGATTTTCGTTGATGCAAGTGTATTTGTACATGCTTTCATAAAGCCAAAGAGGAAACTTAAACCCCATGAAGTTAAAATAAAATAGGCAGCTCAAAAAAAAGAATTGATGAAGAAGAAAAAATAGCTATTTCAGTTATTAATTTAACTGAAATTTCCAATCTCTTAGAAACCTATTTGCCCCTAGATGAAACTCTAGCAATTGAAGAATTCTTAATCAGATCTGCTAAAATAATAAGCATAAGCAAAAATCAATACTTTGAAGCATTAAAAATAGCAAAAAATAGGACCAAATGTTACCTTGACATATACTGCTATGCTAAAAAACAACGTCTATGAAATATATTCATTCGAGGAAGATTTTGATAAACTTGAAGGTATAAAATGTATAATTGAATAAGAATAATTTCAAAAATAAAGCGGAATAATTTTCTTTTCTCAAAATTTTCATCCTTTCTTTATCCTTATAAATACAAGAGCTATTATTAGTATGATAAAAATTCTTATACTTTCATTCATTATTTAATTAGTTCTCTTTTAAATTATAACTGATCCCCTCACCACCTTAGAAGGTTGAGAATTTTCCTTATAGAAAAGTTCATTGACATCCAGCATTGATTCTTTGCTAATTTCTCATTTGCTGGATTTAAAGTTCAGCGCTTCCCAAATTATCTGGTTTAAATAAACCTTCATTAAAAGGACGGCAAGTCCTAAATCTGTATTTTATTTAGAAACCTTCATTTAATAAAAACGATTACTATATTGAATGCTCCTCCTTAAGTCCCATTATGTCTTCTATCAAGCTGGGGAGAAGCTTCACTGAATTTCCTAACATTTTTATAAAATAATTATTTAAATATATTCATCTCCGCCCTAAAGGACGAGGCTTTCATTTGCGTAATTATAAATAGAGTCGTGCTTAACTTTAAGCTCTAATGTTTTTAATAGCTATTCTTAATACGGGATCAGGTATGTAGTAGTATCCATCATCCTCTGTTATTAGCAACGCATTCTTTAAATTCATAAGTATATCACGCAACACTTTATTGTTTACCATAAGCTCTTTTTTAAGCTCGCTCCATCTCGCTCCTATACTTATGATTCTCAATGCTTTTATGTAATTTTCCCTTTTCTTTCCTTGAAGAAAATTTTCAATTTCTTCTTCAAAAATTTTCACACCTTCATCTATAACAGATCTTAAAGAATTATCAAAGTTAAGCTTTCTTACGCATCTAAAATTTCCATAATATGCTAACCATCCAGGGTATCCATCCAATCTTTCAACTACTTTCTCTATTTCTTCTATACTTACATTAATGTTGAATTCATTAAATCCTCTAATAAGGAACTCTTTTGATTTCTCCTTGCTAAACGGTTGAAGATTAAGAACTGCTGGCTTTCTACCATAGAGCGGAGATGAAGGAGAAGGATTTAAAAGCTTATTGATCAATCCTACCATAGAACCTGTGAAAATGATTCTTATGTTAGAATAGGTATCCCAAATCCTTTTTAGCAACCTAAGGAAATGTACTGATGAAACATATTGAACTTCATCTAACGCAATAATTTTATTTTTCAATCTAGAAAATATATACTCAGCAATCCTATTCCATCTTAACTCTAAGAACTTGAGATCTAAACTTATTTCCTTAAGATAATATCCTGACTGAGAAGCTATTGAAAGAATGAAATCTTTAAACTCCCTTTTACCGCTTAAATTTACATAAATACCATCATGTTCTTTAATGAATGTTTTCACAAGACTTGATTTCCCAACCATTCTTCTTCCTAAGACTACAACCCATTCGCTTTTTAGCAATCTTTCTAACTCTTTATATTCATCATCCCTACCAAAAAGATCTTTTCTGCTTTCCTTAGGATAAAGATCAAATAACATAGTTACCTATGTAACTAGTTACCTAGGTAACCAAAAAACTTTATAGTTGTCTCGTGTTATTTAATAAAATCTACTAACCTTAAAACTTCCTTATAAAACTCATCCTCAGCAATATAGCCATAAATAACTTTTATTCATAAAGATCTACAAACAGTTAGTGTTTACCATCTGTTTTAGATGTTACAATTAGTTTCTTTCTTAAAGGGTTTCAAACAATCCTTTTTTCATATTTCCTCCAACCAAATACATATCTTCTTCAGATGTATAGAATTTACCTTCAATAATTATAGCTGTATAATCATTTCTTTCAATAATATAGAATTCATATTCTTTGTTCTCCCTATGAAATTTTCCTTTAAATATATGGGGAAGCTGAAGAACATCATAAACCTATAGGAGGGATGAAGTTCGGTTTAGACTTATAGTAAGAAGGATGAATAGAAATTTAAAGAAACTTGTCTTTAGATTTACAAAGATAGTCTTACAAGAATAGAGAATATAAGTAAAATAAGAAAAATTTTAGGTATATAGGTCTTTTGAATTTAGATGAAATAATAAAGAGATAAAACAAAATAATAAATTGATCTTCTCAATCGGAAGTTTATTTAGATGAAATAATAAAGAGATACAAAGAATATGATAAGAAATTTTATGCTCTATATTGTATATCAAATTCACTATCTTTTTCATAAGTTTTGAACTCCTCTTTTAAATTAAATTGTATAGATTAGTAATATCATATTAAATATAAAGTTGAATTTAGAAAAAGATGAATATTTTCCGCAGATCAATAATAATTCAAATATAAAAATTTGACATTTAAATCATTCTTTTGAATAGTTAATTGAATTTTTAGTAAAGGAAGCTCTAGCTATATGAGAACTTTAAAATTTTACAGAACAAATGAACATTCTCTGACCCCGCCTTAAAGAGCGAAGGCTTTCATTTGTGTAAACTTATAAGAGTATCTTTTACATTACTCTATCTAGATAACCATCCTCCATTTGATATGTTTAGCTTTAATTCATTTGAGTCTTTATTTTAATATGATAAATGTTTGAGATACCGAGCAAGAAACTCTTTGAGAAACTGAGAGAGGAAGCTTTAAAGAAGGATATATCAATGGAGGAACTTGT
>Ga0080006_1157338_pt1 | contig 10398 bp, 18 predicted proteins | sample RS3BMetagenome_FD_69209 | JGI IMG/M metagenome (GOLD analysis project Ga0080006, IMG submission 69209) | Ferric oxide microbial mat and aquatic microbial communities from Rainbow Spring, Yellowstone National Park, USA - RS3B (SPADES... ... | reverse complement strand
AAGCGCGTGGTTCGAAAAAGTCGGCACCTTCCCGTTTGAGAAGGAGGGTGCTGACTTTTTCAATTCAGACTCCACAGAGTCATATAGAACATGGGGGTAAATGAAGATTTCCTAAGGCAAAAAATCTGAGAAACCAATGAAAGCTGAATGCGAGAGGCTATTGCACATAAGGGGGCTTTAGCGACAGAAAAACATGCTCCTCAAACTGAATGAATATACAAAGCGTGGTATATCAGAACGCCGCGTTTTTCTATTTTTACTTTGCCGATTCCCGCTTGGCTACTTGACGTGGAACATAATAACTAGGAATAAGAGCGATAATTACTTGAAACAATTCATATCGACCATCGCACTTTCATGCATCATCGCGATTATGCCCATTCTAAATGGATGTGGTTCGCCGCAATCTTCATCCGTAAATCCAACTTCATCAACCCCATCGGCGCCTGCGATTGGGGCCAAGTCAGAACAATCATCGTCGGGCAATAACAGCCCATCAACGGATGCAAAGTCAACTTTACCTGAAAAGACTCAAACGACTACAGGAACAACCAAGGCAAGTACCGACGCATCAACTGCGACGGCACCGGCCCCAACTTCAGTAGCAAAACCTGAACCAATTCCTGCACCAACACCACAACCAGCACCGGCCCCCAAACCTCAAGCGACGGTTACTATCATTAGCGTATCATCACCAGCTGCGAGAAACAGTGAGGCCACTCTCGTGGCAAAGGTTGCGCAAGGTGCTAATGCATCCATCGAAGTTGACTATAAGAGTGGGCCAAGCCAAGCGCAGGGTCTCGAAGATAAAACAATGGGGACGTAAGTTAGACCTGGCGTGTTGCAACATGGCAAAAGCCCCAGCTCAAGCTGTGCCCCATTGCAAGGATAAACTTAGTGCGTTGGAACCGTCTCACACACTTGGGTGTAAACAGGTATCAGAAGGATAAAGAGCAGTGGTGCCGGTATCGTTTGGCATCGCATTCACTCCGATCATGCAAAAGCCACCCGCTCATGCAGGTGGCCGACTAAAGGAATAAAAAAACCCCTTACCGAATGATAATGACAATGCAAAAGGCGTTCCAAACGGCGCGCCTTTTTCTGTTACATTACATCAATATCCAGAATCCAGATTCAATGGCTCTACAATCTTGAACTAAAGCCCCCTTATGTGCAATAAGGGGGTGCTATCGAGCAACCCCATGTGAAAAACGTATGCACACGAACCGTCGAAAACGGTTTCGTTATTCTGTTGTAGCATATGCAGTCCCTTTACTTACGAGGAGCGTGATTGCTGCCAGTAGCCACCAGACCCCTTGACCCATCGCCAAATAGTCGACCACGTACTGGAATGGACCAAAGAGGCATACAACTCCGAAGATTGCAAAGGCGACCCCTAGCAAAAGTGCCAGATAACCAAATACGTGCGGGAGCACACGTGACCCGAGAATTAGCATCCCCAAAGGAAGAAAGACAACTGGTGCAGCTACCATTGAGAAGGCGTGCTGAACTGCTTTAATCAAATCGAGGTTGCTCGACAGAGTCGTCGCATTACTGGTTAAGGAGTTAATGAAAAATATGACTTCAATGATGCTGACCATCATGAGGATGATACCGCCAAACATAATCCAGCCTACAAACCGTGTTGTAGCCCCAGACAGGTGGACGATTGCGATAGCAAATAGCACGAGGAGAAGGGTGCCTAGGGTCTGTAGACAGCCTCCCATAAGGATGGTGTTGTGGTGCTGAGTACCGAACACGAGCACCTGTGCGATGGTGTCGTTGGACGGTGGGGCGGGATTGATAATGCGGTTTAACCCCATCTAATCAGAGCCTAGCTCCCTTATTCTCTTTGTATCGCATGATTTCAAAAACAGTGCCTCATGCCACGCTTGACATGGAGCCTCTCGGGGCATGATGCATGACGATCAGGCGATGTCACCTCGCAGGCAACGAGCCTATCATGCCCCGCACTCCATATCAAGCGTTCGATCTTGTTCTGAAAAAGGCGACCTGTCATCCAGTTACACCTTGACGAGCAAAGGCGCCACTCTTTGTTGCCCAACAGCAAGAGCGAATTGCTCGGGTGACAAGTCATACAGGCTCCCATGAATGCGTCGTTGATTGTAAAACGTGATAAACTCTGTCACGGCTTCTTGGTAACTGGCGTATTCATCTTTTAACAAACGCTCTTTCTCCAGGATCGCATGAAACGATTCAATATGCGCATTCTTATTTGGCGTCTTAGGCGGAATACGCTCGTGATCGACTCCACAGGCCTCACAGGCTTCTTCAAAGACATGGCTAATAAAACTGCGGCCCGTTGTCCGTTCGCATCACCGGCCGCTTCGTTTCGGGCCCGAGCCGCTGTCTTTTCCACAGGGCCCGCTTCAGGATTTGAGCGGCATGTTTGCCTTCACAGGAGAGCCCGATATGATAATCAACGATCGCTCGATCATACACGTCAATGATGCCCATCAAGAAGAAAAACCGCTGTTCACCGGCAATATAACCATACTTGATTTCCATTTCCCACAGTTGATTGGTGTCCGTAATCTCTCGGTTATTGGCCAGCCGGCGTGGATGCGTGAATCGTTTACGCCGCTGAGGGTGCAAGATATTGAGCTCTTTACATAGCCGATATACTTTTTTCTTGTTGATCACCAGACCGTATTGGCAGCGAAGGCAGACCGTCAGTTTTCGGTAGCCATAGGCGGCCTCTTCGCCTGAAATCAGCTCTAAAAGCCATTCGCTGATCTGCTCGTCACTAATGGGATGCTCGTCCACATCTTTGGAAAAACCGGGTTTCGGTCGCCCGCCGTTATAGACTCTTACTTTGCCTTTGTTCTTGCGGTTGTAATAATAGGTTTGTTCACTGACGCCGACAATACGCAGTACAAAGTGCTGCTGTATAACCCCGCTTGATCCACCTCTAGAGATTACAAAACGTAAATCACGGATCCCCTTATAATTTTTTTGCAGTAATTTCCATAACTCGCCGTCTGTGCGCTAACAACGCACTGGCGGCTAATTCATTTGTGAGGTGAGACCATTGGCCACAGCTGATTCACAGATCAAACTCGTTATAACCGGTGAATCAGCCGGAGCACAACAGGCGTTGGAGTCAATCGATAAGATGATTTCACGCGTTGGCGAGAACATAGCAAAGATGGCGTCGCGATTCGTCGAAGCCGGTGCACAGATATCGCGCTTCGGATCCGATATTAGCGAATCCGGACGTGAGATATCTTCTGCATCCAGTCGCATAACGCGATTCGGTGGGAATGTCGAACGTCAAGCGACGAAGATCGCTGAAGGTATGGGACAGATGGGGCGTTCCATTCGTGAGACGGCGGCTGCGTCATGTACACTCTCCGAGCAGCTACGGACGGGCACAGAAGCGCTGAAGGCACAGTCAGAAGCGACAAAGGCCGCTACAGCGTCCACACGTCAGTACAAAGCACGATCAGATATTATCTGTCATCGCGGCACAAATGATCGGGTCATCGATCATGGATGTTGGTCTTAAAGGCGCCGGTATGCTCGTCGGAGCAATTAAAAACGCGATGGATGTAAAAGCGCCAACTTTCGCCTTAATCGGTGAAGCCGGTCCAGAAATGGTGGTTCCGCTAAAACGGTATCAATCAGTCCAGCGGTAATTATTCGATGGGATTACCTGGTGGACGTATTGGCGGTGGATTCGGTAGCAACGTGACTATCAGTGGTCCGATTATGATTGTTACGCAAGCGACTGATGCGAGGGGAATTGCCTCGGCGTTGAAGACGCAGTTAAGTAGAGCGTTGTAAAAGAACGGAATAACGGCCCTGACCGGTTTAAGCGGTTGGGGATGTATTCTCGACGCGTGTTAGTTAGCCCTGTACGTACTTTTTGTCCTTCCACGTACGTTTTCTTACTGACTAATAGTTTCGGGTGTGCTATAGTTGGTTATAGAATAATCGGTGGGCGATGCGGCCTCGTCGATTTAGACTTATACACGTATTAGTTTAATTCGATACGTGAAGACTGTTAATTGGGGGTGTCGACAAATGACAGAGCGTATAAGCAGGTCACCTAAAGTTGACAATTCAAGCGTTGGCAAGACTTCACCGAAAGTGGTTAAGGCAAATGGATACAATTTACCGAAGGTAGGTAAGGGTGTCGTAGTCGGACCTGCATACAGTTTCCTGTTTGAAGGAGAAAACAAGGATTATGACGAGCAATACAAGGACTACATCTAACCCAGAATCACTAATGACTCAAGGACACATATGGGTTGCTCCTGTATGGAATCACAAAAAGAGTGTGTTCCAACCGAGACCGATTCTTATTGTAGGCAATAGCGACTCAAATGATACCATTGGGCTGGTGGTTAACTTTATAACCAAACAACCCCCACGGGACAAGTTTGATGTCACGATTGAGTATTGGAAGGAATCTGGGTTAGTTGAACCTTCTTGGGTTCGTACGGCGAAGCCGTTATCAATCCTACGTAATGAGTTGAGTCAAGACATTGTTGAACGAAATGGTGAGAGGCGTCCCAAAGGTTATATTGGAAAGATGCACGACCATGATTTGGAGAGAGTAATTGCAACGTGTAAGGAAGTATTTTAAGCTCTTATTTCAACGGCCCCGAAGGACCATTTTTTATTACCCACTCACCAGTTTACTCCACGCATCCCTAGCATCGTTCGTAACCGCTTTAAACTGCATCAACTTCGCAAACTCCGCATCATCGACGTTATCATAATTGATCTTATAACCATCGCTCCCACTCAACGTCATCCTGCACCATTGACCGATTGTTACGTTTCCATATTGATCTTTCAACTGTGAATCCACCAGGTAATCCACCTCGTACACGGCAGCACTACTGCCGAACAGCTTATGGCTAGCACGTTTCACGTCATCAACGGTCGTCTGCATCCGTGCTGAACCCGTCCTCTGCTAACATATGTACGATGACAAGGTACTTACCTTTGCTGGCAGCGTCATCACCAGCAAAGGCTTTAACATCAACGCTCTCTAATTGCGGCTTACCGTCTATTTGACCGTTTAGCGCTGAATGGATGGCCTCGCTGATGACGGTTTGTGGACTGGGTGACGCGTGATGAGCCGGCTTAGCCGGTGGCTTCGGTTTGGCAGTAACCGGCTTTGATGCTGTAACAGCTTTGGACGTCGTAACAGTCTTAGTCGTTATTGCTGGCTTAGACGCGGTACTGGCGTTGCCGTGACTGTCTTGGACGTTGGCACTGTAGCCAGTGTTGGTGGTGCTGTTGCTACTGCTGCGATTACGATAATGAAGGACAGAACCGCCCACGCGGACCATACAGTACCCCATACACACCGAGATCGATTCAGCAATTTCCAACGCAGAAAAATCATCACATAGGGAAAACACAGCCATCCAACAATTCCACGCCATTTATTCATACCCACTGATACTAAAATCGCTGTTACCGAATCATCACCTCCCATTCAGATCAGATGCACCGTACAACAGGCAATCAGTCGGCGTTACACGACAACATTGACTGATCTACTACATGGGGATTGTTTCGTTACCGTCTCCTGCAGGTACAGATACTGTTCAAACGCCTTACGAAGAAGGGATCGTAACGTCCGCATGTCACTGTACTCCAACTCAACGGCCGTCGATTTCAGCGTGTATCCGTCCATCAACATTTGACACGCTCGTGACAGCTTATCCGGTTGCGTACCAGTTGATTCAGCTTCATACGGAGCAGCGGGATAAACGGTCTGCCCGATTCATAATGCTTAATCGCAACGCGTCATTGAACGCTGCTTCTTTATCAGCTGAATTGGCAACGTTGAACAGAAATCGGCATCTCTCTTTGGTAATTAACGTGTGATTGTATAGCGATGTAACGGTGTCTTGATTATCTGATTGTGCTACCGTCGCAAAATCTTCCAAACTCTGTGAAATAACATGTAAAATTGCGGTCATTGTTGGGTAACCTCTTGTTTTTTGGAGGAGCCGTACACCCGTTTTTGGTAACATTTAATACGCTAACCGCTTGTACATTTTTTGATGATGGGCTATAGTACCCCTGTACAGCGAATAGTGTGTTAAGGGCATACGGCCCCTTATGAAGTTTCCGCTACTCGCGGTGTGAACCGTGATCGCTCCAACGATCAATGGTTCAAGGTGAATTCAGTGATTTTCCAGGACGCATTCAAGTGCGTCTTTTTTTCATGTGTTCAAACGGTTGTGCGACTGTTAGCAATCTTTCGACATGGGTACTGTACGCGTCTTCCGAGTTTTCGCCTTCTCCCACGGTACGGTCAGCGTCAGTTGCTCGAAATCAACGTCCTTCGTCCGCAGGGAGCATAACTCACTGATACGTAATCCAGTATCGAGCAAAGTCATCATCACGACATAATCGCGAAACCCTAGGTATTTTGAACGGTCAGGCATGTCCAACGATTTCCTAACGTGGTCCTCTGTAAAAGCGATAACTCGATCTTGGTCCACTTTCAGCTGTTTCAATGCTGGTCCGATGTTGGCATGGATGTGTTCGTTACGGTGGCACCAATTAAAAAACGCTTTCATTGAGCGTATGCGGATGTTGACCTGTGACAGTCCGACAATGCCAGGTTTTGAACGCCGAGGATGGTCGTCAAACGGTCCCTTCTCGTTGGTAAGGTATGTGATGTACTCATGAACTATTTTGATGCTGATACGGGCAAATGGAATGTCTGAATGGTGTGTATGTAGCCACGCTGTGAAGTAACGTAAATGTTTCTCGAAATTCCGTGATTGTTCGAGGGGCGGCTCGTTCAGCCTTCTTGGTGAGGATGTACTCCTGTATGACGGCTTCAATGGGCGTTGCTGAATCTATCGCGTCAACTACGTCAGCAGAAGCGGCATAGTTAGTTCTTTCCAGTTTCATGCGTTTGCGAAATGAAGACACGCTCATACCTCCGTTTTATCAACGAAGACATAAGCGTATGATCACTCCAGTAAAATCAACGTTGGTGCCGAGAACCGGACTCGAACCGGTACGGGCGATGTGCCCGGCAGATTTTAAGTCTCCGTAAAACCCGATATTGAACGTTATATCAGAAATGGCCTGTGTTTACGTATAACCATCGCTTGTCCTCACGTTGGATGTGTGTGTCACCGCTACAGACTACTACAATAAGTATACGGTTAGTGGGCGTATAGCACAAGGAGGTAACGTATAAATATTTTTAGCGGAAATAAAAATAATGCCCCACCGACAATTTCCGTCAGTGAGGCGTTTCAACCGTTATTTACCTGTTGTCTGCGTTCGGCGCATCTCATCGAGTATCCCCGCTCTATCGAAGAACACTGCCAACTGTTCCAACGTAACAACAGCAGATGGATTCACGCCCTTACTGTCACCCACGATCAGCTTGACGTCCAGCGCTTTTTGCCACGCTGATTGCGCCCAAGTATCGGGGGTATTTGCTACAGGTGGAACAGTAATTGGTGGAATAAATACCGAGAAAAACATATTCGACACCGCTTTTTTCATGGCCGGAGTTTCCGTCCCCATTCGCCAAAACGACACACCCTCGTAATTTAATGAGTGGCACGTCTGCTCAAACAACGTATAATCACTCGCAATTGGTGTATAAGTAGTGCCCGCATACGTCTGACCAATCGGATAAATAGGAAGATTGAACTGTTTCAACTCTGCGTCAGACTGCTTCAATCCAACATCAACTGTAGGACCATAGTCAGACCAGTAATTCTGTGGTTGAATCGCGTCACAGAACTTAGCGAATTCGGCGTAAGGAACTGTCGCCCATACGCTCTCATTGACAAAACACCAAGGGGAAAATGCGATTACAGCATCGGGTTTGGACTGGCGTAACAGTTGGCCCATCTGAATGGCAGCAGCCTTTTTATTCGCATACTGATTCTCAACGTCCAGTGACACGAACGAAGCGCCCGAATCTAGCGCGGCAATAGCCGCTTTCGCCTCACCTGCAACGTCATCCCCGTAGCAATACGTCCAAGCACCTATTTCAAGTCCAGCATCACGTACTGGCTTTATTGACTCTGCAAGTTGAGTCCATACAGTAGCGCCATCCGCCGCTTTAATGATCAGACCATGATATCCCATTAACTTAGCATCAGTGATAACGCCTTGAATACCGCTCGGATAGCTGGATAAATCCCACACCCATCCCCATTTACCGGATAGGATACTTGTGTCACGTGACATATTAACCCTCCTTTACCTCGTTCTTTTCAACACGTTCCAACGCCTGTTCGCCGGTTTCCCCGGACTGCGGAACGGGATCAGCACCATCTACACATAGTTTTTGGATGATCCACGATGGAAAGGTGAGGGAATGAATTCCTGTCCCTGTACCGCCGTCGGCATGATCAACGCCCGTATGGTGAGGTTGACATAAGACGAGCAAGCAGCGAACATCCTCAACGCTTAATAGGGGCTGTTGACGTAGCAAATGCCCGTATCCGTAGGGGTCGAATGATTCTACAAACTCTTTCACTTTGGTGAGATTGGCGATATTTTCAAACATGTACTCCACCGCGAAATGATGCACTTGGAGATTGACAGTCGCGCCACAAATGAAGCACTGATAGTGACCGTCTTCTTTCAACCTCTCTTTCGCTTTGCTGAACACCTCCGACTCCGTTCGACTCGCATGGTCAGGGTCAATAACGAAATCTTTCAGTGTACGAAACTCTGCATGGGCTTTAACTTCCTTCATGGCAATCACTTCCCTTAACGAGTTCGTCCTGATATTGCATAGTACGCGCTACCTCGTCCTCACGGTCGCGGCTTATCGACTTTCACAAACCGCTCCATACAATCAATCAGCCGATCGTGTTGCTTGCTCATCGCATCATGCCTGGCATGTAGATGCGTCACATGGTCGCGTAACCGCTGAATCTCCGGCTTGTGGACGGTGAAATACTCCCACAGCGCATAGGCGATGCCGAAGCCAGAGACGTACTGGATGACGTTCGCCCAGTTGCCAAAGGTAAATAAAAGGGGCCCTGCCACTTGGACTAGGACCGTAATCGTAAATATGCGGCTTTTTAGGAAGCCCACGCCATCACCATCACCACCACTTCCACTTCGATGCAGTTCCGACTACAAATCCCCCAAGCGCGATCGCCCCCATGATCCAGTTACGCCAGCCCTTGAGTTTGTCTACCTCTTTTCGTAGGTCATCAACTTCTTTCTTGGTGGCGTACTGCTCTTCGCGTTGCTGGAGAGTCTTAACACCATCTCGAATGTCCTTCATGGTTTCTTTCATCCAGTCGATATCTCTAACAGCCACGGCTAACGTCACTTCCGTTGATTGAACTACCACCCTTACCCCTCCCCTATGCCGCTATCAGCCCTCGTGTCGCGTGACTCCCCACATCCGCAAGCTCAGGTGACATCCATAAGCCTGCGGGGCTGCTATCATCACTCAGGTGAATACCAATCGACTCATAGCATCTAATGACGAGTTCCGCGCACTCTACACGCTTGCTTGACTGGTAGGCGATCTTGAGGTGCCATAGGTAGCGCATCAACAGCACGGCGATCTCCGGATAGTCGTAGCCGTCGTGCATTTCCTTCATGGCCGCTAGGATGAGCGCGTATTGATCGGCCTGTGTCAGGATCGCCCGTTTGACAGAGACGACCGGGTACTCCGTGACCGAACGGATGTCGACGGCGTGTCTGCGAAAGCCTTGGGCCTCCAGAAGCTGGCCGCCTCCGGCGTACAAGGCGACATGGCTGAATTGCGCGGCGGCTTGATTGTACGCGAGGCCCTCGAACCACTCAATGCCACGTGATGTGGCGCTCGTTCCGTGTAGAAAGAGCACGTCTCCGACTTCTAGTTGCATGGGATCACCTCCGTTTGTGGGCATGAAAAAAGCACCCTCGCAGGAGAGTGCTAAAATGGTGCTAATCGCTAATCTTAGGCGCGAATATCTACATTCTGGCCCTTTATCGGATCTCGTGTTCCATGATCAGGTTGCTGTAGACTGCCAACGAGTTTACTCATCGTAGCTGCATTGCTTTGCATAGCGTGTCTTAACATGGACACCCCTGCAGCGCTTTGCGTGGCTGAAACATTCATCTTTATCACCTCCTTGATAAAACACTTCGACAAAATATGACATATCCCTCCAAACTGTGGTGATATGATTTACAACGACAATTGCTTTTTTATGGCCGAGACATCAGCCATTGTCACCTCCAATGGGTATTAAAAAGACGCCCTCGATCGAGAGCGCCTTCGTTTGTATTCTATTACGCCGTTAAATTTGGGATCGTCGCGACATCATTTGCATAGCATTGCATCGCAGCTTTGGTCGTCTGAATATCTGCGCGATATTGATTGTAGTGCATATCGTACACTTGCGGTTGACCGCTCGG